>TARA_R110002073_G_scaffold18767_7_pt1 | contig 13607 bp, 9 predicted proteins | sample TARA_R110002073 | Tara Oceans TARA_R110002073 (sample SAMEA4397174) | marine metagenome | biome: Polar Biome; feature: [DCM] deep chlorophyll maximum layer (ENVO:01000326); material: water (ENVO:00002006), including particulate matter (ENVO:01000060) such as... | depth 40 m
CGCGCAGGCGGTCACCGCCAGGCTGAGGGCAAGCAGGGGAATGAGAGATAATCTGGATGTCATGGCCGGTCCGTGTGGAGGGAGGTTAAAGACCCCGCTTCAACGGTCTGCCAGATGAAATTCCGTCGCCCCCGACTGCAGCCCCGTGCCGGCAGCTCCCTGTCAGGAGGCGAGGGCTTTCTGCGTGAGGTCGAGCTCGGGAGCCGCGCTTTCGACAGGGATTTCTGACGGCAGGTGACAAACCACCGTCGTGCCCTTGTCCGGCTCCGACATGAGGTCGACCCAGCCGCCATGCAGCTCGACAATTTCCTTGACTAGGGCCAGGCCAAGACCGGCACCGCCGCGCCCGCCCCGTTCAAACCGTTCGAACACCTTGGCCTGGCGATCAGGTGAAATGCCCTCGCCATCGTCCATCACGGTAATCGAGGCACCGCCACCGTCCGAATGTTCAATCGTCAGCGCAACGCGCCCGCCCTTTTCAGTGTGGCGCAGCGCATTCGACAGCAGATTGACGACGACTTGCTTCAGTCGCTTGGAGTCGGCACGCAATACCGCGTCTTCGCCCGGTCCTTCGACGCTCAGCTTCACGCCGGCGTGCTGGGCCTTGGCGGCCAGAAGGGCAACCGAATCCTCGCCCAGCGCAGTGAGATCGACATCGCCCAGCTCCAGCTCCAGCTGACCGGCATCAATCGCGGCCACGTCAAGAATATCGTCGACCAGCTTGGCCAGGTCTTCCGACGCCGACTGGATCGAGGACATATGGCCTTTCTGGCGCTCGGTCAGTTCGCCCGAAATGCCCGACATCAGCATTTCGGAATAGCCGCCGATCGTGGTGAGCGGTGTGCGCAACTGGTAGCTGACATGTTCGACGAATTCGCTCTTGATGCGTTCCGACGCTTCCAGCGCTTCGGCGCGATCCCGCAGGGCTTCCTCGATCCGGCGGGAGTCGGTGACATCGTCCCAGGCGATCAGTGTCGCGCCATCCGGAAGCGGCCGCGACAGCCAGGTCAGTGTCCGGTCGTCGACGCGCTGCATTTCGCCCGTCACATGCTTGCGCGCCTGCGGGCTGGGATCGGTGGCCCGGGCCTTCAAGGTCGACCAGACAGATTCGTCCGTGAAGAGGAGGGCGCATTTCTCCGCGACACTGTCGAATTCAGGCTGCCCTTCCAGTTCAGACGGGGTTAGATTCCACAGATTCTCGAACGCCGTATTGTGCAGGCGCAGTCGCCCGTCAGAGCCGAAGACCGCGACGGCCTCATGCAGCTTGTCGAGCGTGGCGCGCTGCACATTGATCAGCGTGTTGTAGCGGGCGCGCAGGGCGAGTTCGTCGGTCTTGTCCTCGAAAATCATCATCACGCCGCCCAGCGGGTGACGTTGGCGGGCCACGCGCAGCGTCCGGCCATCAGGCAGAGGCCACAGCTCGTCGGGCCATTCCTCATTGGGCGAGGCGTCGTAGCGTTTCAGCTCGTCCTTCTTCCAGGCGGCATAGTCGGCCTGTTCCGGCAGCAGGCGTTTTTCACGCAGCCGGTCGAGCAGTTCGCCCTGGCCGGGCCAGTCGTCGAGCCATTTGTTGTCGAGACCAAACAGGCTTTCGAACGCTGTATTGCGGAACACCAAGCGCTGGCTGCGGTCAAACACGGCGACGGCTTCTGCCATGTGGTTGAGCGTGTCGTCATGGGCGCGGCGGAAGCGTTTCAGCGCTGCCTTGGCTTCCTCGCCATCGGTCACGTCAATGGCAAAGCCTGCAGCCCCGCCGGACACCGGGAAGCTGATCAGGTCAAGCGCCCGGCGCTTGCCGCCCATCACGACCGGGCGCACCCGCGCAATCGCTTCGCCGGTCTTGGTCGCTTCAGTGGCCTGGCTCTTTTGCCCGGCATCCAGCGTAATCTGTTTGGCAAGCGCGGACTCGGCGTCCTTGGCTTCGACCGCATCGGCATAGGCGGCATTGGCCCAGACCAGACGGCCGGTGGCATTCATGCGCCAGGCCGGGAAGGGCGCGCGCTCCAGCGCGTCGAGGAAGGCGGTGGGATCGGCTTCGATCAGCTTGCGGCTTTCCTCAATCCGGCCACGTGCGCCGGACTCTTCCAGTCCGCGCACCGTCGTATCGGCGAGCCAGAGGATGAGCTGGGTGCCAGCCGCGCGACCATCAGCCTCCAGAAACCGGCCTTCAGGGCCCAGGATCGTCAGGGAGAAGGGTTTTCCGTCTGCGACCAGATCACCGAACCGGCGGCGCAGCGTGGTTTCCTCGCCGTCCGCAGCGCGCGATTCATAGTCGGCGACGCCTTCCAGCAGCAGACCGCCGGGCTCTGGCCCATCGGACGCTTCGGCAAATTTCAGCAGCGAGGCGAGCGCGGAGGGCGCGCCAAAGATGCGCGGACGGCCCCAGCTTTCAGCCGCGCCTTCGCTGGGCAGGGGCGCCTCGTCCCAGACCAGGACCAAGCCGGGAAAGGCTCCGAACGCCGCGTCGGCGCGGGCAATCTTGCCTTCCAGGTCCTGAACGCGCTTCTTCCAGACGGCCTGGGCCAAGCGCGCGCCGACGGTCAGCCGGTAGGCCCAGAATCCGGCCGCGATCGCGAACATCACGGCACCAGCCGTGATGATCAGCGTTATCACCTGAATGGTTTGCGCCACGCCGGACTACCCCCGTCCTGTTCACGAACCCGGACTGCCAATGGCCGTGCACGTGATTCGTCCGAATCAGGACTGTAAACCCAACCGGACTCCCGCGCGAAGCCCCTGCGGGCCGATGGTGTCAGTGAAGGGTTAACGGGATGCTGAAAACGGGTGCGCGGAGAAACCTAACGCACCCGGACGCGGCCCATCCGGTATTCGAACATGACGACGCAATTATTCAGCACCTGGCCGGGTTGAAGCGAGCGGAACACCCAGTTCTCGACCGCCTCGACCGAGGTGCCATTGAAATGCCCGGACGGTACAGCGCGCGCGACGCGGACCCGGTGGGTCTGACCGGTGTCATAGACATGGAAGCGGACAACCACCCAGCCTTGCAAGCCACGCGAATAGGCGCGCGCCGGATATTCCGGCAGTTCGAATTCCTGCGCGGCCAGGGTCGCGCCCTGGCAGTCTTCCGGCCCGATCAGGGATTCCACATTCGGCGTGACCGGAAAATCAGACGTCGGGAAAAACGGCTGTGAGCGCGGATCAAGCCGCTCGGTCGCGCGGATGTCCGGCAAGGCGGAACAGGCCGCGAGCGCAGCACAGGCGAGAAGACCGATCAAACGTGCAATGAGCATAAGGACGCTTTCGAGACTGCGGAAAACACCCCACCCTAACCCTCCCCTCAAGGGGAGGGAAAGGTGCAATAATTCACCCTCCCCCCGCCGGGGGAGGGTGGGGTTGGGGCAAGGCCCGTCTTCCTAGTAGCGGTAATGGTCCGACTTGAACGGACCTTCCTGCTCGACGCCGATATAGTCGGCTTGCTCGGCTGACAACTGGGTCAGCTTGGCACCCAGTTTGGGCAGGTGCAGCGCGGCGACTTTCTCGTCGAGATGCTTGGGCAGGATGTAGACTTCGTTGCCGTACTCATCGCCCTTGGTCCACAGCTCGATCTGGGCCAGCGTCTGGTTGGTGAAGCTGGCGCTCATCACGAAGCTCGGGTGGCCATTGGCATTGCCCAGATTCACCAGACGGCCTTCGGACAGAAGGATGATGCGGTTGCCTTCCGGGAACTGGATCAGGTCGACCTGCGGCTTGACGTTCTTCCACTGGAAGTTCTTCAGCGATTCCACCTGAATTTCGTTGTCGAAATGGCCGATATTGCAGACGATCGCCATGTCCTTCATCGCCCGCATATTGTCGACGGTGATGATGTCCTTGTTGCCGGTCGCGGTGACGACAATGTCGATATCGCCGATCACGTCTTCGATCGTGGTGACCTGGAAACCGTCCATGCAGGCCTGCAACGCGCAGATCGGGTCGATTTCGGTCACCGCCACGCGGGCACCGGCCTGGGCCAGCGATTCTGCCGACCCCTTGCCGACATCGCCATAGCCGCAGATGAGGGCGGTCTTGCCGGCCATCATCACGTCGGTGCCGCGACGGATCGCGTCGACCAGGCTTTCGCGGCAACCATAGCGGTTGTCGAATTTCGACTTGGTGACGCTGTCATTGACGTTGATCGCCGGGAAAGGCAGCTCGCCGCGCTTCTGCAGTTGATACAGACGCATGACACCAGTGGTGGTTTCTTCCGACACACCCTTGATCGCCGCGCGTGCCTTGGCAAACCAGCCGGGGCTTTCCTTGATGCGCTTGCGGATCTGCGCGAACAGATAGGTTTCTTCTTCCGACTTCGGCTCGCCCAGTGTGGACGGATCGGCCTCGGCCTTTTCACCGAGGATCAGATACATGGTGGCATCGCCGCCATCGTCCAGGATCATGTTGGCGGTTTCACCATTGGGCCATGTGAAAATCTTGTCGGCGAAATCCCAGTATTCTTCGAGCGTCTCACCCTTGTGGGCAAACACCGGAACACCGGTTGCGGCGATCGCGGCCGCGGCGTGGTCCTGCGTCGAGAAGATGTTGCACGAGGCCCAGCGGACTTCCGCGCCGAGCGCTGTCAGGGTCTCGATCAGAACGGCGGTCTGGATCGTCATGTGCAGCGATCCGGCAATCCGCGCGCCCTTGAGTGGCTGGGCGGAGCCGTACTCTTCGCGCAGCGCCATCAGGCCCGGCATTTCAATTTCGGCCATCTCGATTTCGGTCCGGCCCCAGGGGGCAAGCGAGAGGTCTCTTACAGCGTGGTCGGTCGACTGGCTCATCGAAGTGTTTCCTTCATTCGGGGAGATGACCGGGCACTACGCCGATCGAATGGGTGTGAGTTGCGCGGGCGCATAACACGCTGCTCGCGCGCGGGCAATCAGGAGGCCAAAAAGGCACATGGTGAAGAATCCATGAAAGGACTCAACCAACAGGCCCCGATCTTGTATGGTCACAAGGTGAGGGAGCAGGTGAGTGCGTCAATACGGGACGCAATGGCCCGCGCAGGATCAGTTACCAAGGGTGTGTTCCGGTATGTCGAGTTTGCCAACCGCGCATGCGAGCCAGCGTTTCGGGCGTCGCCAGATCGAGTTTTTTGCCGTGTCGGGTCATGTCGCGGGGACGGAAGGTCGCATGCGCGCCAATGAGCGCCGCATTCAGGATCTCGATGGCGGAAACCATGCAATTCGGATGGCGGACCGCAATGCGCGTCTCGAGCCGGGCGACAGCGTCGCTGTCTTGCGGCTTCAGGCAGGTCCGGAGCGCGGTTCGCGGCCGGTTTCTGCTGTCAATTACGCACAAAACACCTGGGTAGAGCTCGGCAAGGGCGCATCTGCGAGCCTGGCACGGACCGGTATTTCGCGAGGCGGCATCTGGTGGTTTGCCATGCTCGCCTTCATGCTGACGGCGCTGGCCATCGTGTGGAGCGAACTGCGCATTTTCCTCATTGAGGTCAATGGCGACATCTTTGGTGCGACGCCGGAATTCGCGCTCTTCCCGTGGCTGCAGGCACAACTGCCGTTTCTTGTCGGCTTTGACCTGTCAGCGCAGATCCCCAGCCTGCCCGAGACCCTCGCGTCAACGGGTCTCGTCTCTCTCGAACAGACCAATTTGCTGGTGACATCACTGGTCCTGGTTGCCCTTGGCCTGGTGGCCTATGGTGCCCGCACCTGGCGGATTGTCTGGATCCCGGTCTTCATTGCTGCCCTTCTGGCGGCCGGCCTCATGATTGCTGGCACCGGTGCCGGCAATTTCGCCCTGTTGGCGCTCGGTATCACGGCCCTGTTTTTCGTTCTGGCCGGTCTCGTCAATCGCATCCGCGACGCCTCCCGCCTGCGGGGCCGCATCGCCCGCCTCAGCGAGCATCTTCTACGTCACCCGCCCGTGGAGAGCGTGACCACACCGGCCCCGCCGCGGGCAGAACCCGTCATGGCCAACCAGGCTTCGCAGGCTGCAGCGGGAGCCGCCTCTGCCGCGGCCATGGCCGCGGTCGCAGCGGCCGTCACCGAGAATGAGAGCACCGACGACGAGACCGTCGCGCAAGGTGAGAGCGATACGACGCCGGTGGAGGATGTCCCGTCCGAGGCGTTGGAGGAGACCCGCATGGATGGGTCGGACGTCACCGAGGTCGATGACCTGCCGTCTGACGCTGAATTGGAGGCCGCCCGCGCTACCCTCGCCGCAGATTCCGCGGAACTGGCCCCCTTGTCGAACCGCAGCACAACAGACGCGGTCACCCTCGACGCTGTCGAGGAACAGAATGATCGCGACATGATTCTTCCGCCGCCGCCGCCGATGGCCGGACCGTCGGATGCCGCGGCAACAGGTGAGACCGGTGAAACCGAGACCGGGGCGGACGCACCTTCCTTGCCGGACGCTGCAGAGGCTGCCGATGCGGTCGACGCGGCACCGCTTGTGGCCCCAGAGGTCGCCGAGACCGTGGCAACCCAGCTGCGTGCCGTGCCTGTCTCCGACGCCGGAGAGGACACCATTACCGCACGTGACGCAGGGGTCGATACACCGGCCGAAGCCACGCAACCATCCAGCGAACGCACGGCGTCGGAGCCGTCTGACAGCGAAGACGATCGCTCGGAAGACACTGCGGACCTGAGCGGCGACGACCCGATGATGTCGGCGGATGCTGACGGCGATGCGGGTGTGTCGGCGGACTCGGACGACGATTCTGAAGAGCGGGATCCGCCGACCCCTGGCTAGGCGTCCTCGTGAAAGCCGGCTCTTACCAGATCTGAGAGGGCGGCCAGGGCGTCATGCGCTTGCGGACCCTCGGTGATGATCTCGATTTCAGTGCCCGTTCCGGCGGCCAGCATCAGCAGGTCCATGATCGACTCTGCATTGACCGTTTCGCTCTCGCGCCGGACTTTCACATCGCAATCAAACTGGCTGGCGACCGCGACAAACTGCGCGGCGGCCCGGGCGTGCAGGCCTCGAACATTGCAGATGGTCACGCACTGTCTGGCGGCGCTCACTCGCCAGCACCGTCGATCACGTCTGACGCCACGGCGATATATCGCCGTCCTGCATCGGCGGCGGTTTGCGCCAGTTCGTGAAGCGCCAGCGTATCACGTGCTTCGGCCAGCTTGATCATCATCGGCAAGTTGACGCCGGCGACCACTTCAACCCGGCTCTTTTCGAGCAGGGAAATGGCGAGGTTGGACGGTGTGCCGCCAAACATGTCTGTCAGAACGATGACGCCTTCATCGGTATCGACCGCTTCCACGGCGTCCCGGATATCGTCCCGGCGCTGTTCCATGTCGTCATCAGGCCCGATACAGATGCTTGAACAATTGTCCAGCGGACCGACAACATGCTCTGCTGCGGCGACAAATTCCTCGGCCAGACGGCCATGGGTGACAACAACAAGACCAATCATTCCAGCGCTCCCTGTGTGCATCTAAGCGTGGGAGAGCCAGCGCGGAAAGTCCTTTTCGCAATTGCGAGCAAACTCATGGCAGAGGCGGAGCCGCCGGGAGGCGAACAATGAAGCATGCACCTGCGACCTGACCATCCGGGCCCACCCGGTTTTCGGCATAGATCCGACCGCCATGCGCAACCACGATCTGCCGCGCAATCGCCAGACCCAACCCGGAATGCGTGCCAAAGGCCGCGCCCTTGGGCCGCTCGGTGTAAAATCGCTCGAACACGGTTTCCAGATTGTCCGGCGGCAGGCCAGGGCCATCATCCTCGACCGTGACAACGAGACTGGCGCGCCCGTCATGGTGACTGCGGCGCAGCGACAGGCGCACCGACGCGTCCGGACGGTCCGGCGAAAAGGTCACGGCATTGTCGATCAAGTTGCGGAATACCTGCCCGATGGGGGTGCCCCGACCCTCGATTTCGGTTTCGCGCGCCAATGTCTCGAACCGGATGTCCGGCCCGTCCGCCTTGGCGGCGCGATAGCTCTCGACAATGTCGGACAGCAGATCGGCCAAATCGAACCGTTCCACTGTCTCCCGCGCCAGCTCCGCGTCCAGCCGCGACGCCTTGGAAATGTCGGTGATCAGCCGGTCGAGCCGGTTCACGTCCGAGGCGATCACGGCCAGTAATTTGTCACGCCGCGCCTCGTCCTTGGCCTTGGGCAGAACTTCGGCCGCAGACCGAAGCGATGTCAGCGGGTTCTTCAGCTCATGGGCAACATCAGCGGCAAAGCGCTCAATCGTGTCCATCCGGTCGTAGATCGCCTCCGTCATCGCCGAAAGGGCCGCGCCGAGCTCGCCGATTTCGTCGCGTCGACCGCGCAGGGCCGGCATGGTCACGCGCTTGCCGCCGGCGCGGCGCGCTTCGTGCGCGGCGGCCGCCAGGCGCCGGATCGGCCGGGCAATAAAGAAGGTCAGCATCAGCGAGGAAAAGATCGAGACCAGGACGGCCATGAAGATAAAGGGAAAAAGTGCACGGCGTTCCGACACGATGAGCGCATCCAGATCAAAGGATTCCAGCATCACCACGCCGACCACAGCCCGCACGGGCTGGATCGGGACCGAGACGGCAACGAAGCGCGCACCATTGTCCTGGCGGCGAACTCCGGCGCTGATCTCTCCCAGGACGGCGTCTTCAATATCCTGCTGAACATTGCGCTGCAGCGCTTCGCGCTCTTCGGAGGTTCGAAACAGCCCGGTAAATCCATCCAGCGCGCGGCTCATCAGGCTGCGGGCCCCGCTGGCAAAGCCTGCGCCCTCCTCGCCAGGCGGCGGCAGACGCCGGACATCGAAGCGACTTGCCAGCAAATGGCTGTCGGCCACTGTGTCTCCGGCCCGGCTGAAAATACGCACGCGCACGTCTTCGGGCACGTAGAGCTGGCGCAGAATGGCGCGCGCATCCTCGTCGATCAGGCGCGGGGCCGGATCACTGACAGCAGCACTTTCCGCCAGGATATTGGCGATCAGCTGGCCTTCGGCGCGCAGGGAATCGACCTTGGCCTCGACGAGGCCGCGCCGGGTCTCTGACACAGCGAGCATGCCGATGATCAGCACAAGCAGCGCCAGCCCGTTCGCCGTGACGATGATCTGCGCGAGACGCGAAAATCGGAAGACCCGAAAGCGCGCCCGGCCTGGCTCAGACGTCCTTGTAACGATAGCCCACCCCGTAGAGGGTTTCGATGGAGTCGAACTGACGGTCGACTTCCCGGAACTTCTTGCGAATACGCTTGATATGGCTGTCGATCGTCCGGTCATCGACATAAACCTGATCGTCGTAGGCGGCATCCATCAGGTTATCACGACTTTTCACATAGCCGGGCCGTGTCGCCAGTGATTGCAGGATCAGGAATTCGGTGACGGTCAGGCGCACCGGCTCGCCGTCCCAGGAACAGGCATGCCGGTTGGGATCGAGCAGCAGGCGACCGCGCATGATCGGCTTGCGGTCGCCAGGTTCGGCCTGGACATTCTCGCCCGGCACCGATTGTGAACGACGCAGGACAGCCTTGACGCGCTCACCCAGCAGGCGCTGGGAGAACGGCTTGGTGATGTAGTCGTCGGCACCGAGATTGAGGCCCAGCGCTTCGTCAAATTCGTCGTCCTTGGAGGTCAGGAAAATGACCGGAAGGTTGGACGATTGGCGCAGGCGCCTGAGCAGTTCAAGACCGTCCATGCGAGGCATCTTGACGTCGAAAATGCCCAGGTCGGGCGGATCATCAGCCAGTGCCGACAGGGCGGACGCGCCGTCATTATAGGTGCGCACATTATAGCCTTCGCCCTCCAGGAAAATGGACACCGAAGTGATGATGTTTTCGTCGTCGTCCACGAGAGCAATCGTGGTCATGGGCACCCCTTTTCCGTTCCGTGCGATTCTGTGTCCTGATGCGAGTGTAGCCAAGCCGGGCCCCACTACAAAGCCTTATGGTTCACCGCCTCTTAAACCTATTGGTGTGAAGATGCCGCCGGAATCAATCCGGAGCGCACCATGGCGGGCGGAAAAGTCCATTTTGAGGTCTTCATCAAGAAGCACCGCAAGGCGAGTTGGTCTCTGGTCGATGCGCGCGACGATCGCGATGACGCCATTGCCTTCGCAAAGACGCTGCTTGCCGATTGTCCCAAGGGGTCGGTGCGGGTGGCCAAGGAACGCTTCGATGAGACGGAGCGCGTGTTTCGGACCTTCACGGTTTTCGAGGACGGGGCCGAGAAATTTGCCCTCGAAGAGGACAAGACCGGCGACGGGTCGCTGCCCTGCCTGACACCGGACGACCTGTCCAATCCCGCGGCGCGCGACACCATGCGCCGGGTCCTCGACAGCTGGCTGGAGCGCCAGCAGGTCACGCCAATGGAATTGCTGCACCGGCCCGATCTTGTCGAATTGCTTGAAACCGGCGGCACCGAAATGCAGCACGCCGTGCAGAAGGTTGCGGTCGCCAGCGCCAAGGAGGGTGACTCCTCGGTCCACGCCTATGTCAAACAACTCAACGAGCTGGTCGGGAAGGCGCTGACGCGCGTCTACCAGGACGGCCGCGCCGGCAAGCTGCCCAAATTCCCCGGCTCGAAATCCTTCAAGTCCGTGGTCGAGGAAATCTACGCAAAACCCAGTGCCTACCGGCTGCGGGCTGCGATATCGGACCGGCTGGGTGACGTGCGCAGCTACCGCGAGAAAGTGGCCCTCCTGCTCGACTTCACCGAGGACTTGCCCGCTGACGAAGCTGCCGCCAACGCGGCCCTGGCAGAAATCGACGCCTTCCTGGCGGAGACGCTGAGCTTTGATTCGGGCCTGTCCGGATTGACGGGCGAGACGGCGGATTTGGGCGAGGAAATCCAGCGCCTGGCCGACATTTTCACGGGCAAGGTCGACGCGGATTCCCTCGATGGCGCGCCCAAGCCGGCGCGACGCCTTGCGGAAAAGCTGCGCCGCAATGAACTGGAGTGGACGCGTACCGCGATCGCCCAGCGCCTCCTGTCCCAACTGCGCAAGCCGCGCCGGATGAAGCCCGACGACGTGGGTGCCGAGGTCAAGCTCGCCCGTGCGCTCGCACAGCAACTCATCATGGCGCAAGGCCCGGACCTGCCGGCGCAGGCGCTTCAGGACGCCTTCTCGCAACGCTCGTCTCGCCTGCTGACACCAGAAACCATTGGCGATTACCTGATTGAATGCGCAGACGCCGGCGAGGAGATCGAGCGTCTGCTCGCCCTGGAAGAAAACATCGTCGGTGCACAGAACAAGCGCAAGCTTGCGGGCTATATCCGCGCCACGCTGGGGGCGCACAAGACTGAGACCTTTTTTGTGCGCGGCGCAGGGGCACCGACCGACCGGCTTGCCAGTCTGGCGGACCTGCAAAAACGTGTCTCGAAAGGCCATTATCCGCCCGAGGACGAAGCTGAATTGCTCAAGGCTTTTGATGGCCTCGGCGCGCGCATCCTTGAAGACACCAATTTGCTCGACCGCGTGGCATCGGGAGATCGCCCGGCGCTCGACCGGGCTTCGGCGCTCTTGAAACTGGCGACGACAGGGATTCTTCCGAGCGGTGATTGTTCGACCTTCGCCCAGGTCAAGGCCATGCGCCTCCTGCGCTCCGATATGGGCCTGGCCGAAGCCAAGGCCGACACGGACCGCGCGAAACTCTCCGAAATCGAGGATTTGCTGATGACGCTGTCCATCCAGAAGAACGAAGCGGCGGCGTAGAAACGCTGACAGGCGTCACGCGTCATGCCCCGCTTTATGCGGGGCATCTCGTGGTCGGGGGATTCCCCGAACTAGTCAGGGAATGAGGCATCTGACGCGCTCTAGTGCGCCTCGCCCCAATGCTTGCCGGACCCCGCTTCCACGTCCAGTGGGACCGTGATCTGCAGCGCCGGCAGGGCCGCCTGGCTCATCACCTTCTTCGAGAGCGCGATCAGATCGTCGGCCTGGTCTTCCTTGACCTCGAAGACCAGTTCGTCGTGGACCTGAAGCAGCATGCGGGCGTCCAGACCCGCCGCCTCAATCTCGCCGGGCAGGCGGATCATGGCGCGGCGGATCACGTCGGCGGCTGAGCCCTGGATCGGCGCATTGATCGCCTGGCGTTCGACGAACTGGCGCATATTGGGGTTCTTGTCGCGAATACCCGGCATGTGCATGCGGCGGCCAAAGATGGTCTCGACATAGCCGGTGTCGTGAACCTCGGCGCGCATCTTGTCCATATAGGCCGCGACGCCGGGGAATTTTTCGAAATAGCGCTCGATGAAGGCTTTGGCTTCGCCGCGCTCAATGCCAAGATTATTGGCCAGTCCGAAGGCGGAAATCCCGTAGATGATGCCGAAATTGATCGCCTTGGCCTGGCGGCGCACCATCGGGTCCATGCCTTCAATCGGCACGCCGAACATTTCCGACGCCGTCATGGCGTGAATGTCATCGCCGCGCTTGAAGGCGGCTTTCAACGCGTCGACATCGGCGATATGGGCGAGCAGGCGCAATTCGATCTGCGAATAGTCCGCCGACACCAGAACATTGCCGGGCTCTGCGATGAAGGCTTCGCGGATCTTGCGACCTTCCTCGGTACGGATCGGGATATTCATCAGATTGGGATCGGTCGAGGCCAGCCGCCCGGTCGAGGTCGCGGCCAGCGCAAAGGAGGTATGCACCCGGCCCGTTGCCGGATTGATCGCGGCTTTCAGCGCGTCGGAATAGGTCGATTTCAGCTTGGCAAACGTCCGGTAGCCGATAATCGCCTGCGGCAGGCCGTGGCCTTCAGCCGCCAGGTTTTCCAGCGTCTGTGCGTCTGTGGACCAGGCCCCGCCCTTGGTCTTCTTGCCGCCGGGCAGGCCCATATCCTCAAACAGGATTTCGCCGAGCTGTTTGGGGCTGGCCAGATTGAATGGCTTGCCCGCAATCTTGTGGGCCTCGTCCTCATGCTCGGCCATTTTCTGGGCAAAATCCGACGACAGGCGCGCCAGCTGAGCCGGATCAACCTTGATGCCCGCGCGCTCCATATCGGCGAGCACTTTGGCGAGCGGACGCTCCAGCGTTTCATAGACAGTGCGCTTGGCCTTGCCGGTGACCGAGGGTGACAGGATTTCCCACAGGCGCAGCGTCACATCGGCGTCTTCAGCCGCGTATTCGGTCGCCTTGTCGAGCGCAATCTGGCCGAAATGCTTCTGCTTCTTGCCGGTCCCGCACACCTCCTTGAAGGGGATGCAGGTGTGGTTCAGATGAAGCTCGGCCAGCGCGTCCATGCCGTGCCCGTGCAGTCCGCCATCAATGACATAGGACAGCAGCATCGTGTCGTCATAGGGCGCAATGTTGATGCCCTCGCGTGCCAGCACCGACAGATCGTATTTGATGTTCTGGCCGACTTTGAGGACTGCCGGGCTCTCCAGAAGGGGTTTTAGCGCAGCGATCGCGGCGGCCTTGTCAATCTGGTCGGGGCGTTTGGATTCGCCCAGCAGATCGCCATCATCCTCACCGACATGGTCGAGCGGGATGTAGCAGGCCTTGCCCGGCGCAGTGGCGAGCGAAATGCCGACCAGCCCGGCGGCGGTCGACGACAACGCATCGGTCTCGGTATCGACCGCGATGACGCCGGCCGTAAAGCCATCGGCGATCCATGTGTCCAGGGCCTCCAGCGTCGTGACGCAGTCATAGGCGGACCGGTCGATGGGCGCGGTCGCATCACCGGTCGTATCGGCTGCCGGCCC
>TARA_R110002073_G_scaffold85716_6_pt1 | contig 13606 bp, 10 predicted proteins | sample TARA_R110002073 | Tara Oceans TARA_R110002073 (sample SAMEA4397174) | marine metagenome | biome: Polar Biome; feature: [DCM] deep chlorophyll maximum layer (ENVO:01000326); material: water (ENVO:00002006), including particulate matter (ENVO:01000060) such as... | depth 40 m
GCGATAGGCCAAACCTGGAAAAACGATGTACGTATTATTCTTTTTGTGACACTCAAAGAAAACATAACCTTAAATGACGCACTGATTACCAAGATCAAAGAGAGTATTCGCCAACACACCACGCCACGGCATGTTCCTAGTAAAGTCATTCAGGTGAGTGATATACCCAGGACCTTAAGCGGTAAAATTGTTGAGCTGGCGGTTAAAAAAACCATAGAAGGGCAAGCTGTGAATAATACCGAAGCACTTGCAAACCCAGAAGCGCTCAATCTATATAAAAATATTCCGGCACTCAAAGAGGATTAATGTGATGCCTGCTCATGGCAAACTAAATACAGTAAAAAAACGAATAATTACTTATAGTTACAGCTTCTTTTTAATCTTATTAATAGGCTTATCAAGCACTGCTTTTGCCCAACAAGCCAGCGACCTAGTAGCGCCAGAGCAAGGCCATAACAATCCTTTTTTTAAACAATCAGAAGTAATAAAACCAGAATACGCCTCTGAGTTTATTGCGGTCACCGCTCACCCTTTAGCAAGCCAGGCAGCTTATGCGATATTAAACAAAGGTGGCTCTGTGATGGATGCCATGGTCACCGCACAAACCGTTCTTGGTCTGGTTGAGCCACAATCATCTGGTTTAGGGGGTGGCGCGTTCACTCTTTTTTATGATGCTCAAAAACAAATCCTTAAGACATTTGATGGTCGAGAAACAGCGCCCTTAGCTTCTTCAGAAAATTTATTTATGTCTGACGAAACAAGCCCCATGCAATTTTTTGAAGCCGTTGTGGGCGGCCGCTCAGTAGGTACACCTGGGACGGTTAAGCTTCTTTGGGAATTACACAAGCAATATGGGAAATTAGAGTGGTCTGAGGTACTACAGCCCGCCATTAATATGGCAACACAAGGGTTTAGAGTAACACCAAGACTGGCACAGTCAGTTATGCATGATAGTCGCAACCTAAAACAAGACCCTGAAGCTGCTGCGTATTTTTTGCCTCATGGTAGCGCAATTCAGACAGGCGATATTTTAAAAAACCCCGCTTATGCAGACACACTCGCAAAACTGGCTAAACATGGTGGTGACTATTTTTACGATTCAGAGATTAGTAAAGCCATCATTGATAAAGTGTCCCAGTCATCAAATAAGGGTTTGCTTTCACAGGCAGACTTCGATTCTTATAAGCTTATTGAACGAAGTCCGATTTGCTCAGCATTTTATAGGTATAAAGTATGCGGCATGGGACCACCCAGTTCTGGGGCTATCGCTGTTGGTCAAATATTAAGTTTAGTAGAACATAAAAATATTCATGCTTACGACTCAGAAGAACCACTAACCTGGCAAATTATTGCTGAAGCCAGTCAGCTTGCATTTGCAGATAGAGGGCAATACCTTGCTGACCCGGATTTTTTTAATATTCCACAAGGCTTGTTAGATAATTCATATTTAAAAAAACGAAGCCTAGAGATTACCCCATCCAAGAAAAACAAAAACATCAGCTTTGGTTACCCACCAGGGTACGAAAATAAGACGCTTCAACGCGGTAATTCGCCTGAACAGGAATCAACAAGCCATTTTGTTTTGGTGGATAAAACAGGCAATATCATTTCGATGACCAGCACCATAGAAAATGGCTTTGGCTCACGCTTAATGGTAAAAGGTTTCTTGCTGAATAACGAACTAACCGACTTTTCATTTTCACCAACAAAGGGCGGTAGTTTAGTCGCTAACCGTGTTGAAGCGGGTAAAAGACCACGATCTTCGATGGCACCGACTATTGTATTTAAGAACGATAAACCTTATTTAGCACTCGGTTCACCTGGCGGCTCACGGATTATTAATTTCGTTGCTCATGCCTTAATACGAGTCTTGGCGTGGAACGAAAACCTTCAGCAAGCATTTAACCAAGCACACATTATTAATCGCTTTGGCCGAATGGAAATCGAACAAAATACCCACGCCGCTTCTTGGCAAGCTTTTTTTGAAAAACGCGCTTACACCACTGTATTGCAGGATATTAATTCTGGTCTGCACGGCGTTCACTTTACAGAAAAAGGCATGGCAGGCGCTGCCGATAAAAGAAGAGAGGGCGTGGTAATTGGAAAGTAAGCCCCTATAGAATAAAGACTTACTGGAAATGGCACTTAATTTTCAATTATTTAAATAATATAAAGGCACAAAGGCGACGATAAATAAGGTCGTGCCCATAACCATAAGAGGCAATAACAACCGTTCGTGCCGATAATAAAAGGTATCCCCTTCCTTCAAGGCTAACTCAACTTCTTCATCACCCACTACCTGACGGGTAAGCAAATGATTTAACGATACCGGTGGGCTTAAGTAACCGAGTTCGAAAGCCATCAAACAAGTCATCCAAAAGTGTATAGGATGAATACCATTAGCATAAGCAACTGGTGCGATGGTACCAGTGACCAAGATCAAAGCGCCAAATGGGTCCATCACCATGCCGATAAAAATAAGGAAGACGACTAAAAAAGCCATGGTCAGATAAATCGAAGAAAATGCTTCTGGAATCACCAGCGTGCCACCGCCCCGCTCTATCATGCCACCGACAGTAAAAGAACAGGCCATCAGCATCAGCAAAGCGCCGATCTGAATAGCAGAATTATCGACTGCTTTCGTGAACGCTTTAGACAGTGTTGGGCTGGCACCGGCTGTTTTGTTTCGTTCAATAAAATCCTTACTAAAACGACGTTCGAACCACAAAATAGCGATGATAATAACTGGTAAAATAACAGGTGCTGTAAACTCATCTAACTGGGCGTCCAGCAATAAGTCATAGCCGAACAGAACTACCGCCAGAATCGCAACATAGGGTAAAAAGTGTCCGAGATTGACAAGTGAAGGCTTTAAGGCAACGTTTGCCGATGTCAGTTTGATAGGGTCTTTTCTCGTAATCATAGCGAACACGGCAAATACCACCATACTCAAAAGAAATACTTTAAACCCCCAATGAAACAGTTCATCTGTCACCACTTCTTTATTTAAAATAGCGATGCCTACAACCAAAAGACAAGGCCTTAATACCACACCCGAACCAGTCATGGCTGTTACCGCTAAAGAAAGTTGTCTTCTTGTGCCTACACGCCTCATTTCTTGGTAAACAACAGCGCCCATGGCAATAATGATAATACCCGATGCACCAGTATAGGCTGTGGGGAATGCAAGCAAGGCGATAGCAACGAATGCAAGCATTTCGGGTGGTAAATGCCAAGGTTTTAAAATATCAAAGAGTTTTGCGCCTACCAGCGTCTCTTTTAGTAACATCCCAACGAGAATATATAAACCTATCGCTAAATGCAGGTTGGTCAATTGAAAGATCTGCGTAAAATAAATAGAAATACCAGGGAAATGCCCTTCTGCTAGAAAAAACTGTACACAAGCAGCAAGTAACATAATGCTATGGATAGGAATAGATAAAAGTGCTTTGCCTATAGAGCCTTCATGATCCAGATCTGGCTCGGGGTTTTTCAAGTACAGTAAGTTAATGCAGCATAAAACAAGCGCAGCAATAGCAAGAATGATTAATAGCTCAGGCTTATCTACAACCGTGCCTGAGTCGTATGAGCCCTTTATAAATAGTATTGTCGAAAGCCCTAAGCTTCCATTTCCTATGAACTGGCCTATATTAGAAACTTTATGATCCAAGCGGGAATGTATGGACCGAAACGCAATATGACTCTTTTTCCAGGTTGTTACGACAGCGGCAAACGCCAATAATAATATCAGTGTAAGCCGCTGATGCTCTATGGCAGAAAGACTAACCGATGCGAAAGTATGCTCAAAACTTCTAAATACCTTGACCCAAACGGTTAATTGCTCTTTATAAATGGCTGCCGCTTTATGCTGGCCTTCACATAATTGTTTTTGGCTTAAGAGTGAATTTCTGGCGGCGTCTCGGTCAAACTCAGTTTCAAATAAGTCAAAGTCTGCATTTTCAAGCTCATGCTCTTGTTCAATTTCGTCTAAGCGCTGCTCAATATCAAAATTAAGCTGGCAGTCGGCAAGGGGTTCTTCGCCGCGCAGAATAAAATAATCAGGCCAGAAATATGCCCCCATTTTAAGCATTTGGGCATGCATATTTTCACTTGTACCAGAAACAATGGTGACAAATAAAAGACATAAAATAATACCCGAAAAGAACTTCTGGGTATTATTCCTGACCGAAGATGATTCGCTAAATTCTGTTTTAGTTGACATAAATTGACGTCGTCATTGTTATTTTTGACTTCGAGTATATCGCCTTCGCTTATCGGACTTTTGCTATAAGCTCACAAAAGCAAAGGAAAACCTTACTCGTGGCTTTTTAAAGTAAAAACCGTCCACCACTCGCGACTAGAATGGTAATAATACCTAGGGATAAATTAATACCGACTAATCGTCGCATCGTATTAAGTCTATTGGCAGCATCTTCCCAATCAGAAATTGCAACCGCTATTTTTAAACGTTTAAATGCTGCAAAAAATAAATGACCAAATAATAAAAACATCACATAAGCCAGCCCTAACATAATATGCACATGCTTTCCTACACTAGCCATTCCACCATATAAGGCGATCATTCCATGGCCTGTGACCATTAACAGTAGAATCGAGAGCCAGACGAATACAAAAAACTGGCTAAACACGCGGCTCCATAAAGTCAACCTGACAGGCGGATCTAACAATTGGGCAGCAACAGGACGCAGGCACACATAAGCGAAGAACATTCCACCAACCCAGACAACAGCCGATAAAAGGTGTAGAGATAAAGCAACAGACATCATGATATTTTCTCTCAGGCAATTTAAAACGCGCAAACTATAGCGTTTATAAGCGAAGGGTTAAAGCCATAAATACCCGTGATTTAAAATAACTAATCGCTATACTCATTTTAAATGAGCTTGTGATGCCAAAAATTTACGACGCCATCCAAGACTTACTTCATATTAGAAAAAGCTATACCTTGCAGCAATTTTCAAAAATTGATAGCCTGCCAATCACACTCAAAAGCTTATGTGCAGACGCTATTATCACTAATAAAAACGAAGCTAAACTTAAATTTTATTTCATCGGTGCCCTTGTATGAAAAAACCCTCCCAAGCGATTTTGGCTACAATGCTATTATTATGTTCTGAGCTAATAAGCGCTAGTCCTGGGCATGGTGGCCATGATATTCCTACTGAAGACCTGCCATGGAATGCACCTTTTGTCGCTGCCGCAAAACAAAATCCGATCGCAGCGAATTCGGCATCAATTACAGAAGGTAGAAAGCTATATCGACAGCATTGTACTGACTGTCACGGAAAAAGCGGTGACACACCTTATCAAACAGGAAGCATAAAGCGTCAGCTAAATACCATCACCCCACATAGAGAAGCCGGTGATTTGGCGTGGAAAATATCAACAGGACGTGGAGATATGCCTCCCTTGAAAGAAACCCTTAACGACAACGCTATCTGGCATCTCGTTAACTATCTTCAACAAGGTTTCCCTTGAGCCTATTTTAAGCTCAACTAAGTTAATTGTTTATTGGTAGCATCAATATCTAAATTAAAATAGTCTACTAAGGTCTGACCTATAAATTGAGGCTTTTCCTGAATAACCCAGTGGGAGCCTTCATCAAGTTCAAGCAGTTCTCCATTCGCTAAAAATGCCAGACTCAATTGCCCCATACCTTGTGGACTAAATGAGTCATTTGGCGCTGCAATAAAAAGACCTGGAACAGAAATATTCATATCTACATCCAGTTCAAAGTTGGCGTTAGCCCGATACCAGGCTCCCATTGAGTTGATGGCACCATTTGTCGCCCATGCCGACCGAAATAGATTAATCTGTTTATCCGGGAACGTAGCAGGTAAAGATGTAGATCTAAGGTTTTTAACCAGTAAAAACCAGTTACCGAGCCTTCCTATATAACCAGGAATAATAGGGATACGTAAAAATGTTCGGTACCAACTAACTTTTTCTCCTTCACCACGATAATGAATATAGGCTTTTGGGTGTGGTTTGTTGATAATGACAAATTTTTCAATCATTTCAGGGTGAAGAATGAGTGTCCACCATGCTACAAGCCCGCCGAAATCATGACCTGCCAAGCAGGCTTTGTCATAGCCAAGCTTGTTTATTAAACCGGCAATATCCCCTGCTAATTTATCCAGCGTATAGTCTTTATAATCTGACGGTTTGTCAGAATCATTATAACCACGCTGGTCGGGTATAATAACGCGATAGCCAGCTTGCGCCAGCGCTACCATTGGCCCACGCCATGCATACCAGAATTCAGGATAGCCGTGCAGTAATATGACCGGCTTGCCATTTTCAGGGCCTGCGAATACAACATTTAAAGAGATATCACCAAGCCGTATCTGTTTGTTTTCAAGTGCTATGCCTAAGTCTTGCTGAGCAGCTGTAACGGAATTTCTTACTGGCTGGTTACCAGAGGCATAACCAAGCAAAATTAAAATCACGATACAAATTAGTACTATTCCAGAAATAATCATTCTTATTGATTCCTATAGTTAGAACGTCATCTACGACTCTGTTTGTGGCGAGCTTTCAGGCTTGGTCTTACGAAAAGGTTCAAGCAGTTGAGACATATAGTCCACTGGATAGTTGGGCTCGCTTGATATACCAAGGTCTTTCGTGCCAATCACCCGTTTTTTATCAAAATACACCGTACCTAATAAGTGATCGGTGAAGGTGGTGAATAAACCGAAGTTTACATCACCTTCTTTAGCTGTATTTAGATGATGAAAACGATGTACTTCATTCACGACCCAGATTTTTTTAAACGGTCCGGTGAAATAGGCGACGTTCGAATGCTGAAGTAATAACTGTAAAACCACGGCAACCACGAGCAGTATCAAGACTTCTTGGGGTACCCCCAGTAAGAGTAAGGGTGTCGTGCCACAAATGGTTTCAATCGTTTGGTGTAGAGGGTGCTTCATTAAACCATTAAAACCGTACATGCGTTTAATGCTATGATGAACCGCATGTAAGCGCCACAGAGCATCAATTCTATGACTGGCATAATGGGCTAAGGTAATCCCGATATCAGCAATAAAAACCGCTAAGACTACTTGCAACCAAAGCGGGCTGTGAATGGGCCATACAGCGGGTAAAGGGTTGATGATGGCAATGATGGGGACAACTAATAACCCCATTAAACTTAAACTTTCGTTCACCATGGCATGTATAAAATCTCGTTTACTATCGCCTTTAGCCAGATTGAAATTAGCATCATAAGGCAGCATTCTTTCTAAAATAAAGGCTAATGAAATAAACCCTGCTAATAGTACCAGCAGCCAAAGTTTGGAGTAGTCTTGTGAGACGAGGTAAATAGCGATCCCATTACCTATAAAGATGAAAAATGGTAGGTATAAAAGCCTAATTATAAATTTTGTCATAATGCCTTCCAGAACGGTTTCAAGAGGTTTAGTCATACCGAAAAATAATTTCAGTCATTGAAGGCATAGCTTATTGAAAAAAAGTGCTGAGGAATTGAATGAATCGGCTATTATCGAGAGAGGGTAAATTATCTTATTCGCATTTATATAACCGTGAATAAATTTTTAGGTATTCCTATTGCGGTGGGAATTCTTTACCTTTGTTTTGATGTTTTTATTAAGACCGCTGAATGGCAGTGCACTTAGTTTGCAGAATAAAACACTGTCAGTTAATCAACGTAAATATTCATCCCGGTAAGATAATGTCTCTACAGCAGAGTTATTAGCAATAGAAGCGAAGGTTTATGAACAATGACTGATTTATATGACGATACCTTGAGTGATGGTGCTGCAAACCGTTTAAATAGACGTTGCTTTTGCACAACATTGAATCGTACACAGCTTCACACATTTTTGAAGGCCGATACACTGAATCAAGATGTACTCGCAAGCCACCCACAATTATTTTCTAATACCAGTGCATTTATTTCGCCAGCACATGCAGAGCAAATGCGCCTCATCATTAGCGCAGTTACACGAGTCGTTAAACTACCTGGTTATTTGCAACGAGTATTGACGAGCGCACCTAAAATAGCGGCAAATGATGTGGGTACTGAAGGTGTTTTTATGGGTTACGACTTTCACATGAGTGAACAAGGCCCGAAAATCATCGAAATCAATACCAATGCGGGTGGTGCATTTTTAAATTCCGCACTGGTGAGCGCACAAACAGAATGTTGTCGTGCCGCTGGCGTACTCTTACCTACTCTGAAAACTCACCTTGAAGCAGAATTCATGGCTATGTTTTTACACGAGTGGACATTGCAACGCAAAGATAAACCCCTCAAGGTCATTGCTATCGTTGATGAAAATCCCCGACAACAATTTTTATATCCAGAATTCAAAATGGCGCAACGCTTGTTCGAACACCATGGTTTAAGCGCTGTGATTGCCGATCCAAGTGAGCTTGTATTTATCGATGGTGAACTTCGATATCAACAAAAGCTTGTTGATTTGGTTTATAACCGATTAACCGATTTTGCACTGGAGAAAAATGAAAGCAGTTCATTGCGCCGTGCTTTCGAAGCGAATGCCGTTGTTGTGACGCCTAATCCGCATCACCATGCGATCTATGCGGATAAACGCAACCTGATTATATTAAGTGATGAGAACGTATTAACTCAACTGGGCGCTAATGCAGAAGATATAGCTATTTTACAGGCCGGCATTCCATCTACAAAGAGCGTTACACCTGCAAATGCCGACGAACTATGGCAAGAACGCAAGCAACTCTTCTTCAAACCTGCTGCGGGCTTTGGTAGTCGTGCAGCATATCGTGGCGACAAACTCACCAAACGCGTGTGGAATGAAATTACACAAGGCGACAATTTACAAGGCCAGTATGTAGCACAAAAAATAGTCATACCTAGTGAGCGAGGAATTTTGGTGGATGGACAAGAAGCCAATCTAAAGATGGATATTCGCGCTTATGTTTATGCAGGTGAAATTCAATTATTGGCTGCGCGACTTTATCAGGGGCAAACAACTAATTTCAGAACCCAAGGTGGTGGTTTCGCTCCCGTTTTTATTGCTGAATAATGAGGCTCGGCCAATATTCATAAACTATGTCGTGCGAACATCTCAAAAACTATCGTTTAATAAAATTAATAATTTGCTTGATCAGGCTGATATAGGGTCTAGAAAATCTTTTATCAAAACTACTGTGCAAGTTATTATTTCCTGACGTCTGGTTTTTCTTATAGAATTCCTCAGCATATTTATGATTGATGTCTCCCCACACCAATGCCATTTCCCGTCTATTTTCCGGAGCTGTTAATTTTTCTGTATGATTGAAATTCAAAAACAAGGCGTTATTGATAGACACCCAAAGAGAAATAATACGAACGCCAAGAAAATTATCATTTTTAGCGCAAAGCACAGAAGGGATTAATAGTTTAGGAAATAAATAATGTAAATTATTTAACTCACCTAAGATAAACGCCATATTCCACGTTAAATATAAATTTTTCCACTCTTCACTCAGATTGATAACAGGCACAAAATTATCACCAACTAATGATGCGTAAAAATCACCTTTTGCATTTTCAGGATAAACCTGCCGCAAAAGATATTGTTCAGGGTGACAGCGTTTTAAGACATCTTCAGCCAAAACATGCGCAGCCAAGGCATTCTTGGAGAAACCCTTTTTATACTCTGTGGCCCCTGCTTCGTATATATTTATACGCAACCAGTCATGGCACATGCAATGACCTTTTTTACATAAGGGCAGCAAAAGCTTGTATTCGAGAAATGAAATTTTCTCTAGATCATATAATTCATTAATTGCTTTTTTTGTAACTTTAGCACCAGAAAGTTCTCTGCTGACGCGAAAATAAACCAAGGCCATATCTAAGGAAATCGCTTTGGCTGAACCAAAAAAGTTTAAAGACCCAGGGAAGGTTTTTAAGAAGGTTTTAAATTTATGTTCCCGATCAATGCCGATCTCTTTTTCTTTTAGATGAACATGTTCGACATACTCATCGTAAAACACCGTGCTATTACACATTGCTGCAGTGATGGCTTCCAGAATAAAAGCAATATGGACGGACTTAGTTATATAGTCAGATTTGGTTAACCATTTTTTAGTTAATGCAATATTCAAAAATTCAATGATCGCCGGCCCATTATGAACAAGCCCCCACTTAATATTTGAAATCATTGGCCCAAGCGCTTGGGCTTGTGAACTTATTTCCTTAAAAAATAGCGTCATGGGCAAATAAGATGTTTGAAAATCATCTAATTTGATTTCAGTCAGGATCTCACGAATCATTGAAACATCTGTGTTCATCTCGTACGACAGATCTAATTGACGAATAACATCATCTATCACCTGCTCTGACTGCTCTGCATTCAGTTTCATTATATCCGTGCCCTGATAGTCGAGATTGGAAGTGCCTGGGTCTAACGTTTATGATTTTTTCAATGTTTATAAATTTAATTTGAAAGTAACACTAGCTTATTTGGCAACTCATTTTAATCTGAGGTGGCCGGATAATGTTCTGCTAATAGTTTTCCGCACGCTTGCATACACTCTTGAAAACCCTCATGCACCTGATTATTTTTAATGCATTGCACAAAATCTAAAACTATGGCCAACGACACAAAAACCATACCAAAATAAAAACCCCGAATTGCCATAACAAGACGGCATTTAAGTGCCCCCAATAGTGGGTAAATACAAGCAAAAAGGGGATGGTTGTTGAATCTTAGCCCTGCTTCTCTCTATTTCGCTCCTGATATTGAATGACCAAACTATAGAGTACAGGTAATACTAATAAGTTAAGTAAAAGTACTGTCAGCATTCCCCCCAGCATCGGTGCAGCAATCCGGTGTGTAACATCAGAGCCCGTTGCACTGCTTAACATAATAGGGACCAAACCGACCATCGTTGAAATAGCTGTCATCGCCACAGGACGAACTCGCTTAGAGGTTGCAAAAACGGTTGCTTGCTTAATTTCAGAAAGGGTCAAGGCTGTTTTAGATGCTGCGCGTCGTTTAGCAATTTCAGTATCTATAAAACTTAATACCAGCACCCCGATTTCCGCTGCCATGCCAGCTAATGCGATAAACCCTACGGCGACAGCGACAGATATATTATAACCATAGGAATAAACCAACCAAATTCCACCCACTAAACCAAATGGAATAGATAACATCACCACAAGGGGTTCAATTATATTTCTAAAGTTAAAATATAAGAGCAGAAAAATAATCAACAAGGTAACGGGTGCCACAATTCTTAAACGTGCTGCAGCACGTTCCATATATTCAAATTGTCCAGACCAGCTCACCGTATACCCGGCAGGAATAGTGACCTGATCTTCTAAAGCTTGCTTGGCTTTCACCACATAACCGCCAATATCCGTGGTAGAGATATCAACATAAATCCATGCATTTGGCCTAGCATCTTCACTTTTTATTACTGGGGCACCACGTGTATATTTTAATTCAGCAACCATCGCTAAAGGGATCTGACTACCGGTTGGCGTCGGGATTAATACCCGGCTTAATGCTTCCATATCTCCACGGAGTGATCTTGGGTAGCGTAAATTAACAGGGTAACGTTCTAAACCTTCGACCGTTTGCGTAATATTCATTCCCCCTATAGCACTTTGAATAACATCCTGAACAGCGCCCACGGTTAAGCCGTAACGAGAGGCTTTTTCCCGATCAACATCAAAATCCAGATAATAACCGCCAACAGCTCTATCACCAAAAGCTGAGGTAGTTTCTGGCAAACTCTTCATCGCTTGTTCAATATCAAGTGACACTTTTTGAAGTACGTTCAAATCCGGCCCTGACACTTTAATGCCAATGGGGGTTTTTATACCGGTAGACAACATATCAATTCGGGTTTTTATTGGCATTGTCCATGCATTTGCCACACCCGGGAATTGAATTTTCTTATCCATTTCTTTCATTAATTCAGCCGTGGTTTTATCCGGGTCTGGCCATTTATCTTTAGTTTTTAAGCGTATTGTCGTCTCCATCATGGACAACGACGCCGCATCAGTGGCTGATTCTGCACGACCTACTTTGCCAAACACATGGTGCACTTCAGGAAAGGTTTTTAATATTTTATCTGTCTGCTGAAGTAATTCTTTTGCTTTGGTAATCGAGATCCCTGGAAAGGTGGTTGGCATGTAAAGAATGTCACCTTCATCTAAGGGAGGCATAAATTCACTGCCTAATCTGGAATATGGATAATACGTTGCAGCTAATAACACCGCAGCTAAAACAAGGGTGACACCTCGCCACTTCATCGCCAAACTTAAAACGGGCAAGTGAATCCTGTGTAACAGGCGGTTAATGGGGTTTTTTTCTTCGGGCATAATTTTACCGCGAAGGAAATACCCCATCATCACCGGTACTAATGTGATCGCTAGAATCGCAGAGGCCGCCATAGCATACGTTGCGGTAAATGCTAAAGGGCTAAACAAACGGCCTTCTTGTGCCTGCATAGTAAAAATAGGCAAGAACGAGACGGTAATGACCAACAAAGAGAAAAATAAGGCGGGGCCTACTTCACGACTAGACTCGCCAATCACGGTCCAACGCTCTTCATTATTTAATTCACGACCTAGTTTATCACGTGCTTTTGCCAGACAAGTGTGGGCATTTTCAACCATCACAATCGCGCCATCGACCATGGTGCCGATGGTAATCGCAATCCCCCCTAATGACATGATATTTGCATTCAAACCTTGAAAACGCATGACAATAAAAGCCATCAATATACCTAAAGGCAAGGTGATAATAGCGACAAATGCTGAGCGAGCATGTAGTAAAAATAAAATCACCACTAAACTTACGATCACAAGCTCTTGTAATAATGAGCTATTCAAGCTGTCTACCGCGCGCTCTATCAAGTCGCCTCGATCATAGACAGGCACAATTTCAACCCCGTCTGGCAAACCTTTTTTTAATTCTTCTAATTTAGCTCTAACGGCTTGTATTGTGGCTAATGCATTTTCACCAAAACGCATAATAACAACACCACCGGCAACTTCTCCTTCACCATTTAATTCAACAATACCCCGGCGTAACTCCGGCCCTAAATGCACATGAGCTACATCCTTCAAACGAATGGGGGTGCCATCACTATCCACACCGACAGGTATTGTATTCAGGTCATCAATTGACTGAATATAACCTCGACTACGAACCATATACTCAGTTTCAGCTACTTCAATTAACCGCCCTCCAACATCCTTATTAGACTGTTTAATGGCCATTTTGACCTTATCCAGAGAAATGTTGTAGCGAAGCAAGACATTTGGGTCAACTTCAACCTGATATTGCTTAACATAGCCGCCAACAGAGGCGACTTCAGAAACCCCTTGAACAGTTTGTAATGGATAACGTAAATACCAATCTTGCAAAGAACGCAGTTGCGCAAGGTCATGCTGCCCTGTTTTATCAACTAAAGCGTATTCATATACCCAGCCAACCCCTGTCGCATCAGGGCCAAGTGTAGGCGTGATGCCCTGAGGCAAGCGACCACTTACATAGTTTAATGATTCCAACACCCGGGATCTTGCCCAATACATATCCGTATTATCTTCAAAAATAATATACACAAACGAAAAACCAAAAAA
>TARA_R110002073_G_scaffold64944_1_pt1 | contig 13601 bp, 14 predicted proteins | sample TARA_R110002073 | Tara Oceans TARA_R110002073 (sample SAMEA4397174) | marine metagenome | biome: Polar Biome; feature: [DCM] deep chlorophyll maximum layer (ENVO:01000326); material: water (ENVO:00002006), including particulate matter (ENVO:01000060) such as... | depth 40 m
GAATTATGTTTCATCTGTTATTACATATTTAAAAATGGTAGATAGTCCTTCACTTCCCTTATATTCTGCTTATTATGATCAAATAACAAAAGAATATATGAAAGGTTCAAATAATCAAGTGAAGACAGAAAAAGAAAAGAATAACTGGGTTGAATTGAAACAGTTGCGATATATATTAAAAAGAAAATATACTAAATTAAATAAAGCAGGAGTATTTGATAAAGATAAATTAAATAATGAAGAATATAAACAATTGTTATTCTATGTGCTTGGTAATTTATATATTGGAAGTGATAAGCATCCACCCCTTAGGAATGATTATATAATGAGAGTAATAAATAAAAATGAATATGATAGAGATGATAAAGGTAATTATTTAGTATTAGATGGCGATGATATGTTTTATCATATTGGAAAATATAAAACTGATAAAATATATGGAATAAAGCAAATTAAAATATGTAAAAAAATCAAGAAACTATTACATTTATGGTTGAAACATAATACAAGTGGGTTTTTATTAACAACAACAACAAGGGCAATACTGTCTAAAAATAACCTAACAAAATATTTAAATAAGACATTCGAGGAAACAGGGAAAAATATATCATCTACAATGCTAAGACATATATATTTAAGCGATAGATTCCCTGCTGATTTAAATAAGAGAAATAAGACTGCTGACCTCATGTGTCATTCTGTATCTCAGGGCATGAACTATGCGAAAAAATAGATAGGTTATATTTATGATATTTTGTTTTGAAATGTTGGTTTTTACTTACATCTAATATATTGACATCGCATAAATTACATGTATATAATTTTGGTTGTATTTCAATGACCTCTATATTGTTATCTATTTGATACATTTTTATATTATTTAAATATTGTTTTCTCCTTAGATATGCCTCCTTTCTTTTTTTTAATATTTCTTTTTTATTTTTAATATACCATGCTTCATATACTTTATTCTTCATATTATTTTATATGATATACATAAATACATTTTAAGTAATATAATTATATATGTTTCATAGATCTGCTAATGTAAACGAGAGTCTAACTGATGGTATAAATGATATCATAGAGAATATAGAAATGATGAAGTGTATACTGTTTAAAATGGATGATAGACTAACTACAATAGAACGTGAAATTAAAGATATGAAAAAAATTATAAAAAAATAATATATATATATATTATGCCCTTTTTATGTACGTTATGTCAGTTGGAAACTTGCTATCTCTCGGCATTTTGTCCTGAGTGTGTTCAAATTAAAAGAATTCTAAATGTCTATGGTAGAACAAATATTTTAGAGATATTAGAAACTGTATGTATTAGAAATAATAAACAACAGCAGTATAAAATTAAAGATATTAAAAATAAAAAAGAAGAGAACCCAGCAGATGCTAGTTATGATGATTCAGAATAGTTTAGTTAAATTAAAACTGATATCTTTTGGTATTGTATCTGGTTTTGTCTTCATAAGATAACCAGCGTCAATTTCATATACATTTTTCATATTTAATAACTTCATTCCTTCTAACTTCTTTTTACTACAATGACTCGTATTATATATTTCATAATATTCTATGGGTATATCATCAGAGTTAAATAATACAACATCGCATCTCCCTATTAGATTTTTACCTAGTAGAGTTGATACATCATTATTAGTAGGGTTGAACCCTAATTTTTTTACTATATTTATTATTAGACTATCCCTATATAATGGGTATTCTAATACACAGTAATTATTGTTATTTTGTTTTTCTAATATATTTTTCATAATATGTTTACCATAGTAATGCATACAATGTTCATTTGAATATTCTCTATATAATATCGAAGGGTTATACCTGCACTTATTATATAAATTTTTAAAAGCGGTAAAAAGTAATTCTTGATATTCATTATCATCTTTCTTATCTGTATAATTTTTTAAAATGTAATCTTCCATATTATAATAACATTTCTATATATCTTTTAAATAGTATTTATACGAAAATTAAATAGATCCTCCCGGGTTAGCATATGATACAGCGACCTGGCCATCTTTGATAACTATTTGTTTAAATGTTTCATAGTATACATTAGCGGTCTGTGCGAGATTAGTATATCCAGAGGCCCCGAGTAATCCTGTAGCCGCCACTTCTGCTGCTACAGACACTCTGCTATATTCAATATGGAAATCTTGAGCCATTTGTTGAACACTGAATCCAATATAGGCCCTTCTTCCATTACCAACCTGATTTACAGAGAGGGACATCGGCCACGCATTAGAATCGGCATTATAAGCACCTGGGCCCATACCATATTCATTACCATAAGGAATACACGAGTAATCACCCCATGTATCTACACACATTGCCGTTAGTTCAGAAGATTTTAATCCACCAATACCACCTTCTGGGAACACATTTCGCCCATTAACTCTTACCTGAATTTTTTCCTTGAAATTAGCAAAACTGCCGACATTACCTTCACCATAAACAAAATGGTCTTTTATCATACCAGTTGCTGCACTATTTACTAGATTCTTAGTTATAAGAACTCTTCCTATATATTTATTACGAAGACCAGATAATCGCACATGGGTTTCATTAACAAGTCCAATAGTGGTTCCTCCCGATGCGGCTATACCGAATCTATCGTGTTCATATGTGACCCAGTTAGTAGAACCATTTTTATATTTCATTTGACTCATTAATTTATCATCTTCTATTTCTTTCATTTTAAGAACAGGGGTGAGAGATACTGCCACTGAATCATCTTTATCTGTTGTAAGAGTCCCATCACCTCCTACATATTCAATACGAATTCTAAGATCTTGTAATACAGTTGTATCTACACTACCTAAAGCATCTAATACTGGTAAGAAATAAGATAAAGGAATACCAGCATCAGCATTCTCTGTTATTTTTTGAGATAATGCCAATGCGGATCTATCAATTCTATCATAAGATACACGGCAACCCTCTTTCTCAAAAGTTCCATCGGCCTTTCTTGCTGTTATAATACGTGGTTGAACATCGGCGGATATATTCCTATCTTCTTTAGCATGGTTAGATGATGGATTTCCTAATACATTTTTAAATCCAGTTAGAATATTACAATTCTTACATCCATCTATTTCTACTCCGTTATTAGTTAGGACGATAGATTTAATAACTCCTAGACCACCTGTGATAGGGTTATAAAAAGGAAAACCTGTAGCTACATTTTTAGAGAAACCGAGATTCTGTAATACTACATTTTTTAAGAAAACTTTTCCGCTAGGTAGTTTAAACTCCGAGCGGAAATTACTAGAATGAAAAAACGGATTAAGGTAAAAATCTTTTGTGCCTTCCATATATATTATATATATATAAAAAAATTATAGTTGGAATACACCCATAAAGTATAAATATACGAGATATGCATCTGCTGAGATACCACTGTCGATCTGGAAGTTTATCTTATTATTAGTAAGATTAACAAGATTATCGAACGAAGCACCAACGATGAAACCACCATCAAGAGTTCCTATGTTGTTATTTTGGCATTGATTCCTTTCAAGGTTACCGAATGCGGCTCTTCCTTTTTGAATCATATCATTAGGATTTCTTAAGTTATAGGTTAATAATTGATTACTTGCATCATTAAATAATACTCTTATTTCTGACATTCCTGGTGGTTGATGTGTCTTATGTCCGTTAGATACTATTGCATTTTCATCATTAACGAGACCGAAACTTCCAACGAAACCAGAACAGACTGCGGGGACTTTCGACGATACATTTGCAGAAGACGATGTAATAGATTGTTTTACTATATAGATAGTATTTAAGGATAATGGGGGATTGTTATTATCTTCTGGAACAGACTGAAATTTAATTCTAAGATTAGATAATTGATAATCAGCGGTTACTGCGGCTGTATCTGCCATACGACCTCCCTGGAATGCTTGGACTGCTCTAGCTAAGTTAAATGTAAGCTTTACATATCCTGACTTTAAATAAGATAAGTTTCCTCCCTGGATGTTATTAACACATATAAGAGGTTTGATTGAGAAGTCATTGGATAAGTCAAGTGGATTAGTATCATTAATATTGTGTTTCAATTGAGTTTTAAGATTAGCTATACGACTATCTGTGCTTATAATCTCACAATTAGAATTCGCACTATACATACCAAGACTGTCCTTCGTTGCTTGGTTTTTCATTTTTACATATCGAGCATAATCTGAAGTTATAACTTCTATTACACCCTGTTGAGCAGTTTCAACTGTTATAGATTCTATGAAACAATGAGCACCTGCCTGAGGGTCTAGACATAAACCTAATAGATCATTCTGGTCAGTGCCAGTTTTGAAAACATTATAAATCGATTCTAATCTAATAGAACCGGGAACTATCTTCCTACCTGGAAAATCAATAAGGAAATCAACCTGTTCATTTTCAGAGTAGTTTAGTTTTTCATTTTGTGGGACCACCGAGTGATAGAGAATATTAGTATTTGCCATTATATATTATATGAATATAAAAAAATTATAGAATTAAAATTGTTTAATTATGTTAGAATATAACACAATACCCCCTGCTGGTCCTGTGTCGGTGCAGTTGATTTCAACATCTACTAATTTAGGCTGTCCATTATCTGGTAATGCACACCCTATAAGAACATTATCTGGGTATGCTAAACTCATCTTTTTAGCAACTAGCTGTCTAGTTCTTTCATTAAGATTTTTAAGAGGAGACCCCATATTGGCGAATACATCCTTTAATAATCCATAATGAATAGACGATTTCCTGAGAACAGCTCTATCGGTTATATCCTTATTATCTACACGGAACCTATAATCCTCAAGTTGAGAAAACGAACTGGAATACTTAGACCCTGCTACTCGTTTACCTAATACAACAACGGATAAGGCATTCGGTGCTACTTGATAAACTTTATTAATATTTAATCCTGTAGCAGAACTATCTGCCTCAGTGTTCCATGTTAATACTTCGAACATGTCCGGAGGTGCGATATTAGATGTAGACATTACTAACTCGGGGACATCTACATTAATATTTAAATCTGCTGCATCTTTTCCACTACAAGTAGCGTCAGTTCCGGTAGCACCTGTCATATCACTGTCGACAGTAAGGACTAATTTCATACTTCCATCTGAAGCATATGATATCGCAGTAATTTTCTTACCAGTGGTGCCTAGACCAGTGGCTGTCAGAACAAGAGCCTGTCCCACATAGAAAGGAGATTGTTTAAGATCTTCATATGTCGCAGTTGTAACTAATGTAGTAGCAGCCGCATTTGCGAAAGTCAAGACATTTCTCGCAGTTCCACTTTTAATCACTGGTTTGCCCCAATACAGAGTATTTTCTAATATACCTGTAGTTCCACCTGCCTGAAATGGGGTAAGTGCATTAGTTCCTTTACCGAAATCTAATTCAACAGATATATATAAAGCTCCATATTTAGCAGTGCTGTATGCCCTCTGTTCTCCTAAATGAAGAATATCTTTAAGAGGAATTTGACATTCAGCAGTGAGTTCTTCAGAAATCTCAGTTCCTATTTTTCTTAATAATCTAAAAGGACTATTAACTTCTCCATATTCATCAATATTTCCAAATGGGGAAGACTTACGAGAATAGTGTAATCCATCTTTTCTATAATTATTTAATACCGATCGTAGGAATCCTACATCTTTGATATCTTCAATAACTCCTAAGACATCAGACTTGACATTTATATTTTTAATTAATATTTCAGGTTTAATAAATGTTCCTACGGCGTCTACTGCTGTATTATCCAAAATAAGAACATTACTTATATTAGTAGTTTCTTTAACTCTTAATGGTAAAGAGATATAACATTTAGAAAGATCATATACTCCGCCAGATGGGACTATGAAATCTACTATGTTATTAATTTGTACACCATTCTGAACTATATTAGCTGAATTTTGGGGACTGATTCGAACAAAACTATCCATTATATATATTAATAATATAAAAAAAAATTAGACACCTTGCACATAACTACTATATACACTAGATGCTTTCTGAGTTGGTGCTGTTTTACTATCAGTCGCACCTAATATAAGACTCAATGCACCTAAGGCCCCTGATACAACATCCCCTAATATATCTCCTGGTCCACCACCTGCAATTTCTGTTCCTTCTGATGCTTTTGATAAAGCACTTGCGATATCACTTGCTTCAGGAACAGCATCACTGACTGCGGCCGCTTTACTACTGACACCTGCTGCAGTTTCGGCCGCTTCAGAAACACTACTTTCTGTGGCTGTGGCTGCTGTAGTTGCTTTATCTCCTACGCTTGTGACTGTATCTCCTGCACTTGTAAGTCTTTGGCTATTATCCATTAATAATGGTTCGTCTCCTCCTACTTGTTGACCTAAATCAACTTCATCAAATTGGGCAGGGGTTTTATTTCCGGTGGCTTCATCTATTATATCAGCACGTTTATTTAATATTCTACTTTTACCTTCTAAAGATTCACCGGATATACTCTGTCCTGCTACTGGATGATCGCTTATTGTATTTTTAATATCACTTGCCATTTCATCTGGTAGACTATTCGTTAAACTTGCTTGAGATGATTGCACTGTTCTTGCCTGAGTTATATTTAAATTTTCTGCTAGACTACCTTCTTCTACATTAGCAGGGGCATCATACCTATCTGCAGAAGAGATGTCTGATGTTGCTGTGGTTGCTGTGGTTGCTGTGGTTGCTGTGGTTGCTGGAACTCCGAAAGAAGGTGTTGATACTATTCCTAATTCTCTTGATGATGCTTCACCTATATCCTCTGCCATTCCCCCTGCGTTTGGTAGTGTTTCTCCATTTGGTATGTCAAAATTTGAGTTATTAGCACCCCATACATGTAGTTCTCCTTCTGGAATCTCACCACCGACTTCTCCATATTTTACATTTGGATTATTTTCTATTAGATCATTAAATTTATCATCCATATAATCCATTACATCACTTCGTGGATTTTCTATATTATTTGTATTAGAGTATGAGTCCCATTGTCCTTTAGCTATCCCTTTACCTATAGAGGACTCACTTGCACCCTCTTCCCCTGCTATTGTAACTTTAAGATCTGGGTTTTCTGCTATTTGATCAGTTATATCACTAATTCTACTATCTATATGGTCTTTGAATGCTTGAGTTACATCATCTGCATCTGTTGCTGTTTCACTTGCTGGCTCTGTCACTTCCGGTGTTGGCACATCTGGTGCTTCTGGAGCTGCTGGTGCTTCTGGAGTTGGTGTATCTAGACCGGGGGCCTTTTGTAGACCCCTTGATATATTATTTACAACATTTTTTAAAGGACCTTTGAGGGAGTCGGCGAAATCCTTAGCAGACGAAAATCCTTTTTTTGATATATACGATGCGAATCCATTTACATCTCCTTTAGATGCTATATCGGATAGTTCACTTATATCATCTGCGGTCATACCGATTTTACCACCGATTTTATTAGCGACATATGCTATAGGTCTTCGTGCTAATTGTTTCAATGGTTTTGCCAGTAAAGGTGCGGCCAATGTATCCTCGATAGTCGATTTAACTTTTTCTTTTAAATCGTCTGCTGACTGTATAGACTGTGTAGCTTCTCGTGCCTGTTCAACTGATTCATCTATATCAGATTTTCTTGCGTTTATAGAGTTATAGTATGCTTGATAGTCCATCGTTTAATATATTATTATAAAAAAAAAATATATATGTATATACAGTATGCGTAAAATTAAAGATATATTTGATCAATCTATTATTGAAAAGAAATTATTATTTGATCTGCCATTTAGGATAGCATTGATAGGCAGAAGTGGTTCAGGTAAAACTAATGTTCTTATTAATTTATTAGATAAAGAGATGTATGGTAAAGATTTCAAGAAAGATGATATATATATTATCACCGGGTCATTATCAACTGATGATAAAATAAAAAATTATGTTAAAAAAAGAAATATTCCTCTTGAGAATTTATATAATGGATATAAAGAAGATGAGATGAGTGAATTATATAATATCTTATCAACTAATTATAAAATAAGTATTTCAGAAAATAGTAAACCTGCTCATAGTCTTGTAATATTCGATGATATATCATTCTCAGGTGCGTTAAATGATACTCGTAATGGTATAATGGATAAATTCGCTTGTAACTCACGCAAGTTTCTCGTTAGTATGATATCTACCGCACAGAAGTATACTCAACTTAGCACCTGTATTAGGGAAAATCTCACGGGATTGATATGTGCATCATGTAGTGATCGTCAATTAGATATTATTTCAGAAGATTTCAACTATACCGGATGTAAGAAAACATTTAGAATGATGTTCCGTGATCTTACTAATAATAAATTTACATTCTTTATATGTAATCTAAGTAATAAAAAAAAAGATATATATATGGATTCAAATTTTGAACCTATATGTATATGTAAAGGTGAAAAAAGTTGTAAAAATAAAATTATAAATTGTTAATGTGTTTCTTTGTTCGGTTATGACGCTGTATTACATGTTTTGTAATCATACAATTACATATAGGACATTCTATCTTTTCTTTTCCTTTTTGTAATATACTCTCTTTATTATCTTCATAATATTCTTTTTGCTGTTGTGCTATACTCTCTTTATTATCATCATAATATTCTTTTTTCTTTTGTAATAGAATATCTTTATTATCATCATAATATTCTTTTTTCTGTTGTGCTATACTCTCTTTATTATTTTTTCTGTATTCTTTTCTCTTTTGTTCTATACTCTCTTTATTATCTTCTCTGTATTGTTTTTGCTTTTGTAATATACTCTCTTTATTATCATCATAATATTCTTTTCTAGTCCTTCCTGGTATACTCATACCCATATTATCGTTATATTCTATTTTACATTCTCGTTCTCTCTTTATTAATTCCAATTTAGTATTACATGGGTAATATTCGATTAATATCATTTCAAATTCATCCCAACCTCCATTATCTCTTATATGTTGATATATTTTATAATTATACTGTTTACTATTTGGATTATTACAACTTCCTTTATGTTTAGACTTTCTAGATTTAAAATCGCAAGTAGATCCTATATATACATAATCTAAATTAATGTCTTTTGGGACAATCTTATATATAATTGATTTACTATAATTCACCATTTACTATATAATACCACCTAAACTTTAAATGGTTTAAATATATACTTCTTTTAAATTACCATACCTATCCTGCATTAACTTCTTAATTTTAGGTTTTTGTATATGAACTACTGGTTTAATCTTTGTTTTATTATCAGGAAATAACTCCTTATTCTCTTCAATTCTATTGGATTGTGGTATAATTGGTATGTCTTCCGGGACATCTTCGGGTTCTGAATCAGTTAATTTAATATTTTTATAATCATCTTCTTCTTCTATTTCTTTTATCATTTCTAATTTCATTTCATTGTCAACCTCATTACATGCCTGATATTCTATTTCTAATTTCATCTTCTGTTGTTTTTCCAAGTGCTTTTTTTGAACTCTTAATTCTCTTTCCTTCCGTAATCTATCTTTCTTATTATTTGATATTTGAATACGCAATTCCTTTTTTTCTTTTTTCAATTTTTCCTTATCTGCTAATTTCTCCGCTTTTAATTTTTCCTTTAATTCTTTCTTTTCTAATTTCAATTTATCCTCTTCAAGTTTCCTTAATTTATATTTAGTTAATTTTTTTTCTTTAATAACGGGTAGTAGTTCAACTTCTTCATCCCCTGCTTCATCCCCTGTTTCTGTAGTTTCTGGAATAATTTCGGGCACATCATTAAATTTAACTTTCTTTTTCTCTTCTAAATTTCTCTTCCTTGTTGCTCTACCTTTTTCTAATTGCTTCAATAGTCTTTCTCTCTGTTCAGGTGTTAATACTCTTTTCTTTTTTTCCATATAATCGTTAGAAATAATAAATAAAAAATAATTAAACGAATTACTTGATTAATAATACTAATGAACTCTTACCCCTTGTGAAAAATGGTGTTAGATCATGTCGTAATAGATTAACCTGTATATTTCTTAATGTCCGTTTCTTTTGATTCTTTATATCAATAAATAATAAATTTCTCATTTCATAATTTATACTGGTTTGATTATCACTCATACAAATGACATTCAATATATTCCTTCGTCCTTTATGTAAACTATCATAAGAAATAAGATCTAAATTAACCATTTCAACTATACACGCATCTGCAAGAGATGTCAAATGAAAAGGATTCGGTGCTATTATATTAGCACCAACACCGGTTTGGCTTATTTCACCACCTGTAGCAGTATAGTCGAAATAACCTAATGCATCGTATAATGATTGTCCTACTATAGTAAAAGTGCATAACCTACTCGATCTTTTAATAGTTGTGCCACCGCCTGTTAAAGATGGTGGATATGCGGTCAAATCATCATGTGCCGATTCTGTTGGTGGAGTTGTAATAACAGGGAATGCCACGGATGCTCTGAATTTATCAATAGACAATTGAACACCAGACGATCTAAATATAAGAACAGGATATAAATCCTTTCTACTACCATCTGTATTATATGGTATGTCTGATTCTATTAATAGTTTTACTGCAGCATCATTATACGTGTATATCATGAATTGTATTTTTTTCCTAAAAGTTTCTATAGATAATATATCATTTTGCGAGTTTCCACCAACACCTGTATCAGCGGCTATAGCATTAACAGTTGATGTAAAGGCTGGATTCCCAGGAAGTTTACATTTATAAGGCGAACCATCCGCTTCAAATATTAATTTGAATATTATATTAGCTTCTGGTATAGCAAGACCACCAGTTGCTAATGTATTAGGATTAATATCTACAAGACATAATTCAAATCCGTTATTAGCAGCATCTGGCGTATTTTGTTTAACTCTCCCCTGTAAAATACTTGCTCCTTTATTCCAAGGATGAGCTGTATACATATACGCAGTCCCATCACTGCCATCACCTCCTGATGGAACTGCTGAGTATACAGGGCTATTCATAGCAGGGTATGCTCCGGTATTTGCGGTAACTTGAGCTTTACTTAATCTCAATTGAAGATTTCCGGCAACTGTCCAAGGTGCTCCGGGTTGGTCGAAATTTCTTTCTAGATTTCTATTATATCCGATAGATACATTACCGGTAGCATCATTCGAAAGAAAAGTAATACATTTGGTATTTCTATTATCATTCATCAAACTGTCATTTAATTTATTCTGTATATCATTAAATAAGTCTTGTATATTCGTTTTAAGGTATGTATTATTTGCTAGATATATACTATGCTCATTATCATCACCTAATTTATATTTGATTTGATTATTATTATTATCAATTACAATATTATCATAATCTGTTTCACATGATAAACTATGAAGAGATATTTTACTATTTACATCTATTTGTATATCTTCATTGAAATATGAATTGAACTTACCTTCAGTGGAATCTGTATCTAATCTGATTAATTTCATTATATATTATAATTATATTTTTTTATCATATTAACCTCTTCCGTCGGTGCTCACCACAAATATTTATGACTGAAATATTTTGCAGTATCCTTACTGGTAGCCTTTCCATGTCTTGCATAATATGCTTTCTTTCTTTTGGGATCATTATTATCTAAATGACTATAATGTCCTAATTTGTCTTTAAATTGTCCATATCTATTATCGCCAAATGATATTAATTTTTTACCACTTTTTGTATCTGCTTTCACATATACTGAATATTTTTTATTTTTTACTTTACTGACAAATGGTTTATATAGCGTTTTATCCATATAAAAAGAATGATATCTATATACATATGTTAGAAGAAATTATCAAATTATTAAATTATTATAATAATTCACCATCATATAAATATATAGATTATTATATAAATGAAGGGGAATTAGCATTACAAGAATGTATTATAAAGGGTCTTGAACTCCATATAGAACAATTAGAAGAAATTATAGAAAATGAAATAAGTGAAAATAGACTAGATGAACTTATACCTTAACTGGATTTAAAAACATTTACTGTGTAGTCTGGTGACGATCCTGTATTATTATCTATTTGAATTTTAATGTAGTGATACGGTGCATTTGGTATTGCTGCTACTTGTAAAGCTCCGGTATTAAATGTTCCAGACCCAACTTCTAAATATGTGCCTCCGCTTGTTGCTGATGCTAATATCTTAATAGACCCTCCGCCATCATCAGATGCCGAACCAGAAAATCCTAAATGTTTTACAGTGCGAACATCAATAGCACTACTGGTATTACTTCCACCATCAGAAACGGTAACATTACTATGAGATACACTAACACTTTTCACAGGACTTAGTTTAGCAAGGATTGCGGCATTACTAGTTTCAATAGCCTGTAGATCTGTATTCATACTAGATGTATCCGCGTCTATTGCCGTTAATAATGTTTCATTATTTGTAATTTTTGCAAGGACATTATCTTGAACACCATCGAGAGTTGTAAGTAAACCATTAGTCGCAGTTTGTAATACCTCTAAAGCCGCCAAATCAGTAGCACAAGATGCAGTAGATGTTTTAATATTATTAGTATCTTCATCAATCGCTGTTAATAAAGTTTCATTATTTGTTATTTTAGTAAGAACATTATCCTGAACTCCATCAAGGGTTGTAATTAAAGTTTCTATATTAGTTTGTTTTACAAGACTAGCATCTAATACTGCATTATCTGTTGCCGATAAATTAGCAGTCACAGTTCCAGAACAAGCAGCCTGAACAGCAAAAGTTCCAGCATTGGTCACAGCATGAGAACCTACCGTAAGAGTTCCTTCTACTGCAGATTGTATAGCATTATTAGTTGTTTCAATAGCATCTAATACTGCGTTATCTGTTGCGGATAAATTCGCAGTTACTGTTCCTGATACAGTTGTTGTAGGAATACTAACTATATCCACTTGCATTTCATTTCCACTTATAGCATTGTCAAGAATTTGAACTGCTGTTTCTATATCTCCTAATTTTTGTGCTATATCATCAAGAACTGCATTATCTGTTGATCCTAAATTAGCAGTAACAGTTCCTATAGTAGCACTACCAGCAGCTAAGACCACCGCTCCTGTATTACATGCCGTAATTTTTCCATCAATACTTGTTGTATCTCCAGCAATAGTTCCTTGTGTAACTTCAATGGCTGCTAAATCAGTTACCATAGCATCTAATACTGCGTTATCAGTGGCACTAAGATTCGCTGTAACAGTTCCTGATACAGTTGTAGACGGCATACTAATCACATCTACCTGCATTTCATTTCCCGCAATAGCATTGTCAAGAATTTGAACTGCTGTTTCTATATCTCCTAATTTTTGTGATATATCATCTAATACTGCATTATCAGTTGCTCCAAGATTGGCAGTTACTGTTCCAGAACAAGCAGCCTGAACAGCAAAAGTCCCTGCATTAGTAACAGCATGAGAACCAACAGTAAGAGTGCCTTGAACAGCAGTTTCTATATCTCCTAATTTTTGAGATACATCATCTAATACTGCGTTATCTGTTGCCGATAAATTCGCAGTTACTGTTCCTGATACAGTTGT
>TARA_R110002073_G_scaffold251_3_pt1 | contig 13597 bp, 6 predicted proteins | sample TARA_R110002073 | Tara Oceans TARA_R110002073 (sample SAMEA4397174) | marine metagenome | biome: Polar Biome; feature: [DCM] deep chlorophyll maximum layer (ENVO:01000326); material: water (ENVO:00002006), including particulate matter (ENVO:01000060) such as... | depth 40 m
AGGGAAAGTTCCTATTCAAGAAATATCAACAGGAGCAGGTGGTCAAAAAATGCAAAGCTTAATTGCTAACTACAATTATTACCTACAAATGATCCGTGACGTAACCGGATTAAATGAAGCTAGAGACGGAAGCACACCAGATTCTAGGGCATTAGTTGGGGTTCAAAAGTTAGCAGCTGCGAATTCTAATGTAGCTACAAGACACATATTAGATGGAAGTTTATTTTTAACAGCAGACTTGTGTGAAGGGTTATCATTAAGAATATCTGATATACTAGAATATTCTCCAACAAGAGAAGCTTTTATACATAAGATAGGAAATCAAAACGTAGCTGTTCTTGAGGAAATGAGCGACTTGTATCTTTATGATTTTGGAATATTTATTGAATTACAGCCAGATGAAGAAGAAAGAGCAATTTTAGAAAACAATATACAAGCTGCAGTTTCGGCAGGTATGATTGATTTATCTGACGCTATCGATCTTCGTGAGGTTAAGAATCTTAAGTTGGCTAATCAATTGCTTAAAATAAGAAGAAATGAAAAGCAATTAAAAGATCAGCAAATGCAGCAGGAAAATATGCAAGCTCAAGCTGAAGCAAATGCACAAGCGACGCAGGTAGCTGCTCAATCAGAAGTACAAAAGCAACAAGCTTTGATACAACAAAAAATATCATTAGAGCAAGCTAAAGCGCAAATAGATCAACAAAAACTAATGCAAGAAGCAAGCCTAAAGAAGGAATTAATGCAGTTAGAGTTTGAAATGAATATGCAATTGAAAGGCTTAGAGGTACAAGGTAGAAAATCTGAGCTCAACGCAAAAGAAGATCGGAAGGACGATCGATCCAAGATTCAAGCCACGCAACAAAGCGAATTAATAAACCAAAGACAAAACGATTTACCGCCAAAAAACTTCGAATCCAGCGGAAACGATATACTTAGCGGTAATTTTAACTTAGGTTCCTTCGAGCCTAGGTAATAATAATAGTAATAATTATATAATATTTTATCATGTCAGAAGAATTGAAACAAGAAACACCTGTGGTTGAAGAAACTGCTGTGCAAGAAACCAAACCTATGTCGTTCGAGGACGGCGTTATTAAGGTTGATTTATCAGAATTAAATAAGCCAACACAAGATGCCATTCCAGAGCAAGAAGCAAATGCAGGCGATGTTCCTGTCGAGCAACCCAAAGACACGGCAAGTAGCGAAGAAGTGGTTGAAGAAATACCACAGCAACAAGAGCCCGTTCAAAATGTTGAACAACCCGTTCTTGAGGAAATAATAGAAGAAGAAATTCAAGAAATTGTAGAAGATCTGCAAGAAGATATTCAAGAAGCTATTGCTGAACAACAGAATTCAGGAATTGAATTACCAGAAAATATTGAAAAGGTAGTTGAATTTATGAATGAAACAGGAGGGTCTCTTGAAGACTATGTTAAGCTTAATACGGATTATGCTTCATTAAATGAAACACAATTACTAAGGGAATATTACGAAACAACACGACCTCACTTAGATACCGAAGAAATTTCTTTCTTAATGGAAGATAATTTTGCTTATGACGAAGAGTTAGATGAAGAGCGCGATGTGCGTAGAAAAAAGTTAGCTCATAAAGAAGAGCTAGCAAAAGCTAAAAATCACTTAGACGGGTTAAAGACTAAGTATTACGAAGAGATAAAAGCTGGATCAAAATTAAATCCAGAGCAACAAAAAGCGGTGGAGTTTTTCAACCGTTATACAAAAGAAAACGAACAAGCAACCAAAGTAGCTGAACACCAAGTATCAACATTTAAAAATAAAACAGAAAAGCTTTTTTCTAATGATTTCAAAGGTTTTGATTTCAACGTTGGAGAAAAGAAATTTAGGTTTAAAGTTAACAATGTAGATCAGGTTAAAGACAACCAAAGCGACATTAATAATTTAGTCAAGAAGTTCTTGAACGACAAAAATGAAATGAATGACGCAGCAGGTTATCACAAGTCTTTATTTACAGCTATGAATCCAGATGCAATTGCAAACCACTTTTACCAGCAAGGCCAAGCCGATGCAATGAAAAGTAGCGTTGAAAAAGCCAAGAATATTGATATGAGCCCAAGAGGTGCTCATGAGAAGGTCAGTATGCCTGGCGGTTTTACGGTTAAGTCAATTAAATCTGCTGGTTCGACTAAGTTCGGAATTAAAAGAAAATAAATTAATAACTTAAAACATTAAATATTATGGCCGCAGGTTCATTTACAGGGAGTGCCGGTGCATTAGCACATTTAACGCCACGCCCAACACAAACGTTATTTAACGATAACTATCTAACTCTAAACGATTTAGATTTTACACAACAATTCTTACCAGAAGTATATGAAAAAGAAGTAGAAAGATACGGAAATCGTACGATCTCTGGATTTTTACGTATGGTAGGAGCTGAAATGCCAATGGCATCAGATACAGTAGTATGGTCTGAGCAGGGGCGTTTACACATCGCATACGATACCGCTACAAAAGTTAGCGCTACATCGATTACTATCCCGGCTGACGCCAACGGAGCATCGACTAATTTAATTGGACCTGGAGCAACTATTGTAGTTGCAGACTCAGCTGGTTTAGTTGTTGAAAAAGCTTATGTTCAAACAGTTTCAGCTCCGGCTGCTGGTGTTGTAACACTAACTGTAGCAGGTTATGCTGGCCCATTAACTGTGCCTAATAGTGTTGACGATATTAAAGTATTTGTATACGGTTCTGAATACACAAAAGGAACGTCTAATGCAGGTACTTCTGTTGATGCAGCTTTTGAGCAGTTCAACAATAAGCCAATCATTCTTAGAGATAAGTATGCTGTAAACGGTTCTGATACTGCACAAATTGGATGGGTTGAAGTTACTACTGAAGCTGGAACATCTGGTTACTTATGGTACTTAAAGTCTGAGCACGAAGCAAGAATTCGTTTTGAAGACCAATTAGAAATGAGTATGATTGAAGCTGAAAAATCTGCAGCTGGTATTGCGGTTGACGCATCAAACAACTTTGGTGGTGGAACAACTATAACTGGTTCTGACGGACTTTTCGCTGCTCTTGAAACTAGAGGTCTTGTTTATACAGACTCTAATTTCGGAGGTGCTGGCGGTTTAGAAGATTTCGATACTATACTACAAGAGCTTGATAAGCAAGGAGCGATTGAAGAGAATATGTTATTCTTAGATCGTTCTACTTCTTTAGGTATTGACAATATGTTAGCTCAACAAAATTCTTACGGTGCTGGCGGAACATCTTACGGTGTATTCGACAACTCTGAAGATATGGCGTTGAACTTAGGATTTAGCGGATTCCGTAGAGGATCTTACGATTTCTATAAGACTGACTGGAAATACTTAAACGATGCTACTACTCGTGGATTAGTTGGAGATGTTGAAGGTGTTATTGTACCTGCAGGAACTTCTACAGTTTACGACCAGCAATTAGGAAAAAATATTTCACGACCATTCTTACACATCCGTTATAGAGCTTCAGAGGCTGACGATCGTAAGATGAAGTCTTGGATTACTGGATCCGTTGGAGGAAACTTTACAAGCGACGAAGATGCAATGAACGTTCATTTCTTATCAGAAAGATGTTTATGTGTTCAGGCTGCTAACAATTTCGTATTGTTGAAAAAAGCACCGGAAGCATAGTAGTACTAAACTAATGTAATTCTTACCCTCGTTGTATTGACGGGGGTAATTATTACTTTTTATCAATTATTTAATTATATTATATCATGGCTAAAAAAGCTACAGCAGTAGAAACTGTTGAGGTTGCACCTCAAGAAGTAGCGGTTAATCCCGCACCAAAAAAGACTAAGCCAGTATTTGAGTTCAAAGACAGAACTTATTATATTGCCTCAGGAAAATCACCTTTAGTGTATACTATACCATCTAGGCATAGTCAGCGAAAGCCTTTGTTGTATTTTGACAATGAACTTAAGTACGCTCGCGAACTTCGTTATGCTACTAATCAGCCAACGCCACTAGTTGATGAACAAAAAGGAGAAGTAACATTAGGAAGAATTATTTTCAGAAACGGTACATTAACTGTTAAAAAAGAAAACGTTGCTTTACAAAAGTTATTATCTTTATATCATCCTTTCAAGAATAAAGTATTTAAAGAACTAGATCCAGTAGAAGATTCTGTTAATGAATTAGATTGGATTGAATATGAGCTTGAAGCTTTAAACCTTGCTAAGGGTATGGATATTGATTACGCAGAAGCGATATTAAGATCCGAGTTTGGAGAGAAAGTTACAAAACTATCTTCAAGTGAATTAAAAAGAGATTTGATGATCTTTGCAAAAAGAAAACCTATCTTATTTGTTGAATTAGCTAATGATGACACTATCGAGCTAAGAAACACAGGGGCAAAAGCTGTTGAAGCTGGAATATTAAAACTAACTTCTGATCAGCGTACTTTTACGTATGGAGATGGAAATAGAAAATTAATGACAGTCCCTTTTGATGAACACCCATATTCTGCATTAGCATCTTTCTTTAAGACTGACGACGGAATGGAGGTTTACAAAACAATTTTAAAAAGACTTAAATAAGTCACCTATTATAGTAGCTAGGCCGCTGTAATGGTGGCCTAACTATTATAAATAAAAAAATATACAAATGGCAATAAGCGTAGACACTGTTTATCAAAGAGTGCTTGGCATACTTAATAAAGAACAACGAGGTTATGTAACACCCCAAGAATTTAACTTATTTGCTAACCAAGCGCAATTAGATTTATTTGAGCAATACTTTTACGATATAAATCAATTTGGTAGAGTATCAGGTAATGACACCGAGTATTCGGATATGCTTACATTGCTTAATGAAAAAATAAACATTTTTGAAACAGCTGCTCAGCCAACAAGACCGGGAAGCTATTTCGAGGAGCCAGCTAATTTATATAGACTTGGCTCTGTGGTATACAAAAATACTACAACAAATTCCTTCGGTGTAGTATCTACAGAAAGCATCGAAGCAGAGCGTATAAACGCTAATGAGTTTTTATATATAAACTCATCTCCATTGACAAAACCTAAAAACGTTAGACCTGCGTTCGTTTCAAATTCAAGCGGAATCAGAGTTTATGGAAACAGCGAGATAACTGATCCAACTGAAGTTGAATTTCAATATATAAAGAAACCAGCAAAAGTTGAGTGGAAGTATCAAATGGTATTTGGGGAAGCTCTATATGATTCAACTTATTCGGTTGATTTTGAACTACATCCATCTGAAGAGGTAGAGTTAGTCATAAAAATATTAGAGTTATCAGGTATACTAATAAGAGATTTGTCAATTTATCAGGTTATGAACTCAGAGGAGCAAGAAACCATACAACAAGAAAAAGCATAACATATGGGACTTATAAATCAAACAGACGAACAATACTACTTAGGTCCTGATGGCATTTGGAATAACTGGGATGAAAATTACGGTAACTACCAATTCACTAGTATAAAAGATATTATAAATAATTTTATTATATCCTACGTGGGTGAAGAGAAAATAATATCTAAAGCAAAAAGAACAGATGTTGCATTCCATGCTCAGCGGGGAATTCAAGAATTTAGCTTTGATATATTACCTTCTGTTAAAACAGCTGAAATTGAAATAGGGCCCACCTTAAACTTTGTTTTACCTAAAGACTACGTAAACTACGTAAAACTAACTTGGGTTGACCAGAGGGGCATAGAACGCGTTATATACCCAGCTATTAAGACTAGTAATCCGTTCCCAATATTACAAGATGACCAATATCAATACCTTTTTGACGAACAGAACCAAGAAATACTATCCGCTAACGAATCTGAAACAAGAAAGCGTTTTCAATCAGCTTCTCTTAATAGGCAGCATAACTTAGATAACGTTAATAACTCGGATGTTTTGCGTGCTAATCACTTTGGTAGAAGATATGGCATATCTCCAGAACAAGCTCAAACAAACGGTGTATTTTATATAGATCAATTACAGGGTGTTATATTTTTTGACTCTTCATTTGTAGGAAGAATTGTTACATTAAAATACATATCAGACGGCTTAGGCACTGATGAAGAAATGATGGTTCATAAATTTGCTGAGGAGGCTTTATATAAATATATAGCTTATGCTATTTTATCAACAAGAGCTAACACTCCTGAGTACTTAGTGGCTAGATTTAAAAGAGAAACTTCCGCGGCTAAGCGAAATGCAAAAATTAGATTATCAAATATTAAAATTGAGGAGATTACGCAAGTTATGCGCAATAAGTCCAAAATAATAAAACACTAATATATGGCGGAGTTTGTACACACTTTTCGTGGGGGTAAAATGAACAAAGACCTTGACGAAAGGTTAATACCAGAAGGTGAATATAGAGACGCTCTTAATTTAGAAGTATCTTCTTCCGAAGGATCGGACAGAGGGGCTATGCAGAATATTAAAGGAAATTTAGCTTTAAACAACAAGAGTTTCAATCAATCTACAAAAGGTTATACTGAATGGGAAGAGACTGAATATATAACGGGGCTAACAAACGCTACTTGCATAGGAAGCGTTGTAGACACTTTTAATGACGATATATATTGGTTAATAGCTTCTGACCAAGCGTCCGTTGTAGCGCGCTTAGATCAGTCCACGTTGCTTGTTTCCCCTATATTGGTTGACACACAAAATATATTAAGTTTTTCAACCAGCAATCTAGTTACAGGTATAAATATATTTGAAGATGTTCTTTTTTGGACAGACAATAATAAAGAGCCTAAATCACTGGATATAAAGTTATTTGAAAATTCTACTACAAGTTTCTTAATACATTCTACTGTTTATGGCAGAGATTTTATAGAATCAGATATTACTGTTATTAAAAAATCACCTCTATATGCGCCTGACATAACAGCTAGTGCTAGTTTAAGAGGAGGTTTAGGAACAGGTACTACCCCTGTTGTTACGACATTTAATGTTCCAAATAAAGAAAATTTTACATATTTACCAGACCCAGATGAGCCTACAGAGTGGGAATCTATGCCTACATATGCAGAAGCTTTAGCTAATCCCGACGAATACCCGGTTGGAATAAATGGTATTGTGGTTATTACTACTAGCACAGCTCCTAATTGGCAGAATAATGACGTGGTAAACCTCACAGCGAAACCAGTTAGCGGATCTCAAGAGCAATATGAGTATGGATTAGTATTACTAATAACATCTGGAGGTGGAACAAATACCTTTACAGGGCAAATACAATCAATTTCATCTAATATAGAAAAATTTTCTGATGGTGATGGTGGGTTTACCCCTGTTGTTTGGGAATGCTTGCTACAAGAGGGGCAAGGTATATTTGAGTTCCAATTCCCTAGGTTTGCCTATAGATGGAAATACTCTAACAATCAGTACTCTACATTCTCCCCTTTTACTAATGTGGTATTTGTAGGGGGTAAGTTTGAATATGTTTCTAGCGACGGGTATAACAAGGGTATGGTAAATAATTTAAGATACCTAAATATAGAGAACATTGAATGGGGCGGGGATGATGTTAAAGAAGTTGAGGTTCTTTATAAGGACTCTATATCTCAAGCAGTGTACCTTGTAGACACCTTAGAAAATAGAACGGTAACCTCTTTAGAAATAAAATCAGAAGTAATAGGTGCTATCATTGAAAGCAACCAAATACTTAGACCCTGGGATAACGTGCCTCGATATGCAAAAAGTCAAGAAATTACAGGTAATAGACTTTTATATGGTAACTACACGCAAAACTATGATGTTGATGAGTTAGTTTCCTTAACCATTAACGAGGCTTCTCAAATACACCCCGGAACTACTCCCCCTACTATTGATCCAATTACAGGTCAAGAGATTCCTAACCCAGAAAACAGATCTCCTAAAAACTCAATAAAGTCTATAAGAACTTACCAAGCAGGTATTTTATACGCAGACGAATATGGCAGGGAAACACCGGTATTTACTAATAACACTGCGTCTTTAAAAATAGAGCAGTCTTCAGCAAGTTTACAGAACGCGTTGGAGATACAAGCTAATCATTTTCCACCAGACTGGGCTACACATTTTAAATACTTTATAAAGGACACCTCTAACGAATATTATAATTTAGCGTTAGATAGATTTTATTTTGCGGAAGACGGCAATGTTTGGCTTTCATTCCCTTCGTCAGAACGTAATAAAGTTGACGAAGAAACTTATTTGTATATAAAAAAGCAACACGACAATGATGTTGCGGTTGCGGAAGAAATTAGATATAAAGTATTATCAATACAAGCAGAAGCTCCTGACTTTATAGCTACATTTAAAAGATCTGTCGCACAAAGTAATGTTACTATTGTGAATGGATTTGAACCTGATTTTTCTTTTTTAATATTTGACGGGCCAACACAAGACGCCAATAATGTTTTTGCTTCTGGGTTTACTTCTGATAATTTTCTTAGAATATCAGATGGTGCCAATAGAACGAACGACTACGAAATACAAGTAGGAGGTAGAACGGGTAGTGGCAATCAATACACGGTCACCCTAGGCGAGCCGCTTGGCCCAGATGCTGCGTTTCTAGAAGGTGTTACAGGTGCGGTTTCTATGACCCTTTTAACTAATGTTGTTGAAAAGAGACCTGAGTTTGAGGGTAGATTTTTTGCAAAAATTAATCGAGACTTTGCTTTTGAAGAAAACATAATTGCATCTTTTAAAGCACTCGAACCTACCTATGGTATATTTGGCGAAATGGAAGTTGTGACTAAATGTATACGAGGCTCTGATCCACCTGGTGGTTTTGCTTGGCTTGACGACGGAAGAAGGGGATTTGGTTTTTGCGGCAACGGTAGAAAGATGGGTACTGGTCTAGGAGGGAATGGTGCTTTTGGTATAAACCGTAATGAGTTTGCACCACCTATTCAAGGAAATGACTATTTTGGTTTTTTACGCCCTTGGAATGAAGCTTCAGATGTATTTGCGGGTATTGATGGAGTGTTTAAGACTGGCGCATTAGTTCGATTTGTAAGAGACACTGGAGAATATTCGGGAATATATCGTGTTTTAAATACCTCTAAAGGTAACGGTAGACGAGGTGATAGAGATTTTTCTTCATCTTTCTTCTTCCCAAGTTGCGGCGATTGGAATGATCAAAGAGAAATTCCTTCGAATAAAAGAGTAGAATATTGGTTTAGACTAGAAAAAGAAATTGAAGAGGATTGGTTGAATATTAGTTATTGGAACACAGGGGGGTGTGGAAGTACTTCACTTAGCGGCTCACCATGTGTTGCCGTGCAGGTTGTTCAGGAAATTATAAGTGATAATAATAAATTACTTACAACCACTAATCCAGCTATATTTGAAACGCAGCCTAAAGAAGCGGTGGACATAGATATTTATTACCAAGCCACCAATTCTATGCCTATATCAAATCACGGACAAAGTGTGGTACTTGATTGGTTTAATTGCTTTTCATATGGGAACGGTGTTGAATCAAATAGAATTAGAGACGATTATAATCAACCCTATATAGATAAAAATCCTATAGCATCAGCTCCGCTTGATGATCCTTATAATACGGAAACTAGAGGATCTGGAATGATATTTTCACAGATATTTAATTCTAACTCAGGCATAAACGGGTTGAATCAGTTTATACAAGCTTTGCCTATAACGAAGGATCTAAACCCTATATATGGGTCCATACAAAAGCTACATTCAAGAGATACTAATGTGGTTGCTTTATGTGAAGACAAAATACTAAAAGTATTAGCCAATAAAGATGCTTTATTTAATGCAGATGGCAGTGCAAATGTCACCTCGAATAATAATGTATTGGGGCAGGCTGTTCCTTTTGCTGGCCAGTTTGGTATATCAAAAAACCCAGAGTCTTTTGCTCAATATGGTTATAGAGTTTATTTTACGGATAAATCAAGAGGAGTGGCCCTTAGGCTTTCGAATGACGGTATAGAAGAAATATCAAGGTATGGAATGGAAGATTTCTTCAGTGATAATTTAATAGCGAATAATCAAATAATAGGATCTTATGATATTAACACTGGAGAATATAATGTTTCGTTAAACTCCTTAACTCCTGAGTGGCAAAATAAATTAGCCACCAGTACTTTTGATAGATCAAATGAAACAGACCCTTCTTGCCCTGAAACCTTACAAACATTGCCAACACTTTTAACAACGTTGTCTTTCGCGGAAGGTATTAACGGTTGGTCAAGTAGAAAATCTTTTGTTCCAGAAAGTGGGCTTTCCTTAAACAATACATACTACACTTTTAGCAACGGATTAATATGGGATCACGGCTCAAACACAGTATATAATAACTTTTATAATACGCAATACGACAGTTCAGTTGACCTTATAACCAACGACTCCCCTAATGTAGTAAAAGGGTTTAAAACATTAAATTACTCTGGCTCTAATCCGCTAGAATATGAATACCAAATTGGTCCAACTAAAAATGGGGTTAGGTATTCGATAGCTGAAATTGAAGCAAACCAATTAATACCATTGTCTTTTACCACCAAACCTGGTTGGTATGCAAACTCTGCTTATACTGATTTACAGGAAGGTAAGGTTAAAGAATTTATAACAAAAGAAGGCAAGCATTTTAATTATATAAAAGGATTAGCCACGTATTTTAATGACACTTGTGATACTAATGTAAACTCGCAAGAGTTTTCAGTTCAAGGTATTGGTAGAGCAGACTCTATAACAGGAGCCACTGAAATAACAGCATATAATATTAATGTATGTATTGACCCGGAGTGTTATAATGAAATTGCACCGCCTCAGGTTGTAGATCAATTTTACGAAGGTATAGAAGACACGGTTATGAATATTCAATTAACAGGACCTACTGTGTGTAATGAGGGAGGCACTGTGGTTTATTCCTTAGCCTCAAACTCTACAACAGGGGGAGTTTTAAATTCAGTCTCACCCACGGGATTATTTCAATTTACACCAAATCTTAATTACTTTGGCGGAGCGGGTAGCTTTAATGTTAATGCTTGCTGCGGAGATATATGCAGTGTATTTACTGTAACTTTAGAAATATTGCCTGTAGCTGAAGCCCCTTATTTTGTTAGCGACTCTCCTTCTTTAGCTTTACAACCTGGCGATTGCTGGGAGTACAACCCTATAATATTAGCAGACCCAGATCATGCAGCAACAGATCTTATTATTCAAACACCTGTTCCTGATATCCCAAGCTGGTTAGCTCAACCGGAGCCGCTAAACGATGGAACTGGGAACTGGTATATACCAAGCAGCTGTTTACCTGAGGGCACGTCTCCAGCGGGAATTTCTTTTACAATGACCGTGGAGGATCCTGACGGAAACACAGGCACACAATTAGTAGAAGGTAACTCTTTAGCTGAAGCTATTATTTCATTGGAATTCCTAGTAACAACTCGTGCGGCGCAGCTAGCAAGAAGCTACACAGATCCTGTTACAGGACTTGTTACACAGATGGCAGCAATCGCTAGCTCGGGTCATAGTTGTAACTTAGGAACTTATTTAGTAACGGGTAATGGAGTACCTATAGGCAGGGCTTATGTTAGTAATATTGACGATGCTTACGGGGCTAATAGTAGATTTGATACTTTTAGCTTAGATACAAATGGCAACGCATTTTCTATTACAGGAGATGTAATGGCTGATGTTGTTACGGGTGCTACGCAAAATGTTCCTAGTGCTGCCGACCAAGGAGTTACAAGTACTGTGTTGTACAACCCGACAGATACCTCTTGGGCTGGGTATACCTTTCCACAAAAGTATATTACAGCATCTGATTCTTTTGCTCAACCAAGTGGTGAGCTTGTATCTACTGACAGGTATAACTTATTAACAATAGACGCCGCTACGGCAAATGACATAATAAATAATTCTCCAGATCCAGATAACCCAAGCTTTATTACGTTTGCGCTTGTGCCAGACACATACGCAGACAATGGACTACTGACTATCCACGGGGATGGGGTTTCAATGCAAATATTCCAATCTGGTGTTGAGGTTTATTCCGCGGTTCAGCCAAACAATAGCGCCTTAACAATCGATGTACTAACGGGTAATATAATACCTTAAATTAAATATTCATGAGTAATACAGTAAACGTAGGTAATTTTTCAGTTGAATGTTTTCATTCACCGTCGCCTGTACCGGTAGGAGAGCCGATAGCTGATTATCAAACCGTAACCCTCACACTAGTTCCAGACGAAGGCTATGTGATAGATGCTGCAAATTTTAGCGCAATATCGCCGCTTCCTAGTTATGTTTCTTCTGTAACATTCTCTCAATCAGAACAGAACGCTAGCAATATCACCTGCGCAGTTAATTTAACCCCCGGAGCGGTTATGCCTGCTTTCGATATAGACATTGACTTATGTATTAGTGGCAGAGCAGAATTTTTAAATTACTGCGTATCAGGAACCGTTGTGTGGAATAAACTTGGGTTTGTAACACCTGCTTCTTTAAACAGCCCGTATAGTTTATGCGGAAGCTATGAACAGGTGTCTAATGTGTTTACTCAAGCTATTAGCGCTGATGCTGGGTATTATTTTGAAGAGGCTCCCACAATACAGCTTTCTTCCGGCAATATTAACGATTACACTGTGTCAACAGAAAATGTTTTGGATTCTAGTGGCAATATAATTACAACTATATTTACGGTTAATTATACATTTCCAAATCAAAATGTTACAAATGATTTGTGGACAATTAATGGGGTAGCACAAATAATTTACGTGCCAACTATTAAAATAACCAACTACAACATAAGCACCGCAGCTTTCCCCGCGCAAGGTGGATTTAGGTACGACACCATCTATGGTGCGCCAGGGGCAAACTTTACATTAAATGCTTCAGCTGATATACTAGACACGGGTGCATTAACTCCTATAGAATTTGAGCCTATATTTGGCGCTTCTGTTAGTGGTGTCATTGGGGCTGATGGCACGTTCCCTGTAGGAGTAAAAATACCAAATGTTACTAGCAATGCATCATACACAATAACTATTTCTGGAGATCTTCAGAATCCGTTTCCTCAAAATGAAACGGTTACTTTACTGCAGTTTACAAACACAGAAGTTACTTACACAGCTTCTGGTACAGGCTTAACAGTATCTCCTTCTTATGATGTATCAGGATTGTCTTATTCACAACAGCAGCCCAACGTGGTGACTAATGTAGCATACGCAATTAGCCCTACCGATCCGAGCAGCAATATAACCATTATTGATCCCGTGTTTAACTCAGATAGAGACATTCCTAACGGTGTTACTGAGGATGTTCAATTTACAGCAACCGGAACTGGTATTACCCATAATGCAATAGGCGTAGCTGGCTTGTTAAGCGGAATGAATTTTATAGGTAACACGCAGTTTTCAAATACAATTTCAGTGGTTAGCATCGATATTCCTCAAAGTACAGTAACATTTAATCAATCGATTTCAGTCACTGTAGGGCAAGTAGAAACATTAGGTTTTACAAAAGGAAATGAGGTCCTTTTCCAAGGATATTCATTTTCGGGAGACTCGCAAAATTTATTACTTACGGGTAATAATAATTTGCAAAGGTTTGGATGGGATGATATTACCTTTAATATAGACTTA
>TARA_R110002073_G_scaffold249723_1_pt1 | contig 13593 bp, 20 predicted proteins | sample TARA_R110002073 | Tara Oceans TARA_R110002073 (sample SAMEA4397174) | marine metagenome | biome: Polar Biome; feature: [DCM] deep chlorophyll maximum layer (ENVO:01000326); material: water (ENVO:00002006), including particulate matter (ENVO:01000060) such as... | depth 40 m
CAGTAGGGACAGTCAAAGCCCCAGCAGAAACTCCCACTGTAAGCGACTGATCACCAACCGATTGCCCGTAGCTGCCTGCTACCGATGTCATACTACTCATATTAACTCCAAAGTCCTAATCTGATGCCTTCAACTTCATTAGTAAGAGCAGCAATAGCTGCCGTATTAGTCGCAACCGCTGGATCAGCCGCACCGCTTTTTAACAACGCTTCAGAAGCAATAGACATTGCACCTGAAGCAACAGAACGAATATCGCTATCTATACCAGAAATAGTCTCAAACTTTTGAGACAGTTTCCTTAACTCGTACTCTATAGAAATAGAGTTTTGTCCTACGAATTGGTGAGTTGGGCGATATGTGACAGCCATTAAGTTTCAGGCTCTGGTTCATTAGTCCACTCACCATCGATAAACCACTCAACAGGAATTATACTGTCAACTTCATACTCGATTGGATCTAGTACAGCTTGTATTTTCCAGTAACCTTTATCTTCATCATAAATAATTTCTGTTGTATAATATTTGCAAGTAGCAGCAAAACGAATATTTTCAGGTAATTCTTTTTCTTCTGGAAAAGAAGTGCCTTCTTTTGAAGTAACAATTATTGGTTCTGGCATAACAAAATTGTCTTCTTGAAAAACTTCATTCCATCCTTCAGGAAGAGCATCACCTTTTGCCCAATCAGGATGTTCATCAATTATGTCTTGAAAATATCTAGGAAATTCACCTTCAGGATTACTGTAACAAAATATAATCATAATACTGTACTCGCAAACGCATCTGCTGACTGATCTGTATTGGTAACACCTGCGGTGTTATAACCCCAATTCCCACCTTCGTGAGCATTGGCAGTGTTAGTGTATCTAGCTACAGTACTTGTTTTAAGACTTAACTCAGTATTTGGTGTGTATTGGATTGTAGCACCATCATTACTGATAGGTAAAGCAGCACCTGTGCCGCCACCATCGCTAGATAATCTTGCAGAAAATACAACAGTTGTAGGTCCAGCAGTACCGCCGCCACCATCTCCCATAGAGCATGGTCCAGCTACAATAATATCGTTAAACGAATTTATTTCCATTTGACTTACAAAATGTATAGCGTCATTTGTCCCATTGCTTCTTATCATCTCTAAATTGTTACACCACAGCAACACACCAGCAGGAGATACTTTACTTATTGCCGTATGCCACTTACTATCTGCCGTACTATAATAAGTTAATGAAAAATAAACATTGCCATCAGTGTCAGTAACAGGCTGAGCACGCATAGATTTTTCCCAAAAATTAGTATCAGACATCGTTCCACCTGATGCATGCAATACTTTAGACCATTGAACAGCACCTTCGGATGCACTAACAGCCGCATCTATTTTAACTATTTCTACACCTCTATCAGTTGCGCTACTTGTAGAATAATTTGGAGCAACAAGATAAGCATAATCTTGACTACCAACTTTCAATGATGGAGTCCAAAAAGCACGATTGAAATTTGCAGAAGCGCCACTAGCTTTTTTGTATTTCAATTTACTTTGTACGCTAGATGAACTACCCCGTACATATCCATACAAATTTATGTGTTCAAAATGAATATCTACGCCACTCATGTAATCACGATTAAGTGGATGGTAAAAATAAGTACGGCTTAGATATGTAGTATTAGTATCACCATAATATTCTCCTGCTATCGCATTGTACGGAGAGGTGCCATTTAAATAACCACAACCCCATTGTATTTGATAGTTTTGGTTCCTAGCATTCATAGATATTGATACTCTGCCACTATTTCCTGTTGATGATTTGTATGGGTTTATTTGTTGAGCACCATAGTATTTAATATCATTTGAATTATTTGACGCTTGTTGTGGCCGCCATTGAACAGCGCCCTGTGCACTGGCTACATTATTGCCTGTGCTTGTAACAGGAGGCCAACTTATAGCATAACCAGTTTGTCCTTGACTAAATATCCCACCACCCCCAACAACATAATCAGTACTTTCTGTTAAACCACTATTCCAAACGTCACCCCAATTACCGTTAGTATTTATTTTTGATCTTGCTAAAAGAGAAGGTTCATCTGAACCACTTATTTTCCACATAGCAGTGTTGCCGCTATTCATTCTTGAAACAAGGTAAATGTCTTCATTACTATCTAAACCTGAACCACCTGCTGTATTTACAACTTGTGCAGTGCTTTGGATAATAGCAAACCAGCCAACACGACTACCGCCACTAAACAATGCGCTATTCATCCAAGTAGAAACAGCAGTAGACGGCCACGCCTTAGGCGTATCCGTCCTGCCCTTAAAATTACTAACATTTGCACCAGGATTAGTTCTGTACTGATTAAACGACATATAAACCTCTAATTAGGCTGTGATTTGATTTACATAACCAAAGATATTGATCCCAGCAGGAGCAAACGCTTTAACAATAAGAGCCGCACCAGCATTGCCTTTAAGAATAATGCCAGGAGCAACTAACGTAAGACCAGCTTCAGTAGTTATTGTCTGTTCAATAAGATCAGCAGTTGTAGTACCGCCCCACTCAACAGTCAACTTCACATCAGCACCAGACTGATTCATTGCATACAACCAAATTTCGTCAATGGTAGTAGCAGTGCCACTACCAGTGTGAATTGTTGTACCAGGAGAAGATGTTGCAGCTACCGCAATAGCTTTACCATCGGTACTCCCTGATAGTTTGAGTTTTGAATATGTCGCCATTTTCGTTCCTTAACTAAAGACTTGGTTAGAAATAATATTATCTGCTGTACCGTTAACAGTAGCTGGAATATCGCTTACAAGCGCCATTGTACCAGTCGCATTAGGAATAGTAATAACCCTGTCTGCGGTAGGATCTGTAACTGTTAACGTAATTTCGTATCCGTTAACAACAGTGGCTCCAGTAAGAAGTATTGGGCTAGCGCCTTGATAAGTGACTGGCCCAGTGAAAGTGCCACCAGCTTTAGGCATCATATTTGCATCTGTAGCTACAGCAGCCCACTCAATACCATTAGTAGCCGAAGAATTCGCAGTCAACACATGAGTATTAGTACCAACACCCAAACGAGTAACAGTGTCTGCCGCAGAAGCAACAAGAACATCACCCTTACTATTAACAATATCTTGCTGCAAAACACCAGGAGAGGTATCAACAAAAGTTTCAATAGCAGCAAAGTTTGCATTTACTTCAGCCGCAACAATTAACTCTCCACCAGAAAACGTATTTGGTATATTTAAATTTGCCATCTAACGAAGTCTCCTAGGATTATAAGTAAATGCTAACGCATTAATCTCCCAATGAAGATTACCTGTAGGCCCACTTATTTTCATACTAACACTTCTTCCTGTCCCAAGAGTAGGCAACGTCTCAACCTCAGCAGTCAAATTACGTTGAATAGCATCCCATTTAGCTATAGTAGGAGACCCTTCAGTAGAATCATCCCATTTAGCTATACCCCAACGAGAACCAGACGTTTTACCAGCAACCGAAATACTAAACGTAGTAGTTTGAGTAGACTTATCGTAATCTTTAAAAATTTGTACAGGCAACGTCAAAGTTTCCTCAGCCGAAACAACAACACGAGGACGACCCCAACGTTTACGAACAATAGGATCTTTACCAGTAACCCAACGAGTAACAAAATAAGAATCTATATGAACACTAGTGTTACCTGTATACCTATCACTATCTCGCTTTTGCTCATCCTCAACATCAATAACGCAACCAGTATTAGCTACACAACCAGCAAAAACTGTAGGCGTCTGATTAGGAGGACGAAAAGAAAACAAAGGACCAGCATCAATATCTGTCATAGTCCAAGCCCCACCTTGGCCCAAAGTCGGATCATAAACTAAAGTACGTCTAACAACAGTACCCTTGTCAGACCAATCAACAGAAACATAAAGCTTATTATTTCCCCAAGCTAACTGAGGATTTTCTCCAAAAGTAATATTTTCGTTACTTATCGCAGGATCAATACGGCTAAACAAATAAACAAATTGGTTACCGTCATAAACATACACACCATTTTGAGCATGCCAAAAAAACGTGCCATAAGAAGTATTCACAGGACTCGATAAAGGAACAGAACCCATACTGTTACTTAAAGTAACAACCTGAAAAGAATCAGAATCAAAACCATAAACAGCGTAAACACTATTAGTTTTAAAAACAAGAAGACGATCACCAGCAGGAACTAAAGCAGTAATATAATCGCCGTGCTCACCAAGATCTATATCTACAAAATCTTCCGCTGACCAATACTCAGGATCATTAATTTTTGACCATCTTAAACGAGAACCTTGCCTACCTGACTCATTAGTGTGAGCTATCCACGCAAAGTTATTCCAAAAAGTTATGTACTGCGCTTTCGGCATATTCCCCGCAGCACCCAAGTTTGCACCAAGATCACTACCAGTAGAGCCATCCCACCTAAAAGAAGGCTTATCATAACTTACCCCATAAGCAACATTGTTCATTGTGATTCCGTAAACACGAGAACCAGCAGTTCTATCAGTAATACCAGTAATGTCAGTAAATTCATTAGTTACAGAAAAACCGACTTTAGTACCATAATTAGCCATCAAATGACTAACAGTGCTATCTCTATGAAAACCCCACATGCCTTTAACATCTGCAACCAAAGGATTAACGTTACGGCGATCAACGCCGTCACGCATCCGAATACCACCTCTAGGGTCAACGCTTACATTCAACAAATCAGGAGACTCAGCATCAGACAAGTTAAACTGGTCGCTTCTAAGATTCAATCCTCCAGAAAACGATTCCAGTACTTCAAGAGAAAAATTTCTAGCCATAAACGTTTACCAAATTACGCCACCCGCAGAACTAAAACGCAAAGCGCCAAAGCCTGCAAGATGACGAGTAGAAGTGCGGCTATTTGCAATCATTGGTTGAGGAGCAGGAGTATCAGCAAAACGACGAGTAATATTATCTAACTCTATTTCAAATTGTGCTTGGTATTGATTACCCATAGTTGGGTCTTCTTGCTGCATGTATGCTCGACCAATAGCATAAGTAGTTAAAACTGCGTGAAACGGATCAGGCAAATCAGGATTAGCGCTAGCAGAAGTACCTAACCCAAACGCAGTAGGATTCCGTATTGCTCTATAATAAATAGTTTGTACAGAATCAGGAGTTGCATAAAAACGAACTGTGTCAGTCCAAAAACTCCACTCCCACGGATTACCAACAGCCGCTGTATTTAAAGGGTTATCCCAATCTGCACTATCAGAACCAATGTACTGAATCACATGATCATCAGTACGTAAAGAAATAATGTCACGCAAACCTTGAGTAACGTTAACTCCAATCGCTGCAAGACTATAATCTTTTTGCGAAGCTACAGTATTAAAAGTATTACGAACCTCATAAAAAGGCCAACGTTTTTCACTATAAACAATAGTGTCAAAACCTTGACCAATAATATTATCTAAAGTTGTATCGCTAATATCTGTTGCATCAATATCAACAACACTGCGAACCTGAGCACGAATTTGGGCCAAAGTCATAGCTGGCATTAGCTAGCTGCTTTCTGTTTTAAATGACCAATACAAAATTCTGTTTCATTAGCTGCGTAAGCTTTACAATCTTTACCACTTTTAGTTTGAGCAGCACAATTCCCTAACGGTGCTTCTGGCTCAACCTCATCTATCCATTCAGAAACACCAGCAACCATACGTGCCCCAGATATTTGACCTGGAGCATAATGCGATGGACGCACACCTCTAGAATTTGCAAGTTCTGCATTTTTGCTGTAACCAATAGCGTGCTGTCTTTGCATAATTTCTCCAAATAATGGTGGGGTGCCGAAGCACCCCACCAACTACCTAACAAATTAGGCGATATTAAATAAACGCCCTTGACGTGCTCGGTTAGAGCACGTTAGCTGCCCATAACAAAGTATTTGAGCAAAACGTGCGTCTTGGTTTGTAGGACGCACAAACGGAGTTGGTTGGAACCAAGTCTCAGTGTGAGCTACAAGTCTCAAATATTTTGTGTTAAGGAAATAAAATGCTTTAGCTTCGCAGTTGTCATCAAAGGTTACTGGAGCACCTTTAAACAACAAGTTTTGAAAACCAGCGTCAGCAACTTCTGCGCTTGTGTAACGCAACTGTGGCTGAAGCAATGATTCATATTTTTCGTAACGTGCTTGATCACCAAATATGATTGTCGGCTGGTCATTACCAACTGAAATCGTATTATAAATACTGCTCATAGCATTAAGAGTTAATGCAGCAGCACCGTGGTTGGTCATTGTTGGCGCCCACCAGCTATTGCCAGCCGCCGCTGAGTTAATTCCACCCAGAGTTCCGCCAGCAACGATTCCCTGGATACCCATGAAATCTTTACCGCCATTACCATTACCATCACCCCACAACATAACGTTCATGTTGTCAATAATGGTTTGCTCAGTTTGCATAATCTTGCCCTCAAGGAGGTCAATGATTTGTGCTTCACCGTTATTTTTTGCTTCTTCAATACCCGAAATGGTTACTGTTGCTGCATACTGTTTCCAGTCATATTCAGCAGCACTAATGCCATCTTGAGCAGTAACAGGAATTACATCAGCACCACTATATGAAGCAGCAGTTGTGTTCTTTCCATAAATAATAGGGACAACGATCTTTGCGCCGCCACTTATACGCCGAATGGTCTGACCATTGGTAAGCGCATAAAACAGTGGACGAGCAGTAAAAACGTTATCAGCCAATTTTGGGACATAATTTTTGAGCGTTGTGCTCAAGATTTGATCAAAGTCTGCGTTTCCAGCCATTTGATCCTCCTTAGTTAGTTGTTAAGTCTTGTTTTGCTTGCTGATAAGCATCCCGAATTGAACTAACTGAAGTAGCAAAACTTTTACTAATAGTGTTCTCTGTGCTACCAGAACCAGGTTCGATAACCGCTGCCGCACGCTTTTCATCCACAATCGCAGAATTTTCGTTCTCTTTACTAACCGCCGCACTTTTCTGATCATAAGTCATATGTGCAAAAGCAGCATCAAGATTTCCAATATTGTGTTTTAAAGCATGAGAATAAAGAACACTTTCATCAATATCTGTTTGATACTTTTCTTTCAGTCCATTCATTTCTTTCTGCAAATTAGTCTGTCTTAAAGCACGATCTTGTTCTTCAATGGAAGACTCAATTCGTCGCAAGCGCACTTCATCTGGGTCCAAATCTTCTATCTCATTATTAAGATCAGTGTTTTGGTTATCCACGCTAATCCCAAAAGCGTCAGCCAAAGCCGACACAGCACTTCTAGGATCAGACTCTAATGCTTGGACGATTGCCTCTCCTTGAGACAACCTTTCGCGTTCTGCCGCCAACTCTTGCGTTTTACGGGTGTAATCAGCTTGACGTTGGTAGCCATTTCGTAATTCATCAACAGAAACTTGCATTTCCTCACCATCAATTTTGACAGTGTGCATTTCTCCGCTTTCAGTATCACTAGAAACGTTAGGGGTGCTGGTATCCAGTCCCATCATTTCATTATTCATTTGGAATCCTTTCGGGTATTCCTACTTGACACTATAAGTGTCTCGATCTATAAATTAGGTAACTCTACTCCCATTTGATTCTGGAGTTGTGTAACCAATTCTGGTGGCACACCTCCAGTTGCTTCAAAAACTTGATCTGGAATTGGGCCAGGACCCATACCACCACTCATAGGGGGAGGAGCCATTCCGCCTTCTGGCGGCATTGCTTCCTCAGGAGGCATTTCTCCTTCAGGTGGCATTTGTGGTTGTTGCTGCATAATGTAACGATCAGCATCTTGAATACCAAAACCATTAGACAAAACATGTTTAGCTAATTCCACAGGATCAACAACAGTACCAACAAGTGGAGCCATAGCGTTCATTAACGATATGGCTTGTTGTCGTCTAGCAGTTTCGTTGTAAGGCTGAGTAGATCCGCCTTCAACAGAAAAATCGTATTCACCAATTATGTCATCTCGTGTGTATGCGACATAAAACTTTTGATCATCTTTTCCTGTTATGCGAACCATTTGAGCATCAGTCATAAACTGCTGCATTAATTGCATAACCATACGAGCAACTTCAGAAATAGAAATTTCTACAACAGCAAGTTTGTCTGCTGCACGAGCATTACCAGCATCAACAATAATGCTTGCTTCAGTAGCAGTACGCCTAGTTTCAGGCATTTGACCACGAGCATATTCTGAAACACCACTAACAGTATTGATGTCACTTTCAATAATGTTTGAATGGTTATACATTTCAGGAGCTAAAGGTGTTTGAGCTAAAGGAATAACTACACCATTTAAATCACGGTTTTCATCAATAACAGGAACAAAACGTCCATCTTCATCAGATTCTAAAGCTTCACGGCCTTCAGGCCCAAAAGAACGCTCATGGTAAAGATATTTACGTGCATAACGTTTTCTGTGATTCACCATTTGAGAACGAGTTTTGTTTAACTCTTCCTGCAAAGACTCAATAGATTCCAAATCACCCATAGGGTAAAACATGTCAGGCACATCATAATTTCGCATCATCACAAAAGGATGACCAGAATGATATGGCATAGGTTGAGGATCTAAAAGAAAATCGTCACCACTAGCAGCGCATACAGAAATCGTGCCATTAACAAGATCATAGTATTCGTAAAGAGTTACACGATTACCAGGGTTAGCGTATTCTTCTCGTTCATTATCGTTTTCCCAACGGTAACGAACTCCAGAATCAGCTTCAAGATTCATACGAACAGATCGTTTATATCTTTTATCTTTTTTAACTTCATTTAAAGGACGAACAATACGTTGGGCAATCCAACGTGCGTCATCTAGGTTTGTAGCTTCTGGATCAACGAACATATCAAACGGAGAAACCCGTTCAACAAACACTTGATCTTCTACAACTTCCATCTTTTTTCTAGGTAACGCATCTAAAACATCTTGATCTGATGGCAGATCATTTATCATTTCTGGATTGTCGTAAGAAAATTGTTCTACTTCTAAACTTGCTTCATCGTATTCTAAAGCAAACTCTTCAGGAGTTAACTCCCGTTCTTGTTCAACAAAACGCCAACCAACTTTCATCCAGCTATGACCAATAATTAAAAAGTCTTTAACTGCACGTCGGAACGGTTTGCGATAATCGTGATGTCGCCACAAATAGTTAACTACTGCTTCAACAAAGACGGCTCGATCTTCGTCACCTTCTTGGTTTGCACTAACAGTAATTTTTGGGTGGTTAACGGCAACAGATGGGGCCATCACGTTAATAGTTGAGAAAGCTAGGTTGACAGAAATTCTGTCTTGAGTAATGTTTCCTCCGTAGCCTCCGCCTATTGAAGGTTCATTAAAGTAAGTTTTTCCACGATATAAATCAATCATCCGATGCCATTTGGCATCAAAACCTTCTTGACTTCGCCATCGAAAAGCTAAATTAAGATGTTCTTTAGTTTGAGTAAACTGTTCTGATTTAGAAAATCGTACCATGTTTATACCCAACGCCTGCCTACATATTGAGGTTCATGCCCTGCGGCTTTTGCCTCGGAAATAACTTTGTTTTCTCGTTCTTTTAAACTCATGTGCTGTTCGTCAACAGGCAATCTTGCACGATGCAAAGGGCCTGTAGATCCAAGAGTCATAACGACACCGTTAACTTTACAATGCCATTCCCATAGATCGTCTAACTCATCGTCAGGAAGAGGCCCTCTCTTCCCGACGATGAAAGCACAATATTCATCTTTTGTAGCATTTTTAGGTATCAAGTGCTGCTAACTGAACCATCAGGCTGTTTGCTAGCAGGAGCAACAACACCACGAACACTTTGTGGGCTTGGAGGAGTATCACGCACTTTCATACCTTCACCCATATGCCCAGGATGAACATTGTTTTTAGGTCCAAAATTTGGAGAGTCTTCTTGAGCGCCACCTCGTTCTACTGGCCCATTGTAAAGTTGTGCGTCGTTCAGTTTCATAGTTTCACCCATGCCTGAAGCGTTGTATCTACGATTACCCATAAGGGTCTCCATTTCTAGATATGTTCTATGAACTAATTAAGCTGTTCCACGAACATTATTGGTTCCAATGCTATCTGTAAACTTGTTTGGCGAATTAGTTTGTCTCATCCACCAATCAAAGGTATACGTATCGTCAACTTTTTGCACGTATTCAGGTACAAAAGCATATTTTCTCATTTGATTAGCTAAAGCTAAAGCCATAACACGGTCATCGTGAGGAGAGCCAGACATACCTCCACGTTCGTTACGCACATAGGTGCGTAACTCAGCAAACGTATGCTTATCTTTTAAAATAAGTTCTTCATTACGTAAAGCAGCAGAAAGATCATCAATCATTAAAGGCTTAGAAGTGCGAGTAGTTTTCCAACCATATTCTTGAGATTGTTTATTAGTTTGACTATTTAATGACCGCCTACGAAAAAGATTAGGGTAGCCAAGTTGTCTTAAACCAACAATAGTTGTTAAACCATGGTTGTTAGACTCCACGCAACATAAAGCGTTTCCATACCAAATACCAAGATTGTATACTTCATATGCCAATTCATCAGGAGGTATGCGACCATGCCAAACAGCAACTTGTTTACAGTCTTTAGCGTCAAGTATTTGAACACATGAATAATCTCCGTGCCCTAAACCTTCAGCCGTGTCCACGCCAAGGACGTATCCGCTCCACCTTTGAGGTTTTTCCCAAACAGTTAACATCTGAACTCCAACACTCTAGGTTCAAGCTCATGTAAGTAGCCTTCTTGACCAGCTTCAATATGTATTTCCATACTTTGTAAAACATCCAAATCAAAAACAGGGTTACCTGATTTAATAAATGCTTCTTCTGCCGAAGAGGGATACTCCTGGGCAAGCTGCCAAGGCAACATAGATTGTCTTTTAGATTCATACCAAGATTCATCTCTGTCCTCAGAAGCTCCCCACGGGAAAAACATAGGATTAAAAAGATTGTTGCCAGTAGAAGCACCAACCCACAGATGATGAAAAAAGTTTCCTGAACCGTTAGCAGTACTTAAACCAATTATTTTACCGCCCGCATCAGCAACAGGTTCAATACTCGCCCAAGCTTCGGAAGGGTTGGGCAAAAATGCCCACTCATCCACAACCACAAGCGTGGCTGACTCGCCTCTGGCGGGGTCAGATGCTGAAGGCATCGAGGTGATTTGGGAGCCGTTATCGAACGCCATTCTTTGTTGGTGCTCGACCAAGGATTTAGGTCCACGTTGTATCATCCATTCAGGCAAATGTTTATGCCCATATTTAGTTTTACGGAGAAGAAGAACAGCTTCTCTCTCCGTTCGAGATAAATCAATAATGTTTTGGTCCTCACGAAAAAACGCTAACCAAAACTGATGTGCAGCCACCAAAGTTGTCCACCCAATCTGACGGGCTTTTAACGTAAGCGAATACCTATTTGTTTCCCAACGTTGAAGAGCTTCCGATTGAGCACTACGTAAATCAAACAAAAGCCGCCCGTGAGCAGGATGAGCAATATACCAGTAATTGCGAAGAAAATACGTTTCATTACGAACACATTTTCTCCATTCAGCTTCCTGGCGCAATTCGCTCAAACGACTCATCTAACACCTCATGTCTCTGCGTATCGTTTCCCACTTAGACCATTGTTCTTCTGACCAACCCCAGTCAATGGTATTAAATAGTTGAGAACACTGGGGGCTATACCCCCAATTTTCTATAACAACAGTCTCTTTAACCTCATTATCTGTAGAACCTCCAAAAGGCCACCACATAATTAAAGGCATCATTGCTGCGCCTACAGCAGCAGCAATAGCAGCAAAAGACTTAATTAAACGCTTAATAGCGTTTTCCCAAACTACAGACTTATCAGCTAATTCCTCCAACGACATATATCCCCCTCATTGGCATGACTCACAAATTTCTGGGTTTTCTAACCCACACTCCAGAGGAGTGTCATCATCAAACGGGTTGTAACGCTCACCCATCATTTCTATTGGCAACTCGTCAAGTTTATCTTCTATATCCATTACCAGCTAAACCTTTGATTCATAATCTCCTGAACAAAATCGCGAGGATCTTGACGGAAAATATCGCGAGCAGCATCTTTATGATGATGAATATCGTCTAACTCGTATCTAAGTTGCTCACCACTTTCTCTATCTAACTCATCTAAAAATTGTTCTACTTCTTCTAAACGTTCAGTAAGTTCCACGTAGGCCCATGTCTCAATCGTAGATAACCTAGTCTCAAGACCTTTAAAATCGATACCTTCCAACGCCCGCTCAATAGAATCAAGACGACTAAGAACTACAGTAGGCTCCCCAATATCTTCCATATCTTCCTGCAACTGCACAATATCGGTAGACAACGTATTAATTTTATTTGAAACAGCAGCAGCATTCCACACAATCACCGCTGAAACACTTGCCACCGTCATGATCAGCCCCAAAGTCAAACGACTTATACGAACCTGCTTAAAATCATTACTTATATCGTCTTCAGGCATTGATTACTTTTTCTTTTTAGTATTAGTCATCTTTTTCCCAGTGCGCTTAGCCGCAGACTTAGCCGCCGCAACACCTTTCTTAGAATACGAATAACTTTTACCATTAACTTTAGGCATTACCTTTACCACCTTTAATCAATCTTAAACCAGCAACTTCTTGTTCTAGCACAGAAGCAAGCTCCTCATCACTAAAAGAAGCAATGTCCCGCTCATCATCCACAACAAGCTTACGCTTAGGAGTGAACTTTTCAATATACTGCAAATACAAAGACGCAGCCTTAACATCGCCATCAGAAGCCTGATGCCAAAGAGCATCAATGACGCTCTGAACCCTTTCAGGGTTAATGTTTAATTCTGCTGCACGACGATCCCACTCTTTAATGAAACGGTGATCACGTTTAATGCGTCTAACAGAATCTTCATGTATGTCGTTATCTGACGCCCAGTCTCGTTGAGTGCGAGGGCTGCGCTCAGGCCCCAGGAGAAGCCAATCCAGCAGGCTCTGCCACAGTTGTGGCATTACCTGTTGATTGTTTTCTTCGTCCCATTGCCATCCTTTTCCCCCACCGTTAGCTGGCATGTATGCGTCCTTTTTAGTCCCACAGTACATGTTAGCTGTCCCAAACGTACTACTGCTACATATTACAGTTATGTTACAGTTTTGTTCTTTTGAGGAATATCGTGAGGCAACGTTACACTATAATTCAGTACGTACTCAGTTCCATTTCTCTTCCCCAAGAAGAGAAATGATACTCAGTACCTAACTCAATACATAACCCCAAGTACAGCGCATACAGTTGCACCCAGTACCAGAGTTCTAAAAACCTAAACGCATTCCAAATGGATATCTATACATACTCTAAATGATAGGGGGTACCCCCCAAGGGGGGGTGGGGTGGGGTGGTATGGTGACGGTGTACTTCCGTAGGAAGTAGTGGTCCCCCGTTCTGGTTCACTCACCCCTTTTTTATTACGTGACGTGACGCACTGAGACCGTTACTAGTACTGACTCTTCCATTACTAGTGATAGGGGGGTCGATGCTGTTCAGTACTGCTCAGTATCTGACGAGAACGGACCGCTACTACTGTTA
>TARA_R110002073_G_scaffold81742_5_pt1 | contig 13592 bp, 11 predicted proteins | sample TARA_R110002073 | Tara Oceans TARA_R110002073 (sample SAMEA4397174) | marine metagenome | biome: Polar Biome; feature: [DCM] deep chlorophyll maximum layer (ENVO:01000326); material: water (ENVO:00002006), including particulate matter (ENVO:01000060) such as... | depth 40 m
AATTAAAACAGTTGCAGTATATTCTACAGCTGATGCCGAAAGTCTTCACGTAAAGTTTGCAGATGAAGCCGTTTGTATTGGGCCTGCATCAAGTAGCGAATCGTATTTAAAAATGTCCAATATTATTGCAGCAGCAGAAATCACCAATGCAGACGCAATACACCCAGGATACGGATTCTTGTCCGAGAACGCTAAGTTTTCGAAAATTTGTGGAGAACATGACATTAAATTCATTGGAGCTTCTGCTGAAATGATTGACAGAATGGGAGATAAAGCTAATGCGAAAGCTACCATGAAGGCAGCTGGAGTTCCATGTGTCCCAGGGAGTGAAGGTATAATAGAAAATTTTGAAGATTGTATAAAAACAGCCGAAGAAACTGGATATCCGGTCATGCTTAAAGCTTCAGCTGGAGGAGGAGGAAAAGGTATGCGTGCTGTTTGGAAACCCGAAGACTTAAAAGAAGCTTGGGAATCTGCAAGACAAGAATCTAAAGCGGCTTTTGGGAATGACGATATGTATATGGAGAAGTTAATTGAAGAACCTAGACATATTGAAATTCAAATTGTTGGAGATTCTCGTGGAGTTGCTTGTCATTTATCAGAAAGAGACTGCTCAATTCAACGACGCCATCAAAAATTAACCGAAGAAGTTCCTTCCCCATTCATGACAAACGCTTTGCGTAAAAAAATGGGAGAAGCAGCAGTAAAAGCAGCGGAGTATATTAAATATGAAGGTGCTGGAACTGTTGAATTTTTAGTGGATAAGCACAGAAATTTCTATTTCATGGAAATGAACACACGTATTCAAGTTGAGCACCCAATTACAGAGCAAGTAATAGATTTCGATTTAATTCGCGAACAAATTTTAGTCGCTGCTGGTGTGCCAATTTCAGGAAAGCACTATACGCCAAACTTGCATTCTATTGAATGTAGAATTAACGCAGAAGACCCTTTTAACGATTTTAGACCCTCACCAGGAAAAATTACAACACTACATGCTCCTGGAGGTCATGGCGTACGTTTAGATACGCATGTTTATGCAGGTTATAGTATTCCACCTAATTACGATTCGATGATAGCTAAGTTAATTACAACAGCTCAAACTCGCGAAGAAGCTATAAACAAAATGAAGCGCGCCTTAGATGAGTTTGTTATTGAAGGAATTAAAACTACCATTCCATTTCATAGACAGTTAATGGATCACCCAGACTATTTAGCCGGAAATTACACTACTAAATTCATGGAAGAATTTAAAATGGATGAACAATATAAAGATTAAATAAAAAGAAGCAACCTTAAAAGTAATTTTTAGTGTTATATTGAGCGCAATCAAAATATCTAATATACTAATGTTTAAGATTCTTCGACTATGCTTTGATTGACAAATTATAGTTCTTCATTACTCTTCATACAGCTTCTTTTTATGTTATGCTTTTTAATTGTACATTTAACACATGACTGTAAAAAGAATATTAAAAACCAATGAGATGCCTTGGGTATTAATTCCAGGGCTTTAACTTCCTTTCCCGTTTACTTCATTTTTTTCTTTTTAACTCTTAAATTATTTTAACTAAACATCCAAAACTAAAAAAATAGTCATGAAAAATGACTCTTAGGATATTACATCTAATCTTGGAAAAACCCATATAAACTCATGAAAAATATTATTGTATTAGGTGCTGGTATGGTAGGTAGTGCCATGGCTATCGATATGAAAAAAAAGCACAACGTAACTTTAACCGACATTAATTTACTCACTTTAGAAAAGGTAAAGCAAAAGTGTAAAAATCTTAATCTTTTACCTTTGGATGTAACCAACAAAGAAGCGCTAAAATCGATGATTAAAGATTTTGACTTAGTGATTTGTGCAGTTCCTGGGTTTCTTGGGTTTGAAACACTAAAAACCATAATAGAAGCCAAAAAAAATGTGATAGATATTTCTTTCTTTCCAGAGAACTCATTAGAACTAGACGCTTTAGCCAAAGAAAAAAACGTGACAGCAATTGTAGATTGTGGAGTTGCTCCAGGCATGGATAATATTATTCTTGGCTATTACAACGAAAAAATGAAGCTTAACGATTTTGAGTGTTTGGTTGGAGGTTTACCAAAGATTAAAAAATGGCCTTTTTCTTATAAAGCACCATTTTCTCCTGTTGATGTTATCGAAGAATACACGCGACCAGCCCGTTATGTAGAAAATAGTCAGGTTATTACAAGAGAGGCTTTAACCGATTGTGAATACTTGGAGTTTGACAATATTGGGACCTTGGAATCCTTTAATTCAGATGGGTTAAGATCTATAATTTATACCATGCCTCATATTCCTAACATGAAGGAGAAGACCTTGCGATATCCAGGACACGTTGAGTATGTTAAAGTCCTTAAAGAAAGTGGGTTTTTTAGTAAAAAAGCTATTGATTTAAATGGCACTCAAGTTATTCCTTTGGATTTTACCAGTAAAGTTTTATTTAACGAATGGCAACTTGGAGAAACCGAAGAAGAGCTTACGGTTATGCGTGTAACTGTTATAGGCGAAAATACTAATGGACAAATTGAAGAGGTTGTTTATAATCTTTATGATGAATACTGTCCAGCAACGCAAACCTCATCCATGTCTAGATGTACAGGATATACAGCCACAGCAGCAGCAAATTTATTTCTAGAAGGATTGTTTCATGAAAAAGGCGTTTTCCCACCAGAATTGGTAGGTAAACATGAAGTTTGTTTCAATTATTTCTTAAACTATCTAAAAGAACGAGGTGTTGTTTATAAAAGAACATCTAGATTGTTAGAATGAATTTAAAACAACAGTTATATCAATATTGTTGGACGTTCATTGAAGATAGATTTAAAACGATCCAGAATAACATAGAAGAGCTCCAAAAGGCACTTAATTCTGAAACTAAAAGTAGTGCTGGAGACAAACACGAAACAGGCAGAGCCATGTTGCAACTTGACCGCGAAAAATTAGGTCTGCAATTAGCCGAAATCAATAAAATTAAAAAAGCATTGTCGAGAGTGAACCTCGATAATACATCTAATATTATTACACTTGGCTCTATAGTGTTTACCGATAAGCTAAATTATTTTATTACGATAAGTGCAGGAAAGTTAGTAGTTGATAATGAGTCGTTTTATGCTATTTCAGCCAATACTCCAATGGGTAAATTATTGATTGGGAAAACAGTGGGAGATGTTATTGGCTTCAGCAAAAATACTATAGAAATTAAAAAGATAGAATAGCTAAGTTTTTAAAACCTTTAAGCAAACCTTTTGGTTGATTTTTAGGCTATGTAATGTTTTAAAAAAAATGACGGTGTCATTTAAAACCGCTTCAATTAAATAATGACCTCCATTATAATAGGTTCGTTTTACAATGGCTTTAAGCTTGGAATCATCAACAACCTTTAGTTGGTGCGCATACAAAATCCCATAAGGTTCTATTGTATTGAATTCCCCAAAAAACGAAGCGACTAAGGTAGAGGGAGGATTGTTATATAGTTCATTTGGTGAGTTATTGGCAATAAGCTCACCTTTGTGAAGTACAATTATTTTATCTGAGAAAGCTAAGACATCGTTTTTATCGTGTGTAGCAACAATACAGGTAATACCATTTTCTTTTAAATACTTAAAAAGGCTACGCCTTAAAGATTGCTTTTTAAAATTATCTATGTGGCTAAAAGGCTCGTCCAATAAAATAATTTCAGGTTGTAAGGCTATAGCCCTTGCCAAAGCTACACGTTGTTTTTGTCCACCACTTAAATATTGAACTTTAACGTTTGCGAATTCGGCTAATCCCACAACGTTAATAAGTGTATTTATTCGCTCTTGTTTTTTTTGGGGATAAAAATTAGATAAGAATTTTCCAATATTTTCTGCTACAGTTATAAAAGGCATTAAATCGAACTCTTGAGCCACATATTTCATAAAAGGATATTCAACGACTAAGTTGTGACTTGGGCCTAAAATGGGTTGGTTTTCCCATAAAATTGAGCCTTCAGCCAAATCATATTCACCATAAATTAACTTTAACAACGAGCTTTTGCCAGAGCCACTTTCCCCAATAATTGAGATATTTTCACCAGTGTTTGCAGAAAAACTAATGTTTTTTACAACCGTATCTTTACTATATCCAAAGGAAATATTTTTAACCTGAAGCATTAATAATGTTTGAAGACAAAAATAGTATAAAAAGAGGCTGTCTAAAAAGTGTTTTTATTGTCATTTTGAGCGTAGTCGAAAAATCTCAATAATCTATAAATCAACATTTTAATTTTTATGAGATTCTTCATTTTTATTCAGAATGACACCTTTTAGACGGCTTTAAATATATAAAGTTCAATAAAAAGTATTATTCTTTAATAAATTTTTGAGTATTAGAAAGTCCATCTTGCATTACTCTAAGAAAGTAAGTTCCAGTACTTAAAGAAGACACATCAACTGTGTTATTTTTTCCAAATTTACTATTTAGTACTCGTTTACCAGAAATATCGAAAACAGTATAAATTGCATCGTTTAAGTTGTATTTGGTTTTAACATATAGTGTGCTTTTTGCTGGGTTAGGAAATAATGTTAAATCTTCTGCGAAAACTTCTGTTTGCGTACTCAAAGTTGATCCTTCTGCTAAAGTAATGGTTTGATTTGCTGCCACATTATTAATAATATCTATTGTTTTTGAAGGCCAGTAAACTTTAACAGCAGTAATATTAGTATCGAGACCAAGACCAAAATGTGTTGTTAAACTATTGGTATATCTAAAACCTTCACCACTTCTCACATCACGTATTTGAGTTCCAGAGCTAGTGGTAATTTCTACTCGAGCCCCAATTCCTGCCTTGTTGAGACCATTACCAACTAATTTAATTTTAAAATAATTATTAAGGTTTCCATCATTATAATATATAGTTGAACCACTTACCACATCCATAAACCCATCGTTATTTAAATCACCAATAGCGCCCTGAGGAGGCATGCCTGAAGTGAAGACAGTAAATGACATATTAGCAGGGTTTCCATCATTTAACAGGATATTTCCGTTAGAGAGAATGTCAATAAATCCATCGTTATTAAAATCTACAGGAACATTATCAATTCCTGTATAGGTGAAGAATCCTAAATTAGTTGTTGCGGTAACATCAGTAAATACACCATTGCCATTATTGCTCATCATTTTATGTGATGCACCATTGTAACCTCCAATAAATGCATCCATATCACCATCATTATCATAATCTCCCCAAGCTCCAGACCATGTTTGAATAGTGTCGGCCAAATTTGCAGCAGCTGCAACTTCACTGTATGAACCATTTCCGTTATTTCTAAATAACTGATTTGTACGTCTTGCTGGACCACCACCACATTTTGCCATAAACATATCGATGTCGCCATCATTGTCATAATCTACCCAAACTGAACCATAATTACCTCCTGATGGATAAATACCCAACCCTTCTGGGACACCATTTGGGTCTGCTCCTTGGTAGTATTGTAATCCGCTGGGTTCATTCATATAATATACGTTAGGCGCAATATCATGGCAAATAAAAACATCTAATCGGCCATCTTCATCAATATCTACAAAATTTGTTCGCTGTGTAAAGATGCCATTTCTAGTTTCCGCTATAGCATAAGAGGTTCCATTATTGGTAGCTTTTACAATATTTATACCAGAGCCATCTCCAAATATAAGATCATTATAACCATCGCCATTATAATCACCAGCTGCCAAACTCCACCCAGCACTATAAGGAGCTGAAATAGCATAGTCGTTTCCAAAGAAACTTGCAATGAAGCTTCCGCCGTTAATTTGCTCTTGAATATTTATGTCGTAAACATTACTGTCATTTACATTTTTAGCAACGATAGAAACAATATCATCCAATCCGTCATTATTCATATCTACAGCGCCTCTTAAAGTGCCGCCGCCTAACCTTGTTTGTTCGGTAAAACTTAAAGGCTGTATAGGTGTTTCAGTTAATATAAAATCGAAAGCAGACGCATCATATTTGTTATCCCAAGAAATATAATACGTTGTATTTGCCTGAACGGAAAATTTAACATAAGACAAGCGATTATAAACAGTAGCGCTCCCATAATCGTCATTGCTTTCTAAACAACTTAAGACACCACAAGTTCCCTCAAGAATACTTAGTCTAGTATCTTTACCCTCATTACCTGTAATATCTGAAGAAACTTCAACCAGATAATCTGAAGTTGGAGTATAAGCAAACCATTCGCCATTGTTTGCAACAATACCAAAACAAGATGTTGGAGCTGTTCCATCAAAGGAAGTTATGGAATAGGTTCCAGCATTGGTTATATGTGTTGCGCCATCTGCTGTTGCACAAGTATTTGAGCTGCTTTGCGCCTTAATAACGAAAGGCGCTAAGCAAATGATTAAAAAAAGTAATTTTGTTTTCATAATATTTGGGATGTTATAATGTTTTATTTTTTAATGAATTAATCCATTGCTCTATAAGCTGAACACCTTCTTTATGCTGAAGGTTTCTTCCCATAATGGGCATTTTATATTCGTCTAAGGTTGATTTAAGTCTAAATAACAAAGCCGACTCTTCTGGATTACCAGGAGATACTATATGAGAGAATCCTTCTTCAATCTCAAAGTTGTGTTTTACACCCACACCTATATTTGTGAAATCGTTGGTTTCGTTGAAAGAAAATCTCATGGGTGCGTATTCGCAATACCCTTTATCTGAATGGCAGTGAGCACAATTAATATCCAGATAAGATCTAACCCTTAAATCTAAAGGTTGCGAGACATCTGCCCAATCTACTACTGAAACTATTTCCGAAGGTATGGTAGAGGTGTCTAAATACCCAAATTCGTTCCATTTTTTTAATTGATTCTTAATACCATCCTCAAAAGGATAATTTTGATTCATATTTTGTGGCTTTGGACCTATGGGTAGTATTTCATCGTATTTATTATGACAGGTAAAACACTCGTCGTATGATGGTATTTTATAATTTACAGACTTTACTTGGTTGTCATCTTCAATCTTAACCCGAACAAAGCTTCCTTCGGTTGTCAATATAGCTTCAGACTGCTCATCATTCCACTTGTAATTTACCAAAACCCATTCTCCTTCTTTTTTTATAAGTAGTCTGGTTTCAATCATTTGTGTGTTTTTCTCTGGCAAGACGTTTTCAAAATAATGCGTGGTTATCAAAACAGCGCCATTTGGAAAATCTAAAACAGAGTGGTCATTAACATAACTTGCTTTAGAGCCTTTTGGCATCCACACAAATGTTTGTGCTTTGGCATAGTCTATAAATAACCCACTTGTAATTTTATATGGCAAAACTCCGTAAACAGGTTTTAAGTCCAACATATTGCCTTCAAAAAAATTGTATTCTGAAAGTGTTGAATAAGGAACGTTTTCTAGGTTTAGAGAAACAGGAGACGTTGGTGCAGGTTGAACTTGTACATAATTATCGTCTTGAGAACATGATGTACAAGCAAATACAAATAGCAAAAGCCCTAATAAACAGGAGTAATTTTTTGTCATTTATAGAAAATTTGGATAGCTAATTTAGCTAAAAGGCGAAGCCACTAGTAATTAATTAGTTATAATACCAATATTTCCTTATGATATGTTAAAAGGCAGATTTTTTCTTTAAAAGGCAGAGATTTAGCTACAATAATCGGTTAACATATAAGTGCTCAGCTATTTGAACAGCATTGGTTGCTGCTCCTTTACGCAAATTATCGGAAACAATCCACAAATTAAGTGTATTGGGCTGTGTTTCGTCTCTTCTAATTCTACCAACAAAAACCGCATCTTTTCCATGTGCTAAAATGGGCATTGGATACGTATTTGTACTTGGATTGTCATGTACAATTACACCCTCGGCTTCGTCCAATAATTGACGAACTTCTTGTAAGTTAAAGTCGTTTTCAAACTGAACGTTTACCGACTCAGAATGACCTCCAGAAGTTGGAATTCTTACCGCAGTAGCAGTGACAGAAAAAGACCTGTCGTCCAATATTTTTTGAGGTTCTCTGGCGAGTTTCATTTCTTCTTTGGTGTAACCATTATCTTCAAAAACATCGCAATGCGGTAATGCATTCCTTCCAATTGGGTATGGATAAGCCATTTCCCCCTCAATTCCATTTATTTCATTTTCAAGTTGTTGCACAGCCTTTACTCCTGTACCAGAAACAGATTGATATGTAGAGACAACCACACGTTTCATTTTGTATTTATTATGGAGTGGAGATAAAGCCAGTACAAGTTGAATGGTTGAGCAATTAGGGTTTGCAATTATCTTATCCTTTTTCGTTAATAAATTGGCGTTTATTTCTGGCACTACCAATTTTTTATCTTGATCCATTCTAAAGGCCGATGAATTATCGATAACCGTTGTTCCTGCTTCAGCAAATTTTGGAGCCCATTTTAACGATGTGTCTCCACCAGCTGAGAATAAAGCTATGTCAGGTTTCATGGATATCGCATCGCTAATACCAACAACTTTATATGTAGATTCTTTAAACTCTATACTTTTTCCAACACTTTTCTCGGAAGCTACAGGAATTAATTCCGATATAGGAAAATTGCGTTCTTCAAGAACTTTTAGCATAACCTTGCCTACCATTCCGGTAGCACCAATAATAGCTATTTTCATTTAATTGAATTATGAAAAGCAAAAGTACTTATTAATTTATTTTGAATTTAAAATATATTCACAAAAAAAGGGCTAATTCTTTAGAATTAGCCCTTTTTAACAACTTTTAGTAAAGTGTTATTTTTTTAACAAATCGCGAATCTCTGCCAATAAATCATTATCAGATGGTCCAGCTGGTGCAGCAGGAGCAGGCTCTTCTTTTTTCTTCATGTTATTGATGCCTTTTATTACCAAGAACATTACAAAAGCAACAATAATAAAGTCAATAAGGTTTGTTGTAAATTCTCCCCACATTAAGGCAACTTCTCCAGTCATATTTCCAGCCTCATCAGCAACTCCTTCTTGTAGAATCCATTTTTGATCTTTAAAATCCGATTTAAACACCAGCCCAATAAGTGGTGATACAATTCCTCCAGTAAATGAAGATACTATTTTGTTAAAAGCAGCTCCCATAACAAAGGCAACAGCAATGTCAACTAGGTTGCCTTTCATGGCAAAATCTTTAAATTCTTTAAGCATAATGGTTTAATGTTTTAGTTAATAAGGACTAAAAATACAAAAAATACAAATGTTAAAATAATCTTAAAACTATTTTATAATTTCCCTTTTAATACGTCTAGAGATTGAAGTAATTATTTCATAAGAGATAGTCTTAGCTGCTTCTGCGAAATTTTCAGCAGTAAATTGATTATTAAAGATAATTACTTCATCGCCTTCATAACAATCAATATGCGTTACATCTACCATAATCATATCCATACAAACATTTCCAATAATAGTGGCTTTTTCTCCTTTAATAAACACAAACCCCTTGCCATTACCATAGTGCCTACCAATACCATCAGCATGACCTATTGGTATGGTTGCGGTTTTTTTTAAAACATCGCTTTTATAAGCCCTATTATATCCAACCGTTTCCCCTTTATTAATTATATGAATTTGTGAAATAATTGATTTTAAAGTCGCTATGGGTTTTAGGTTCTTGTTCTCGTTTGCCGAATTACCAAAGCCATACAGTCCAATACCACTTCTCACCATATCAAAATGGGCTTTGGAATAATTTAAAATCCCAGAAGTATTACTAATGTGAAGCATTGGCTTATAATTTAAAACCTCAAGTAGTTTTCTTGAAATATTTTTGAAGCTTGATATTTGATTCAAAGTAAACGGTTTCTCATTCTGGTCTTCGCTAGCAGCAAGATGAGAAAAAACAGATGCCACTTTAATAGCTTTGCTGCTTTTTAATTGAGAAGAAATATAATCTAAATCTTTTTCACAAAAACCAAGTCTATTTAAACCTGTATTAATTTTTATATGAATTGGGTAATTTGTTTGGTTTTCTTTTTCGGCACAAACTACAAACTCTTTTAAAACCCGAGCACTATATAGGCTTGGTTCTAAGCAACGATTAATAATAGTTTTAAAATTTACAGGTTGAGGATGCAACACCAAAATAGGTTTGGTTATACCTGCGTTACGTAGCGCAACACCTTCTGTTGTGTAGGCAACTGCAAAATAATCGACGTTTAAACTTTGAAGGTGGAATGCGATTTGCTCAGCGTCACTACCATAAGCAAATGCTTTTACTACAGCTAAAAATTTAGTGTTCTTTTGAAGTTTCGACTTGAGGTAATCAAAATTATGCGTAAGAGCATTTAGGTCTATTTCTAGAACTGTTTCTTTGGCTTTAGCCATTACCTGTTTTTAGTTTTTGGGTTACTTCTTCGGCATCGTTAACTTTCATATTACGAACCTTATCGCGCAACATTGCTTTGTAAAATGCCGCTCTGCTCAAAGGTTCATACTCATCAACTTCACCCAATAGAACCAGGTCGTCACTTTTTGCTTTTCTATAACTGTATTGTGCCAAGTTTCCAGTTCTGGTGCAAACCGCATGAACTTTAGTTACATATTCTGCGGTAGCCATTAAGTTTGGCATTGGCCCAAAAGGGTTGCCTTTAAAGTCCATATCCAATCCAGCTACAATTACTCGAACACCTTTATTAGCCAAATCATTACAAACACGAACTATTTCATCATCAAAAAATTGAGCCTCATCAATGCCAACCACATCGCAGCCATCAGCTAAAATCGGGATGTTTGCGGCCGCAGGAACTGGCGTTGAACGTATTTCGTTAGAGTCGTGCGACACTACCATTTCATCATCATAACGCACATCAATAGCGGGTTTAAAAATCTCTACTTTTTGCCTTGCAAACTGTGCGCGTTTAAGCCTGCGAATCAGTTCTTCTGTTTTTCCAGAGAACATTGAGCCACAAATTACTTCAATCCAACCAAATTGTTCTTTATGATTTACTGTATTTTCAAGAAACATTTTGTAATTTTAACACTAAAACAAAGCTAATATTCGTTTGTATAAAGGTGGCGTAAATTTATTAAAAATCAAAAACCAAAAGCGCATTAAATTTAAAAGTTATGAAAAAGAAGCTAGAATCGGAACTAATTAGCATAGCGCATAGAATTCTTAAATTAAAAGGTAAAGAAGATGTTTTAAAAATGCATACAGAAGTCGAAGCCCTGTATGAAAAACTATCCGTTTTAAAATTTGCCCACGAAAATTTTGAGGATGATCTACCTACCATTGGCAGTGATTCGTCTTTCTTTGGGATGCTGGACCAAGCGTTTAACAACAAAGTAAGCGATAATATTGAAGTTGAAGATAAAATCTATGTAAATCTTGACGAGATTGAAGATGACGGTATAATGGAGCCAGCCATAGAAAAAATTAAAGACATCGTAGCCCAAATGCCCCAAGAAACCCATGAGGTGGACGACTTTTTAAAATCTGTAATTCCTCCTGAAGACGCACCTGAAGCCAACTTTGAAGAGTTAACAGCAGGTTATAAGGACATGCCAGTTTTTGAGGCTGTCACCAAAACAAAAGCACAAGCTAAAGATGACACAAAAAAAACATTGAATGATGCTTTAAAAGGAAAGGCATTGGCTTTTGGGCTAAACGATAAAATAGCTTTTATCAAACATTTGTTTGATGGCAATAATGAAGATTTTGAGCGTGTGGTATCTCAAATCAATACATCTCAAACTTTTGAAGAAGTCAGCAATTTAATTCAAAACATTATCAAACCAGATTATAATCATTGGGACAGCAAAGAAGAATTTGAAGAACGCTTTATGGGAATTATTCAAAGTAAGTTTGAGTAAATGAGCAAACTCTACATTGTGCCAACGCCAATAGGCAATTTAAAAGATATCACGTTAAGAGCCATTGACGTTTTAAAAGAGGCCGACTTAATCCTTGCTGAAGACACGCGCACTTCTGGGAAACTTTTAAAGCACTTTAACATCAATACACCTTCACAATCTCACCATATGCATAATGAGCATAAAACTATTAAAGCTGTTCTCCAAAAACTAAACTCAGGAGTTACCATTGCTTTAATTAGTGATGCTGGGACGCCTGCAATATCTGACCCCGGATTTTTGCTCACTAGAGCCTGCATTGAAAATAATATTGAAGTTGACTGTTTACCTGGAGCCACAGCATTTGTCCCTGCTCTGGTAAACTCTGGATTACCAAACGATAAATTTGTGTTTGAAGGATTTTTGCCAGTAAAAAAAGGACGTCAAACCAAACTGAAACTATTAGCTGAAGAAACCAGAACCATGATTTTTTATGAAAGCCCTCATAAACTCATTAAAACACTCACACATTTTTGTGAATATTTTGGAGAAGACAGACGGATCTCGGTGTCTAGAGAACTCACAAAGCTCTATGAAGAAACCATAAGGGGAACAGCCAAAGAAGTTTTAGAACATTATAGTAACAAAGCACCAAAAGGTGAAATTGTGATTGTGGTAGCTGGGAAAATTAAATAATTGTTTTTTGTAAAGAACAATTTTTTGTATTATTGTTTTTAAAAACAAACAATATATTGTATATTTGTTTTTGAATATAGTCAATTATGGACGTATTATTTGAAACCCAAGAACAACTCTTAAACGGTCTTTCTAAAAAAGAACGCTATTTATTATCCGAAATAGATTGGTCCAACAGGTTAATAGGCATTAAAGGCGCAAGAGGATCTGGAAAAACAACGCTTTTATTCCAACACATTAAATTTAAACTTTCAAAAGAAGCAGAGCCATTATATGCCTCCTTAGACAATCTTTATTTTTTAAACAACACACTATTGTCTTTAGCTAAAGACTTTGTGCTTCGAGGAGGAACACATTTATATTTAGATGAAGTTCATAAATACCCAAATTGGTCAAGAGAACTTAAATTAATATACGATCAGTTTCCTAAATTAAAAACAGTATTTACATCGTCTTCAATTTTAGAAATTTATAAAGGAGAATCCGATTTAAGCAGAAGAGCCGTAACCTATCATTTAAAAGAACTGTCTTTTAGAGAGTATATTTTATTTGAAAAAGGTATCGAAATTCCTAAAATAACATTAGCAGAACTGTTGAATAATCACAAACAGATAGCACAAAATATAAAAAATAAAATTCCGTCACCTATTAGAGCGTTTGAGGATTATTTAAAACACGGAGCATACCCCTTTTATATAGAAAACAAAAAAAGTTATGCATTTAAATTAAGCCAAATAATTAATTTAATTTTGGAAATTGATTTAAGCGCAGTAGAAAATATGACCTATGAAGATAGTCGAAAAATAAAAAAATTATTAGTAGCTATTGCTCAAAGCGCACCTTTTACACCAAATATTTCAAAATTAAGCGAACGGCTAGGAATGTCTAGAGGGTTTTTGTTAAATGCCATTAAATTATTAAATAGGGCCGATTTGGTTATGGAGCTGTTTAAACCAACAAAAGGAGTTGGCGCACTTACAAAACCCGAAAAATTGTACTTGAATAACTCAAACTTAGTGTATGTGTTAGGCAAACAAAATTCAGAAATAGGAACTATAAGAGAAACTTTTTTTGCCAATCAAATGAAA
>TARA_R110002073_G_scaffold280622_1_pt1 | contig 13576 bp, 10 predicted proteins | sample TARA_R110002073 | Tara Oceans TARA_R110002073 (sample SAMEA4397174) | marine metagenome | biome: Polar Biome; feature: [DCM] deep chlorophyll maximum layer (ENVO:01000326); material: water (ENVO:00002006), including particulate matter (ENVO:01000060) such as... | depth 40 m
CAGTCCGCACGTGCATAGTTTTGTTATCCCGCCACTGTGCATTTCGTTCTGGCCGTGCGGGAAAGGCATCAACGGTGGTATGTGTAGTCGGATCCGTAACTTGGAACTTCAACTTTGTTGAGCCGATTCGGGTATTCGTCAAAAAGGATCTGTGCAAGCTGTTTGAGGTCGTTCTTGATAGTAGGCTCAAAGGCCCTTCGCGATATGCGGCGAGCGTCCCTCACATACTGCGTAATGTGGTCCGGGTGCGTGTCGTCGCAACTGTCATGCTCGTTGTTGTATGCGATAGTTGCGATCTGCTTGATGCACCCGCGATCAACACAGTAAGTGCTCTTCGTTCGGACAACTGTGCAGTAGACCTGCCCCTCGTAGTCCATTTCACATTTGTCGCCCGGCGAGTGCTTGTTCTCGTAATGAATACGAATTGTCTTACTTCTGTTGGATGCGATGAACTCAGGAGTCTTTGGCTCGTCCTTGAACGTGCCAATTAACGTAACTTTCTTCTGGTCCTCGTTGTATTCAGCTTCAGCGCCCATCTCAGATCCTTTCGTTCATTCGGTTCGAGCAAGCTATGCCAGCACGTTAGAAAAACATGGTTTGACCGTTCGTCGCGATTGTTGCGGGGGAACGCTACGCGTAACCGGGCACGCGCGAAAGATTCTCAATTTCAAAAACGCTGGCTCGCGTGCTCCGGTTCACGCGATGGTTATCCGCGATATGTTACAGTGCACGTGATTCGAGAGCGAGCCCCGGCTAGTCAGTCGATGAACTTGGGAAGCCAGGTAGTCGGGTAGGCGTGGGCTTGATTTTCCCAGGCAATACCCGAAAACCAATTTTACCATCAGGATGCAGCATGAGGCTGGTGATTGACAAGGCGAGTCGATCAGGATGCCCGTCTTGCGGGACAACGGCGATTGCTATCTTTAGAGACCGAATCCGGTTGTCGAAATCGTGTTCGATCCAAACAGACAAGTCGTCCTCAATCTGATATTGGGTATGAGTTACATGAACCGCTTTTTCGGGATGGAATTCGTAGACTTCGCGTTCTAGCCTTTTACGGAGTGAGTGCCGTTCTATCAGCGTTTTCGCGACGTCCCACTTTGTATCTGTGGTCACCTCTGAAGGAATCTTGCTCGTCCGCACTTGCCCGTGTGCGACAGTGGAGCAAATGAACAGTGCCAAGCATCCAAGCAGTTTCATAGTGTGAGAGACATTCATTCGGATAACGAGGTAATTATCGCCGGTTGTTCCCGCGATATGTGTCGCATCAGGGTGTTATCTCCGGTTGGTGAGAACCAGCGAAGTCGCGATTATCGCCGGTTCTAAACTCTGTGTCAACAATTTGGGGGGCCGGTACCGCATGATGACGCAACTCTTTGTTCGAATAACGCCCGTACTTAATACACAGCCTCGGTACACTCATGGATGAGAACCAGCCAACCGGCATTTACAACGACGGAGCATGCTTCAAGCGAACCACGCTGGCGGTTGAAGCGGAGAAGGCGTATCGCGATTGGTTCGCTAAAACTGCGTTGAGCGTTCCCGAATCGAAACAGCCTGACCGGGCGTTGTTCCGCAAATAGATGTTGGCCAGAGAGCGGCTTCGTGCGAAAGCAGTTGTCGGCGTGGACCGCGGTGTTTGCCTGTTTGGACCAGACCATCTAATCGAGGCGTCGAAGGCTGGCGAACGAGCCCAGGCGGTTTGGGTCGCTCTCGAAGGCTGGCTGCATTTCAGTTGCGATGCCATCGACACGCAGACGATTCGCACTGTTGCGATATCGGATTGAAACCCGTTATGGGCTGCGACCCTTCTCTGTGTCGAAACCGATGTTACACACTCGATTCCGTCGGTGACGCTTCGCTTACCTACGGCTAATGTCTAGCATTCCTGTCGCAAAAAGGATCGAAAACCATTCGCGAGGCGATCTGGGATCATGAAGAGAAGAGTTCAGAGGTTTTGCCAGGCGTCGCGATCGCGACTCAGAATCGATACAAAACCGGCACAACCAAATCTTCGTGCGTCGTGCCATCCCGACTTGTCCGATTCTTGAGCCCGATTGCTGAGCGTCACTCTTTGCTGACGACGGGTGCTCTCTGGCAAGCCCGCGATAGCTGAGCTCAAGCCGGGGGTTGAAAGCACCGCGGCGGTGTCAATGGCGGTGTCATCGCTGCTGATACCGACCGTTCATGGCCACCCGCTACGCGGCTCGGAAGAAGTCTTTCGGCATCGCGTTTCAAGGCGGCGAAGCTGCGAAACGTTGCCAGGGCTGCCGGCCTGGAGACCAATTCGCACCCAGGCTAGAAGCCTAGGCTACGTTTAGACGACCAGTGATGCGGAGTCGTTTGCTAACGGAAAAACCCGCGAAACACTGGGCTTCTGCGGGTTTGGGTTCGATGCGGGTTCTGCCATTAGCACGCCCAGTAGGATTCGAACCTACGACCTGTTGATTAGAAGTCAACTGCTCTATCCAACTGAGCTATGGGCGCGAGTGCGTGTTTGAAACCGCTGCTTCGAAAACACTGCGTTTCGAAAACACAGCGGAATTCTAACCACTTGCGACACAGATTCCCACGCCCCAAGTTCGGCAAAAATTTCGGCCGATAAAACGCGGACTACTCGCTCTTTTTACCTGTTTCGATCAATTCCTTGATCTTGGCGTGGATTTCCTTGGCCGTCGCTTCCCCGGCCCCCGTTTTGACTAATTGCACGACGCCTTCGCGGTCAATCAGCACGACATGCGGAATGCCACGCACTCCATATTCGCTCGACATCTCGCTCTCTTTGGGGGTCACCAGCACGGGATGCTGTAAATCGTGATGCTCCAAGAATTTCGCGATCGCAAATCGCTCGGTCGGCGGTGGGACCTCGTCCTTGGATCGTGATGCCTGTGACTTTTCCGCGTCCCAGTCGAAATTGTAGTACTGCGTCACCCCGACAATCTCGAATCCCTGGTCCGCGAATTCTTTCCGCCACTCGCGGAGATGCGGGAAGGTGGCGATGCACGGACCGCACCACATCGCCCAAAAATCCAATAACACCACTTTGCCTTTCAGCGATGCTTGAGTCGTCTGCGACGTATCGACCCAGGCGTCGACATCCCACTGTGGCGCTGGTTTGCCAATCAGACTATCCACCGGTTTCACCGCAGCGATCCGCTCTTGATGCAGATCCAAGCGACGAAGCATCGCGCGGACCGACGCGTTTCGTATCGCGATCGAACCCAACTTGTCGCCAACCTCTTTGATCCGCTCGGTCATGGCATCGGGATCATCTTGACGCCACTGAGTGATCAAAAGGTACTGCGTTTCGGCGTATTCGCTCTGGATCGCGGTGGAAGCCGGGTAGGTGTCCATCGCCGAAGTGACCGTCGTGTCTAACAGCGTGATGAACTTTTCACGCCACGCGTCGTTCTCTCGATCCGCTGTGGTTAAACTCCGCAGCATGCGAACCAGCGCGAGCATCGTCTCTTCGTCGGCATCCTCCGCCGCGTTTGCCGCAACGAGTTTGTCCAGCACCGATTGCACGAGCGCACTAGCATCGTCCTGATGATCATCCGCGACGAGGAAATGTGCCTTCAAGACCACCAATTGGGAAAGCGGCAACAGCGGAGTTTGCTGGGCTTGTGGGTCAGCGGAACTGAGCGCTTCGATGCCCCGATCGATCGCGGTTTCCAGCGCCGCGTCATCCCCGGATTCTCGCGTCAGATCTTGAATACTTTGCACCGTCATCAAAATCCCGAATTGATTGGCCGGTTTCTCGCTGTGCTTGCACTGAAATTCGAGCAGCTTTTCAAACTGCGAGGTCGCTTCTTTGTACTTTTGCTGTTCGATAAAACGGGTCGCGACAGTGTGACGAAGGATGTTCAGATCCTCGGAATTGGGATCCTTGGCAATCTGTGATTCCAAGTACTTAGCCGCGTCGGCGAGGTCCTGATCCATTCGCTCTCGCAGATCATTCAGTTGCTGTCGAAACGTGTCGACCGGTGGTGCATCCTCCGCACGGCTCGAACTGAAAAAGACAAACGCGAGCGTAAACACGATTGCGGTGATTTTCGCGGCCGAATGGAGCAACGGTCTCATTTCCAGTCCTTGTTCCGGGGTGGCGGTTGTAGTTTTCCTGTCTCGATCGAGCACGTGACTATGATAACGCTGATGGAATCCGAGAATCAGACGAGTGCAAAAGAATCTCAGATTCCCTTCCCGCATTTTTTCTGCTCTCGATCGATCGCGTGCCCCGTTGGGCATCGTGTCGCAATCCAGTATCGTGTGTTTGGGGGTTGCCTGACAACACTCGAAAGGCATGCAGAGAATCATGCCTTTGTTTTTTCTACTTGTTCGAGCGATCCCGATGCACGAGAAACACAAACCGTTGCCGATACCGCAGGCAGCGGAACACGATCCCAAGGCGATCGAGATGTTTCGTGGCTGGATTGCCGAAGGGGCCTTGCACTGCGAAGTGAACGTGGGGCATTGGCACAAGGGAACCGATACCGACGAACGTCAAGCATGGGGAGTGATCTTGGCCGATTTGGCTCGCCAGATCGCGAAATCGCTCGAAGAAACCACCGGCATGGATCAAAGCATCGCATTGCAACGAATGCTGCAATCATTTGCCGCTGATTTCGAAAGCCCCGAGGTGGAGCAAGGCCAAGCGGACGATCCCGAGCGACTGGACGAATCCGAAGAAATCTAGGGCTTTGTCAGGGCGAAAAAACGAGACAGGAGGGGCGGTAGCGGAAGTCCCGCGTGACTTTTGACATCACAGACCGAAGTCGTGGAAGCCGTTGTCTTGAAAGCGGACCATCAATCGGATCAGCCCTGCTTGATTCTCGACCCCCAGTTTTCGCATCCCCGAGTTGCGTCGATTCTCGATCGTTTTGTCAGAGACATCAAGAATTTTTGCCATGTCTTTTACCGATTCGCCTTTGGCGACCAGCACGGCTACTTTCTTTTCGCGGTCATCCAGTCGCACAAATTGTTCCCAGACGCGTGCGAGATCCAGTAAACGCAGCGCCCCTGGGTTTTCTGTCTGCACTTCGACGATTCGCGTCACCCCTAAAATCGCTGCTCGCGTGTGACCACTGCCAAGCAGCGACCGTTTGATCGTTCGCAGCAACAGCATGCGTCCGTGTTGATCACGCCCCAGGTGTTCAAAGTCAACACTCGTGCAGCCTTGCATGATCAACGCGTCCGAACTGGCCGAAACCGGCTTGATCGTTTCATTCAAGTAGTCCGAACTGAACCGGCCCACCGAACTGACGTCTCCCGCGAACGTGTGCTCATAGGCCTTGTTCGCAACCAACATCTGACCGTCGGCGGATTTGATGTAAATCGGATCGTGCCAGGAATCAATCAACGTGTTCAGCGGATTGCGAGAGCGGATCGCGCCTACGATATCCTTCACTAGCTGGCCCACTTCGGCCTGGAACGAAGTTTCGTTGATGTGCGGAATCATCGTGCTGGTGGATGGCATCGGACTGTCTCATTTATCGAAAACAAAGAAAAGTAAAAGATGAGAAGAGGCAATGAGTCGCTAGCAATGTTTGACCGCCCAAAAAAACTCCCAAACATGCCGTAATTATTTGTTTCTTCACAAATGTTGTACCGATGCCTCTGTGGCGTCGAAACACCCCTTGGATGAGGATGATGCGCAACAACCATCCTCTGTACTGTTAGTATCGCACAATCAGCTTCGGGTATGAGACAAATTTTTCTAATTACAGAAAAATGCGGGTTCGCGCATCAAGGCGATTTCGTCCCGGAGCCCACCGTAAAAAGCAGCAATTCCGCGATAGAGTACGTGAATTGCGAAAGAAAAGAGCACCCCCGACAGCCGATTTCAGGATGAAATGTCGAAGTGGTTCACGCGAAATTTCAGAGAAGAATTCGGGTTCTAGCAGCACAAAACCGCGCAGCATACGTTTATCGGCAACATGCATCGCCAAATAAGGACGTACTTCACGCTCTTGTTCGGATAGCCGAGTACAGAAGAAATGAGTCGACGGGTGCGAAGCGACTTGTCTTGCCCAGCACTCAAGCAAACAGTTTTGCGATTGGATTGCCGTTGTCAGTGACAGGGACGGGGCGGTCGCCATCGTACAGATACTTGCCATAGTCGATGCCGACTGCCGCACAGATGGTAGCAAAGAAATCAGGGACACTGACCGGATCCGCAACGATCGTTTTGCTCAGTTCGTCGGTTTCACCGTAAGCCCCACAATGGCTCAGCCCACCGCCGGCAAGCACACACGAGAAAGCTCGGCCTTGATGTCCGCGGCCTCCGGCACTGTCGAACTCGGGTGGACGTCCGAACTCCGTCGTGATCACGATCAACGTCTTGTCGAGCAATCGCTTCTCTTGCAAGTCAATCATCAAAGCCGAAACGGCGGTATCCATCTCTCGAATCAATTCGTGTTGATTCAAGATCCCTTCGTTGTGAACATCCCAACCTGCGCCGTTGAGGAAATTCAAGTTGTGCGAGACTTCGATAAAACGGACGCCGCGCTCGATCAAACGGCGACTCAATAGACATCGCTGTCCAAACTCGCCACCGTATCGGTTCCGCAGACGATCCGGTTCCTGTGTCAATTGAAACGCACGATTGAAATCGGGGCCACTCAGTTTCAGACTTTGCTTGATGGCGTCATGGTAATCACGCACGCGGCGATCGGTGATTGCGGCGGCGTCGTCGCCGATGTTTGCCAAGAACCGCTCGCGTCGCGATTGGCGTTGATCGGTAATCTCAGGCGGCCGCGACAATCCGGCGGGGCCTTGGCTGGTGTCGGTCAAATACAAATAACCGCTATTGGCCCCCAAGAAACCTGGCCCCCGCGTGACATTCGGGTAGCCAATCAACACGTAGGGGGGTGCTCCGTCGGACGCGGCGCCTCGTTGGTTGGCCACAATCGAACCGAGTGACGGATACAGTACGGTCCCCGTTACCGCTCGCCCGGTGTGCATGCGATTGGTGGCCGCGGCGTGTTCGTCAATCACTTCATGGTTGACCGTACGTACGGCGGTCACGTGGTCCATCAGCGGAGCAAGCTGTTGTAGATGTTCACAGACTTGCACGCCCGGTACCGCAGTGTCCACAGCGGCGTAGTACGATCCCGCTTTCTTGGCAGCCGGATCCCCTCGTCGCTTCGGATCAAACGTATCGATTTGCCCCATCCCACCACCGAGCCAAATCGAGATGACATGTTCCGCTTTGCCTTGGATCAGCGGACTCGCCGATGATGCGGCCGCCGCGGAAGGCAGCAGGAGTCCGCCCGCCGCTGCACCGATCGCAGCAAGACTTTGACGACGACTAAAACACAGCGAAGAGGGATCGGAATTCATAGGAGTGTCAAAGTTTTGAGGTTTGTTTCAGGCGGGGAGAAATTGGCGAAAGGGGAAACGTTTCGTTACGAAAAGCGTCTGGCATATAAAAATCATAACCCGAAGCGTCAGCGAGGGACCGAGTCATGATCGAGTTTCCCTCGCTGACGCATCGGGTTGTGAAAAACACGTCAACGAGGGACTTTTTGGGATTGGATTAAGGCAATTGAAAATCGGGTTAGCCGTCGTGAATCTTGCCAAAGGTCCTCACCCAGCATCATGGCACCCAAACAAATTCACGGTGGTTGATCAGACTCCAAACGAGATCTTCGTACACGCAGCGCCAATCGGGATTGATTCGCGGGTCTGAGGGCGGTCCCAAACTTACTCGTCGCTCTAGCTCTTGTTGGATCGTGTTGGTTTCGCCACGCAAATGGTTGAACCAAGTGACTTGCGGCAGCGGCGGCAACGGATCCGGGTACTGCACTTGTTCTTTGGGAACGAGACGATTTTCGAAGCCAACGCTTAGTTCACTGGCAAACGCCTGCCGTTCTTGTGGGGTTGGTGGTCGGCACAGGAACCGCATAAACAACGTGTGGACGAGCGAATCAGGCGACGGGGCCTCGATCGCCAGCTGGTTTAGCTCGCTGCCGACCGAAGCGCGGCTGAGCGACATTGCCAGCGTCCCGTTGGACAAAATCCCAGGTTGTAACACGTTGGGGGCGGTATCGCGAACACTGATCGGTTTTGCCCGAGACCCGTTCCATCCAAACGCTTGCAACACATCCGTGACGGCACGAGCACTCGGTAAAGACAAACTCGGCCGATCTCGCTCGTTATTCAAACTGGCAAACATCCAGGCCCGCTTCGGGACGCCCATCGATTGTCGTTTTCCGATCGGACGCTGTCCGTCATGGACAAACGTCAATTCCCCGACGTTCATCTCACTGCCACACGCGACATGCAGTGAATCCACGATCTGTTCGGCGGTCAACCGGCGCCGATCCGGCGAGGCAAAGAAACGCTGTTCGGAATCCGCAGCCAGGTTCTGGCCGAGGGCTTGGCGTTGGTAAGTTTTTGACGTCATGATCTGCCGCATCACGACACGGATGTCATAACCGTGGGTGATCCACTGGTGAACCATCCAATCGAGCAGCTCAGGGTGACTTGGCGTCTGCCCCTCCCAATCACTGACAGGTTCAACGAGCCCAGCGCCCATCAATTGTTTCCAAATGCGGTTGACCATCACTTGCCCGAAGCGGCGATTTTGCGGCGAGGTCATCAGCACCGCCAACCGTTCGCGTGAATCGCTTGGGTCCATCATCAGGGAATTGATTTGATCGTCGTCCTCGATCCCGATCAAATTGCCAAGCGGCCACTCAGGGCGGATCGATTCATTCGGCTTCAGCGTGACTCGGATCAGCGATTCCCTTCCCTTCTTTTCAAAAAAGGCGTCGGGAACACGGCTGGTCTTGGGCACCTGAACGGTCTTTCGTTCTAGCATCGCGGCGAGCGAATACAGATCACGTTGCGACGTCGAGTGATAGGGTGAATCGTGGCATCGTGCGCATTGCAATTCGACACCCAAGAATGCCCCGGCCAAGATGTTCGCCTTTTCGGCATAGGGTGCGTCGCTTTCGCCCGACAACCGAAATCCGGCGCTACCGCCAGTGTCGGGGCTGCCTCGCATCATCACCAGCTCGGTGATCATGCGATCGATCGGCTTGTTGTCACGCAGCGAGTCATACAGGAACCAACGGAACGGCCCCGTACTGCCCATCGATTGATTCAGCAGTGTGGGGTTCTCGGCTAACAAATCCTGCCACAGGCTGATCCAGTGATCGGCCATTCGTTCATCGTGCAGCAGATCGTCGATCAATCGTTCGCGTTTGTCGCGATGCGTGTCGCGAAGAAACTTCTGTGCTTCCGCCAGCGTCGGAGGCACTCCCACCGTGTCCAAATACACACGGCGAAGGAACGATTCGTCGTTAACAACCGCTGGCGGTGTAAGACGCTCGGCATCAACCGGTGGTGCCGGCCACGCTGCCCCATCGCGAATCCACTGCTCTAACGTTGAAATCTGCGGGTCGCTCAACCCTGTGTCGGTCGGCGGCATGGCGCCGCTGCGAATCTGCGAGATCAACTCACTCGCCTCGGGATCGCCCGGGACGACCGCAGGCAATTCGGATTCGCCTGGCAAGAGCAACGCCTCACGCGAGTTCAGTTTCAATCCGCCCTTATCCTTTTCTCCGTGGCATCGAAAACACTGTTCGCGAAGAATGGGAAGCACTTTGCCGTGAAAATGTTCCGTAACCTTGCTGTCACTTTTCGCGGATGCTTCGATTGCCGAACGGATCTTTTGCGTGATAAAAGCGTCGACGGGATGGTCCGCGGCATCGTCGTCAACCGAGGGGACGGGGGGCGCCGGATGATCCGCAGCCCACTGTGCGGCGGTTTGATGCCGCATCTTCCAGTACGCGTCCTGCGATGCCGCAGCCGTGCGCCGCGATGCGTCATTGAACGCGGTCATTTGCTCGGCCATCTGGTCCAAAAGTGGTTCGACGTCGGCATCGGTCAACGACACGGCATCTGCGTCCTTTGGCGTCAGCAGATCAAACGACTTGCTACCGCGACGCTGGATCGCGACACACACTTCGCCCGTTTCCGTGCGTTGGTTTTTGCCTCCGACAATCAGTTCCAGCACCACTCGGTGTGTGCGATTGTCTTGACCGGCGACTGCAGGGATCGACAACTCGGCAAACACTTCCTGTTGATGGTAACCATGCGGACGCACGCCAGGCAGCGGCGGTTCAGCCACGGGGGTGATTGGTTGTTCGCCATCCGGTGAGCGACGCGTGACCGGATTCGTCCGAGCAACGACGTTGCCGTCGATCCACAATCGCCCCATCCCACGGGCGCGCATCAGCAGCCGATGGTTTCCTGAAGGGATTTCGACATCCGCAGCCATGCGTAACAGCACCGGTTCTCTCCAAGCATCCCGAATGCCCCAGGAATCGTATCGGATCGGCAACTGCTGAATCAGCAAGGCGTCACTGAACCAACGCAACGCGTCGGATGGCCATGTTTCGTTGTCCATAATCCAGCGGTTTTCCGCTGGCAAGCCTTCGCCGAGGGTGACCAAGACGCGGCCGGGCGGGATTTCGCCCAATTCGGGCATCACTTCGGCAACAAGCTTGGGTTTCGACTCTTCGCCCACGCGGCGAAATCGCGACGCCATCATTTGATCGCTCGCCAACCCACGATACACAGCGACATTATCGAGCAATCCGATGTAGCGGTTTCCCGAATTGGCGGATCCAATCCAAACTTGATCATCATCCACGACCGGAGGCTCGGTCGTTTTGCCGCCCATCCCCCAATCGCCGCCGGTCGGTTTTCCATCGATCCAACCTCGCATCGATTCGGGATCACCAAATCGATACGACACCGCGACATGATGCCAAGTATTTTGAGCAACAAAAGACTCGGTCGAGGTCCAGCGGTGCCAATGATCAACGCCACTCGATGGCTTGGTTGCGAACAGAAAGCCGACTCGCATCGCATTGCCAACCTTTTGCACACGCATCGCCCAGTTCTGGTTGTCTTTGGCGAAATGGGGACTACCGGTTCGTCCCTTGCTAACGATATAGATGGGCGAGTTGTTCGCGGGGAGTTCAATTTTCACCCACGCTTCGAGTGTGATCGCGTCCCCGTTGGTGAAATCAAAATCACTATGTTCGTTGGAGTCGTCGATCGACAAATAGCCGCTCGATTCCCCCAGACGGATCGCCGTGTTGTTGCTCTGGAAATCGGGATAGACCGGAGGCCTCGGGCCTGCTTGATCGCGTAGGACCGATCCATGGGACTGAAACGAACGCGTGGTCTCGGCTGCAAAATCCCAATCGGCAACCAATTTAGGTTCGTCTGCATGCGTCGCCGTCAGAAAACTCAATAGCAGCAGCACGGCGAACAAGGATTTCAAGGTGTACATCATGTTTAGGGATTCTGTCCTTTGGCGGTATCGAATTCAGCGGGCAAGCCAGCGATAAACACGGGGTCCACAATTTGATCGTCATCCATGGCGTCTTGGAAAAAGAGTCCCTCGACGGCGGTTCCCGGGGCGTACCCGAGATCACTCAAGTCGATCCCCACGGCGATGGCCCAGAATGGGATCGACGGATTCATGCGTGAGAACGATCCGTTGATGAGATCGTTTATCGACCGCACCGGTGAATTGAATTGCAGTAAATCAAAGTCGGGAATCGACAACGCCTCGTGCGAGTTGAGCGTAATGTCGTATCGCGTCACTGTTTTTGAACGCAGACCTGTGGAAAAATGCAACGGGCTGACGTGGAATCCATCTCCATCGGCTGGGTTTAGCACCGACTGCAATTCAAAGAATACGATGTCGGGTCCAGGGGCATTCACAATGGGCTGGCGGAAACGAATCGCCATCCCCAGCGTCGCGGCGTCCTCGACACTATTATTCAACATCGGATCACGGGTCAGCGGCTGCGCACTGCCGCCAAGATTTAGAAATCCTGTGTGCAGCAACGTATCCGACTCGATCACGGCTCGCCGGCCCTCTCCGGTTTCATTCGCGTCGCCGACCGGAACCGACATGTGCTGTGTGTTGGTGCCGCCATGAAAATAGGTCACCTCCACCCCGATCAGCTCCGCAACATCGTATTGACGAATCACAGCGTCACGCTGAACCGACACACTGTGCAGTTGTCCGTTCAATTTCCCCTTGCTCATTCCCATTGTGAATTCAACCACGCGGTCAGGCAGTTGACGACGATACTTGGCGGGTTGGAAGTCGACACTCGACGCGTCGCCCCCGTTAAAATGACTTGCTTGTCGTTCGGTCAGCAAGATTTTTTCGGTAGCCAGCGGATCACGCCGGAGAACTTCGGCCGCTCCCTCGATAACTTGAACTTCGGTGTCCCCCGCTTCATCGACATCGACAGAGAAACGGGTTCCCAAATCGGTGACTTCGGTCTTGGGCGTGATGACTTGGAAGCCCTCGGCCCCGGGCGGCGCGTGAACGCTGCACGAGCCTTGACGCACGATTAGCCGTTCAAGACTGGCAATTTCGATCACGGTGGGAGCATCCAGGATGACTTCCGCACCACTGGGGAATTTCAGTTCGATCATCCCCGAGGTCAACGCGTATTCATGATTGCTTTTCAGCGATTCGCCAATGGGCGGCATCACATCGCGAAAGAAAACACCGCCAGCGGACTGAACCAACACGACCTTCTGCGGCAACGACGCCGCAGCGGACTGGACCGGGTCGCGACCACTCCACCACGCAATCGACACCATCATCAACAGGCATGCAGCCAACGCGATGGCGATCCCGATTCGCGGTTTCGTTGTCTTCGAGCGGTGCTGCGTGAGCGGTGTTGCGGTGACCGGAGTCAGCTGACGCAAATCGGTATCAAGATCCAGATAGTTAAAGTAGGTCTGTTGAGCGTCGGCGTTGCCCCGCAGCAGATCCTGCAATGCGAGGTGTTCGGATTCCGTGATCGAGCCATCGACCAGTTTGGCCAGCAAGGGGATTAACGCTCGATGGACTTTGTTATTTTCCGGCATGCTTAACCTAACGCCTCCTCGAATGCGATCCGTTTTTCGATGCATTGCAGCAGCGATTGGCGAACCGCGGACAAACGGTTGTACATCGTCTGCACAGCCTTGCCCGCTGTATCAGCGATCTCCGCGACCGGAAGCTTCTGTTCGTAGACCTGTTGGATCAGTTCGCGATCGGTTGGTTTGAGGTGTTCGACACATTTCCGCATCGCGGACGATCGGAGGTCACGTTGCCCCAGCGTCGCGATCCGGCGATCGGCCAACTGTTCGGCCAAATCATCTGCAAACTGCAATCGATCGCGGCCCGCTACTCGCCGGAAGTTCCGCACTTCGTTAAACGCGACACCACAGGCCCACGGCAGGAAGAGACGCTCGTTATCGAAATCGTCAAACTGGCGCCACAATGTCAAACTGCATCGTTGGAAGACATCCTGAGCGTCGGCGTACTGTGGCAACAGCGACCGCACATAGGCGAATATCCGAGTCTGATCCCGCAGGAAATGCTGCAGAAACTGCTCGTAGCGATCGTTGTCAAATTCCTCGGTCGTCATCCCATCTGGCCGCTGATATTTCGGTGGCGTATGTAATCCATCATGGCTGCTATGGGTAAATGGTACGGCGGCACCCGATACTTACTAGAAAAAATCGGAGAATCTGAAAGTCGATC
>TARA_R110002073_G_scaffold192166_6_pt1 | contig 13575 bp, 9 predicted proteins | sample TARA_R110002073 | Tara Oceans TARA_R110002073 (sample SAMEA4397174) | marine metagenome | biome: Polar Biome; feature: [DCM] deep chlorophyll maximum layer (ENVO:01000326); material: water (ENVO:00002006), including particulate matter (ENVO:01000060) such as... | depth 40 m
CCCCTAGACAGGTCAGCTTTGCTGCCCTATCTGACAGGCATGACACACACCGCATCAATTGCCCCTGCCCCGATGACCGATCATAGTCTGCTGGACGACATCCAAGGCCTTAGCCTTGGGGTTTTTCTAAGTGGCCTGGGGATACATTTTCTGACACTCGCCGGCCTGATCACGGGTCAGACAGCGGGGTTGGCGGTGATCATCTCGTATATCAGTGGATATTCATTCGGTGTGGTGTTCTTTGCAATCAACCTGCCGTTTTACTTTGTCGCCTACAACAGGCTGGGCGTCGAGTTCACGGTAAAATCCATTCTGTCGGTATCCGTTCTATCTGTTGTAACCACCCTTCTGCCTTACGGGTTTGTACTTGAATCGTTGAACCCGGCACTGGGCGCGGTGATCTTTGGGTCTTTGGTGGGTCTGGGTTTGCTCGCGATGTTTCGTCATAATGGATCGTTGGGCGGGTTGGGCGTAATCGCCCTGCTGGTGCAGGATGCGACGGGGTTCAAGGCGGGTTGGGTGCAACTTATCACTGACGCGGTGATATTCAGCGTTGCCCTCTTTTTGTTCCCCGCCAGTGTGGTGGCCTATTCCCTGCTGGGGGCAGTGACATTGAACCTGATCATCACCTTCAACCACCGTCGCGACCGATATATCGCTACCTGAAAGCGTAGTGACCCAAAGCCGCTGGGTCACGCATGGTGGCGGTTGTCCAGTCGCTCTGCTGATCACGACGGTCTGGCGTGCTGCCTGGTACCGACGTTGTGCCAGAGTCTGCCTTCCGCAGGTTCGAGCGGTATCAGAATGTTTGCCCTGACCCGTCGTTGAAGATAGTGGTTTGGCACGGCGTTTATCGATGCAGGAGTTACGGCAATGCACTATCTATGGCTTCTGATCGCCATCATCAGCGAAACATTGGGCACGACGGCGCTGCAAGCGTCGCAACAATTTACGCGCCTGTGGCCCTCGCTGGCAGTAATTGCCTGTTATCTGGTGTCATTCTATTTCATGGCGCTGGCGTTGAAGGTCATGCCGGTCGGGATCGTCTATGCGATTTGGTCAGGCTTGGGAATCGTGTGTATCGCAGGCATCGGGTACATCGTCTTTGGGCAAAAGCTCGACCTGGCGGCGGTTTTCGGATTATCACTGATTATCGTTGGGATACTTGTCATTCATATTTTTTCAGCGGCAACCACACATTAATTACGGAACCAAACACGGTTCGCCGACGTTCATTTGCAACAGCAAAACAGGGACCGCATGATAGATTTTTTAAGCTCCACCTGGTCCTCTTTGCCCGCCCCGCTACGCAATCAGTTAGAAGACTACGCTATCGGATTCTGGAGCGTGCTCCCCCAGCTTGTTCTGTCGATCGTATTTTTGGGTTTCCTCTGGGCGGTAATCAAGATCATCCAGATGGTTGTGCCGCGCACTTTGCGCCGTGCGCACATGCGCCGTTCTTTGGTCGATGTGATTATGATGCTGATTACCGTCGGGTTATGGCTGTTCGGCGTTTTGATCGCGGTCACCATCGCCTTTCCGACGATCACTCCGGGTAAGGCGTTGACCGCCCTGGGTATCGGCGGCGTCGCAATCGGGTTTGCGTTCAAAGACGTTTTCGAGAATTTTCTAGCCGGTATACTGTTGCTGATCCGGGAGCCGTTTGCCGTCGAAGACTATATCGAATGTGAAGGTATCGAAGGTCAGGTCGAGGAGATAACGATCCGCGATACGCATGTACGCCAGACCGACGGGCAATTGGTGGTTGCGCCCAATGCGATGTTCTTCAAGAATCCGGTAACGATACGCACCGCCCGCGATGTGCGCCGCACAACCATCATTTGCGGCATTGCCTATGGCGAAGATGTCGATGAAGCCCGAGAGGTAATTGCGAATGCGGTCCGCAACGTCGACGCCGTACGCGACGATGTGCGCGACGTAGAGATATTCGCGCAGGAGTTTGCAGATAGCTCGATCAATTTTGAAGTAACGTGGTGGACCGGATCCAAGCCGATCGACATACGTACCAGCCGCGACAAAGTCGTCGCGGCCGTGAAGCGCGCGCTTGACGACGCCGGGATAGAAATTCCGTTCCCCTACCGGACTTTAACCTTCAACGACCCCGTGCCTGTCCGGAACTATACGGAAGACGGGGCCGGTAAGGATCATCAAAGCACAGAAAACCGCGCAGAAACCGTCTAAGCGGCTTTAGGGCTAGCTTTCTTATCCGCGGCACGGTAAGCGCAGCGCAAATGCTGCGGTGCATTAGCGTGCGCGGCCCCCTCCCGTATCAAAGGCATACTCTATGGACATGCGCAACATCGCAATCATCGCTCACGTTGACCACGGCAAAACGACCTTGGTTGATGAACTATTGAAACAATCCGGCACCTATCGCGAAAATCAGGCGACGACCGAACGCGCCATGGACAGCAACGACCTGGAGCGTGAGCGCGGCATCACAATTTTTGCCAAACCTACCTCTGTCGAATGGAAAGGCGTCCGTATCAACATCGTCGACACGCCCGGCCACGCCGATTTCGGCGGCGAGGTCGAACGCATCCTGTCCATGGTGGATGGCGTTGTATTGCTGGTTGATGCGGCCGAAGGGCCGATGCCGCAGACCAAATTCGTCACCTCCAAAGCGTTGGCACTGGGATTGAACCCTATCGTTGTTCTGAACAAGGTCGACAAGGGTGACGCAGAGCCGGATCGCGCGCTGGACGAATGTTTCGACCTGTTTGCCAGCCTCGGTGCCAATGACGAACAGCTGGATTTCCCCCACATGTATGCGTCGGGCCGCAACGGCTGGGCCGACATGGAGCTGGACGGCCCGCGCAAGGATCTGTCGGCGCTGTTCGATTTGATCGTCGAGCATGTAAAGGCACCCAAGCAACTGAAAGACATCAACAAGCCGTTCAGCATGTTGGCCACCACCTTGGGTGCGGACGCGTTTATCGGGCGTATGCTGACAGGCCGTGTTGAAACCGGTCAGTTGAAAACCGGGGAACAGGTCAAGGCGCTGTCGCGTGACGGCAAGTTGATCGAAAACTTCCGGGTGACCAAGATCATGGCGTTCCGCGGACTTATGCAACAGCCGATCGACGTGGCCGAAGCAGGCGATATCGTGTCGATCGCGGGGATGGCGAAGGCGACCGTGGCGGATTCAATCGTCGCACCGTCGGTTGACGTGGCCCTGCCTGCCCAGCCGATTGATCCACCCACAATCACCATCACCTTCGGGATCAACGACAGCCCGCTGGCGGGTCGCGACGGCAAGAAAGTACAGTCGCGCGTCATACGCGACCGTCTGATGAAAGAAGCCGAATCGAATGTGGCGATCAAGGTCACCGACACCCCTGGCGGCGAAGCATTCGAGGTTGCCGGCCGCGGCGAACTTCAGATGGGTGTTCTGATTGAGAACATGCGCCGCGAAGGTTTCGAACTCTCGGTTTCGCGTCCTCAAGTTCTTTTCCGCCAAGGTGAGAATGGCGAACGTCTGGAGCCGATCGAAGAGGTGACCATCGACGTCGATGATGAATATTCCGGCGCGGTCATTGAGAAAGTTACCGGCACCCGCAAGGGCGAACTGTCTGAAATGAAGCCAGCCGGCGCAGGCAAAACCCGGATCATCGCGCTCATTCCCTCGCGCGGATTGATCGGCTATCATGGCGAATTCCTGACCGACACCCGGGGCACCGGTGTTCTGAACCGGGTGTTCCATAGCTGGGCACCGCATAAAGGGGCGATACCCGGCCGGCGCGCTGGCGTTCTGATTTCCATGGAGAACGGGACCTCTGTTTCCTATGCGTTGTGGAAGCTGGAGGATCGCGGCAAGTTCTTTATCGGTGCCCAGGAAGCGGTATATCAGGGCATGATCATCGGTGAACACAGCCGCGAAAATGATTTGGAAGTGAACCCGTTGAAAGGCAAGCAACTTACCAACGTTCGTGCGTCCGGTACCGACGAAGCGGTTCGCCTGACAACGCCGGTGACCCTGACGCTTGAGCAGGCTATTGCATACATTGACGATGACGAACTGGTCGAGGTGACCCCGAACGCCATCCGTTTGCGCAAGCGCTATCTTGATCCGCATGAGCGTAAGCGGATGTCGAAATCCGCCTGATCAGGCGACGGACTGGGGCTTTGCCCCAGACCCCAGGATTTAAAACCATTTGGAAAAGAGGGCCAGCTTGGCCTTCTTTTTTGTATGAATGCCGGATTTGAAGCCCGTCAGCTGACCTGGAGCTGAAGGGTGAAATAGGCGCTTTGCACCAAGAAGTGGAGCGGTGGCGCGTTTCAGTCTTCTATTTCAACGACCAAAAGTTCACGTTCGGACGCGTTTTTGGCGTGGCTTAATGCATCCTGGTAAGCAGCGGAATTATAGCACGCCACCGCTTCTTCGAGTGATGCGAAGCGCGCAACGACGTTGCGAGGCCGTTCCTTGCCTTCGAGTTGCACAAACCGGGCACCGCGGGCCAGAAACCGGCCACCGTGAGCGGCGATTGCCGGCCCCGCAAGGGTCGCGTATTTTGCATATGCGTCTTCATCGGTGACGGTGACGTGAGCTATCCAGAGTGCGGGCATGGGTTATCCTTTCAAGATGGTTTTGGCGGCGGCAATGGCGGAGTCGACATTTTCCAAATCCTTGCCCCCGCCTTGGGCGAGATCGGGGCGACCACCGCCGCCTTTTCCACCAAGCTCGGCAACAACTGTCTTGACGATATCGACAGCCGAAACCGTATCCTTCAAGTCAGCAGTGACGCCCGAGGCAACGGCGGCCTTGCCGTCGGCGTCGGCAATCAGCAGAACGACCCCGCTGCCCAGTTTTGCTTTGTATTCGTCAACCAAAGCTGGCAGTTCCTTCCCAGTGACCCCGGACAACACCTGGGCCAGAAACTTGACCCCGTTTATATCCTGGGGTGCATGTGTCGCGACACCGCCGCCGGACATCGCACGTTCGCGACGGAGTTGGGCGATTTCATTGGTCAGTGCGCGACGTTCATCGAGCAGTGCGCGTACGCGGTCTGGCACGTCGGCCGTTGATGTTTTCAATTCAGCCGCGACACGCGATAACGTCGCCTCTTGTTCTCTCAGCCAGTTTAGCGCCTCGGTTCCTGTAAGCGCCTCGATGCGGCGAATGCCGGAACTGCTGGAGCTGTCGCCAAGCACTACGAAAGCCCCGATGTCACCCGTTTGGCGCACATGGGTACCGCCGCACAGCTCTAGCGAGTAGGTGGATTTGTCGGACCCCTTGCCGGAACCAGAGGCGCGGCCCATCGAGACCACACGCACCTCGTCGCCGTATTTTTCGCCGAACAAAGCTTGCGCACCCAAGCCGCGGGCATCATCGGGCGACATTACCCTCGTCTCTACCGGCGTGTTCTGACGGATATAATTGTTTACCTCGCGCTCAATCCTGTTGATCTCTTCGGCAGTAAGCGGGTGATTGTGGCTGTAATCAAAACGCAGGCGATCAGAGGAGTTGAGCGAGCCACGCTGTGTCACGTGGTCACCCAGGGTTTTGCGCAAAGCTTCGTTCAACAGGTGCGTAGCCGAGTGGTTGGCGCGAATGGATGTCCGGCGAGCATGGTCGACCTCGAGCACGGCGGCTTGCGAGGTTTTGACCACACCTTCGGTAACTTGACCGATATGAATGAAAACACCGGCGGTTTTTCTGGTATCCGTCACGTTTATCACACCGGTTTCAGTCTTGATCTGCCCGGCATCCCCGATCTGCCCGCCGCTTTCAGCGTAGAAAGGTGTCTGATTCAGAGCGATCTGTACCTTGGCACCCGTCGTCGCCTCGGTGACCTGCTCCCCTTCCTGGACGATCGCTGCAATCTGGCCTTCGGCGGTTTCAGTATCATACCCGAGGAAATCCGTGGCACCGGTTTTCTCGGCGACATCGAACCATACGGTCGCATCGGCGGCTTCACCAGAACCAGCCCATGCTGCGCGGGCCAGGGCTTTTTGCTTGTCCATGGCCGAGTTGAAGCCTTCAATGTCAACGCCGCGATCCTGTTCACGCAACGCATCCTGGGTCAGGTCGATCGGGAAACCGTAGGTATCATACAGCTTGAATGCGGTCTCTCCAGGCAAGTTTGCACCGGCTGGAAGTACCTTGAGTTCATCGTCCAGGAGCTTGAGGCCGCGATCGAGGGTTTGCTTGAACCGCGTTTCCTCAAGCAGCAGGGTTTCGGCGATCAATGACTGCGCCTGGCCCAGCTCCGGATATGCGCCGCCCATCTGGCGAACCAACTCCGGAACGAGGCGGTGCATCAAGGGGTCTTTGAGGCCCAGCAGGTGAGCATGACGCATCGCCCGCCTCATGATCCGGCGCAGCACATAGCCGCGTCCGTCATTCGATGGCATGACACCGTCCGCGATCAGAAACGATGTGGAACGAAGGTGGTCTGCAATCACGCGGTGGTGGGTTTTGCCAGCCCCATCCGGATCGGTGTTGGACGCGTTCGCGCTTGCCAATATCAAGTTGCGCATCAGGTCAGTCGCGTAGTTATCGTTGGTTCCCTGCAATAGGGCCGCGACCCGTTCTATCCCCATCCCGGTGTCGATGGACTGGTTTGGCAACGGCTTGCGTGTGCCATCTTCGAACTGTTCATATTGCATGAAAACCAGGTTCCATATCTCGACGAAACGGTCGCCATCCTCTTCTGGAGAGCCGGGGGGGCCGCCCCATATATGCTCGCCATGGTCATAGAAAATTTCTGAACAGGGTCCACATGGACCGGTTGGCCCCATCATCCAAAAGTTGTCATCGGTCGCAATGCGAATGATCCGCTCATCAGGGAGGTTCGCGACCTTCTTCCAGATATTCGCGGCTTGATCATCGGTATGATAGACCGTGACGTACAAACGATTGGGATCAATTCCCAGCTCTTTGGTGATCAATTCCCACGAAAACGCGATGGCTTCTTCTTTGAAGTAATCACCAAAGCTGAAGTTCCCGAGCATCTCAAAGAACGTATGGTGACGAGCAGTGTATCCAACATTGTCCAGATCGTTGTGCTTCCCGCCTGCGCGCACGCATTTTTGGGCCGTGGTCGCACGCGTATAATCGCGAGTTTCGACGCCTGTGAACAGGTTTTTGAACTGAACCATGCCGGAGTTGGTAAACATCAACGTCGGGTCGTTACGCGGGACCAGTGGGCTTGATGGTTGTACAGAGTGACCCTGCTTTTCAAAATATCCTAGGAAAGTTGAACGAATGTCGTTGAGCGTTTTCATATTCGGGGCCTTTCGAGGGGCAGAAAAAGAGTTATTCCCCAATTACCCTTGCGACACTGTACTGTCCATGGGGCATGCCCTACGAAAAAGGCGCACCTCTGAGGTGCGCCTTGATATCTTTTAACAAGTGGAAAAATCAGGCCTCAAGAATATCGATGTCATCGTTTTCGGAGCCTTCGAAATCAAGGCCGTGCGCAGCGCGTATCTTGTCTTCGATCTCCATCGCCATCGCTGGGTTTTCTTTCAAAAAGGTCTTGGCGTTCTCTCGCCCTTGCCCGATCCGTTCATCGCCGTAGCTGAACCAAGAACCCGACTTGTCCACGACGCCAGCCTTGACCCCCAAGTCGAGAATTTCGCCCATTTTTGAAATACCTTCGCCATACATAATGTCGAATTCCACTTGTTTGAACGGAGCGGCGACCTTGTTTTTGACGATCTTGACCCGCGTTGCGTTACCGACGACTTCATCGCGGTCTTTCAGTGCACCGATGCGGCGGATATCCAAGCGTACAGAAGAATAGAATTTGAGCGCGTTGCCGCCGGTTGTTGTCTCAGGCGACCCGAACATGACGCCGATTTTCATCCGGATCTGGTTGATGAAGATCACCATGCAGTTAGACCGCGAAATTGACCCGGTCAATTTCCGCATCGCTTGGGACATCAGCCGCGCTTGCACGCCAACCGAGCTATCGCCCATATCGCCTTCGAGTTCTGATTTGGGGGTAAGAGCCGCCACAGAATCGACGATGACCATATTCACTGCGCCGGATCTGACCAGCGTATCGACAATCTCCAATGCCTGCTCGCCCGTGTCAGGCTGAGATATCAACAATTCGTCGATATCGACGCCAACTTTTTTGGCATACTGGGGGTCGAGCGCATGCTCGGCATCTACAAAGGCACATACACCGCCCATTTTTTGCTGCTCTGCAACGCAATGCAGGGTCAGCGTTGTCTTCCCCGAACTTTCGGGGCCGTAAATCTCGATAATCCGCCCCATGGGAAGGCCGCCGATCCCCAGTGCGATATCAAGCCCCAGAGAGCCGGTTGAGCTTGACTTGATGTCCTGAACGGCCCCCTCGGCCCCCAATTTCATGATTGACCCTTTACCGAACTGCCGTTCAATCTGTGCAAGTGCACTGTCGAGAGCTTTTTGCTTTTCAGCTTGTTTCTTGTTGTCCATTGTCAAAAGATCTGCCGTTGCCATTTTAGGTTATCCCCTTAGTGTCACAGTGTATCGCATGCCGCAATCACCAGCATGGCCACCAACGTTTTGTTCCTTGTATGTTCCATATGAGACCAAACGCAGAACATTTCAATCTTTTTGTTCGTTTAATCTGTTATAAGGTGTCTGATCATCATTAACGGTACCATCTGATCGACGGTAATCCGCAGTGATTAAGGCTTGGTAAAGGGCCACATTCATTTCCGAACCGGTTGGATCAAAAACAATAGTGATATGGATGCACGCATGCGTGCTAGACGATGCCAAGGCATTGATTAATCGTCATGGGTTTGGTTTGTATGGAGGGCTGATCATGGTGTAGTACACCCGCGAGCTGATGCGCCTTACCACGATTGGGTAAATCGGTTTTCGACCATAATAAATCGGGGATATCCGGCAGATGCTTATTTTCTTTAAGGAACGACTGGCGTTTTTGTCCATGCCGAAAACCGGGACGACGGCGTATGAAACCGCGCTTGCGTCGCGGGCGGATATGGTGATTTCCGAACCTCCCATGCTGAAACACGCGCCGGTCTACCGTTACAATCGATTTGTACGGCCGATGTTTCTCAAGGTTTGCGACGTGGAGCTCGAGCTTATGTGTGTCATGCGCGAACCGATCAGTTGGCTTGGCAGTTGGTACCGTTATCGGCGGCGCCCCTTCATGCAAGGCAAACCGAACGCCACTTTCCATGTATCATTTGACGAATTTGTCCTGGCTTACATGAAAGGTAACAAACCCGGTTTCGCGGACGTCGGCAGTCAGCTCAACTTCATGGCCCCGCAACCAAATGGAACAAAAATCACTCATTACTTCCGGTATGAAGATCAGGCTCGTCTACGGAACTTCCTGCAAGAACGGCTGGATGTACATCTTGATCTTAGACGCGAAAACGTTTCACCGCAGATGGAGCTTTCGCTATCTCCGGATGTAGAAGAACGTTTTCGCCGCAAGTTTTCCGAAGAGTTTATCTTATACGATTCCATCGCGTGATTACAGTAGTTGACGATGCACCGTGTTGGTCAATTCCGTCAGGGAAAACGGTTTTGGCAGGAATGTGGAATTCGGGATAGAAGTTTGGGCGTCCTCAAAACTGTCTTCCGCATAGCCTGATACGAATACGACGGGGATACCCGGGCGATGTTTCAACGCCTGTCGTACCCAGCTGGGGCCATCCATTCCCGGCATGATCACGTCGGTTACGAAAACATCAACGCTCAATGTCTGATCTTCGAGCGTCTTTAGCGCACCCTCGGCTGAATCAGCCTCGATAACGGTATATCCGCGTAATCGGAGCGCTCGACTGGCAAATGCGCGTACCGGGGCTTCATCCTCCACCAGGAGCACGATACCGTCATTAGGTTTCGCGGGGGCTGCGGGTACCGAGGGCGGGCGTTCTTTCACCGCCGCAACAGTCTGAACCATCACGGGGAAATATAGTGAAAATACCGTTCCCTCGCCCAATTCACTGTCTACAAATATGTAGCCCCCCGATTGCTTGACGATGCCATAGGCGGTCGACAGACCCAGGCCGGTTCCCTCCCCGGTTCGCTTGGTGGTATAAAAAGGCTCAAACACTTTTTGTAAATTATCGGGGGCTATTCCTTCGCCTTTATCTTCGACCTTGACGGTCACGTATTTGCCCGATGGCACCACAACCCGATCACGCGTCAGAGCAGTCTCAAGAGTGACGCATTCTGTTGTCACCTTAATTTCTCCGCCGGTGGGCATCGCATCGCGTGCATTCACGACAAGGTTCATCAGTACTTGTTCCAACTGGCGCTTGTCTGCGCGTATGGGTTGCAAAACAGGATCGTGGCTCAAGGTGAGCGTTACGGTTTCTCCGACCAACCTGTTCAGCAGGTGGGTCAGATCAGCCATAGTGTCACGTATATCCAATGTTTCGGGCCGAAGCGTCTGTTTACGGGAAAATGCCAGCAGCTGGCCGACCAACGCCGCCGCGCGGTTTGCATTCTGGTTGATCTGAACCAGGTCACTGTAATCTGGATCGCCCTGATCATGGCGTAGCAGCAACAAGTCACAATGGCCCGAAATAGCTGTAAGCAAATTATTGAAATCGTGCGCTACCCCACCCGCAAGCTGGCCGATCGCCTGCATTTTCTGACTTTGGACGAACTGTGCTTGCAGCGATTTCAGTTCAGTTGCGTCGTTCAAAACCGCAATCAGCGCCGGTCGACCCAGTTCTGATACCAGGTTCAACGTCACTTGTACAAAGACCTCGCGATCGTCCCGCTTCAGGCGCAGAAATTCGGATTTCTTGACCAAACGACCGTCAAGCGTGTCTGTCAGCCAATCCGATATTGACCGACCCAAGCCTTCCATCAGATCACTCAGGTGGCTCTCTGGGGTAAGTGCCGCGCCTATGAGGCTGGACGCCATAACATTGTAAGAAAGAACCGCTCCGTCAGGGGCGATTTTTACCAGCGGGATGGGCAATTGTTGGAATGCCTGCCAACCTACATCGGCCGATTGGCCTGTGTTACCGGGCAGCAGATATAGTGCGCGACGCCCGGCACTGGCAGGCAATTCAGCCACCATCATCAATTCCGGCCCTTGAGCGGTTTGTATTTCTACGATCGCGCCGTGATGCACGACACGCTTGTCAAACAATTGGTCGAGCGCCGTAATCCGCCGCCCCATCAGCCGCCGGGCCGCATCATTCATCGACAGTACCGCCCCCGACCTCGAGATCATAAGCATCGGCAACGTCTGATCGTTGGTCTGCCCTGCTGATGAAACTGCCCCTTGGGCCACCTGTGCACGCCATAAGTATCCGCCGGGGGCACGATGCACAGACAGCTGAATTTCACCGTCTCTGGTACGGATGTTTTCGCGTGCGGCACCATCCTGGAAGGCGCGCGATTGCATGCGGAAGACGATCGTTGAAGGGTTGGCGAATTGGCTCGAAAAAAGGGCGCTTACGGTCTGAGCAAGCTGCCCGTCGAACGTGTCGCCCGTAGCGGCGTTTCTTGCGAGGATCATCCCGTCAGCAGCGGCAAAAAAGCTCGCACTTTTATCGTTGGCAATCAGATCGTGAACAGCTTTATGCGCGCTTTCGACACGCCGGAACTGCACCAAATCGTATAAAATGTGAAAAATGCCCACTGCGCCAACCGCAATCGCGATCGATTGGGACATCATCGCGACGGTGGCATCCTGAGCGAGCAAGCTTAGGCCCGCAGCAAAAAACGTGAAGGAAAACAGCCATACCAAACGTTTCCGCAGCGTCAGACTGTGCACGTTGAATCGATCTGACAATAAAGCCTCCTTTCGCGATGAAATTCGTCTTCATCTATGCGCAGGAAAGTTAATCAGCTATTAAACGCTGGGCAGATCAACCAAAAAACACCCTTTAGTTGATAGTACACATTTTCAAACACGCATCAAGTGTGCCGTAAAAAAGCCATCGCCGTTCTCATCTACATCAAAACGCTTTGAATAAACTTGCGTCCACTCTGGATGTCTCGTCAAAAACGCAGCAATTCGGTGCTCGTTTTCCGCGGCGAATATAGAACATGTCGCATAGACCAGAGTGCCATGAACGGCAGTCAGCGTTGCAGCTTTATCCAGGATATCATCCTGAATCTGTGTCAGGTCCTTCAGGCGTCGCTCTGACAAAGTCCACTTGCCTTCGGCTGAACGTCGCCAGGCTCCGCTCCCCGAACAAGGTGCATCACACAGCACAACGTCGAAGGGCTTTTGGGCCGTCATCTCTTCCGCGTCAAACTGGTGAACGGTCGCTCGGGCGCGGGCAGCCCGAGCCGGAAGGTCCCGCATGCGCGCCGGGTCAATATCATGTGCAAACACTTCGGTGTCGGCATTCATGGCAATGGCCAATGATTTACCGCCGCCGCCTGCACAATAATCCAGCACGCGCGCGCCGTGCGGCATAGCGGCGACGATGGCTTGGCTCGACGCGTCCTGAAGTTCAACATCGCCCTGCAAGTAGCTGGAGGAACTGCGAATTTTCCGTTCGCCTGCGGTTACAGTCAGCGCAGTAGACGCGAGGGGGTTCGCTTTTGTCTCGATACCTTGCTGGGACAGCTTTTCCATTGCGGCCACGACATTACCCCGAGCAACATTGACCCGTAGCGTGATGGGCGCGCGGGTTTGCAGAGCTTGCGCGGTCAGCTCTGCACGGTCGCCCAGTGACGCTTTGAACGCCGGGATCATCCAGTCCGGAAGGTTCCACGCAGTGGCTTCGTCTGTAGGGGGAGCCGGCACGTCTAGCTCGGCTTCGGCCAAGGGGCGCGGCGCATGACCTTCACCGTTGAACAGCGGCGCGGGGTCGACACCCTGCACCCGCAGAAGCCCGATCATCAAGGCACGTCCTGTTTCTCCCTGGCCCATATATGCCACCTGGCACCGCTGACGCAAAACATCAAAGACATGATCCCGCACCGCGGCGCGATCCTTTGATCCCGCAAAACGGCTACTGCGGGCCCAGCGGGTCATCGCCTGTTCCGCCGGGGTTCCGTCCGCCATCGCATCGAGTATCTCGATGGCAGCTGAAATGCGCGCGCCAGGGGTCATAGTTCATTCACGAAGAGAGCACCTTTGTCATACCCGGCCTAGCCGATCCGGTAGTTCGGACTTTCGCGGGTGATCTGAACGTCATGCACATGGCTTTCCGACAGTCCCGCCCCCGTAATCTTGACGAAAGTGCAGTTCTTGCGCATTTCGTCGACCGTGGCGCAGCCCGTGTACCCCATCGCGGCGCGCAGCCCCCCGACCAGTTGATGTACGACGGCCCCCGCCGACCCCTTGTAAGGCACCTGCCCCTCGATTCCTTCGGGTACCAGCTTGTCCGAGGCCGCGTCCTTTTGGAAATACCTGTCGGCAGACCCGCGTGCCATTGCGCCCAGGCTTCCCATTCCGCGGTAGCTTTTGAAGCTACGGCCTTGATATAGAATGACTTCTCCGGGGGATTCATCGGTTCCGGCGATCATGCTGCCGACCATTGCACAAGATGCGCCTGCAGCAATCGCCTTGGCGAAGTCACCCGAAAACTTGATCCCGCCGTCTGCGATCACCGGTATATCCCCCGCAGCGGCGGCACAATCCATGATGGCGGTCAGTT
>TARA_R110002073_G_scaffold8271_7_pt1 | contig 13544 bp, 10 predicted proteins | sample TARA_R110002073 | Tara Oceans TARA_R110002073 (sample SAMEA4397174) | marine metagenome | biome: Polar Biome; feature: [DCM] deep chlorophyll maximum layer (ENVO:01000326); material: water (ENVO:00002006), including particulate matter (ENVO:01000060) such as... | depth 40 m
TAACCCATTGGCAGATGGAGGTTCTTCTGCCGAAATGCCCCATAAGGGCAAAATTACTGTCAACTTCAGCGAATTTAAATATAGGCGGGGAGTAAACACGGAGGACATCCGTGCAAAGGTACAGTCCGGACTTAGTGGTGTTTATCCCGGTGTGGCCATTTCGGTGGAAAAAGAGGCCAATGGCCCTCCGGCTGGTTATCCTATCAACATTGAATTGGAAGGAAAAGATTACGACCAATTGATCAATACCGCGGAAGACATTAGAAACTTCATCAATACCAAAAATATCGCTGGTATAGAAGAAATAAAAATCGACGTAAACAAAAGCAAGCCTTCCATGCAGGTAGCCGTAGACCGTAAGAAGGCAGGTGAACTAGGGGTTTCTGTAGGGCAAGTGGGGAACCAGTTGCGCAGGGCCTTATTTGGTGAAAAAGCCGGGGTTTTTAAGGAAGATGGAGATGATTTCGATATCAATGTCCGATTTAGTGAAGATTTAAGATATAATAAAAGTGCCCTTTTCAATCAAAATATCATTTTTAGGGACCAATCTACGGGCAAAATCAAGGAAATTCCTATTTCTGCCGTGGCCAGCGAAAGAAATACGTCGGCCTTTAGTGCCATTAAGCACAGAGACAATAAACGTGTAGTTACCGTGTATTCCGGACTTCAACCTGGTTTTACGGATGCCGCAGCCATTGTAGCCGAGATCCAAAAGGAAATGGAAGAATTTAAAAACCTTCCTGCCGATATTAAAATAGACTATACCGGGCAGATAGAGGAGCAGAACAAACAGATGATGTTCCTTGTAGGCGCATTTTTCACCGGATTGGGCCTTATTATGTTGATATTGATATTTCAGTTTGGCGGTATTTCCAAGCCACTGATCATTATGATTGCCATTTTCCTAAGTTTTATAGGGGTATTTGGAGGGTTAATGATAACCGGATGGTCTTTTGTGATCATGATGACGATGATGGGAATAATTTCCTTGGCAGGTATCGTGGTGAACAACGGGGTGGTTCTTTTGGACTATACCCAGATTCTTATAGACCGTAGGAAGGTAAAACTAGGCATGGATGACAAAGCCTTATTGACAAGGGAAGATGCAACAGAAGCCATCATTAAGGGAGGAAAAGCCAGGCTTAGACCGGTTCTTCTAACCGCAATTACCACCGTATTGGGATTGATCCCCTTGGCAATAGGATTAAATATCGACTTCTTTGCCTTGTTTTCGGAATTTAACCCGCATATATACGTGGGTGGGGACAACGTGGTATTTTGGGGACCATTGGCCTGGACGGTAATCTTTGGATTGATAGTAGCCACCTTCCTAACGTTGATCATTGTTCCTGTACTATTTAATATTACCTACAGGATGAAAATAGCCCTAAGGGGCATTGGTAAGCCAAAAACTGAGAAAGTTGTAGCTGCCTAGGTTATTTGCAACCAATTCCAAAAGGAGCCTGTTTTAATAAAACAGGCTCCTTTTTTTGCACTATACCTGTACTTATTCTATCAATTCCAATATCCTGTTGGAGAAATACCCGGGGTATTATCGGCTCCGGAGCCATTATGGAAAACTAGGCCTATGGCAATACATATACATTGGATTTTGGAAGCAAAATTATAGTCCATATACTTTGCCCTTATACGAATAATGTGCTCGCTAACGGATTCCGGAAAGATCCAAAACAAAAAAACCCGGCGATATACGCCGGGTTTACAATAAAAAAATCATTTATTATTTGTTGACCGCTAATTGGCCCATACTGTTCCATTCGGTTACATTGGCGATTTTACTGTCAACAAAATCTACTTCTTTTAATTTCTTTGCATCCCAGAAGAACCATTTTCCTGTTTTCTTTCCTTCGGTATATTCACCCATGGCGATTTTCTTCCCATCTTCAGCAAACATCTTCCATTCTCCATGAAGTTTTCCGTTTAAAAATTGACCTTCTTGGGAAACTACTCCATTATCATGATAATAGGTGGCTTTTAACATTTCACCATCTTGTTCAAAAACAGGCTTTATATCTTGTGCGTTGATTACAACTGAAAATATTAGTGCAAAAATTAGTGTTATTCCTTTCATTTTTTTGGGATTTTATGTTTATCTATAATCTCTTAACGAAATAAAGATACATATATTTTACGAAAAATAAACCTTTAGTTAACATTAAATTTACATTGAAACATTAAATACTTGTTTTTTAGCGGTTTACAAAACAAAAAAACTCCCTAAAAAAGGGAGTTTCTATTTTAATCTATGAAATAGTTCGTTGGTCGAAAATAATTAAAATCTAAAAGAAAGTCCGGCATTTATGATAGTTCCAGCAAAACCAAACTGATTTACTTCCCAAGGGTACTTGAATCTTCCGCCAAGATCAGTAACAACATCCCCTTTGGGATCCAATTCATCCGGATAGACATTCAATAAATTATTAACTGCTATTGTTGCAGATATTTTTTGCGAAAATTCGTAACCCAATATTAGGTCGGTAATAACCTTACCTGCAAAGACTTGATCCTTTGTCGGATCTGAACCATGGTCCCACTTAACCTCACCAAAATAAGTGTTGTTTAGAATAAAATTCCACTTTTCAATATTGTAATCAAATCCTAGAAGAATTTTCGATTTCGGACGAACCGTTGTGATTCTAGCCTGTTCCTTTCTATTGAAAATCTCATACCCGTTGGCTGCCAGTAAACTTGGGGTTTTTATTTGACCATCAATTTCAGTATTATTAAAGTTGGCAGCTATTGAAACTCCCAACTTGCCAGCGCCCATGGCAATATTTTTATAATTTGCCACTATATCAACACCCGTAGTATTCGTATTTACCGCGTTTACAAAGAATTTTAGACTAGTTATGTCATTGTCCAATAATATTTCCTCAACGGGATTATTGTTTGCCGTATCACCATCGAATCCAATTTCATTGGTAAACAATACCCGATTATCTATTTTTACATTATAAAAATCCACGGCAAATGATAAATTGGTAAGAGGACTGTAAGTAAAACCGGCAGTGATATTTTTGGAAGTTTCAGCAGTTAGCTGTGGTACTCCCAAACCATCCCTAATTATTGGATCTACGTTATTAAAAGTTCCTTGATTGGAAATAGTCCCACCAGATACCAATGTTTGTATATTGCTCAAATAGATTTGATGCAATGCCGGAGCCCTAAATCCAGTGCTGTACGAAGCCCTAATTGCACCTCGCCGCTCTCCTAGCAGATATCGCCCATTAACCTTCCAAGAAGTATTATCACCAAAATCGCTAAAATCTTCATATCTCAGTGCTCCCCCTAAAAGTAACTTTTCCGTGGGTTCCCACTCCAAATCTCCATAAAGTCCATAATTATCCCTGGTTGCCTCAACCGCATTACTAGGTTGCAGGCCAGGAAAAGATACGGCACCTTGACCAGCATAGGAAGCGCCGTCCCCAGCCATAGCCGTGAACCGTTCTCCCCTGAGCTCAGCTCCAAAAGCAATATTGACCGTTCCTAAATTCTTGGAAAAATCCAAATTGGCCAAGGTGTTACTAAAGGTATATGCCCCCACATCGAAGGTAGTTGGACTGTTAGCACCCAATTGAACATTTAACGTATTTCTGACATCATAATTAACAGCATTTCTACCATAGGTACCACTTAAATCCACATCGAAGGAAAACAATTTCCATTTTACACCTACTGTAGCATTATTGTCCCTTATGTCGGTTTCAAAAGTTGGTTGAAACCCTTGATAATTAGTTCCTGGTTCATGCAATAAATTGAATGGATCTGAAACCCAATATGGTGGTCTGTACAGGGCAAAACTCTTCCCTTTTCTATAGGTAAGTCCTCCGAAGGTATAAACCTCCCCGCCACCATTTTTAAAAGGAACTCCAGCATTAAAAAACACATCCATTTTTTCCAGTTCCGGCTGGCCTATGGTCATTCCTAAATCAGGGTTTTGGGACAACCATGAACCCCAGTCGGGGTCATTAGCAGGCACACCAAACAATCCATCTTCCCCTGGTGTCCCAGCTCTATTGGTCTTTTCTTGATTGTAATAGCCTACGGTTAAATTTAAATAACCCCCATCCTCCCCAAGCTTTATTGCACTATTGACATCTGCCGCAAAATTAAAACCATCACCTTCTGTGGTGATTCCAGAACTAACCCCAACAGTAGTAAATTCAACATTTCTTTTCAATACCATATTAATGACACCTGCAATAGCATCTGAACCATATTGAGCGGAAGCACCGTCACGTAAAACCTCTATCCTTTCTATTGCAGCAGCAGGAACACTTTTTAAATCCACACCTACCTCCCCCTTTCCAGGAGTATCATTAATATATACCAATGCACTCAAATTCTTACGCTTACCATTTACTAAAACCAAAGTCCTACTAGGACCCAGTCCCCTTAGATCAGCAGGATCAAAATGCGCTGTACCATCAGAAATTGCTTGGGTAGTAGAATTAAAAGAGGGTACTTTATAAGTAAGCATTTTGTCAACTGTAGGCTGACCTGTGCTTTTTAGTTCGGCAACGCCTATATTATCTATTGGTACAGGAGATCCTAAGATTGTTCTTGGCTTGGAACGATTTCCCAATAAGACCACCTCCTCCAAACCGGTTGCAGATTCATCCAAAGCCACATTTAAAGTACTTGGCCCGCTTACCTGCATTTCCTTTGAGGCATACCCCAAGGAGGAAAACACAAGAATGGATGGAAAATTATCGACCGAAAGTTCATAATTACCATCAAAATCCGTAGTAGTCCCCGTAGTGGTTCCTTTAATAACCACATTTACACCAGGAAGTGGATCTCCGAGACTCGAGTCCGTTACCTTTCCCTTAACAACATCCTGAGCCAATAATAGCAGAGGTGCCATTAAGAAAAATAAGAACATGTTCTTCTTAATTAATTTCTGTTTCATATTATTAAGTTTCGTTAGAATTATATACTAAAATAAGTAAGTTTTGTTAATATTCTCTAAAATAATTTAGAATATGATAAAATTTTGTAATCAAAATTTTCAATTTCTCAATTGAGGATATTTTTTTCAGCTTACCCTATTACTTCTTACATTTGCCTTTTCTTAGATGATATAAAAAATGTATAGAAGTCATAATTGCGGTGAATTGCGGGAAACCCATCAACAGACACAAGTAACCTTGTCAGGATGGGTACAAACAGTAAGGGACAAAGGTTTTGTGGTATGGGCCGATCTTCGGGATCGATATGGTATTACCCAGCTCATTTTTGATGAGGAACGTTCTTCCAAAGAAATTATGGAAGTCGCAAAATCCTTGGGTCGCGAATTTGTGATACAGGTCAAAGGAACCGTAATTGAAAGAACTTCAAAAAACCCAAACATACCTACTGGAAATGTGGAAGTACTGGTCTCTGAGATCAAAATACTTAACAAATCCCTGGTTCCGCCTTTCACCATAGAAGACCAGACAGATGGGGGCGAAGATATCCGCATGAAATTCCGATATCTGGACATCCGTAGAAATCCTGTAAAGAACAACCTCATTTTTCGGCATAAAGTAGCCATTGAGGTTAGAAAATATCTCTCCGACCAAGGTTTTGTTGAAGTGGAAACCCCTTATTTGATAAAATCTACCCCAGAGGGCGCCCGCGATTTTGTGGTTCCCAGCAGAATGAACGAAGGCCAGTTCTATGCCCTGCCACAATCTCCCCAAACATTTAAACAGTTATTGATGGTTGGGGGAATGGACAAGTACTTCCAGATCGTTAAATGCTTTAGGGACGAAGACCTTAGGGCAGACCGGCAACCGGAATTTACACAAATCGACTGTGAGATGGCCTTTGTGGAACAGGAAGATATTTTAAATGTTTTTGAGGGACTGACCAGACATTTGTTACAAGAAATAAAAGGTGTCTCTATTGACAAGTTCCCAAGAATGACTTATGATGACGCCATGAAAAAATATGGCAACGATAAACCGGATATCCGCTTTGAAATGGAATTCGGCGAACTTAACGCCCTTGCCCAACATAAGGACTTTGCAATATTTAACGAGGCCGAATTGGTGGTGGGTATTGCAATCCCCGGGGGAGCGGCCTATACCCGAAAGGAAATTGACGCACTGGTAGACTGGGTAAGAAGACCTCAAATAGGGGCCAAAGGAATGGTCTATGCCAAATATAACGACGACGGCTCCTTCAAATCCTCGGTAGACAAATTTTACGATCAGGAAGATTTAGCTAAATGGGCAGAAGCCACCGGAGCAAAGGCGGGGGACCTAATTTGCGTACTATCTGGAGACACCAATAAAACAAGGACACAGTTAAGTGCACTTAGAATGGAAATTGCCCAACGTTTAGGGCTACGCAAAAAGGATGAGTTTGCTCCTCTCTGGGTAATAGATTTTCCATTATTGGAACTGGACGAGGAGACTGGCCACTACCATGCCATGCACCATCCGTTTACCTCTCCCAAACCTGGACAATTGGAGTTGTTGGATACCGATCCGGGAGCTGTAAAGGCCAATGCCTATGATCTGGTGTTGAATGGCAATGAAATTGGCGGTGGATCCATACGTATTCACGATAAGCAGATCCAGGCCACCATGTTTAGACATCTTGGTTTTAGTCCTGAGGAAGCCAAGGCACAATTTGGGTTTTTAATGGATGCCTTTCAATATGGGGCACCACCACATGGGGGATTGGCATTTGGATTGGACAGGTTGGTGGCCATTTTGGGCGGACAGGAAACTATTCGCGATTTTATAGCTTTTCCAAAAAATAATAGTGGCCGCGATGTCATGATCGATGCCCCTGCCCCGATTGACGGTTTGCAGTTGAAGGAACTGCACCTAAAATTGGATTTATAATCATATCTTTAAAATCCTGCTAGTCCAGTACCTGGCAGGATTTTTTCAAAATCATGGCAGCACTAAAAAAATCTTGGCTTACCAACTTTTTGGTTTGGCGCGCAAAACATATTTCCCAAAGGCAATTTATTTACCTGCTCAGTGTTTTGGTTGGGTTTACCTCTGGGATAGCAGCCGTTATACTTAAAAATTTAACCCACTTTTTTCAACATTTATTGGAAGGCAATTTGGTGAGGTATTACCACCAGGCCTTTTACTTCGTTTTCCCTATTATAGGATTTACCACTGTTTACCTGATTATTAAATATATAATCCGGCACAAGGTGAGCCACGGCATACCATCCACCCTTTTTGCGATTTCCAAAAAAAAGGGAATCATGCGGAAATATCAGATGTTTGGATCCATACTTACAGCACCAATAACTGTTGGTTTTGGAGGTTCGGTCGGATTGGAGGGTCCCACTGTGGCTACGGGAGCGGCAATAAGCTCCAATATTTCAAGGATGTTCCACGTAAACCAGACCACAAGGAACTTACTTATAGGTTGTGCGGCAGCCGGAGCCATGTCCTCCATATTTAAAGCCCCTATTGCCGCCATTATTTTTGCTATTGAGGTATTTAGCCTGGATCTGACCATCGCCTCCATGTTGCCCTTGCTCTTAGCGTCACTTTCGGGAATTATAACCTCCTATTTTTTCTTTGGGAACGATATTCTTTTACCCTTTAAACTTGAAGATGACTTTATAATGTCCGACATTCCCTTTTACCTGGTTCTTGGGTTATTTGCGGGCTTAACTTCCATATATTTTACGGAAGTATATGAACGGGTCCAAAAGCTATTTGACAAAATAGATTCCCCCGTAAAAAGGTTGCTCTATGGAGGAATTGCCATTGGAATATTAATATATCTGGTCCCTCCTTTATATGGGGAGGGTTTTGATGTTATCAACAACCTCATCAAGGGCAATCCTGAAAAGGTATTGGAAAATAACATTTTTCAATTGGACCTAACAAATGCCTGGTTGGTAATAGGATTACTTGCAGGATTGGTCTTTTTTAAAATTATTGCCTGTGCCCTAACTTTTGGAGCCGGGGGCGTTGGGGGTATCTTTGCCCCTACACTATTTATGGGAAGTATAATGGGCAATTGCATTGCCAAAGCAATTAACAGTGTTGGAATCTTCCCAAACCAAATTTCTGAAAGTAATTTTACACTAGTGGGAATGGCCGGTCTAATGGCCGGGGTACTCCACGCCCCACTTACGGCAATATTCCTTATAGCGGAGGTTACTGGAGGGTATGAATTGTTTATTCCGCTAATGATAACCTCTGCAATCTCCTTTTCCATAACCAAATACGTACACCCACACTCTGTCTACAACATGGAATTGGGTAGAAAGGGAGAATTAATTACACATGATAAGGACCATGCCGTTTTGACTTTGATGGATATAGACAAGGTTATTGAGGATAGTTTTGTGCCTATATACCCTGAGATGAACCTAGGGGATATTGTACACCAAGCGGTGGTAAAATCCAATAGAAATATATTTCCTGTAATTGATAAGGAAGACAATACACTATTGGGGATTATTTTATTGGATGACATACGCCCCATTATGTTCGATCAGAAATTGTACAAAGAAGTGATGGCGGCCGACATAATGAACACCCCCCCTGAAATTATTGAATTGGACAAGGATAAAATGACGGATATTATGGAGAAATTTCAAAATAGTGGTGCTTGGAACCTGCCCGTTATTAAGGATGAAAAGTATGTTGGTTTTATCTCCAAATCCAAGCTCTTGACCGCTTACAGAAGAAAATTAATAAATTTAACCTCATAAACCCTGCTTAGAAATGAAGTATATTATTTCTTTAATTCTATTGGCTTCCTTAGCTTCCATCATTTATGGCTTTAGCATTAGTGAAGAAAACTTGGCCTTATCCAATAAATGCATAGGTTTTGGTACAGTCGGCATATTTTTGGTCGCCATGCCCCTCTTTCTTATCAAGGTGAGCAAAGGCAAAAAAATGAAGGATTATATGCTCACCGAGGAAAACATTAGAAAAATGCAGGGAAAGGAAAAGGAAACCAAGGACAAGCAGTAATTTTGATATTTTTTTAAATTGATTATATCCAATTTTGGCCAAAAAAACATAAATTAGTAATCTAAACGATTATTATTTTAATTTCATTGGAATGACTGGAACTGTAAAATTTTTTAATGAATCCAAGGGATATGGCTTCATTACCAACGATGACACGGGTAAGGACATTTTTGTTCATGCTACTGCATTAAACGGAACTGAACTTAACGAAGGAGACAAAGTAGAATATCAGGAAGAAGAAGGGCGCAAGGGTATAGTTGCTGCAAAAGTGCAAGTAATTGGCTAATACTATTTTATTTTGAAAAAATTGTAAACCCTTGGTATCCGCTAGGGGTTTTTGTTTTTGACCAACCTATCAATTCCTTAACTATCTTACCAAAACCATTACAAAACCATCGGCTCCATTGCCCATTGTAGTGCTATTTTGGTCCAGCACCAATTGTGATTTGTCAATCACAATCTCCCCGATCTCCTTGTCATTAACCTCCAAATAGAATTGGTCTTTCTCCTGTAAAACGGAATAAGTGTAGGTCCCTGTTGGCAAGCCATTGTTTATTGCGTTGGACCCGTCATTATTGGCAACGATCAATGTCCCATCTTTGGTGTCGAATTTCCAAACAATTGCCCCTTTTTCAAAATCTTCGTCAATCCCAGCGAAACCGCCACTAACATTGATCAGGCTCCAAGTTCCACCAAGCTTGTCGTTCTTTTCATGTGCATTATCCGTGGAACATCCAGTAAAGACAAAAATCAAACCCAAGAAGAGCATTATTCCATATGCTTTCATATTACCCAAGATTGTTGAACTAAAAATTAGATGCAAAAGCCATTAATAAGTTGCGTACTTGGTAAATGCAAATGATTGCTTTCTAATTTAAATTGCGCTTCTGAATAAAGAAGCGTTTTAAAATTTCCGATGCTTCCTCCTCCATTACCCCGTTCACCAATTCGGTTTTGGGATGTATTTTGGTTCCCATGGTTACAAAGCCCCTATCCATATCCTTTGCTGCATAGACAATTTTGGAAATTTGGCTCCAGTATAGGGCTCCAGCACACATTTGACAAGGCTCCAGGGTTACATATAGGGTGCAATTGTGAAGATATTTGCCCCCCAAAAAATTGGCTGCTGCCGTAATGGCCTGCATCTCGGCATGTGCCGTAACATCGTTTAAACGCTCGGTTAAATTATGTGCCCTGGCAATGATCCTGTTCTCAACAACAATAACGGCCCCAACAGGCACCTCACCTATTTCAAAAGCAGCTTCTGCCTCTTGTAAGGCCTTTTTCATAAAATAGTTGTCGTCAAACGGGTTTATCATACCTAACAATTAAGGCACAATAGTAAACAATATTGGCGAAGGTTCAAAAAAAATACCATTTGATTAAAATATCATGAAAAACCGCCAATCCTATACTATAAAACATGCCATTCAATGTTTAAATACATTAGTTTTGCGTAACTTTTTTAGTATGCCCAAGGGAATTCTTCAACATATTAGCGACCCTAAGGATATTCGAACCTTGGAAATAGTCGATTTAATACAACTTGCCCAAGAATTAAGGGAGTTTATTATAGACATCGTTGCCACCAAAGAAGGACATTTGGGAGCGAGTCTAGGCGTTGTAGAACTAACCATCGCCCTTCACTATGTTTTTAACACTCCAAAAGACAAACTAATATGGGATGTTGGCCATCAGGCTTATGGCCATAAAATACTAACGGGACGCAGGGAAATATTCAACACCAATAGGCAATTGGGAGGAATAAGCGGATTTCCGAAACGCTCAGAAAGCCTATATGACGACTTTGGCACCGGACATAGTTCAACCTCCATTTCGGCAATCCTGGGAATGGCCTTGGCCTCACAAATAAAGGGTATAAAGAATATGCAGCACATTGCTGTCATAGGTGATGCTTCCATTGCTAGTGGTATGGCTTTTGAAGGGCTAAATCACGCAGGGGACACCAATGCCAATATCCTTATTATCCTAAATGACAACGCCATAGGGATTGATCCCAGTGTAGGGGCCTTGAAAAAATACCTTACCAATGTTAAAAAAGGTACTGCCAAAGACGAGAACATATTTGAATGTCTAAATTTTAACTATTCAGGTCCCATGGATGGGCACGATCTGGCGGCCTTGATCAATGAGCTAAGAAGACTAAAGGATATTGAAGGACCCAAATTGCTCCATATCATAACCACTAAGGGCAAAGGGCTCCAAAAAGCAGAGGAGAATCAGGTGGTATATCACGCTCCCGGAAAATTTAATAAGGAAACGGGCGACCTTTGGCCCAAAACCTCTGAAATACAACCTCCAAAATATCAAGATGTATTTGGGCACACCCTCGTGGAATTGGCCGAAAACAATGAAAAAATAGTGGGAATAACTCCAGCAATGCCTACCGGAAGCTCACTAAAATACATGATGGAACAACTCCCCGAAAGGGCATTTGATGTGGGCATTGCAGAGCAACATGCAGTAACCATGGCCGGTGGAATGGCTGCAGAAGGCCTGGTCCCATTTTGCAATATCTACTCTACCTTTTTACAACGTGCCTATGACCAGATCATTCATGATGTTGCACTGCAGAATCTTCCGGTTATTTTCTGTTTGGATCGTGCAGGCCTTGTAGGGCAGGACGGTGCCACCCATCACGGAATATATGATATGGCATATTTAAGGTGTATTCCAAATCTCATTATTTTTGCACCTTTAAACGAAATTGAACTAAGGAATATAATGTTCACGGCACAACTTGGCTTAGAGCATCCCATAGCCATAAGATACCCTAGAGGGAGAGGCGTGACATTGGATTGGAAACAAAATTTCAATAAAATTCCGATAGGAATATCCCAAGAATTAAAAAAAGGAACGAAAATTGCGGTACTTTCGATCGGTCATATTGGGAATATGGTTAGTGATTTACTAAAGGACATGAATGAAAGGGGCCAAATTGGCCATTACAATATGCGTTTTGTAAAACCTTTGGACACCCTTATGTTACAGAAAATATTCTCGACCTATGAAAGCGTCATTACCATTGAGGATGGCTGTAAAATGGGGGGATTTGGTAGTGCAATTTTGGAATATGCCAACGAGATCCATAGTTTTGTCCCAATAAAAATTTTTGGTATAGAAGATGTTTTTATAGAGCAGGGAACCGTTGAAGAACTCCATAAAATATCTAAAATAGATATATCGACCTTAAAAAATTATATTAACAACCTTTTGAATATTGATTAGCATGTACGGTAAAATTTTCATTATTGTCCTTCTGTTCCTAAATTTTAATTTTTTATTCTCACAAGATACCATTCCTGCTCCACAAGCCCCGGATTCCACCCAAGTAGATTCGATGCGTGTTGATTCCATGCGCATAGACACCATAGTAATACGGACCTTGCAGGACAAAATAAAGTACATTCCACGGGGGGCGGACCTGACCAATCCAGTTGTTTCATTTAAACGCACCAAGCCACTTGAAGAAAAATATAGACGTTTTAGAATTCCATCATTTTGGGAAAAGGAGAATAAACTTGGATTTAATTTTAGCGAGGTAGCTTTTGTAAACTGGAATGCGGGGGGTAACAATTCCATTTCAGGACTGGCCAGCGCCAAATTTGTACGAAATTATAAATTTAGATACGTTCAACTAAACAACAATTTGGACATACGATATGGTCTTAATGCCCAAGAAGGCTTTAAATTAAGAAAATCCGATGATGCATTGCGGTTTTCCTCCACCTTTGCGTTTAGAAGGGATACCATAAGCAATTGGTACTATTCCGCCAGCGCAGAATTTAGGACACAATTCTCCAATGGTTACAAATACCCTGATAGGGACAAACCCATTTCCAGATTTATGGCGCCTGGGTATGCCCTATTGGGTGCTGGTACCTCCTATATTCCGGAAGGCAAAAAATTTAACCTGCGTTTAGCCCCGCTTACCTTCAAATCTACCTTTGTGTTAGACCAAACCTTGGCCAACAACGGCGCCTTTGGGGTACAAAGAGCACTGATTGATACCGATGGCAACATCATAAAAGAGGGCGAAAATGTTTATCTGGAGTTTGGTTTTTTGGTGTCCAACACCTGGGAAACCATGGTTTATGAAAATGTGAAATTAAATCACAGGCTGCAATTATACTCGGATTATGTAAAGAATTTTGGAAACATAGATATTGACTGGGAAGTAAACGTGGACCTGACCGTAAACAAATATGTAAAGGCATCCATAGGTACCCATGTCCTTTATGACCACGACATTATTTTCGACGAGGTAAAAGCTGCAGACGGTACCATTACAACCCCGGGAAAGCGTAAAGTACAATTTAAACAATTGCTGGGGGTTGGCTTAACATATGATTTTTAAAGCTGTTTCCCCAAAATTTTATTATGGATATGTACTGCGGCACTATCCGATAAGCTGGCAACATAGCAGCAGGTATTCAAAAGTATGTCGTATGTAGAACCTTTGGTTTCCCTATAGGCTTCGGGCAAAGTAGAGATCATAAGTCGATCATAATTGGAACTGTTCCCTTCCTTATTCCTGATCAATGCCGTATT
>TARA_R110002073_G_scaffold8027_23_pt1 | contig 13541 bp, 8 predicted proteins | sample TARA_R110002073 | Tara Oceans TARA_R110002073 (sample SAMEA4397174) | marine metagenome | biome: Polar Biome; feature: [DCM] deep chlorophyll maximum layer (ENVO:01000326); material: water (ENVO:00002006), including particulate matter (ENVO:01000060) such as... | depth 40 m
ATTGCGCAACCAAAAATCACGATAAGCCCACAATTTTAGCAGTCCAGTTTATCGCCTAAACGGCTAACGGGTTTTAATCCAATGATTGCGTGCCGTCCGTATGATCTTTCAACGCTCACGATCAGCTGAGTAACTGTCCGTTGACCTTTGCTTGAATCGTCGATGGCACTGGATTCATGATCGACTGGTGGATGAAACAGCTGTTCTTGCCGACTTCGATCATCTGCCGAATCACGTCTTCGGGTTCGTCCGATTCAATGTCCAGATGAGTGACGACTTCGACGCCACGGCCAGCCAGCGTTCCTTTGATAACGGAGCCTTCCATCGCGAATCGCGTTTCCTGCGCGAGCTTCATGCTGCGGATATTCAGATTCTTGACCTTCACGTAACGCGATAGCTGAGTTAACAGGCAGAACGCGATGCTGGCACTGTAGTAGGCCAGTGGCGGTGGCGCGGAATCGTCACCGCCCAAGTACGGGCCTTCGTCGCAGATAATTTCGAAGGTGCTGCCCTTGGGTTGATCCACCCGGACCGTTGCCCGCTTACGCATGTTGTCGAGCGATTCGGCCTCCAATCGCAACACGATTTCCCGCTTCTGAACGGGATTCAAACTCGATCCATGTTCATCGGGATCAGAGGATTCTTCGATTTTGCGGACGATGGGCGTGGCAGATTCATGTGACACCATGGATGGGTTTCCCGTTCAAGAAGAGTGGCTAATAAGTTATCTCCTTGCTATTAGTACGCACACGTAGTAACATTTCAAGAGGGACGGCCGAGGTGCCGACAAGTTTGACGTCGTCGTAACACCATGTTCACCAGCGAAATCCTGACAAATGACCATTGAAGAATCGATCCCAATGCGGTTGCGACGAGCCTACCTGACGATGCATCGGGTTGCTCAAGCACACTTCGCTCGGTTTGACGTAACGGCTGACCAGTTTGTGTTGCTGTCGCTGCTGGCAGAGGAAGATGGAATCACGCAGTCGGAACTCGCTGACCGCATGGTCTCGGACGCGAACACGGTGACAGCGATGCTGAAGTTGCTGGAACAGCGTGAGTACATTCGCCGCGTGCGTTGCAAAATCGACGGTCGCGCGCGGCGAGTGCATTTAACAGCGGCGGGAAGGCGGCTTGCGACGAAGCTGATCCGCAGTTCCGAAAAACTGAGGCTCTCAATCGAAAACGCGGTAACACCGGCCGAACGAAAAACTTTCGATGCGTCTCTTGATTTAATTGTCGACGTTGTCACAGCAAAAGACAACGAAGAAAAGAAAGCCGGTTGATCACTCCCCTACCACCGATCAGAAAGATTCATGATGAGAAGAGTTCTAGTGTGTTTTCTGCTTTGTGCGTCCGCATTCGGTTCCTCCCTTTCCGTGTTTGGGCAGGAAGTTCACGCAGATCGCCCAGATTGGTTTGACGGCAAGCCACGAACATTCGTTGTGAACGGCTATTCGACTTCATTCCACTGGCCAGCGATGCTGCAACGGAAGCTCGACCGATACTTCGACGGAAAGCGAGTGATTGAAGTGAAGTCGGCGACTCAGGGCTCGACGCCTATCGCGAAGTGGATGAATATCGAAACGGGTGAGCCGATGCAACCGTGGACGACGAAACTTCGACCACTGCTAAAAGACGACTCCCGCCCCAAAATCGTGCTGGCTCAGCAATCGCTGCAGTGGGCCTTTGGCGGTCGCTCGGAAGGCATTCGTGATCAGAGTGATCAAGTCCATATCCGCAAAGGTGCAGACGTGATCAAAGCATACACGGACCTGTTAAAGGCCGACGGCGCGGATGCTGTTGTGATCGCAATGCATATTTACAAACAAGGAATGGAACCCGAAATCGGCAATGAACGACTATCGCTCGCTGCTTTCATCCAATCGAAACCGCATGATGTGTTTGCAGGGCCGGATGTTTGGACGCCGACCAGCAAGATCTGGCCACAAGCGTTTCAGGCCGACAAAGTTCACCCAAACGACATGGGAGCCGAAGTGATGGCACATCACTGGTTCGCAGCGTTACTGACGATCTGCGGAAAGGACATTCCGCCGTGGAGTGCCGACGAAATGAAGCAAGCGATGGCCAACCTGCCAGCACTCGCAACACGCGACGGAAGGCCACAGCGTGGCGAGGGCAGAGGCATGGCGGCGCGGATGCTTCGCCATGATGCAAACAAAGACGGCAAGATCACGAAGACGGAATTCCGTGGCCCAACTCCGATGTTCAGCCGTTTTGACAAGAATAACGACGGAGTCATCGACAATCAGGAACTGACCAGCTCAGCTCGGTAACGACAACACAGACACGTTGAGTAAGAATTCGCAAACGCAGAATGGGTGGGTGGCACCAATTCTCCAATCGCATACAAAGAAGAGCGAAAGGAACAGGAGAGAATTTTCCGCGAGTGCGAAATTTAAAAAAGACATACCGCTCCAGGACTTTTAGAAGCGGCTGTAGATCGGTCAGATACAACAGGGATCCGGAACGACGAACGCTGGTGTATTTGCCAATGGCTGTTTTTGCGGTCGCCGTTTAGATCGGTCGCGGTCGTTAAGCAAGATAAGTTCCGCCTCGGGTGCCCGCCAGTCGTGGGCTATCGCAGTCCGTCGATGGTCAACCGTAGCGTGTTACTAAACTGGGCGGACACGATCGGTCCGGTTATCCCGATCGCAGGTGCCAATTATGTGCCCAGAACTCCGCAACTCGCAGCACAGAATCAACTCGCCACTTACGCCGCCAATCGCCCCCTTTTTTTCAACAGCGATTGCAGCTCAAGGTACTTGGTCTTGCTGGTATTCTGATTGTCGCAGCTCCAAGCGTATTTTCTTGTTGACTAGCAAAATAGTTGCGTCGATAGTAGGCCGGGACAAGCGAATCCATCACGAGAATTTAGACGCAACTATCAATGACCTCAGAGCAACCCGATTGGTACCTTCGACATCACGACCTAGCCGTACACGGGCCGTATACCCTTGCAGCGTTGTTAGTAGGGGCAAGAATTGGCAACATTGCAGTTGACAGCGAGGTTCGCCATGTACGCCATACCCGTGGTCAGTGGGTTCATGCAAGTCGAGTCAAGCCAATCGCAGAAGTGCTAGCGGCGGCAAAAGTCGAACCGGTATCGCCCCCAGTGACTTCGCCATCCGTTCAAGTGGCAACTTCCTCCGATGACTTTAGCCTCAATTCCATCAGGAATCCATTAGGTAGAAAACAACTCAATGTGCCTGCAACATTCGCGGGCGCGTTCATGGCACTATTTGATTTCCGATTCAAATATTTCATCACGCCATGGATCATCAAACTGCAATGGGCGGTTTGCGTTGCAATCGTCATCTCGTTCCTTGGCTTTGTGCTCTTCAACCTGCTGATCACTCCGCTACTCGAATACATCCTCCCCACAAGCGGCTGGTCATCTCCGTTTACTGGAAGTCAAAGAGGCCCGCGATTAGGCACTGAATTATTCCGACTCTTCGATGGCCTCATCGCAAAAATTTTCGCAGTTTCAATCCTTGTATGGTTCTGCATTGGAACACTGCTTTACGTTCGCCTTCTACTGGAGTCAATCATTGTGTTTTTTCGAATTGCGGAAGATATCACCCAAGTCAGGCATATTGCGGCCAGACTGGAAAACGAATCTACAGTCGACTAGCGATAAACTGTCACGAAAAAATCACGTTCGCCATCGGAGGACGGTCCTTCAAAGACGGAATAATACAGGAAAAAAATGCCGCCTGATCATTTTTTCAAAACAAACAATTGACTATAACTTTTTGAACTCTTTCGTTACTGCATCATCCCCAATCAATTGCATTTTGGAGTTCACCCCCGCGTCGATGGCGAGATGTCACGGTTTGCTCATTGCCTCATGTTGATCCACACGCAGCGTCACAACGCGTACGATGGGAAAGTTGGAAAAAGGCATCTGTGGCAAGGCCAATACAAGTCGATTCCTATCCAGGATGACGACCTTGCCCAACCGTCTGACACACTGTTGGACGTAAAACGTTTTCTGCCGAACTTTGCAACTCCCCCAATGGCGGCGATCTAAAGAAAGAACATGACTAGTCTCAATCCCTCGCTGTCATGACCATTACTTGCCAATGCATCGACGGGGTCGCCCACGAAAGTTCCGCGAGGCCCATGCTGTAACCCTAGACCACCAATTCCCTTTCTAGCACCTAAGAATTTCCCTAAGAAGGCGACAAGCAAAATGCTGACAAGAAGGGGAATCTTTCAAAAGAGCGGTAACTGGCGCCCCTGGTCGGAACCCGTCCATTCGTAGTTCTATCCAAGCAACTATGCCCGCTCGCGACAGATTTGAGTACAATCCCTTCACAGAATTTCAATCTTGAATGAGATTTTACCGCCAAACAAATGTACACCCCGTAATTGATATGGACGATGACCTATTAAAGCTTATCGAGCGTGAACTTATTGCAAGACTTCAACGTGGCGAGAGACCAGATTGGAATGAGTACGCGGAACGTTATCCCGGAGACCCTGACTCACTTAAAAAATTGTTTGATACCCACGTTTCAGCCGAAACAATTGATCACACAAAGACGCCGGATCGTTCTGTTGACTCTACTGTTGATAGCGACATAGCGATCACGGGAGAGCTTAGAGTGGATGACCCCTGGCGTACGTTGGATTTTGTCGCCGGCACGGCGATGGAAAACAATCTGAACGTCAGTGGCGCATCACGCGAACCATCAATTCGATCGTCGTCTGGTGTATTGCCCCGCGGTTTTGGCGATTACCAACTACTCGACGAATTGGCACGAGGAGGAATGGGAGTTGTTTTTCGAGCAAGGCAGATCAAGCTTAATCGACTCGTCGCCTTGAAAATGATTCTATCCGGCGAACTCGCTGGAGAAGAGCAAGTCAAACGCTTTTATGCTGAGGCTGAGTCAGCAGCGTCGCTTGATCATCCGGGTATTGTTCCGGTATTTGAAGTCGGCGAGCACAACGGCCAGCATTTTTTCTCGATGGGCCTCGTCGAAGGCAAGAGTCTCGCAAAGACCGTTCAAATTAAGACGTTCTCACCTCGTGAGACCGTACAGATGCTGGCCCAAATTGTCGACGCGGTACAGTACGCTCACGATCGCGGAGTAATTCATCGCGACTTGAAACCTGCCAACGTTTTGATTGATGTCACAGGCCTACCGCGTGTCACCGACTTTGGTTTGGCGAAACGCGTTTCTGGCGACAGTGGCATGACGGCCAGCGGCCAAATTATGGGCACGCCTAGCTACATGCCACCGGAACAGGCAGGCGGGCGAATTGAGCAAATTGGTGTCACTGCTGATGTATACTCTCTTGGCGCAATCCTTTATGAGATGCTCGTCGGTCGTCCGCCGTTTCGTGGAACCACTCCCCTTGAGACACTTCGTCAAGTTCTTGAGTCGGATCCGGTCCCGCCATCGCGATTGAACCCGTCTGTCGATCGTGACTTGGAAACCATCTGCATGAAGTGTCTTGCTAAAGATCGCAAGGAACGTTATCCAACGGCAGCCGCTTTGAAAGCGGAGCTAGATCGATATCTTGATGGGCGCCCCATCGAAGCAAGGCGACTGAGCGCTACAGCGCGTACTTACCGGTGGTGTCGTCGACGACCGCTGCAAACGGGACTGATTGCAGCTTCGATTCTGCTCGTTGCAACGCTCATCGCCTTCGTCGTTATGAGTCGCCGAGCCGACCGTGCGTTGCAAGTCAGCAAGTTGAAATCGGCGTTGACGACTCAACTCAGCACGACGGACGCCTCGCCGCAATCCATCGCAGGGTTAGAGACACTGATAGAAACGTTGCGAATAGTCGATCCAGCGGAAGCGGATTCCGCAAATTTAAAGCTAACTCAGGGGGTCGCGACTGCAATCGAGCGGAACCTTCGGCAATCATCCATAGCGGGGAATGATAAACCCTTTCGAGAAGCGATCGATTGGGTGCGAACACGTGACACCACAATGGCCAAAGATCTTGACGCGAGTTTGCTCGCCCGATTGACTGATTGGAGAGACGCGACTTGGCTCGCAATGCCAGTGGATCAGAACAAGGCCGAGGCAGCATTCGAACGTCAAACGATCCGAATCGTCGGAGATGCGATCGGTCGAACTGAAACCGGCAAGGACCGCGTACTGCTAACGGGTGAATGCCCAAGCATAGCGGAAATAGAAGTCACCTTTGCGGGCGATTGGCGAAACGCCACACGTGTAGGCTTGCTATTAAATGCCGACGAAGAACGCGGCTACGAATTCGCAATTAGCACTTTGGATAAGAAATCGGAGGCCGCATCAGCCTCGCGAAAACTTAGAGAACTTCAGCCTGACGATGTCGTTTATCTCGAGGTTCGCAAATCCGGCAGTGTGCTGCAGCAGCGTGTAATATCCGCTGACAAGCTGCCAACCCACTCAATCTCATTGAGAGCGAGACGAACTCGTGATCAATTAAGCTTTCAGGTAGAGCTTCAAGAGCCGCTTATTATTCGCGATGTCTTTTCCTCGTCAAGCAAGAGCAATGAAAAATTTGGATTGATCTGGCCCACAACGGCGAGCATCGTTTCCCTCCGCACTCGAATGCGAGATCTGCCGATCGAACCGCGGCCCATCGAACAAGCGGACGGGTTTCTCGACAACAACAAGTTCGCGGAAGCTTTTGAAATCTACCAACAAATTGCTCGCCAGTCGGCGTCACCTGACGACCAAGCGGAAGCCAACTACAAAGCTGCGGTATGCTTGCTGAAGATGAAGCGGATAGCCGAAGCGTCAAACCTCTTCGACCTAATCCGCAAGTCACGTGCCGATCCGTGGGGGCTACTTGCAAGCTGTCAACGCTGGCTTTTACATCTGCAAAAAAAGGAATTCGAAAAAGCCGATTTGATCTCCGATCAGCTGTCTGCGGGTTACACATTCGAGCAGTTGGCTGCAGCGATTCCAAGCGAACAAAGGAGCATGATTTTAGACGCATTCTTCAGCCAACCGTGGGATGCTCGATCGCCGTCTGGTTTGGCTCGCATTGTACGGGCGATGGCGATTGATCGATTCATGTCAATCGATGGACGTGGGAGTCTCGATCATCAAGAATACTGCATCAAAGCCATTGAACGAGCCGGACATCTGGACCATGCAGAACGTCTATGGACAACCTTGATGTCGGACTTCCCCACCACTAACACAGCTTACTATCGACTATCGATGTTGGCACGGTCCAACGGAGACTATGATGCTTCGCTGCATTACATCGAAACTGCATTCGAGACGTTCAAAAAGGCAGGTCGAACGTCGCCAGCATTCGAATTATTGCTTGAGCAAATACGAACAACATCTGCCAAGAAGCAACATAAGCAGAGCTTAAAATACCTGGATGAGTTCCGCGTCCAACTCGAACGAGACGAACTCAGCCAAGACGAATCGATAGACGCAAAACGCCGGTACTGGGCGTTGCTGTCACACGAGTCACTGCTTCGAGGGTTCGCTCTCGATGACCTGGGCCGAAGCGATGAAGCTATCGCGGTTTGGCTTCAAGGATACACTGACACTCGCGAGGCCATCGGACGATCGGATGCATCCGAGGACTGGCTCACTCTCAATGTTTTGATTCTCGGATCACTGTCGGGCGAGCTAAATCGTGATGATATCCCGGGGTTACTAGTGATTTTGAGCGGATCGTCGATGCCGCAGCAATTAGCGAAAATTGGGATCTCGCAAATTGGAGAGGATGCCGTCTATCGAACTCTGCTGGGCATGTGGCAACGTCCTCATGCAAAGCAAATGGCGCGTGACGGCTACGCACTACATCTCTTGAGTTACAAAGATCGCCTGGCTCTCCCGATTCGTTTGGCCGGGCAAGAATTTTTCCAACAATCGGCATTCAGTGACGAACTCGCGGAAGGTCAAAAGCAGATGGTGGACAAGGCGGTCGACACCTTGATTTCGATAATTGAAGCGAAAAAAATGGGCATGGTTGATTTGATCGGCTTTGCGATGGCTTGGAAACAACCGGGTGACAGTGGTGCCCCCTTTGAATCGCTTGTCAATCGATTACCAGCCGGAGCCAAAGCGTTAGCAAGCTATCTGATCGCGCATCGCTTAAGCAAGCTCGATAAACGCGAGAACGACATTGAGAGATGGCTAGAACGCGCCAGTGAAGGAGGACGCGACGACAGACAGATCGGCGCTCAAGTCGACAGCGAACGCGAGCAACTGCGGTCGCGGCAAGGCGTGCTGACTATCGCCAATCCGCTTGGTCGAGACGTCAAGATCGAATGGGTGGGTGACGATGGTGTCGCTGTTGTAAAGTCGCTTACAGAGTCAGGTACCTGGGTACTCCCAGCAGGAAAGTACAGCGTTCGAACTTTGGATTCGTCTGACGCCAAAGTAACGTCTGAAAGTGTCTCCATCCGTCCCCTGAGCCCACAATCGCTGGCCATCGAATCGCGGTGGGCTCCAGGCCCGGAGGAATCGAGCTGGCCGGGAATGATCATTCGCCCCGCAACACTGCCCGGGGTCAAAAAATGGCAATTGGTCACTCGTGAACCAAAATCGAAGATCACGACAGTTTCAGCGTCCACCGATGCCCGATTGCTCGCAATCGGAAGTCGGGATGGCGTTTTGAGGATCTATCGCGCCAAGGACAATCAGCTCGAGTATTTGCTTCCGGGGCATGCAAGGCCCCTTTCTTCGATTACATGGTCCGAGGACGGCCACTCGGTACTCACCACTTCAATTGATTGTGCAATTCAGCTCTGGCAGATTCCTGAAGCTCGATTGGTGACTTCGATCCGCCAAGCAGCCCCGGTTATCGCCGGGGCTATAAGTCCCGATGGCTCACTCTTCGCCACAGGCAGCTATGATCGAATTATTCGAATTTGGAATCGCGACGGCACATTGCACCGTGAGTACGCTGCCTTTGACAGCCGAGCTCAGAGTCTTTGTTGGTCCGAGGACGGACAACAACTGATCAGTGGCGACACCAACGGAAAATTGTGCGTTTGGAACATGGATGATGGTGAACCGGAAATTCAACTTCATTTTGATGCACCAATAAACCTACGCCCGTCGACCGATCGAAAGCAAATTGCCGTTTGGAAAGCACAGGGAGGAACTATTGAGCTAGTGGACACCAAAACTTGGCAAAGAGCAGACTCGATCTTGACCGGGATCGCCGGGATTAAAGCAGTTGCTTGGATTGACAAGGGGAAAAGTTTAGCCGTCTTAGGTCAATTGGGCGATATACACATCTATGATTTAAAAACGCTCGACACGAAATCATCAAAAAACAACGACGCGAGTTCTACCGCTGAGCCAGTGTTCGTCGCAAAATCCGATGAAGCGAATGCCATAGCCGATTTCGGAAACCAGCAACTGGTGGCAGTGGGCAACAACGGCGTTGCGCGAATTTGGGACGTGTGTTTGAATCCGCCTGGAATCAATCTCACGTCAGCAAGACGGGGTGTTATCACGATGGCCTGGCATCCGAATACGAAACTCTTGACCGTCGCCTGTTCCGACCGTCGCCTAAGATTCTTCGATTTATCTGGTAAGCAAACCCATTCCCTTTCGTGTAATTCATCCCCCATTAGCACCGCATGGAGCGGCGATGGAAAGAATCTCGCAGTCAGCCACTGGAACAAAGAAATTGCAATCTATAGCGATGACATGGCGACGAAGACGTCACTTTCACCTCATACTTCCCCTGCATTTGTTGCATGGACTCCCCAGGGAGATCTCGTGACTGCGAACGACTCTGGCGAAGTTCGACTGTACTCTGACCTTTCGCAACCTTATCAAGTGATTGCGAAGCTCGACGGACAGATCACATCCTCGTTGGTAGCGGTTCCAGACGAATTGTTGTTTTTGAGCCAACGCAACTCTGTTACTCGTATATCGATGAGTCCGCCTTTTTCAACTCGCACAACTGAAAGAGCGAATCGAGTCAATGCGATCTCATGGAGCAATTCGACCGATTCGATTGCAGTGACAGTGGGTGGAGCCGTAGAAATATTTTCAGTAAATGACTTAGCCAAGGCTGACCCCAAACCGCTGCAAACCTGGCGTGATGGCTACGAAGCGGTACGAAGTGTCGCCTGGTCACTGGAAGGACAAAACCTTTACTCTTTAATCGATGACGGGAGGCTACTAACCAGGGATCGATCTGGGCAAGTCGTGAAAACCCAGAAAACGGAGAAACAGCTGACACCCGACAACTTTGCAATCTTGCCGGATGATTCGGTTGCGGTCACAGGTACCGATGTTCCCATGATAACCTTCAACAGTCTGCGAGCCAACAAAGCTATGTTTTCGGTGATAATGCTTGACAATGATCAATCGATCAAGATTTATCCCGGTGGTTTTTGCAATGACGCACTTGATAAACTTGACAGCCAACTTGTTTGCGTCGTGATGGACGAAAGTGGAGTCGTCAGTACGCGACCGCCATCACAATTTTTTGAGCGCTAGCGATAGTCATACTCAGTACTACACCCCCGGCGCTCATCGCCTCAATGTTTTGCCCCAGATCACTTCTCCGCCGGCACCACAACCTCGGGTTTTAGGATCGGCGACAAAGCGGGCTTTAGTGGCTAATTTTCCTATTTCCCTGCCGATTCGGGGTATGTGATGTCGGAACTCTGGTCCGTTCTTCGTTAAGCAGATTGGCGGGCAATTCTCTCAGTTACCCCCTCCTCTTTCCTTGCGTGATTGTTTCCTTAATTCGCCGATTTTGTCGTCGAAAATATCGGGAGAGGAGACTCAACTTCGTCAACGTCGACGACCTTGCAGTCGACGTTGAATAAGTAGTCTGCGGGAACATGGGCATCACGTATTTCGGTAACGGCCAATCCCGAATTGGTACCGAGGTTCATCTCGAGATAGTTGCTTTGCACACGCAACCGAATTCGGTTAGCTTGGCGTCAATCAGCTCGAGAGCGGTTTCCTCAAGCTTATTGATCCGATGTTCCACTGTCACCCAAAAGACGTAGAGTGAGTCTTGCCGATTCATCGTTTTTTTCTTTCACATCAATGGAGGGTTGCGTTTCAACGTTTTTTGATGCACGCAACAGAGAGGAATAAAAGGCCGCGGATCGACACTCGTTGGATGCCACCTGTCGTCGCGTTACGATTGTACGATCTATTTTTCACCGAAAACCACGGTCTCGTGTCCTTGGCTAATGCCTGACGTCATTTCGTGACTTTCCACATAGACAGTCGCAACGCGACGACAAATGACAACACCGGATTTCAGTCCGGAAAAAACGTTGACCGCAACCAATCAAGTTGTGAAGCGAGGACAGGAGCCCGACGATTTAATATCGACATTTCAACCTGCGCGATGCTGTCCATCTAAAATCCGGAGCCAGTTGGCCCGAGAAACACGCGAATAGAGCCAGCAGATCAAAAGCATTCGCGTCGAGTCGCGATATGTGGTTGAACATCGTCCGAAATCAATAAGACAGCCCATCGTTAGAAACGATATTATTTCGTCTTTGCATTCGCTCGAATAAGAGTCGAGTACTGTGATGATTCCAACGAGGTGAGCGTCTTCCAGCAACACGACTCCCCATCACATAAGCCAACGCAAGATGCGGACAATTCGGCGTTTACAGATCATCGCAATTCCGGGCTCCGCGAAATTGCTGTAAATCCTACCCTATCTGCTCCCCACAAGCAGAAGATCCGGCCCCCGCAGTTTGGAATCAGCCCCTTAGTGCCACATAGTGAGTGAAAGTGCGGCTTCGATCGTGTAGAATCAGAGCCCCACCCCCAAGCACTCCCCTGACGCCCCACCTCGCAAGCCTGATTCCCCCACCTCCGCCTCGGGATTCGCGACGAGTCGAGACCGGTTCGATTGAATCGTCACGCACTAGCCTCACCCCCAGCTCCCCCGCCATCCTCCCGCCCGCTGCACGACCTCGAGTTTTGAAATGCGTCCCACCTGTTTCGCCCTATTGCTGTTGCTCGTTTCGTTCACCTCGACGGTTGCAGCTGAATCGCCCGTCCGCTGGGACTTCGGCAGCGAAGAAACCACTCCATTGGCGGTGCATGGCAACGTGGCACGCGATCAAGCTGGTCCGCGTCCGCCCGAGTTTCCCGACATGTCGGCCGACAACACAGCGGTGCGTATTGATGCCGGAGCCTACCTCTCGATTCCCGATTCCGGCGCGGACAGCGAATTTGATTTCAAAAACGGCGATCCGATTACCCTCGAAGGCTGGGTCAATCCAACCAGCATCCGCGACGGCGAGCCGCGGTACATCGTCGGCAAGGGACGCACCAATTTGCCGGGCTTCGCGCGAGACAATCAGAACTGGGCGTTGCGGATCGTGGGCGACCAGGGCGAAGCCAAGGTGAACTTTTTGTTTGCGACCAAGCCTTCCAGCGGCGACAAGCACTGGCACCGGTGGACGTCTAAACTGGGCTTTCCGGTGAACACGGGTTGGCATCATGTCGCGATCACCTACCGCTTTGGCGAACCGAAATCGATCCGCGGCTGGGTCAATGGTAAACCGACCGATGGCCGCTGGGACATGGGCGGCCCGACCACCGAGCCGCCAGTGGTCGATGACGATGAAGTCCGTATCGGCGAAAGGTTTGCCGGTATGTTAGATGCCGTTGCCATCCACCGCACAGTGCTCAGCGACAAAACCTTGGCCGCCCGATTCAATCGCGTCGGCGACGAGCGTGTCGTTCGCATGGCACCGGAGGTCATGCCCGACCTAGGCCCGATTCCCGCTGGCCGTGTGCTGTTTCAGCTGTCCGAAAGCATGCCCGCCGCCAACCGTTGGTTGTACGAGGATGAGTCATGGCCAGCCGAATCGACTCGCTGGCTGGGCGACGCATTCCTGTTGTCGCGAATCCCGGTGCGTTATGACGACTGGGGCATCCGTTCGGGCTGGAAGGCCCCGTTGTTGTTGCGGATCGCTGGCGACGTCGAACTACCCGCTGGCGACCATCGATTTCTGGTCCGCGTCCGCTCGCTCAGCCGATTGTGGATCGACGGCAAATTGGTAGCTGACACCAAAACGGTCCGCAGTCGCGGCGGTAATCTCGAACCCATAGTGCCGATTCCCGATCCGCTGGTGCCCGGCGCCCGGCTGTTGCCGTTCCCGCAACAGGAAGCATTCACGTCGTTTGAAATCCCAGCGTCCGAAAAAACAACAGCGTCCGAAAATACAATAGCGTCCAAGCAAACCAATGCGTCGGAACAATACGGATCGCGGACCGCACGCGTGGTACTGGAGGTCATGGTAGGCGGCAATGGCGACCGCACGGAAACCGGCGAAGTCTGTGTGGCGATCCAGCCCGATGGCGAGGGGTCGCTGTTTGTGCTGCAACCCGACGCGTCGAGCCCGTTGGTGATGTCCGACGCGGCGGTTGAACCGGTGCTGCGAAAATCCGAAGCCGATTTGGTGGCATTCGAAGACGCGACACGTCGCCGGGCGGCCGCATCGCAAGACGCGTTCTGGCAGCAACGACACGAAATGGCTCGAAAATCCGTCGTCCCTGAACCCCCCCCTAGCACCGCCCCCGAATCACATCCGA
>TARA_R110002073_G_scaffold298418_1_pt1 | contig 13537 bp, 14 predicted proteins | sample TARA_R110002073 | Tara Oceans TARA_R110002073 (sample SAMEA4397174) | marine metagenome | biome: Polar Biome; feature: [DCM] deep chlorophyll maximum layer (ENVO:01000326); material: water (ENVO:00002006), including particulate matter (ENVO:01000060) such as... | depth 40 m
TCGAATCCGCCGTAATTGCGGTTATACATTGTTGTAAAACGTTTTTTATTCATTCAGTTTAATTGGTCTTCCCCAAATCGCTTTATATTCCGAACCAATTACCCATCTACTTTTATATCCATTAATTATCGTGTCTTTCACAAAATATATTGGATTCATAGTTGTTTTTTCAGTAGGATTTTGGGTTGGCTCAATTTTTAGTTTTTCTCCAGTTTTAAATATTCTGTCATCGCAATATGAAAGAATAGTTATATTTTTAGGCACAAATTCCGATTCTGTTTTTCCAATCAGAAGTGCGTAAGGAAGTCCTTCAGTTCCACAATCAGCAGTATTCTGAAAGAATTCGACCAATTCGATTTCAAAACTGTCTTTGACATTTAAATATTCAAATCCAAATCTGTTTTCAGCAGAGTATTTAATTCCGCTTTGAGATTTACATCCGATTATTAAAATCAGAATTAATGATGATATGATTTTCGTTTTTCTCAAATGTTTTACAACGGTTTTGTGTATGGTTAGTTGCGTGTTTAAGCAACTAATTTAGTAAACAAAAACGAACGCGAGAAAATTCCGAAGGAATTTTCCAAATAGGCAACGACCAAAGCAATTAATTATACACGGTGTTGTGTGCAGTTTCATTGAGCAAAGATAGCTTGCCCTTGGCAGTTTTCATCATTCATACCCTCGCAACTGTTATTCGATAAAATAAAAGTGCCAATAAAACTTGTCCCATCAAATGCTCCGTTAAATTCTATTTGCCGAATAAAAGTTATTCCATTAAAGCAATCCTCGGTAATTGTAACTTGGAAATGTAATTCATCTCCATCAAATGAATAAGTTCCTAAGTCAGTATTATTAGCATTTGGAACATTGTACTGATATGTTAATTCAATAACATTGTTTTCTAAAATTTCAATTGACGGTGTAAGAGACCATGCAGCACCACTAGAGCAATTTACACCTAAATCTTCCATAACCCAAACACCTGATAAATTAAATTCTTCACATTCAACTATTTCATTTTCAGTTCTCTCAAAACAAAATTCGATTTCAGAATCATATTGTGCAATGTCCGCAATGTTAAAAAATAGAACTACACCATTCTCAAAATTGCCAATTAAAGAAAGTGCACCTAAAATTTTACCAAAACCTCCTAGTTCTGTTAACGCATATTGAGAACATTCCGCGGTTATTTCTTTTAATTCTACTGTTCTTGATAATAAAAACGTGTTTAATTGATTAGCAGCTTGAGATGCAGTCAATTGTCCACTCGACAATGTTTGAATTATATCAATAGCACCATTAGCGAAGAAGGTTCCAACACTCAATCCGCAATCTGCTCCTTTTAGAATTGTGCCAAGTGTCGTGGAAACAATACCAACTATTGATGATGCTAAACTTGCGCCATTTTTCCAATAAGCCCTTCCAGACCATCTGTCAGCTTTTAAATTATATTGTTGATTTACACTAGGAATTGGAAACTGAACATCTGTAGGTTGAAATAAATCAAAATTACCTCCTAAAATATTCAAAACGTTACTCCAAGATAATATCTCTTTATTAATTCCATCAACGGTATAATCTTCTCCAATTGGTTGATTGTTTTCATCAAACATCTGAAGGTTATATGCCATACTACTTTTCTTATTTGTAAGGTTTACTGTACTATTTTCTGCGACCATTAAAAGTGGCAATGTTTCAATTTCCACTCTATTTAATAAAGTATTCTGAAAGCTATCTATAGCTTGTAAAATATTGGAAGTAGCCAATGGATTTATTTCTCCAGAATTAATGCCTTGAATAACTTGGTTATGGTAGTCATTAAATTCAGGTATAAGTGCTATTTCTTGAAATGCTTCTTGCCTTGCTTGAACAGAAAGATTCATTGTCCAAGGGTGTAACATTGCTAAACTTTGTGCTGTAGTTTTAGAATTTAATTCTATTGCATTTCCATCGGTTGGATTAAAATAACTCATTAAGATTAAATTACCACTACTGTTTGTGGCATATACTAATTCAATAGCATTATTATCAAATATTTTCACATTTCCAGTTCCATCATTTACTTGACCATCTTCTGTGAAGATTGTAGAAATTGTAAGGTCGTCAGGATTGATATTTGAATTTTCAGGTAATTCTAAAACAACTGTGATTTCTTTTGTTCCGAAAACTTCTTGTTGATTGTCATCTGAATTAGAATCGTCATTAGAGCATCCGAAAAAGATTAAAAGTGTAAATAGTAATGATAGTTTTTTCATTATGTAGAAAGGTTGATTAATAGCTTGTTAAAAATAGGAAAAATATTAATAATAGTAAATACCCTATACTAGGTATTCAGTTTCTTAAATTGCACACAACGTTGTTGTATAAGATTAGTTGCGTGTTATAAGCACTAAATTTAGCAAATAAATCTCAGATAGAAAGCCTGAGGGGCCTTTCGTAAATAGGCTAGAACTAGCAATTAATTTTATACGGTGTTGTGCATCGTTTTATTCACTCTGCATTATTTGTGTTCAAATCAATTGAAATTATGAATAATGAATTCCGTCAAATATAAATGCAAAGGACTAAATGATTCTAAAATAGAATGATAAGTTAAAAATTTTGAATCTCAAAAGTATCATCAAAGTAAGCATTTAGAGCAGTAAAAAAGATATTTCGAAGAGGCAAGTCTTCAGCGTTAGTAATGTAGGTTACTCCCAATCTTTCTTCAGGGAAATAGACAGCAATCGAGCTAAATCCGTCAATGCTTCCTGGATGACCGTACGCCAATTTATTTGGAAATGGAAACTGGGACAATCCCATTCCCCATCCATCAATTATATCTGTCATAGCGTTTCTAGATTTGTCCGAAACCAAAGTACCATTAAACAATTGGTCATAAAATAAGTTTAAATCTGTTGGCGTTGAAATAATTCCACCAGCACCCATTGGTATACTCATATCGGTTTCTGTTGCCAATTTCCATTCATTTTCTAATGAATAGGAAAATGCCTGATTATTTTCATTTCTAATTTTTCCGCCAAAATAGGTGTCTTTCAAATCACAAGGTTCTACTATTCTTGACTGTAAAATTTCATTAAATGTTTTGTTCTCAATTTTTTCAGCGATATAGGATAACAATATATAGTTAGTATTCGAGTATTCCCTTTGTTTATTGACATTAAAAATTGTTCCGTTTTTAATGATTCGATAGAGCATTTGTTCTTGTGTTTGTGGTTTCTCCATCCAATTTGCAAAGTCTTCTTGATTAGTAATGTCATAAAGTCCGCTTCGATGCCGAAGTAAAGATTCTATAGTAATATTTGATGCATTTGGTATTTCAGGAAAAAACTTCTCCAATTTGGTTTCTAATTTTAATTTCTGCTCATTAATTAATTGCATAATTATGGTAGCTGTAAATGTTTTTGTTATAGAACCAATTCGATACTTTGTATTATTATTTGATTTAATTTGAGCTTTAATATTAGAAAAACCAATTGACTTAGTATATACTTCTGCTCCATTTTGAAATATCGAAATACTTCCCATTCCTTGATTTTTAGATTCAATTGCGCTTAAATACTTATCTATTTTTTCTAGATTATTGTTTTCTTGTAATGTACTGTTTAATGATTTTTTTAAAACTTTTTCAGCAACTTGAAATGACCGGTATTTTTTGTAAACTCCTTCCTTATTAACAATGAAATGCATTGGAATTCCTACAAAATTCAATGCTCTACCTGTTTGTTGTTGGTTCTCAGAAATAAGTTGTAAGCCTAATGGCTTAGAATTCTCTAAATATTGAAGCCATTCTTTTTTTTTGTCACTATCAAACGAAATATCTATGAATTCAATTTGAGTGTTGTTCTTAAACTCTCTTTTAAAGCTTTCGAGCTCTGGCTTCTCTCTCATACAGGGAGCGCACCAAGTCGCCCAAAAAGTAATAAAGTGAGTTTTTCCTTTAAGGCTATTTAGGTTAAAATCACTATTGTTTCTGTCAAGTAACAAATGATTGGGTAATTTTAAATCTTTTTTTTCGCTGAAATCCCATAGCACAAGCACATTAGCAATTTCACCATTTTCGTCATACCCGAAATCTTCTTGTACTAGAATTAATGGTTGGGAAAATAGGAAGTATAGAAAAATTCCAATTATTAAAGTCCAACTAGATTTTCTATATCTCGGAATTAGGTTTTTTCGAGTTATAATTAGCGACAGTATTCCTACTATGATTATCACTATTATAAAGGGAAAATAGGTGAAGTTGAATAACTTAAATATAATAAAGGGAATAAATAAAATAGGTAATAACTTTATAGTTGTGCTATGGTTTATACGTCCACTACAATAAAGGCTTATTCCAGCAATTAAAATTGGAATCCATTTCAATGTGTTCGATTGATAAATCCCAAATGGATTTAAAAACAAGAAAAAATAGAATAATAACGCTATTATTGTTATTGAAGTGATTACTCCAAGTAAAATTTTAAGTATCTGATTTTTCATTTAATATAAACTTTTGAAAACATTAACAGTCTTGCATATCTTAAGTTAGCTTTTTTTAATAAGCGATAATTTTCTTATAAAACACAAGCCAAATATGCTCGAACCTTTGTGTTAGCAAAAACTCGTGTTATTTTATACGTTGTTGGCAATGTGCATTTATAAGTTATTAGAATTATTGATTCAATTTTTAAGCACTTGGTCCTTCAGGAATGTACACAAGCTCAATTTTTAATTCACTACCATATGTTAATAAAAATGAACACAATACAGGAACATTAATTCCATCTTGAATGGCAGGTTTCATTTTAGGTATTTTTTTTAAAATCCTCACTATTTCTGACTGAATTGTCACATCTGCATCTCTAATTTTCATACCTGTCAGTTTCCCATTTTCATCAATTACAAAAAATGCTGCTACTTGTTGTGGTTCTGAAAGACCTATGGCATTGGAGATACTCAAGTTAAACTCTTGTTTTAAAAATATTGATATACTTTCATTAAAGCATTTTTTTGTTTCTTCTTCGGAAAGTCCCTCACAACCGTTGTAAATAGGGGCATTTTCTATATCTTTAAAAAGAATCCTACCAGCAGGGCTATAATTATCAAATTCATCATCTCGGGTCATAAGATTGCATAAACTGGACATTGCCAGTTCTTCTTCTTCACTAATATTTCCTTGCACCATCATTTGGTGCTGAACAGCATTGATTTTCTCTATCAATTCACTTTCTGTGTTTTTTGAAGAGTCTAACGTTTGCTTACAAGAAACACATAGTAAACCCATACAGAGAATTGGAAAAATGATTAAATTTTGTAGACTTTTTTTTCTTTTCAAATTGAATTTGTCTTTCATAAATTTCGTTTTTGAACTTGTTGCCAACTAAGGTTTAGTACAAATTATTTGTTGCCAATCATATAGTTAGTGCAAATGAAAAAAAACAATTTGTTATAGACGTTCCAATAGAAGCAGTGGTACTTATTTTAGGTGAGATTTTCTGTATTCAGAAGGTAGGAGCCCAGTTTCTTTTTTAAAAATACGATTGAAAGTTGTTTTCGACTTAAATCCAGACTCATTCGCAATGCCCAATAATGTAATGTTGTTAAAATTATTTGATTCTAATTTTTCTTTAACTGATGCTACGCGATAAGTATTAATCATGTCGTAGAATGTTGTATTGAGATGTTGATTGATAAAAATTGAAAGTTTCTTATTTGAAATGGGGATTGATGAAGCTAATTTAGTTAGTGTTAAATTTTCATCTAAGTAGGGTCTATCATTTTTTAATACGTCTTTTAATCGCTTTTCTATTTGTTGCAATTCTTCATTACTTGTGTTAGATAAGTAGTTTTCTTTTTTTTCTTTTTTGAAGTTTACTTCATTGATTAGAAAATGAGGGACTAACATTTTTGATTGACCGATGCTATGATAGCCTAAGTAGATTATTAATGTAAATATTGAAATGATGGTAATGTTACTTCTTTCAAAAGAATCAATTTCAATATAAGAATTATAAAATGCTAAAAAAAGGTGTACTGTGGCGATTAAAAGAACACCTGTTAATAGATATTTTATCCAATCCAAATCTTCTTCAGATAGATTTGAGAAGTTTAATTTTAGTGTTTTTCTATATCTTAAAAAGTACATAAGTGTAAAGACACTGTAGAGAACAAAAACTATGTCAAAAACTAAGAACATTAAATGCCTATGTTCTGCTATAGTATCTAAATAATCAAACAACATTTCTCCTCTTTCAAGAGATATTAATATTGGGGTGGAAATGAATACAATAAATAGTATTGATGGAATAAAGTGAACTGAATTTTTCTTAAGGAAATTTGGTTTGTCTTCAAATAACGATTTAACGTATAAGAAAATTATTGACCCTAAAAACAATGGCATTACACCATTAAAATTAAAGGTGAAGTATCTAAGTATTTCAATGCTGTGTATTGTTGAGTAATGATACATGAAATAAAGCAGTAGCATACCAAAAAATAGAACCAACAGTTTTTGCGGTAATTCGTTTCTTTTTTGAGATTTCAGCAATAAGAAGATGATTAATATTGATACACTTATACCGCTTGTTATAATAAAATCTAAGAATAGTTCCATTTGCTTGTTTTACTGCTATGTTATTTTATATATTCTTAAGGAAGATTTGATGCGTTAAGTTCTTGAGTACACAGTGTTTTTTCAAAATGTTGCACAACGGTTTTGTGTATGATTAGTGGCGTGTTTAAGCACCTAATTTAGCAAATAAAAACTGAATAGAAAATCCGCGAGGATTTTCGTAAGTAGGCTCGAACTAGCCATTAATTATACACGTTGTTGGCAAATCGTTTTTTGTTTTAATGTAAATCAGAAATTAATTTCCAATCATAAATTAATTCTCTTGGTTTACTTAAATTATTTTTCAAATCAATTGCTCCAATCAATTCGAGATATTCTTTATAGTTTGAAATGCTTTTTTGGTCTAAATAGTCAGACCAAGTTTTTTGGACTGCATTTAATAAATCTAAACGCTCAGACCATTTTATATTCTTTAGGTCATATTTATCAATAAAATTCTTAAGATTATTTAGAGATTCCGAAAAATCGTTAATATCGCAAACTAATCCATATTCAGGAAGTTCGTGAATACAATAGTCTAAATCTTGTGCGATTTTATTAACTAATAGTTCAATAGCTTTATTGTCAGTTGAGTTAATTGATAATTCCCTCTCTAAAAACCATACTGAATCAAAATAACTCTTATTTATTTTAAATTCTCTATTTATGAGTTCCGCTAAACGTTTGTCACTATGAAAAAACCTTTGGTTTTCCGCAATTATTCTGTGAATTTCAGGTTGATTTTGTCTTGCTAACTTTATTAAGGTTGGTAAAACAATTTCTTTAAATAAAGGGAATTGCATTTCTAATTCCTTATTTGTCTTTAACCTATTTAATTCAAGTGCAATATTATCAATGTTTTCAGAAGGATTCTTCTTTACGGAACTTATGAAATTCTGAAGTGTTTTTTTTGATTTAGGCTTCATTCCTTTGGCTCTGAAATCAAGATATGAATCCCAAATATTCTTTTGTTCAATTGTTAAATGTTCAAATAAAATACTCATTTGTTCGTGATTTCGGTAAATGTTTGCCAACGGTCTCGGCTATGCGTAGTGCGGGTTTTCAAGGTACTTCACTTTCCGTTTAGCAGTTAGTTTATTTAATGTAATTACTTTCATATCAGCACTTTCGCCCGCATTACGTATAGCCAATGTTGTAGCCAGTGCTTTATTCATTTTCCGAGTTTTAATATTCTTATCGCTCCTTGAATTACCAAACCGAAAACGATTGTTCCGATTATTAAGTCAGGTTTATTTGAGTCCAACCAATTGACTAAAAGTCCTGCTGTTATCACTCCCAAATTTATTATAACGTCATTTGAAGTAAAAATCATACTTGCTTTCATATGAGCTTCTTCTATACTCTTTGATTTTTGAAGTAAATACAAACAAATTCCGTTTGCAACAAGTGCAAAAATCGAAACGATTATCATAGTCGAAAAGTCGGGCAATTTTTCTGCTCCGAAAAATCTTCTTAAAACTTCTACAAAACCAATTACAGCAAGAGTTATTTGAAAGTATCCTGCAAGTTTAGCAATCCGTTTTTTCCTTGTTAAAGTTCCGCCAACTGCAAACAAACTAATTCCATAAACAAAACTGTCTGCAAGCATATCCAAACTGTCTGCAACCAATCCCATAGATTTTGAGATTAGTCCGGTTGTCATTTCGATAACAAAAAAGGCGAAATTGATTCCGAGTACAGTCCAAAGGAGTTTTTTCTGGTTTGTATTTTCCTTAAAGTTTGTTTGGTCGGTTTGTTCGGTCGAAATTTTCTTTCCACCTAAATTCAGTTCGATGACGGACTTTTCGATTTGGTCAATTTGTCCGTTATGGAAAACAGTCAATTTTCGGTTTGGTATGTCAAAGTCCAAATTTGCAATGCTTGAAATTCCGTCTAATTTCATTCGGATTAAGTTCTCTTCCGAAGGACAGTCCATTTTGGTTATTTCAAATATTGTTTTTTCCATTCACAGTTTCGTTTTTCGCATTGGCTACAACGGTTTTGGCTATGGTTTCGTTACGGAATGGTACGCGAGTATCATTCCGCTATAACCATAAATTTAGCAAAAAGGCTCGAAATTCCGATTAGGAATTTCAGCCGTAATGAACTATAGCCGTTGTTAGCAACTGGGCTTTATTTTTTAATTATATCTTTAAACATTCCAGTATCTAATGCAACAAAAATATTCTCACTTACTTTTTCAATTTCTTCTTTTGATAATTTAGTTTTCTTTAAAAAGTAGTTAGTCATTTTTCTTTTTGTCCGATTAGTTTTATATCCAATTCGTGGTGAAATTACTTCTTCTCCTTTTGTGAATATGATTACTGGAATATGTCTTTCTCTTAACTTCTCTCCAATCAATTCCCACCACATATTGTCAGTATCTCCTAGGGAAGCTCCAAATATGCAGATAAAGTCGGCTTGTTTAATTTTTGTTTTGAAGAGATTATCTATAGTGTGTCCATAAGCTGTATTGCACTTTTCTTTAACTATAGCCTCTAAAACATCAAGATTCTGGTGAAATTCTTTGTTCTTTAGTTGTGAAACGTCATTAACACCTAAAACCATTCTGTTATCTACATAACCGTGTATATGTTCAACTCCACGTAATGTAACTGTGACATTATCTTTAATATGATGACCTATTCTAATGTTTTTCTTTTCCTCAATTATTTTCTCAATTATGGTTGTATAATTGAATGTGAAAATATCAACTACCCAAGTATTGTTTGTATAATTGGTTTTGAATGTTCTAATTTTATTATTGTCTGCGACAGGTAAATAGACTTCTGGTTTTACGAGGTTTTCAAAGAACTTTTCTTTGTCCACAGCAGAAAAGTCAAATTTAGATTCCTCTTTTTTTAAATATTCGGCGAGTTGTTCTCCGATATCTTCGAAAACTTCATCAAAATCATCAACTGTTTTAAATTCTTCTGTGTATTGTCCTAACGCTAATTCTAAATCAGACCAATTTTTATAATTATTGGAAATGTTGGTTTTCAAATCATTAATACTATTACTTGATGATTCTACATTTTTGTAAAAATCGTAAAAGTCTTTATAGCTTGTTTTCAAGCCAAGGTTTAAGTCAAATCCATTTCCAATTATGTGTAGTATTTTCAATATTTATATGTTTTTTCGCCTTGTTGCTAACGGGTTGGTATAAGAATAGTTGCGGTTTTGTGTGCGAGGATTTTCCGAAGGAAAATCAGACGTAACAAAACAGCAACGACCTTTGGTTAAGCACTAAAGTAGCAATTATTTTTATACGGTGTTGTGCATAGTGTTTTTATTCGGTTGTATTTTCCAAATTGTCCAATTCACAAAAAATAGAACAAAAAATATTGATAATAGTGTCGAAATCTGCTTTAAATTCCAAAATGATTTAGGTGAGTAATCTCTGTGAAATTCAATTAGTATTTCTAAAAAAATAATATTCCATAAAGTCCAAATTGTATAACAACTTATAAGCGCAACAATTAAAATCCAGATAATTTTATTATTAAAAATCAGTTGTCCAATTAATAATAAAGTTGGAATTATCATTATCCACAAGTATTTAATTCCGAGTGAACTTTCAGAATTGTAATATTTCAAGTCGCCAATCCAAATAATTACCCAAATCAGAAGTCCAATTCCATATAGCAATCTTTGATTTTTATCTTTTTTTAAATATTCCGATATTTTATTTAAAATAGTCAATTATATTAGGTGTTCTTCGTTTTTTTAACATTATGCACAACGGTCTCGTATAACCGTCAGTTACGGGTTTTAAAATACTATTTTTCGATTAAGCACTGACTTTTGCAATTCCGAGTGGATTCGGACGTAGTCGAATCCGCCGTAATTGCGGTTATACATTGTTGTACACAGTGTTTTTTCATTTTTATTGGATTCTTCATTATTGTCTGTACACTTCTAGTGGAATCCCATTTGGGTCTCTGAAATAAAACGCATAGTAAGTTTCTGTATATTCAGGATACTTTCTTGGTTCACGCGTTATTTTTACATTCAAATTTTTAATCAGCTTATATACTTTATCAACTTCTGTTTCGGCTTTCAATTCAAAGGCTAAATGGTCAAGTCCGACATCACGAACAAATGATTCGCTCGGTTTAAGATTGTCAAACCTTATCCATAAATTATGTTCGCCTTGTTTGTATGATTTCATTTTTCCGAAATCGCCTTGGTCAATGTGGTCAATTTCAAATCCTAATTCGGTCATTAGTTTGTCATAAAACGATTCAGATTCATTAAAATCTTTTACGTTCAATATTATATGTCCAATTATTGCTTTCATAAGTCAGTTTTCCGCTATTTTGGTCACATTGTGTACAACGGTCTAGTATAAGAAAAGTAGGGCAGTTGTATGCGTTACTTTTCGGATTAAGCTAAAGTCGAATTTTTAAATTTTGTTAACTATCTTTTCTCTTTAAATTGTACTAAATTTAAAAATTTGGCGACTTGGTAAACACTCACAGACCATTCGATTAAGCCCTTTTTGCCCTATTTTTTTTATACATTGTTGCCCACAGTATTTATTCCGCATCTTCTTCGGTTTCCCATATTGTGGCGAAGTCAATTTCTGTGTTTTCAACGTCAATATTTTTCTTGATTTTGGCTAATATGTTTTCTTCTCGACTTGATACAAAACTCTTATAATGCTCAAAATAGAACATTTCTTTATCAATCAATGCTTTCTTTAATATCGAATCATCAACATCATCAAAATATACTTTCGGATGTTTATTTGACTTATTTTGGTTTTTGGTTTTAGCTAAAATCCAAAAATTCCCAATGGTATCGATTTGGTTTTGTTCATATTCTTTTTCTTGCAAAGTTGATTTTGGGAAAATATGGTCAATCTCTGGCGAGTTTCTTTTATACTTTACTTTTGTTCCGTGCATACCCTGTAAAAGGTGTAAAGTCAAATGTCTATTCCTTTGTAATAATCTAATATCAAAATTAAAGTAGTTTTCCCAATGATTTGCCCACCAAATAGAATTGTCTAAAGGAAAAGCAAAATCGTTTTTGTCTGATAACGGTTTTAGTTCTTCTCTAATAAACTTTCCAATACGACTGTCGCCATATCGGCTGAAAGGTTTTGTAAAACTGAATATATAAAGTGCTTTTTTTAGTTTGGCAACTTCACTATTTGGCACAAGATTATTTGGTGTGTAAGAAAGATAATATACAATTGGGATTAAGTTGAGATTTCCACCAATTAAACTGCTGTTGAGAATTTTCAAGTCATCAGCCATAAAATCAACTAATGCTCTTATTGCATTGCAAGTCCTTTCATAATTGTTTTTAACTTTTTTGATGTTAGAGTGCTTACGTAAAAGGTCAACGTCAAATTTTGAACCCATATCCGAAACTGCAAATAGCGAACGAATTACAAAGTCGATATCAATACCTAAATCATTTCCGTCATTCATTTCTTTAATAAAATCTGGTAATTCCTCTGCGGACTCTTTCCAATTAAGTTTTAACATACTAAAAATTAAATCAGAACGACTTAATGAAATTCCTTGTCGGTTGATTCTAACAAAAACTTCTAATATATCAGATTCAGTTTTTCTGTCTTTATTGTCTCTTGACTTATTTTCATCAATCGTGGAAACTTTTAATATGTTTGAATCACTACTTATTGAATGAACCAATTTTTGCATATTTAATTCAACGCTCAACAGTTCTTTCTCTGTAAGATTATAATCTTCTTTCCATTTAGTTTTTAAATGTAGCCTGCCTTCTGGCGATGAGTTTAAAATTTCTTTAATAGGGATGAAAATAGATGTGTTGTCAGTATCAATTTCTTCATCTTCTCCGCTTTCGGAATTTCGATATTCCAACGTATTTTGATTTAACTCACTGACCTTACTTGATGTGAGAAATCTAAAAACATAGAATACTTCTTTAAAATCGTCTGATTTTTTACCACTTAAGATATCGAAAAAAAGTCTCTTTCCATTTAGTGAACCTTCGAGTGCGATGTATAACGATTGAAGCCTTTGTTGACCATCTAAAACTAATTTTAAACGTTTTCCGCTGTCATTGTCTTTAAAAGCATATTTGGTATCGGTTTGATAGTCTTTGTTAAATTCTCGATATTTAATATTTAAGTAAGTTTCCCAAAGTAGAGCAATTCCCAATGGGTAACCACGCATTATAGAATCGAACATTTTTGCTATTCTATCTTCATTCCAAACAAAATCACGTTGGATTGCGGGAAGTACTATTTCGTCATTGTCGATTTGGGTTATTAAACTGCTTATCATTGAATTACTGGTGTTTCTTTAATATTGTGGGCAACGTTGTTGTATAAGATTAGTTGCGTGTTTTAAGCACTAAAGTTAGCAAATAAATCACAGATAGAAAGTCCGCGAGGACTTTCGTAAGTAAGCTAGAACTAGCAATTAATTTTATACGGTGTTGGCAAATCGTTTTTTTTAATTCCATTCAGCATTCAGTTTTTTCAATTCCGTTTTCAATTCCAACAGTGATTCCTCATCTATTAATTGAATATTTATTGTCAGTTCTTTATTTTCCGATTTCAGAATATAATCTCCAGCAAAATGTCTAATTCGTTTTATTTCATTTAGATTCATTTTTTTTCCAAAAGGCCAATTTTGCTTTATAAATCCGTTTTCAAGAGTTAAATATTTTTCTTTTTTTTGATAGAAATAAATTATTAAATAAATTCCTGAAAAAACAAACCAACCATAATCAAACCAATTCATATCTTCATTAAAAACAACTAGTACTATTCCATATATGAGCCAAAATATTCCCATAATTAAATTCAACTTTACTTGTTTTTTTTTGTATCGTATTTTCATTTTTTAATGTTTGCCAACGGTCTTGTGTATGAAACGTAGCGTGTAAATAGACACTAACTTTTCGGATAAACACAGAGCCGAATTTTTATATTTTGTTTTT
>TARA_R110002073_G_scaffold20123_4_pt1 | contig 13533 bp, 10 predicted proteins | sample TARA_R110002073 | Tara Oceans TARA_R110002073 (sample SAMEA4397174) | marine metagenome | biome: Polar Biome; feature: [DCM] deep chlorophyll maximum layer (ENVO:01000326); material: water (ENVO:00002006), including particulate matter (ENVO:01000060) such as... | depth 40 m
GGGGACGGTCGAGCCACGATGGACGATCTCGAAGAGCGTTTGAGCAAGAAACGTTTGAGTCAGATACGGAGGTCGGGATTCCGTTCCGACTTCTATCCTATTCGCATCGGCTGCGGGGATCTTGGTAGCGTCAGTCTGATTTGATGCCAATTTTTGCGAAAACCATGGATTCGACGCTTTTCGTCCCCAGGCCCATCGCGGTGGCCCGAGAACGCATCGCGGCAGCCCGGGAACGCATCGCGGCAGATAGAGTGCGACTTTAGCGTTGCGTGTGATATGAATGTTGGAAGAGTGTGACGGTTCTAGCGGTCGTGCCCGAGTCGCTTAGGCTCGGACAAGTCATTGGGGTGGTGTGGCCGATAGTTTCTAGCAAGGCGGTATGGATTCCGTCTCGAGCAGGTCGATGTGAATGTCGACCCTGAGCTTTGGATGCCCATCGCGCATGCTGCTCTTGATTTGTGAACGCACCCGGCGGAAGGAACTGCCTGATATGAAACATTTAGTTCGACGCGGCCGCATTGCCATCGCAGCTTTGATGCTCAGCGTTTCAGTGGGAACCGTATCCGCTGATTGGCACCAATTTTGGCATCAAGCGAGCATTGATTACCAACGCAACAATGCATGGCCCGAACCATTCGAAGAAATGGACGCACGCCAAGTTACCGCCCCATTCGAGGTGATGAAAAGCAACGGATGGCGTCTCCATAACACGATTGGGCACGAATTGTTCCGATCCGGCGACGGTGCTTTGCTGGCGTCCGGGCACAATCGTGTTCACTGGATCGCGACCCAGTCACCTGAGTCGCGTCGCAATATCTATGTATTGCGTGGCAAGAGCGACGAAGAGACCGATGCCCGCGTAGCTTCGGTACGGCAAACCCTCGCAGGTTTCCAAACTGCAGGTGTCGCCACCAATGTCTTTGTGACCGATCGCGAGCCCTCTACCGCACCCGGTGCTTGGGCGACCAAGATCAATCGCAATTGGATGGAAGTATTGCCTGAGCCCAAGCTTCCCTCGGTTACCGCATCCGGTGGTGCCACTGCAACCCAGTAAAGCTTGCAAGCAAACTGGCTAACCAAGCAGGCTAACCAAGCAGGCCAAGCGAAGAGGCCCAGCCGCCATTCGCTCGAATATTGCTAGCGTTTAAACAAAGACGGACTTTCTTTACAGGAAGTCCGTCTTTTTTATTGTCTTTTCAACAAATTGGTAAACGCAGTCAAGTTACCGGGGCAATCGGGTCGATCCCTAAAAACGGAACCATTCGATTTAACCGCAAATTTGCTTGCCCAGACTATTTTGAAGTCTCCACTCCTATTCGAGGACTTCATCGGCATGCCTTCGGGAGAATTTCTCGTGAAACGATCAGCAAAAATTCAACGCGCACTGCTCTTCTCGCTTATTGCTGGTTCAGCCGTGAGCTTCTCGACGGGGTGCTCGAACCAACGTCCGACATTCGCGTCGATGAACCCGTTTTCGCGATCGACGATCGATGCGCCTAAAGCGGACAAACCCTCGATGACTGAATCGATCGCTTCGACGGCGACCGGTGCCAAAGATCAAGTCAGTGCCGTCGGTGTCTCTGCCAAAAATGTGATCGGTAAAACCACCAACGCCATTGCGGGCGTCTTCCGCCGTGACTCGGACTCGGATTCCGCAGAGACTTCCGAAACCGATCCGCTGCGATTGACCGAAGAACCTGCGACCGTGGGGCCTGAGGTGCTTGTCGCCAACGGGCAACTTTGGGAATCGACTGGCAATTTCCAAAAAGCGATGGAAAGCTACAACAAGGCGTTGGAAAAAACGCCCAATGATAGCGCCGCGCTGACCAGTATCGCGAGACTCCATTTCCGCCAGGGCAATCATGTCAAGGCAACGGAGTTCTTCCAGCTTGCGATCAAGCAGAGTCCTAGTGATGCCGCCCTGTACAACGATTTGGGGCTAACCCTCAGCAAGACAGGGAATCACGACGAAGCAGCAAAAATGATTGCCAAGTCGCTCGAATTAGCACCCGGGACCTCGCGTTACGCCAACAATCTGGCGAGCGTGTTGTTCGAGTCAGGCAAGAATCAAGACGCACTGCAGGTGCTGATGCAGAACAACAAGCCTGCGGTTGCCAACTTCAACATGGCCTACTTGCACTACAGCAAGGGGCAAATGAACGAAGCCCGCGGCTTCTTGTCGGAAACCCTCAAATTTGACGCTCAAGGTGCGAGCGACGCGGCGGTCAAGAAAGCGGTTGAACGTTCACGCGAAATGCTGGCACAGATCGATGCGTCACGCGGCGTGAGCCCAGCTCAATCGGCAGTTGAAAAAATTGCAGCCCAGCCGCCAAAAACACAAACTCCAACCGCACAAACGGCGGCCACTCCGGCAACCGGGGCTGCTGAGGCTGCTGCCAGCGTCGCGGCTCGTGCGAATACGGATGTGTCCGCAGCCCCAGTGAGCTATCGACCTGCTGCGACCACTTGGGGACCGGCCACATCGGCAATCGCTGCACCTTCGGCCACCGGCACGGCTGCGGCCGCGGCGCCAGCGATGCCAAGTTACTCGACACCAAGTTTTCAGCCGGCAACGTTGAGCGTCAATCCCAAGGCGACGCCAGAGACAACACCCGGCACGTGGCCAACCACTCCGGGGGCAGCAACCAAGCCTGCTGCGAAACCGGTTCAACCCGCCGCAGCTAAGCCTGCTGAAAGTGAAGCCAGCTCGTCACAAGGCTCGGGTTTCCAACTGCCACACGGATTCGAGTTCCCCGAATCGCACTGATCCTCAGCGAGCGAACCTCGCCAACAGGTTCGTCGATCCCCAGCCATCCCAAGTTGTGATGACACGTCAATCGTGCATTTCTTCTTGCGGATAGGGAACGGAAAGGTCGTGTAGCTCTGCCAGTGCATTGGATGCCGCTCGTTGTTCGGCATCCTTTTTGTTATTGCCCCAAGCGGCTGGAAAGCTGCGGTCTTCGATCACGGCCGAGATCAAGAACGCTTTGCGGTGATCTGGGCCCGTTTCGCGGATCATGCGGTAAACGGGAGTGCTGGAAAGTTCTCGCTGTGCATATTGTTGCAGCGTACTCTTGAAATTGCTTGCGCCCTGGCTTTCGACTGCGACGCGGACTTCGTCGGCAAGCCATCTCTTCAAGCGTTCGCGAATCACCTCGGGACCGCCGTCCAGATAGACCGCCGCCACGATGGCTTCAAAAACGTCGCTGACAAGTGACTTGGGAAAGCTGCGATTGCGAGTCACGCCGCGTCCGACGATCAAACAGCGATCCAGTCCAAGGGCGCAGGCGATTTTTCCGCATGACCGACGGCTGACGACATACGATTTGATCTTCGTCAAATCGCCTTCGTTGTATTCCGGGTATTCCTCGTACAACCAGTGGCAGACGGTCAATCCGAGCACCGAATCGCCAAGGAATTCGAGTCGCTCGTTGCTCTCGAGTCGATGAGAGGCGCCGGAGGCGTGTGTCAAAGCGGATAACAATAACGATTCGTCTTGAAAACGATAATCGATGATTTCCTGACAAAGCCGTAGTTTCGATGCCTGATCCCCCCCGTCGACACCCTCAAGGTCGTCGACAAGGTTGATTTCCGCGGCATCCGAAACGGAATCAAATTCCGATGAATTCACGAGTACACCCCGTTTGCTGTGTGACGTTGGTTCCAATCACCGCAGCAGGCAACGACCGAGGGGGATCTCCATCCTAAAAAGGACATCCCGAGCCCGGTTTCTGCACGAGATAGGATCAATCCGATTCGGTTGGTCGGGCCAATGCTACTTGGCCTTCGCTCGGTCGATCACCTTGGACTTGCAGGAACCCAACGGGTTGGGAACCTGGACCAAAGGTCTCGTTCTACGCTGATTGGAATAAGGACAACTTTCTGTCACACGCCGGTGATTGAATTCGAGCATTTTCGATTTCGGTCGCGTTGCGACACCGTCGATCATGGACTCAAGCACCGGTGTGTGACGAACTGGCCCAGTCTACCGAGTGGCATTCGGCTTGACCAGCGGAAAAAGTCCAGCGGCTCGATGGGGCGTCGCGAAACTCGCCAAACGTCCCCGGTTTTTTGGGGGGGACGGCCGGCGATTTGGCGACGTGGGAGCGGAGAGGTTCTCTCGAAAAATTACGGTGCCGAGACGGATTGGCGATCCGCGCGTCCCGCATTCGCAATCACTTCAGCATCGTCGATCACCAAAAAATGACCATGGTCCGAGGTCACGATCAACGCGGTATCGTCCCAGGCATCGTTGCGGTCGACCCAATTGACGATCGTGTCAAAGGCCGCATCGCCGCTGAGTACGGCGCCAATGCTGCTGTCCAAATTGTTGGCATGGTTGGCCCAATCGACGTCTCCCGCTTCGACCATCAACCAGAATCCTTTTTCGGATGTTTCCAGGATTCCTAAGGCGGCTTCGGTCATGTCCGCAAGCGTCGGATTCTCGTCGATATCGGCTTGCGAGTACGTTTCGGTTCCCTTGGCATCAAACGTGGGATTGAAATTTCCGTCGGCGGTTTGGAATGGTAAATGCCCGCCGGTGGCTCCGTAGAACCCGAGGAAACGAGTCCCTTCACGAATCGCTTGCTCGGCGCCTTTCATCAATCCCTCGCGTCCCGAAACGCCCTCGGTCCGCTGTGCGACGTGATACTTGCCTCCGTTTTTACGATCCACGGCGCTAAGATCGGCTTGGTGAAAGTAGGGGTTGCCTTGGGCAAAATTTTCGCCTTGCGCGCCGTCTTTGTCCTTGCCTTCACCCCATCCACCGCTGATCACCACATCGACACCTTCGAGCGGTTTGTCGCGATGGGATGACGACCGCAATCCGACCATGTCACGCGCGATGTCTTGATAGTCATAGCGAGCAACGTTGTTGGCATAAGCCGCCCCCGGAGTCGCGTGGCTGAGCGGAACACTCGTCACGACACCGATCTTAAAGCCTTGCGGTTGCAATTCGCGAGCGATGGGCACGATGTGCTCACCATCGACGGTGTAGTTGATTGATCCGTTATAGGTTTTGACGCCCGCAGTCATGCTGACGGCGGATGCAGCCGAGTCGGTAACGCTATGCGGCTGAGTCCGATCCAAGCCAATCAAGTAGTCGCTGTTGCTTTGTTCGAGCCACGGGTACGCCCCTCCTCGCTTGACATCGAAGCCACCGGACGCGTCCTTGCCGCCGCCGAGCACTACTTGCGAATTGACATCGAACTTAGTGCCGCCCAGTCGTGGACTGGTGCAAAAAAATCCGAAGTCGGTTTTTGTGCCGCGGTAATTTTGAAACGACAAGACATCGCCTCGGCCGGTGTCGTAGCCGACTTTTCCCGACTTGTAGATGGCTGCCGCTCGCGTGGTCTGCCAATCCATTCCATCAAACACGAACAAGATGATGTTCTTGCGACCTTGTTCAACTGCTTTCTTTTGCAACCGATAGACGTCGGTTTGGTCAAAGTAGGATGCTGTGGGATTTACCGTGTCGCTGGGGACGTTTCCATACAGTTTCTCTAGACGTTTAGGGTCGCTGTAAACACTGCCTTCTTCGCGAAGTGAATCAAGAGTGATGCCAAAGGTATAGATCGGAATCAAGCGATTGCTATGGTTCAGCCACGTGCTGTAGCGGTTTGGGATATGCCCCCAATGACCCCAGGGGGCCGATTGTTTTTTGATGGCGTCCGATTGCAGTTCACGCATCGAGTCAACGGGCGGCGATGTCGGAGCGGTCGCGTTAGGTCGGGAGGACGATTTTGGCGAAGCTTCCGCAGTAACGGCGACCGTCACCGCTGCGTCCTCGCCATGACACGCGTCGATCCAACCCATGCTGGATGTCGCAATCAAGATAAAGCAAAGTGGCAATGAGAAAAATCGCATGATTCAGGTGGGGTCAGAGGAACGTCGTGACGACAGCAAACGGATTCAACAGACTCGCTTGTTGGCCGTTTTGCCCACAATACCTGCTCGCCGATCGTTTGTCAGATCCCTAACTTCGATTCTCGATCCTTGATTAACCGAATCGTCATTTTTTCAACATGCAAACGCCACAAAAGTAAGGCCGAGAAGCCTACGCCGATCCCCAAACTGCTCCACTGATAGAAGGTCAACCCGCCCGCTAGTGGTGGTTCCGGCCGCCATGATTCGCTGACGAAGCGGAACGTGGCGTAAGCGATCAGGTACAGCAGCATCCAGTGCGGAGTCCCTTTGCCATTGCGGATCCCATAGCCTGCCGCGCAAGCAAACAAGACATGGAACGCGAACTCGTACAATTGGGCTGGATGCCGCAGTAGCAGTCCGCCATCCTCAGCCGCCGAAAAACGTAGCCCCCAACTCTGGTTCGTCGCCACGCCGTAGCAACAACCATATAGCAAACATCCGATACGGCCGATCGCGATTGCAATGGCAACAGGAATGACGAAAGTATCCCCCGTGGAAACACGCACATAGAATGTCCACTTGGCAAACTCGACTCCCAAGTATCCGCCCGCTAATCCCCATAACACCGTCTTGCCGTCGCTGAACCACAGGTCCAACGGGTTGCCACCGGCATAGGTCCCCGCCAGCAGGAATGGCAGCTTCGCCGCGACGGTGGCGCCCACCAAACCGCCGACCAATATCCCGATTCGCTGCGCGGTATCGAGTTCCATGGACCGCTGCCGACGACGGATCCAGTAAGCTGCGATCGCCGCAGCGAATCCCATGCAAACGGCGTAGGCAATTCGAGATTGGAACATCAATGCTTACGACTTCAGCGGTGGAAGCGACAAATGGCCGGGGCGGTACAACGTGTTGTACGCACAAAACGGCACCATGTGACCACTTGGCAATACGTGATGCGTACAACACTTCATCAGTTGGCGAATGTCAAAATTATAAGCATCAAGAAAGCTCGTGATCGTGACCCGCATCAAGTCTTTGGCGGTGGCTTGTTGAGCCAACACGCGGGCAAAGAAGCGATCGAGCACTGGATCCATGCTTTCGAATGAATTGACAAAATTTGTTTGGGTCGGCAATTTCGCAGGATCAAGCGAGACAACGTCCGCGCAACCGCAATCGCTTCCACAGTGCGACATGCGTTCCAGAAACAGACGGACGAGTTGCTGAGATCGCTCGGGAGTAAAGCTGATGCCACCGGCGATCAAGTCAAGATTTTCAGCAACAGGAGCGATTTGATTCAGTGCTGCTAAGCGGTTTCCATTCCGCGCCGCCAACATGATTTGATGACAGTTCGGATGAGCGCAGGGCAGCGGCGTGAAATCGTGCTCGCGAATCATCCCTCCACTGGCCTTGGCCAAGCCTTGGATGACGTCAGGAAACGTCACACGGTCCTCTAAGTCAGCGGGCAACCAATGCCGACCGCTAAACGTCGCCGGTTGCAGGCTAAGCCCCGTTACATTGGTTCGCCCCAACGCCTCGGACCATAAATCGCGGTAGAAATTTTCGTCCAGTGGCGCTGTAAGCGTCGACACCAACGTCACATTCAAATCGGCTTCGCCCAAGCGATCCAGGGCACGGCGTTTGACATCAATTACGTCTTCGCCACGCACCCGGCGAACCAACTCGCGGTCCATCCCGTCCCATTGCAAATAGATTTCGATGCGATCTCGATTCTTTGCCAAACGCTTGATGAGCGCCGCGTCTTTAGCTAGTCGCAGTCCATTGGTATTGATCATGACATAATCAATCGGCCGAGCGAGTGCCTCGTCCACGATACGTTCAAATTGCGGATGCAGCGTCGGTTCGCCGCCCGACAATTGACACACCTCGGCGTGCCCTTCACACTCGATTAACCGATCAAGTGAGGCAATGATATCGTCCAGCGAATGGTCTTTCCCGGAGGGGCCGCTCGATGCGAAACACATCGGACAACTCAGGTTGCAACGGTCGGTCAGTTCCACCAATCCGATACAGGTATGTTGTTCATGTTCTTCGCACAACCCACAGTCGTGTGGGCATCCTTTGTCGGACTCGGTTGATCGCACCAAGGGCAAAACTGATGCGGTGTGCCCTTCGTCGCGATCCCACCATCGAGCATCGCTGCAAACAAAATCCTCGCGGACACCATGCTGTGGGCATTTTTTGCGGAAGTAAACGCGTTGCCCGCGCGTAATGATTTTCGCGGGTACCACGGTCATGCATTCAGGACACAGCGAATCGGTGGTGCCGATCATGACGTGATCGGCTCGCGGGCGAGGGTCGATCGCTGCCATCGCGGATTTGGCAAGCGGGACTTGAGGACGATTGATCATTCGCTTGCACTTTCATGTCGAGCCATCGCGGCGTCTTGACGAGCACTCGCGGCATAGCGAGAACGTATCACGGTTGCGATACAAGCGATCGCCAATGTGAAGCTGCCGATCACCGCAATGCTAAGCCCAACGATCGAAGGGGCATAACCAGCATTGCCGATGGTCATCATCGCGACAAAACCACTAGCGGTGCAGACCGGGACAAACAAGACGAAGACGATCGGCGTTAACAGCAGCGGCAATACCCATTTCCAAGGCATCGTCACGGTCACGCCTCGCAGCAACGAAACGACGATCCACAGCGATGCGAACCCCAGCACGCTCAACAGCAGGATCATCATGCCTAAGGAATTGCCGACCGCAACGCCGCCGAAAGCGATGACCATCAACAGGATTCCCCCAATCACCCCCACCGCCACTACCGAGCTCATGCCGCCGACAAACCGCACCGGGCCCTCCGCTGGCAACGTCAACGGTTCGGCCGCTTCATCGGTTTCGCCAGGCGGTTGATAAGGGTTTTCCATGATGGAATCGCTTTGCCGTTTTATTTTTTTCCGATCGCGATCAGATACTCTTTGCGGTCTTCGCCAACCCCGATCCCGGTTCGTATCAACAAGCGGTCATCGATCGCGACGGGGGTGGCAAAGATCGAATCGCCCGACGGGTTCTCCGATAGCAAGTCGAATCGGTTGGGCGTTGCCGCGACGACATAGATCATTCCCGCTTCGCTGGCGATATAGATCCGATCCCCTACCAACATCGGCGAGGCGCTAATTCCGCCTCCGAACAATCGCTTTTTCCACATCTCCGTTCCGTCTTGCGTCCGCCAACAATACAGCACGCCATTGTCAGCGGCGCCAACGACATGGCCTGGGATCGTTAGTAGGGATTGTTCATAACATTGTACCGGATTCTCCCACAGCACGTTGTGTTTCCCTTCGCCGCTAACGCACCACGTTCCCGATTTGGGATTGCCGCCGCTGACCATGATCCGCTGTTGGTCATCCCAAACGATGGTGCCGCAAATGGCCTCGGTCGCGGTGTCGACGCTCCATAGTTCTTTGCCATTGCGCGGGTCATAGGCAGAAATCTTGTCCGCCCCGGCAAGCAGAATCTGGCGTCGACCGGAAAGAGTGGTCACGATCGGCGAGGCAAAGTTCAGGTTTTTAGGACGCGTGGTCTTCCAGACTTGTTTGCCGGTTTGCGAGTCCAGCGCATACAACCCGCTGTCTTCGCCATCGTATTCGGCCGCGACGATCACAAGATCGTCTTCGATAATCGGGCTTGCCCCATATCCGAACTGAAACGCCTCGGGTGCAAAGTTGCTGACTTTCCTCTGCCACACTTTGCGACCTTCGGGGGTCAAGGCGGTGACCCAAATCGCATCGTCGGTGTGAAAGGCAACGTAAACACGGGTGCCGTCAAATGCCGGGCTCGGTGACGCATAAGAATTGTGCGGATGAATGCGTGCTGGCAACGTGCCGCGGTGGATCACCCATTGGTCCAGCAATCGTCCATCGGATCGATTGAGCTTCAGGACACTTTGCGTTTGTTTGTCGGATTCCGCAGTGGTTAGAAAAATCGAATCTTGAACCACAATCGGAGTCGAGTGCCCTCGTCCTGGGATTTTGGTTCGCCAAGCAACATCGCTTGCGGTGGAAACGTCCCAGCGACGCGGCAGTTTGATTTCCGCTGTGGCATGGTTGTTGGCATCGGGGCCTCGCCATTGTGGCCAGTCCTGGGCCGCCCCATTCTGGGCGATCAGTGAAACGAGTCCCAGCATCGAGAGCAGAAGCAGAATGGGTTTCATTTTTTTCCTCAGAAAAGGCACCGCGATTCGAAAAGCCGCGAATCGATCATGAAGGAGCGGACGGGCGGGGTGATCAGAGTCGATCAGTTTAATGCATCGACACCGTCAACTGAACGTGGGACCTGCGGAAGCGAGTTTTGCGTTACAATCACGCCACAAATGAATTGAATCAGAATCATTCTTTGTCGTCATTCATCAAGATTTCTCGGAGAATTCAATGCGAGCTGGAATTGTGGGAGTCGGATTCATGGGCTGGATCCATTACTTGGCCTATCAACGATCAACCCGAGCCGAGTTGGTCGCGTTTGCCAGTCGCGACCCCAAGAAACGCAGTGGTGATTGGCGAGAAATCAAAGGGAACTTCGGGCCTCCGGGAGAACAGATCGACGTCAGTTCGATCAACGTGGTCGAGTCGTTGGATGCGATGTTAGAGGACGATTCGATTGATCTGATCGATATCTGCCTGCCGCCTCATCTGCACGCGGACGCCATCCGTCGCTGTTTTCAAAGTGGTAAGCGAGTGCTCTGTGAAAAACCGCTCGCGCTCGATGCGGCGACCGCCCAAGCACTGGCGGCCGAAGCGAAACCGGGGCAATTGATGGTCGCTCACATTTTGCCGTTCATGCCCGAGTTCAAAATCTTGGTCGATGCCGCGGGCGATGGCCGCTGGGGAAAACCGATCGCCGGACGCTTTAAACGCACGATCAGCCCGCCGGATTGGATCCCTGATTTCTATGATCGCAGCAAAGTCGGGGGGCCGCTTGTGGATCTGCAAGTCCACGACGCGCATCTAATCCGCTTGCTGTTTGGAATGCCCAGTGCCGCGTCGTGTGCCAAGCAAAGCAAAGATGGCACGCCCAAGTTCTACGAAACCGTGTTCCAGTTCGAAGATCCGTCGTTGGTCGTATCGGCAGGTGGAGGTGTGATCGATTCACCCGCGCGTGGATTCACTCACGGCTACGAAGTCAGCTTCGAAAAGGCAACGCTGCAGTTCGAGTTCGCGGCTTATGCCGACGGCAGCACCGCGTCGATTCCGCTAACAATCATGAATGCGGACGGTTCGGTCGAGCGGCCCACACTCGGCGATGGTGACCCGATTGCCGGATTCATCGAAGAGATCGATGCGGCAGCCGATGCGGTCGCTGGCTCGGAAGTTTCGTCGATCCTTGACGCGAAAACCGCAGCCGACGCCCTCTCGATTGTCGAAATGCAGCTCTAAGCGGCCGTCCCCCGCGGACGTGATGGCTTATTTGCTAGCACCGCAAATTGACTGCTAAATTCAAATCGCCCGCCCATTTTGCTGCTTGGGCGATTGCAGTGATTGCGGCATAATGATTTCGCGACTCGCGATTTTTCTGGCAATCCATTTTCCATCCCAAGGACGGCAGACAGCATGGAGGCAATTTGGCCCGACCAGCCAGCGTTTGGCTTTGGCATCGATTCACTCAATCCGCACGCGCCGCGTGGGATCGAAGCGGTCGGAGGCCAGAGCAAGCGAGAGATTCGAGACCAAATCGTGCAGACCTGTCCGCAGGTTCCCGGTGTGTATGGAATGCTCAGCCGCAAAGGGGATTTGATCTATGTCGGTAAAAGCAAGTCGCTCCGCTCGCGATTGCTCAGCTACTTTGCCGACTCGAACAAGGACGAAAAAGGCGGCCGTATCATCGAGAACACGCGAGCGATTCAGTGGGAAACCCAGCCAAGTGATTTTGCCGCGCTGGTTCGTGAACAGCAATTGATTCGCCGATTTTCGCCTCGCTGGAATGTGCAAGGAGTGCCAAAGCGTCAACGCCCCGTCTATTTGTGTCTGGGCCGCGTACCAGCCCCCTATTTCTTTTTAGCGGCCAAGCCACCGCAAGATTGTGTGGGTGTCGAAGGGCCTTTTTACGGTGCCAAGCGGATGCAACGAGCGATCGATGCACTCAACAAAGTGTTCCGATTGCGAGATTGCAGCCAACAACAAGTGTTCCATTTTGCCGAGCAATTGCAGCTGTTTGATCTCGATCATCGACCCGGCTGCTTGCGACTCGAACTGAACACCTGCTTGGGCCCCTGTGCTGCGGCCTGTACCGGCGACGCCTATCAGTTGCAGGTCAACGCAGCACAGAGTTTTTTAGAGGGATTCAATGACGAGCCGATTGCCGCACTGCAAGACCAAATGGAAAACGCGGCGGCGAATCAGCAGTATGAATTGGCGGGGCGAGCTTACGAGACGCTGGCATCGGTCAAGTACGTGCACCGCAAATTAGCGATGCTTGCCAAGGCACGCCGTGACTATACCTTTATCTATCCGGTGCCCGGTTACGATGGCTGCCACACGTGGTATTTGATTCACGGGGGCGAATTGGCGGCGGTGGCTGCGGCACCTAAAAATGCAGAGCAGTACACGCGGATGAAACCGACGCTGGAGCATTGGAAAGCGATCACCGCGAACTCAATCGATCGCGGTCACGGCGCGTATCCTCACACGCTAAACCTTGTTGCAACCTGGTTCCGCAAGAACCGCGCCGAGCGGCAACGGACGTTCCTACCCGAACAAGCCGGGCGCAAGTACCGAGCCGTCCTCAAAAAAGTAGGATAGGCTTCCAGCCTGTCAATCGGCCCACGCTCCCTTTTCTTGCGATTTGGTCTCGTCTACAGAATCGCTAGCGGATTGCGTTTCGACTCGAGGGTGCCTCGCGTCACGCCTAGCCGATTGGTTGCTTGCAGTCGCTTCCAAACCTCGCTGCCGGAGATCTCTCCGCGCAGTAACGCTTGATAGGTCTGGATGGTTTCTCGCGTCTCTTTTTCGTTTTCGTCCAACAATTCGATCCGAAACCACTGAACGCCGCGACCGATCAAATCGGCCACAATCTCGGATCCGCTTTGGGCCGTGGCATTGTAAAGCGTGTTGCGACATGCGACGTCGGCTTGCAGCGGATGCTCGGCTCCGACACGGTCTCGCAATTTGACAACGTGGCGGTCACAGGGGCGGCCACAATTTGTCTTGTTGGTTCCCGGTGACATCACGCTGCAGAACACACAATGCTCCATGTGGAACATCGGCATGTGCTGATGCACGACGATCTCGAGCTGATTGGGGACCACTGATTGGACCAAGTCCATCAACTGATCACGATTCAAATCATAGGAACTGGTCACTCGTTTGACGCCCAGTCCGAGCAACCATTCGGCCGAACGATGGTTGGCAACATTCAGCGAGAAATCGGCAACGACGGGCTTGCCGGTGTCTGTCAAAAAGCGAACCGCGGCAAGATTTCGAGCCAAGTAAAAATCGGGTTCATGGCGTCCCAATACTCGCAAAAGGCCCATTTCGCCCGGTTTTTGCATGCGTACGCACGCCAATCCGATCGTCGCGTTGTTTTGATGTGCTGTCGCAATCGCATCCTTGTACTCGCGGACGTCATGAAAATCAGCGTAGATCGTACAGTCGGCGAATTGGCTGGCGACGGCAACCTGTTCCAAGTTGCGGCACAGCACGGCGAG
>TARA_R110002073_G_scaffold41128_2_pt1 | contig 13533 bp, 19 predicted proteins | sample TARA_R110002073 | Tara Oceans TARA_R110002073 (sample SAMEA4397174) | marine metagenome | biome: Polar Biome; feature: [DCM] deep chlorophyll maximum layer (ENVO:01000326); material: water (ENVO:00002006), including particulate matter (ENVO:01000060) such as... | depth 40 m
GAATAGAAAAATATTATCAATTTAACGTCGCCTTTTTCCCCGTGTCCCTCTCCCCCGTTTTCTTCCCCGTGTCCCTCTCCCCCGTTTTCTTCCCCGTGTTCCTCTACCACGCCTACGTCCTCGTGTTCCTCTACCACGTCTACGTCCCCGTCTCCGGGTTCTTCTTCTCCCCTCCGCCTTTGTTTCATCTCCTTTATCATCTAATGGTGTATCTAAAACATTTCTATATTTATTGCACTCTTCCTCAATATCTCGCAATTTTTGGAGGTCATCAAAACCAATGAACCAGTCTTGTTCTGCTTCCTCCGCCCGGATGCGACTATTTTCAATTTTAAGTTCAAGGTCTGCTCTCTTTTTCTTACAAGCTTTTCGTATTCCACGCTCTAATTGGTGCGGGTTATCCTTATATCTTTTAAGTTTTGTATTAGGGGATGAGACCATATGACTTTTTGTTCGCAATAGTTTGGATAATTCCACTTCCATTTCCATTATATATAAATATAGATAAAAATTGAACTGACGGATATCAAATACCATTAAGTCATATCCAACATGTCAGCACAATCCCACGCTTTAGTAAACGCACCACTTAATTATTACCCCCGAGACGATGGGGGTGAATTTAAAGACGATATAAGTGAAATTACCAGTACATTATTTAAAGAATCGGGTGTAAAATGTGGTTGTGGGTCAAAGAAACTACATAGAAATAAGTATAGTTTTCAACAACAGCATATATCAAACAAAATGCATCAAAAATGGCTTAATAGTTTAAATCGTAATCGTGCTGATATTTTGAAAGAACGTACGGAATTAAAAAGGGAGATCCGTGACATACGTGTCCGTGAGGCAAGTGCTAGACAAACAGAAGTACGATTAAGAAATGAGATGAAAGAAACGTCAAAATTAATAAATACCCAACAAATGGAATTAATGAAACAAACGAGTAAAATTAATGATCAAACTGCAGATATCGAACAAATGCTTGAATGTATTCAAGATTTTGCTGCACAACGTTCTAATATAAATAAATTAAAAAAAACCAATATTGAATTAACGCAACGGAACGAAACTCTTGAAGGAGAAATGAATATTATGGAGAAGGTTGCGCTTGCTATTTTAAAAAAACGAGGTTATGAAATTGCTTAAGTATTGTTTATCGTCCTATTGGGTATGTTGTCAAGTTGACATTCTTGGTGCATCAGTTCTGCGTACTTGGTTAAAACGTTGTCTATAAACGGGAGCAATATCCTTGGCATTAACATCAAATTTTGCGAGGGCTTTTATAATGGGTCTCTGTATTCTACGCATTTCGTTTGTGACAAAACCATTAATGTTTTCTATTTCAGCTGTGACAAAACCATTAATGTTTTCTCTAACGCTTTTCTGTAAATCTTTTAATTCCAATAACACAGAAAACATATCAGCCTGTGATACACCGCCGCGCCCACTGCGACGCACACGCTTGGTTTTCCTACCGCGCCGAACCTTTCTTCTTACTCTACGAGTAGCCATATATAATATATAAATATATAAAATTAACAATGCCCGCAAACATATATTATTTCAGAAGAAGTAGTACGGCGTAAATCATAAATATCTTTATTGTGAATATGAAAATGTTTATTTTTGGCAGTATTAATAATTTGTCCTAAATGAATATTAGACAACGCACTTATTAATTTTTGTTTAACATAGTTGGTAATTTCATTTGTATCATAATAATAATCAATGTCCACGCTTATTTGAAACCCCCCAAAGATTTCATCAGATATTTGACACGTTCTTGCATTAGGCATATTTAGTATAATATAGTATAATACATAGTTTTAAACATTATTTAATGAAATAATTATTTTATATGAAATCGCGGGGCAGCCAATATAGGTGGGGTGACGGCAACATAGAGTGGATTGCCGGGATGGTACCAATAAAAGGTATCGTTGTGGTTCCTTACGGGATGACACATGTGTTGCCAACATAATCGTCCTTTGCAACGTCTATTGCACCGCAATCCCTTGCGATTTGTTGATGCCCAACAGTAATTATTAAATTCGCGATGGGGGTGGGTAATTTTAAACGGTGTTATGTCGCGGTTAACATTTATCTGTTTATCGAAATATATACGCAAGGTGGAAAGAGAAGGTTGTATGTTCATTGCGTACAAATAATCAAGTTTATAACGAGCGGGATGCTCTACCATCTTCATATATTTTTTACATATTCCGCGAAAGGTAATTGGATAGAATTCAAGAATAGCACAAATACAATCTTCTGGAATATTGTATCCCACACTACAAATTATCCCCGGCTTGGGTGACGTTGTACACAATAAGCTGAATGCATCCTTATCCAAGTTACGAATGATGTTCGTGGGCATATTTTGTGCAAATGTTATCTATCGCTTTAATAGTCATTATATTCCGTTCAATTTATTATTACCCAATCGCAACTTTGTCAGAGACTTAAGAGAGCTTTCATATTTATAACCGATATATCTTTTGAGAGGTGACTTAGACGATGTTTTTTGTATAATAATATATCCGATTGACTTATAAAATGGAGAGAAACGATATGAATTTCTATACCACATAATGTAAGTTATATAAACATATAATATATTTAATAAAAGTTTTCAACGTTTGAATATTGTTTAAACTGACAAATTTAAATCAGAATTATAATTATGGATGTTAGTAAATTAGCAAAAAACATAAGTAAAATAAATAATATAACAGAACTAGATATAGTATTGGAAGGGGGATGCATGAATGGGGCCTACGAAATAGGCGGATTATTATTAATAAAGGAACTAGAAAAACATAAAAATCTAAGGGTATCGAGAATATCAGGAACAAGTGTAGGGTCCTTTGTAGGTTTCCTATATTTAACAAACAATTTACATACTTATATTGAACGATATCAAGAGATCAAGAATGATTTTCATAAATCAACACAACTGAAAAAATTAGGACAGGTATTAAATGAAATTATAAAAAACATAGATGACAAATCCTTCAAAGCAATACAAACCAACAGACTATATATTAAATATTATGATGTTAAAAATAAACATTCTGTTCTAAAAAGTCAATATAAAAATAAGGAAGAATTAGTAAATACAATATTAAAGTCGTGTCATATACCATATTTAATAAACGGAAATCCATATTTTATAGAAGATGGTCGGGAATACATTGATGGTGGTATGCCGTTTATTTTTAAACCTGATAAATTACCCACAAAGAAGGTTTTATATATGAAATTAACACAATTTAATAAAATATCTGGAATGTTCAATATAAAAAATGAAGAAATTATAGAAGGGAGAATATTAGAAGGGTTACTTGATACCTACAATTTTTTTTTAAAAAACAGGAACACCTCGATGTGTAGTTATGTCGAAAATTGGGGGATTATAAGTACGGTAAGATATAACTTGTATTCTTTAATATATTGGATAATGGTATGTACTTTTATAAAGGTACGATATATTACACTATTAATCTCTCCAAAATTAATGAGTTCTCCTATGTATAAACATTTCAAGCCTGTATTAACAAAATTATATAGGGACGTAATTCGTTATATTGTTTTTAAATAAATATAATAAATATTTTAATATATATATAATATGTTCAATGGTTTAGAAATAACACCTACAGAATGCTCTGTTTGTTTTGAAACAATAGATATAAATAAAAAGGTAACAACAGATTGTAATCATACATTTTGTAATACCTGTTTTTTTAAATGGATGCAAACAAATACAACTTGTCCAATATGTAGAAAGAGTTTTGTTAGTCCTTTTATGATGGAGGAAATAGAAAAACAGCAGAATATATTAGATGAGTTAATATATAACGAAAGTCAGGTGCGTGAATTTAATAGAATAGGGATTATCGAATATGATAAGAGGGAAAAACAATTAAAAAAATTAGAAGAGTTGTGTAAAAAGTGGACGAATGAAAAAAGGAAATTGGAAATAGAACGTGGGGTGTTAGAAATAGACATAGAAGCATTAAAAACATCTTTAACTACCGAAAAAAAAATGTTAAGAAATAATTATAAAAAAGAGTGGAACAAATTACATCATAAACAATCGTGGTGGAAAAAAATTGTAAAAAAATGAGCGTAAATGGACAAGAAATAAAATATTGTTATAAACTACAGTGATAATATGAATAGCAAGACGTGGGAGACAACAACAAGTAATGGAAAGATACACCCAGGGTATTACAAGAAACATTTATTAAGTGGGTTTAAAACTGATTGGGGTTATAGTAGTAACAATATCGTTTTACGAAATATTGAAAAAAAACCGTCTTATAGTTTTACAGTATTTGCATTTAAAGAAATAAATGGGAATTTATATATTGGTGTGCGAGCAAACACAAATGAGGGGAGTTGGAACAAATTAAAAATATTAAATTGGAACAACTGGGATAATGTATATGATTTAGTTTATAAAATAATATATATGTTTTTAACAGAATTGGGTTATAAGATATAAGTAGATATGCCTTATGCAGATAGTAAAGGATAATATTACCATTATTAGGCTATTTTTTTACTAATAAATTTAGTAATAAATGTTGTTATATATAATAGAACTCCTCCCCATAAACTATCTATTAAAATGAGGGGAATTGCCCATTTTTTAAATATGGTATGGTTTGTTAGATCAAAAACGGAATAGATTACAACACCGAGTATAAACGCGTCATATGTTGGGCGGTTGTTTTTTAAAACAAAATAGTAAACGGCGAAGGAAAGAATAAGATAAATAAAAATGATAGAAATAAAACGAAGTGTAATACCAGAACCTTGTATACTTCTTACAACAGATGAGAAATAATCGGAGAGAAGGTATAAATACCCGATATCAAGAATGACTAAAATAAACAACGGAACGATGAAATGAGTAATTAAAAAAGAGGTCTTCATATGTATTGTGGAGATTATAAATACGCTCTTGGTCTAGTTGGTTAGGACGTCGCCTTTACACGGCGAAGGTCGCGAGTTCAATCCTCGCAGAGCGTAACGAAAAACAAACAAAACAAACATTGTTTTAAAGAATAGACGATTATAAGAAAGGTGGTATTAAATTTCAAAAACTGAAAAAATTGAAAGCCATTGTGTCACAGTAATAGTATGATATTGCGTATAAAACACCTAGTCATAAACAACCAAACCATGTCCTTCAAAACCCGATCATCCAACGTCTTTGCCGCATCGTCTGTCCCAGGAAAGAACTCAGCACCGGTCATTAAAGTTGATCCCCATTACGATAACCTGGGTATCCGCGAACCCCACGAAATTGTGGGTTCGCCCGAATGGGCTTATATGCAGAATTTGAAAGAGATTCAGCGAACAGGGGTTGTTCGCGAGTTTACTCCCTTTGTTAGCAACACCCATGTATTTGAAAAAATGAAATATACTCAATCACAGTTAAATGCTGAAAGCGACTTGGTGAATAACATTCTAGATTTTACAAACACCCACGACTGGGCCCAGATTGAAGGAGGGGAACATAATAAGAAATGGCTTACGTCAAAGTATCCGGACAAACTATTTGAAACGGGTAAGATTCTTGAGCACATCAGTGGCGAAACACATTATTTCCCTGTAGCAGATATGGAAAATGACCCGCTTGGAATTGCGATGCACTACCAAATTTCACCAGGCGGAAGCACCTATACAATCAACCACAATGGATTTACCCCCTATGGAAATTCGCGTGACCGCTCGTATTGGAGTTACCGGACAAAGCGAAGAAATCGCTTGAACAAACAAAATGAATATAATGAGGGGATGGAGCGTGCTGCCGCCCTAGAAAAATTAGAGAATAATGACAACGACATTGAGATGAATAACTAATACAAGTGAAGATAATAAAAGATAATAAAAGATAATAAAAAATTTGTATTATTATGATTAAATGCCATTAAAGGTAAAGAATATAGAAAACATTCTTTTATTGAAAAAGAGTCATATAAAACAACCTTATTTTTTTTCACATAATACTGAATTTTTAAATACTAAAATATCGAATTTTCGTCGGTTAATGATCATTCTTGTAATAGAATTGAAAATACTTAACCCGGAACTATTACAAAATACACCCAATGGTATTAATAACAACACAGAGACAAAGAAAATACAAAGATTAGAAAATGCGATTAAGATGGGGTTGCAAGAATTAAAAAGCGGTAAGAATTTTTATTTTCAAGGAAAAGAACAAGTGCCAGAATTATTAAGTTGTTACTTTTATGTAACAAAAAGGTCATTTAATAGTTTTATAATAAATATACTAATTCCATTATTAAATATGGTTCAATGCAATTTAGAATACAAGTGGGTTAAAATGGAGGGAAAGGGTGGATTTTGGAGAGAATTAAAAGAAAATGAAACAATGACCGTTGGAAGTGAAGTAAGTTTAAATTTAAGCACCGGATTAAAAATGATAAAACTAAGTTAAACAAAAATATGCAAACAAAAATATACTTAATATATAATGGAAGGTCCAATTAATATAAATATGATAGATAGAAGTAATATTTTAGTACGGGAAGAAAGAACGACATTAAGAGATCCATTATATGGCAAAGAAACTCCGGGTAAACCTATAACAATAGAAAGACGATTTATATCTCACATAATTCCTATACTAAAGGCGTTTGTGATAATAACACTTTTCGTAATGAATGGTTCGGGTTATTCACCGTTGGGATGCAAAATCCAATATTTAATGAGTGACAAGTTTTGGTTTAATAAACAAATCATTATATTTTTTATAATTTATTTTATTATAAATTTAGGAGGGGAAACTATATCTAAATTGACAAACCCTATTCAACAACTGATAATTTCAATTTGTACTCTTATTTTGTATAATATTATTGCAAGATTGGGAGATATATGGTGGGATAAAAATCCGTGGTATTGGCCAGGACCGATGAGTTGGTTTGCAATATTAGTATTCCCATTGCTTTCAATCTATATATTGGATGATTTGCGCAAATATTATATTGCTGAGAACGCATCATTAATTTATGGAAATAGTATAGACGCTATAAAATCAATAGAAATAGGCATGATATTAGTTTCATTAGTTTTAATTGTTTGGGGGTTTTTAAAAGCAGTATTAGAAGCCCGAGGAAAATATAAAGCTGCATTTTCATTTTTTAAATTTCTTTTCGGAGGACCATTAACAGAAGATAGTGCTTGTTCTGGAATGGACTTTAATAAATATAAAAAGGAGTTGAAAACAAATAATAAGAAAACAAATATATTCGGAAGCACAATATTAGTAGGGCTTATATTATTTGTAACGTTCTCAATAGGTTATGTGGCGGTCTATAAATCAAAAATTGAAAAATATTTCAAATTATTAAATAAGAAATTAAGAAACCGGTATACCAAAGATAAATTACAATAAAATAATAAATTAAATATACTGTTATTTTATTATGACCAAACGCGGTGGGCTAGCTTCAGGAAAAAGAGAAATGGAAGATTATATGTTGTCACCTAATATAGACCCAGATGGGGATGATATACAAGAGACACTCGAAGGAGGATTAATATGGAAAATAAAAGGACCCGATAAGGAAATAAGTTATGAGCCTTTAAAAGATAATTTAATAACAATCGTAAAGGGTACAGTTTTAATTATAGGTATAACAGTGGGGGCACTTGGAATATGGTACGGAACTTTTGGTTGTATATCACAATATATAATGAAAAATTATACATGGGTTACACAATTTACATTATTCTTAGTTTTATTTTTTAACATATTCATTGTTATGGCGGAAAGTAATTCAAATATAACACCCCCGTGGATAAGTTTTGTGATGGCCTTTTTAACCTGGGCATTTTTTAATATTTGTACAAAAGTTGGAGATACCTGGGTATTTTATAATGTTCCATTTTGGCCCGGACCAATGACGTGGTGGGGAATAATTCTGATCCTTTGTTTGTTTATTTATTTTATTGATAATATGCGACAATATTGGGAAAAAACAAACGTCGGCGTATATACAGAAAAAAATAAAACCAGCGTTAAATTTTATACTCGCGTAGAGATTATTTCAATTATAATTGTATTAGTAACTATAGTAGTTCGTTTTACAATAGAACTAGTAAACGAAAAAAATAATTTGAAGGGGAAGTTTAATTTTATTAGTTTTTTTTTAGGGTTAGATACCATTGGTAAAGTAAGAAAACAAGGGAATACAAATAATCTGTTTAACGTTTCAGGAAGATGTCGTGACGATTATATCAAAGATATAGATAAACAACTAAAAAATGGAATAAAAAATTCTTATTGGACAAAAGCAAAGGAAAAAATAAACAAAATATTAACAAAATATTAACAACATCAACATTAGTTACTGTAATCTTCCGGCATAAACATTGTGGGCCCTATCAGTAAGATTTTTCCATGTTATATTACAATCTTGTTCAATGAGAACATACTCTATAATTAAAATTCGTGCATTTGGATTTTTTATAGAATGATATAATTTATAAATTAATTTAACAATTCGCTTATTATTAATGTTCGATTTTATTGCTGAAGTAAATATTATTCGTGGTCCAACTAATAACTTTAATTTGGGTAGTGTTTTCAAACATTTGTTATATCTTTTTATGTCTTTACTATTATGTTCGTGAGGATACACAAGGAAATCCCATAAATATTCTCTCCAAATAGAAGAATGAACAAAGGGCATCGACCACATTGTATGTCTTGTGCATTTGGTAAATTCAAAATAGTCTGCCCTTGTCATAACACTTGTAGGTATTATATTACTTAAAATATATATATATATATCAATTTAACAAGATAAACAAGATAAACAACACAAACACCTATTTTTTAACTTTCTTATGAAGGTTCCGTTTTTTAATACTAATCCATTTTCTTGACAACAATATATACAAGTTTTAATATTCGCCCCCGTCCCCCACCACATAGAATAACATTGTTTATGGATATTTTTATTACAATATGAGCATCGGTAGTATTCTGATTTATTATGAATATTATAAAAACAAATAATACATTCCATTATATTAAAGATATAAAGAATTTAATATTCAATAAGTTATTGAACATTAATAAAGATTTTCCTAAAATGAACTTAAACAATTGCCACCAAGATATGGTGTGGAGGTATTTGGTCCTTACAGCGAATTAAACAAATTTAAAACAAATTTTTTTGGACCAAGCATAGTAAACGAGGATTCATACAGCGATTTAACAATCTTCATTAAAGAATATTTAAAAGAATCCTACAAAGTCGTGTTGGAAACATACAGCAAACAATCTTAAAATAAATGACCGGATATGGGTTCGATTCCCATTGTGGCGCTCTAGTTTAGAGTGGGTATGGCACCTAGGTAACCACCTTGTTTCCAAAATAAAGATCTGCATTTTTTTGTGGAAAAGACACGCCCTTATAGCTCAGTGGGAGAGCGCTGCACTTGTAATGCAGAGGCCCCGAGTTCAACCCTCGGTGAGGGCTGAAAACGGGGAATAACAATTTTAACCAAAATTCTACGTGGCCGAGTGGTTAAGGCGATAGCCTGCTAAGCTATTGGGCACAGCCCGCGTGAGTTCAAATCTCACCGTAGACGATAATATCTATTCTCCATAAAACAATGGTTTCTAACAGCAACACTTCTTGCCTTATAGCACGTGGTCGTGGGTTCGAGCCCCACCAACAGGATTTTTAAAAATTATAAATAACCTGTTGTAGCTCAGTGGGTAGAGCGCGTTTGAATGAAACCAGTAACTGGCCGCTTGGTCTAGTGGTATGATTCTCGCTTTGGGTGCGAGAGGTCACGAGTTCGATTCTCGTAGCGGCCCTATAAACAAGTTAATAAATATATTTTAAATACTTAAAATATATTTGGATGTATAAAAAATATATAAATTTAGGAAAAAACGCCGTAGAAAATGAAGATCATGAAACATTACAAGAATTATATATAGAATTACACAACACTGACTATCGTATTAATACTGCAGATATATTTTTGAAACTATTTTACCATGCTTGTAAATTAGAAAGAAAGGGAACAATTTTATATTTATATAATTATTACAAAACAATGAGTATTTGCGACAAGATAGCATTAAGACAGAGTTTTGTATATGGAAAATACCTTATGAAAACTATCGAACTGAAAGAGTGGTATTCTAAAACTATTTTAGTAAATCAACATATACAAAATTTATAAATAAAACAAAAATTTAACTATATACAATTGTACATTTTTCACTCTAGCATTTTTATAAGTTCCCTTTTGCTATCTTGGACCAGTTGACAATAACGATCGATAGTAATCGGTCGTTCTTGTCCTTCATATTCAGCATCAAAATTTTCCATAATAAACCGATAAACCTTAACGTTTGAACACTGTCCAATACGGTGTGCGCGTGCAATTGCCTGTTCTTCAACCGCCGGGTTCCAGTGCGGGCTTGTAAAATAGATGTCTTGGAAATGTTGCAGGTTCAGTCCCTCGTTTGCCGTCTGGATCTGAACAATCAACACCTGGGGTGCGATAAACTGGTCAATGATTGGAAACATCCATTCCTCCGAATCACGCCAAGCACGACAAACCTGGGAAAACCCCCCAGAAGAAACCGCGTAGTTCAGGGCATTTTCTCGTTGCTTTTTGGTCGTTCTTCCATCAACACTCGTGCAAGCAATGCCGCCTTTTGTAAGTAATGCTTCCAACAAATCTATCTCGCCACGATAGTGACAAAATACAATTTTTCTCCGACCATCTCGCTGCTTAAATCCGTTCAAGATATGTTTTGTAATGGCAGTCATTTTTGAACACGTTTTGATATCCGCCATTTCAATATCCCAAGAAAGATCACCGCGCTCTTGCAAACGCTTGACCGCGCGATTTAAAAGGTGAGGGAAAACACAAACCTGTCGAGCACGAATAAGCATAGGCATTCCACGCGTAAGAACACCAATCGCTTCATCAACATTGTCAACGGAAACGTTGCTAAAGTGTGTTTGGCTGTGAATTTGTGCTGCTATATTTTTTTCCGAGTCGGACCCCCACGGAACAGTGATTTGCTCAGCCTGAATGGGTGGCAACTTAATCCCCACAAGTTTTTTTGTCCTCCTCAAAAGATACACCCGAATGATCTGGCGGAGTTCGGATATGTTAGTATATGTGCCCGCGTTGAAACCCAACACTTTACAAAGTGCATAAAAGTCGGATGCTTTGTTTTGGATGGGGGTTCCAGTGACGAGCCACCTGATATTTGCCTGCAGCATCCGCGCCCCTTTAAAAGCCCCTGTATTCATGTTGCGGATGTGATGTGCCTCATCCATTATGATACGGTTCCATTGGACCGACCACAGCGGAGAAGCACCCGTGTTTGGTTTTCTTGCCCCCGTTATTTCCTTTGGACTGCGGTCCGATATCATTCCGTAGGTAGTAAGGACTACGGGTGCCGTCTTTAACTCTTCGTAAGTAACCTTTTTTACATTGGTCCCGTGATAAACAAGGGGGGTGTGTCCCAGAAACCTCTCAAAGATATCCCGCCACTGTTCTAAAAGTGCCAGCGGGAGAACAATGAGAGTGTTGGTTTTTCCTCCAACTCCCTTGAAATTGCTAACAATGCAACCTAACATTAAAATAGTTTTTCCAAGTCCCATCTCGTCTGCAACTATCCCCCCTCTCACACCATGAAGCAGTTTATCCCCACATTCTCGCTCTAAACAAAATTTAAGACCAGAAATCTGGTGTTTTTTCTCACTAAGTCCCGCCTTCTTCAACCAATTTTTAAAACTCACTATTTTACCCTCCATTTGTACGTTATAGTACCAAATCCGCTATTTTTGTGAAACTGTTATCCCATCATATCCTCCGTTCCATATCAATTTTTTAGAGGAATTCCTCAAACACTAACATCAGAGTAACTTCGAGAACGTTTTTTACAAATACATCGCCCATAAAGACAGTTGCAACAAGTGTCTTGTTTATGCCTTTTTTCCAATACCAATTGTATGTGTTTTCTCATTTGTATTGCATCAAACTTTTCACGTTCTTTGCAACACAATGAACCATATATAGGTTCGCCATTATTTGTATTCAAAGCTTGTTTTTCTTCCTTCATTCGTTCTTTCCCGATTCTGTCTTCCATCAACTGGGAACCTTCGGGAATGTCGACAGATACTTGTTTATTGATATAATTGCCCATTTTATCTATATGGAGAAAGTAATATGATTTAATTGTACTATTTTTCTTTCAATTTTGTAATAGAAAACTTTAATACTAAAAATAATTAAGGACGTCCCATTATATATATAAAATGGCACTTCAAAGAATTCAAAAAGAACATCAGAATTTAATGAGTGACCCGCCTGCAAATTGTAGTGCAGGGCCAATGGCAGATGACATGTTTAGATGGCAGGCAACTCTTCTCGGTCCAACGGAATCACCTTATGAAAATGGTGTTTTTTTTTTAGAAATTAATTTTCCTGCCGAATATCCGTATAAGCCACCCCGTATTCATTTTACAACTAAAATTTATCACCCAAATATTAATAGCAATGGAGGCATTTGTCTTGATATTTTAAAAGACCAGTGGAGTCCGGCATTAACAATATCAAAGGTATTATTATCAATATGTTCTTTATTGAATGATCCTAATCCCGATGACCCATTGGTGCCAAGTATCGCTGAATTATACATTAAAAATAAGGAACTATATATTATTAATGCAAGAGCATGTACATTGCAATATGCAATGGGTGAAGATAATGAACTATTTTAACTCAATAACTTCAATAGTACTCCTTGTTAAACTATTGAAATACTGGGTTATGAATGGTATTATATCAACATCAACAACCAGGGCAATATTTTTTTTTGTATTTTCATATGATTTGCAAACATCATATAAAAATGTACAAATGCGATTTTTAATATCTATTTTTCTCTCCTTTATCTTAATATTATTTGAATAAATAGATGACTTATATTCATCATTTATTATAGATGTAATATATTCAAAAAATTCATAACTATTTTTATTATAATTAAGAAATAGGGTAGATTTATCGTTCATATCAACCTTATGAATGGGTAATAAAGCATAATCAATGTTTATATACTTACCGGATTCAATACTATAGGGATATATAGTTTGTAATGTTCTAAGAAAGGGGGAACAAAATATTTTATCCGGTTTAATTGAGTTTAATTTTGAAATTAATACATCTGCCTCATAAAAACCCTGTTCAGTTAGGATAGATAAAAAATCATTCGAGTCTACACTATCACAACATTGTATTATAGTTATCTTCATAATACAATCTATATTATTATATTTAATTATATTAGAATTGTTAAATACTATAGTAGAGCCAGACAACGGATTGGTTCCTTAAATACAAATTCTCCCGGAATTAAAAAAGAGTAAAACCTGTTGTTCCATATTGTGCATAAAATATTAGTATATATATATATATAATGGATAATACAGAAGA
>TARA_R110002073_G_scaffold68128_2_pt1 | contig 13527 bp, 24 predicted proteins | sample TARA_R110002073 | Tara Oceans TARA_R110002073 (sample SAMEA4397174) | marine metagenome | biome: Polar Biome; feature: [DCM] deep chlorophyll maximum layer (ENVO:01000326); material: water (ENVO:00002006), including particulate matter (ENVO:01000060) such as... | depth 40 m
CTGTAGCCGTCTACAGCGGCCCATACATAGCAATGCTCTGTTTTTTTGAGCAGCCGCAGCAAAGTGCTCAAGGTCATTGCCGCCTTTATTCGACTCCCAATCCGGTCAATCACCTTGTAGACTCCATCACTACAAGCCCCCGCCCTGATGATGTCGTCGGCTGTTAAGATGGGGTCATGTGACATTAGGACGCCTCCCACGCCCGCCAAGCTTCGGCGGATATATCAAAAACGGCCGTGATATCTCGAAGAGATGGAATATCGGCTGGCGCGCTGATTTTGCTGTTTTGGGTAGGGCCGGTCTCAGCCAGCTGCATCAAGCCTCGCGTGGTCCCGAAGCTGATGGCCATTTTGGCGGCAGTGAGCGGCATAATTTCGGCGTTAACATCCTGATCATCTTCGATCAGGCCTGCGAAAACGCCCCGGTGTTTGGTCGTGATTAAAACTGCTTTCATCATCTCATCCTTTGGCTTGGTTAATTATTTCCGCTTGCGAAAATCAGGGGCCGGACGTGTCGCGGTTGAAAGTGCTCTGCGGTGTTTGTGAGATAAATGTAACAAATAATGTTACTATAGTCAATGAATAAATGTAACAAAATATGATACTTTAATTTACATCGTATTTTTGGTGGGGTATAAAGATGGGGACACGGCGGCGTTGCATTGTTAGTCTCAACCCGATATTCTCCCGAAATAAGAAAAGGGAGGGAAAGATGCTGGAAGTGAGCCAAGCAAGATTACAGCTACATTTCGACGTTCATCAACCGATTGAATTAGTCGACTTAACAATTTCATTGGGCGCATTGGCGTCAGAATATAGAAGTTTTTTACTCTCTCACACCGTTAAAAAAATTAGTGACGATGATGTAAAATTATATATTACGGAAATTAAAAACAATTGCATTTGGGCGGAGCTGGCGGGGGCATCCGCATTATTAGGGACATTGTATTCCGTTATGGACTACACTGTTTTGTTTTGTGATTTTACAAACCGCATAAAAGATGGAATTGAATATTTTTCGAATTACTCTAAATTGGCTAATAGATCCAACGTTGATATTCCGTATTCAACACGAGAGTGTGAGAATTTTTCAAATTTCCTAGGCGTTGTCGCTAACAATGAGGGTGGGAAACTTGGATTATCCGCTGCGGAATTTTCAGGTGACACTGCTAGTCCTAAAGCAAGTTTTACATTCACAAGTAGTCAAGCGCACGATGCCAAGAGGGGGGCTTTGCTTGCGAAGAGGGATATGGAGGGGACACAGGGCGCAGATTATTCCAATGTAATTATGTATTTCCACCAAACAAACATAGAAAACCCTAAGGCGGAAGGCAGGACAGGAGATAGGGCAGTTATTAAAAGCATATCTCCAAAGCCATTGCGCGTTTATTTTGTCTCACAACTAGATCAGGAGCGAGTTAAGTCTATGATTGACGATCCTACCCATAACCCTCTGAAGGCTTCATATAATGTTGATGTGAACGTTGAGGTCGGGAGATCCGGCAAGCCGTTGCTGTACCGCGTTATAAAGCTTCATTCCATAATACCTGACGAGTAAAGGTAAAAGAAAGGCCCGGTCAAACCGAGCCTTTAATCATTAAATAATATTTGAGATTAAAATTTGAATACGATTCCCGCAGAGCCGCCTATTGAGCTGGCCCCGTCAAAATCTTGCCAATCGCCTTGAACGCGGAGATTTATTGTTTCACTAAGCACAAATTCGCCACCGATACCGGCATGGATGCCATTATCACTTTCGCTTGCAGATTGATCTAAAGCAGAGACGGAGACGCCATTCCACCCCCATCCGGCCACCACAAACAACAATGCTTTTTCAGACCCGAACCCGAGCGTGGCATTTAATCCATAAGATGCGTCTGAAGATACATTTGCGGTTATCCCGCTAACAACAAAATCTTTATTAGCCTGGTTGCCCTGAACATAACCTTCCATGCCGAGAAGTACGCCATTGGAGACTTCGGCGCGATATCCCAGAAGGCCGCCATATGTGACGCCACTAATGTTTTCATCAAGGTCATCAAAGCTGTATGAATTAACGCCTATCATGCCACCAGCATAAGCCCCTTCAAAGGGGTTCTTGGCTTCTTGTGCAAATGATGTAGTGGAGAATGCTGCAATGATTGCGACGGATAAAAGTAGTTTCCTCATTATATTTTCCTTAAACGTTTTTGAAAAAAAATTGGGGAAATAACAAAACCCCAATTGGCTGATTGAATAACATTAAGTGATTTTAAAGTATATAGTGCATTTGTACTAAATCTCGGGCTTTAAAGGAAGCTTTTAGTACAAAAAGACTATTGTTTTACAATTAAAGATGTGTAATTGTTAATGATACCTCCCCAAGCGGAGGTTACTAGGGCTCCTACACCCTTTCACTAGATAAACCTCAATTCTTCCAAAGAGGCCATACTACCCGGTACTCTGTACAACTGACCGGGCCCCGCTACTCGTGTCACGAGCGGGATTAGTCTGGCATTAATATGTTATTAATCTCTTAAGATGAAATGGGGACATCATGGATGAAGAAGAAATTAAAATAGCAGTAATGGCTATTGAAAAGTGTTTAAGTTGTAGCAGGGATGTTGTCAGTTGTCCGCTAAGTCCAGCGGTCTGTCGTCAAAATATGCTTCCACATAAGACGGATCAAGGCCCGGCTTCCCCTCCACCATATGATAAGCCTTAGCGACGAGGGCCGCCTTTTCGGCGTTACTCGCATTCGGCACCCTCTCCAAGACCAGCCGCACAAGGGTTTCTATTACCTCAACAGGTATTCGGCTTGTGTGGCCGAACATTGAGAGATCTTCCGGCTGGCAGCCTAAAATCACTGCAAACCGTTCCTTATTCTTGTCGCTAAGCGGAGTCTTGGCGTTTTCAAGCCGGTTGATATGCACCCGGGATATGCCAACCAGTTCGGCGAGTTTTTCTTGGGTGTACCCGCGCTTTTCGCGCCACTCTGCTAATCTATTTCTCATTAGTGGATATTGATCTTTCCAGAGTTTTTTTTCAATACACATGATTTGTTACATTTTTCCTTGATTGTAGTAACATTATTTGTTACATTCATCTCATGAACATAGAACAGCACATAAAACAGTCAAACATGACGCAAGCCGAATATGCCGACGCTGTCGGGATAAGCCGAATGTCGTTGTCCAGGATTTTATCTGGTCAGCGCCCCGGTCAAAAAACGGCACACAAGCTAGTAAATTTCTCGGGCGGAAAAGTGACCTATAACGAAATTTATTCTGCCCCAATATCCGAATAACCCGCATGATCCAGCGGGCCGCCAGAGGGTGGTAACTCCTCCCCAGACCATCCTCTGGCAACCTGAATACACAGAGAGGCTTTGATCGCTTTGCCGGGAATGGTTGGCACAGCAGGAGCCCAAACACAAGCCCTTGGAGCGGGTCCATTCACCCCGTTTCAAGGCACTCCAATACCCCCGGTTTGAAAAAACCTTCTTGCACGCCGGGGAGACTGAGGGTAGGGGCAGCCGGTTGAGCGATTTGGCCGCCCCTCCCATTTTTTAAGAATAGCAGTATGAGCCAGAAAAATAATGTTAAATTCAAGTCAAATCACGCAAGAACTTATTGGCAACATGGTCAGGGACACTTTACGGAAGTGGGTCGGGGGCAAGACGGCAGGAAAGCCATACACATTCGCCGAACTGGCGGACCTTATCGGAGCTTCACAGAGGACTGTAGAGAACTGGGTCAGCGGCGAGGTTGGTGCCCCGGATGTTTCGGCCTTTTGGCGTTTGTGCCAAGTGGAAAAAATGGGCCCGCACCTTCTGGAAAGCGTTCTTCTTGCGGTCACGGATCGCACATCATTACCACAATCCAGTGAAGACGGCTGCACTTTTGAATTGAACGCCATTGTCTCCGCAGCCATGGCCGTCCTTGGGTGGGCGTTGAAAGATGGTCGCGTTGATCACACAGAACAGCCCCACGTTATCGAGGCGGTTAAAGAACTTCACCGTCAATCCGGCGAATATCTAGCAGCACATCAGAAAGGACAAGCATGAACAGCATTAAGCAGGCAGCCGCATGGAGCGCGGTTTTATTCATTATCGCGGTTTTCGTGACTTTTATTGCGATTGTTGGCGCAGCGTGACGGACTGGTGGTCGGAGCAAGAGGCCGAGGCCGACCGCATCCGCCGCCTATTGGGAGACGATGAAGAAGACGGGCCAGACCCGCAGAGATTTTTAACAGGCCAGAAAAATGGCCGCATGGAAAGGAAAAACTATGAGTGAGCCAGAAAACACAGGCGGAATTGCACAAGATGTAATCCGCTCATTTGTAGAACGTATCGAAAGGCTGGAAGAAGAGAAGAAAAATCTCGCCGACGATATCAAGGACGTTTACGCCGAAGCGAAAGGCAGCGGCTTTGAGGTGAAAATCCTGCGCGAGATCATCAAGATGCGCAAAATGGAAGATCACGAGCGCCAAGAACAGGAAGCCCTGATCGACCTTTACGCCCATACCCTCGGCATGGCTCGGGGGTAGCTATGACATTTTACCCCATCACACCAGTAGCGAAGCCGCGCCAGACACGATCCGACAAGTGGAAGCAGCGCCCTTGTGTGATGAGGTATCGCGCCTTTGCCGATGAATGCCGCCTGAGGGGCGTTGATGTACCGGACGGCGCACATGTGACTTTCGGCATACCCATGCCCGCGTCATGGTCCAATAAAAAAAGGCTCAAGATGATCACGGCACGGCACCATAAAAAGCCAGACGTCGATAATCTTCTGAAGGCCTTGCTTGATGCTGTCCACCCGGACGATAGCCATATCAGTGACATTCGCGTGACAAAGGTCTGGGCCGCAGAAGGGTGGATAGCAGTGGAGGATCGGCTATGAGCTGGTATTATTCTGGAGAAGAAATAGCTTTTATAAAGCGCAATTTTCCCCGCGTCACCGCCAAGAGCCTTGCGGCACAGCTTTATTTTATCAGCGGCATTAAGCGCGAGGCTGAGGCGATAAAAAAGAAAGCCTATGCCTTGGGTTTGTCACCCCGGCGCAAGATGGTCAAAAAGCCCAAGAAGACCATCCACGCTGGCCGCCCGAAAAAGTCGAAGCCACTACCGTATATTGTGTACATGCCACCCGGAAGAGCAGTAATCCGCACCCGCGAGATTGTCCGGGCCATGGAGAACACGGACACCACGGTCAAAGATTTGGCGCGGGCGGCTGACTTATCAGCAGATACAATACGCGCCCTAATCGGCAAGGGCGGGATGCCCGAGCCTTATGCCTCACGGGTGCGGGGAATTCTGAAAATTAAAGGCGGTGGGAAATGAGTGAAACTTTATACGATTTAGCCAAGAAATTTGAGGCATATGAGACAGATGAGTGGGCTGCTAAAGCCATTCTGTCAAAAGAGATTATGACCAAGCTTGTACGAGATCCTTGCACAGGCCGGGGAATGCTTGCGCGCGTCGCGGAAAGCTTTGGCTATGCGGTGGATGCCACGGATCTGGCGCATTGCTGGGGCTATGGCACCACTGGCGTTGATTTCCTGACCAGTGAAGAAGACCTGTCAGATGTCACTGTTTTTATGAATCCACCCTTTTCAAAAGCGGTAGAATTCGTCTTGCATGCGAAAAAACTGGGTGCCAAAAAAATAATTTGTTTCCAGCGGTTTAGCTGGTACGAGGGATCAAAAACAAAAGGACGGAAACGCGGTCAATTTTGGGCGGATAATCCCCCAAGCCGGGTGTATATTTGTGGAGATCGCGCAAGTTGTTGGCGCATGGATTTGACGCCTGAAGAAACCGGAAAGATGAGCAACACCCCCACGGCTCACGCATGGTTTATCTGGGAGCGCAACGCACCCTCAGGGACCATGCTAAGCCACATCTACAAAGAAGATGCTGTCAGCCAGGCGGTGACGGAATGACCATCTATAATCTTTTTGATGAGCGTGGGCGGGTAGTCGGGAATATTCGCGGAGACCTCGGGCCTCATTGTCCGGATTGCATGGGCGTTGCGGATTATCTTTGCGACTATCCTGTAGGAGATGACCTCACTTGCGATCGCCCCATGTGTGAGAGGTGTTTGAAGTGTGTGGCACCTAATATTCATTACTGTGCATCACATGCAAAACAATGGGAAAATTTCCGAAGAAATGGAGGGGTTGCCCAGCAATTGAAAAATGTCGTTCCTTTTCCCGCCACACCCTTCTTTTTTTTTTTGCGACAAGGTATAGAAGGGCGAGCATATGTTTCCACGAGGCACTAAAATCACTCATCATCAAAGATTGGCGGTGGCGGAATGAGCGGACTGCCTTGGATGAAATTTTACCCGGTTGATTGGCGTTCCGAGCCAACGTTACGAATCTGCTCATTGGCTGCTCGTGGCCTATGGGTGGAATTACTAGGACTAATGCACGAAGCAACGCCGCGTGGACACCTCTTAATCCGTGGTCTATCTCCGACAGATGCGCAACTTGCAGCACTGGTAGGAATCCTTCCTGAACAACTCACCGAATTAATAGGCGAGTTGGAGACAGCAAGGGTTTTCTCCCGGACTGGCAAGGGCGTAATTTACTCTAGGAGAATGACAAAGGATGAAAAGAAAATAAGAACTGCGGTGAAAAATGGGAAAAATGGAGGCAACCCAAGTCTCTGTAATAAAAGGAGAAATACGCCGTCGGATAACCCCGAGGTTAAGGATGGGGTTAAACTAAGAAGCCAGAAGCCAGAGTTAGATAGTAAAAAAGATATATCTAAAGATATATCCAAAAAGCTCGAAGAAACACCCCCGGATAATCCACCTGAAAAAAAAGGAAAATCAAATGCAAAGCGAGGAACGAGGCTCCAAGTCCACCTTGGCGAGGATATCCGATTGCCTGCCGAGTATCGACAATTTGCCCTCACTGAGGGACACCCAGACCCAGACCGCGAATGGAATAAATTCTGCGATTACTGGATTGCCAAAGCTGGCGCCACAGCCGTCAAGCTTGACTGGTTTGCAACATGGCGGAATTGGGTGCGTAACGATTTCAACAGGGGTCGTGCTGAAGGTCAGAATAAAAACCGAGGCGGGTCAAGCGGTAGCGCCAATCTTGACGGCGCGGCAATGGCGATTAATCGACGACGCGAGCGAGAGCGAGAGGATGCGAGAGAGCAAGCAGCACCTCAATGGTCCATCGATCAAGTCGATTTCTGACGACTTTGAAACGGCGTGGGCCATAATTTTTGTACAAGGCGTCGCGGCCTGCGAAACGGGGTCTTACCAGCAGGTCATTGCTCGGCTGACAAGGCTCAAATTGCAGAAGCCTACGCAGCGCATGACTGGGCAGGAGGTGGGTCTTTTTTTAGAGGATATCGCGACGGAGCTTGAGAGCCGGGGATATTCCTACGCGGCGATCGAGGAGGGGATAGGTCGGCTATTAGTTATCGAGGAGGGGGATTTTTTCCCAAGCCTGAAGACGCTCATCAAGCACATCCATCCAGTCCATCACAAGCTTTTGAGGCGGATTAAAATGCTCGGTCAAATGCTGGAGGCAAAGCACGATGGAAATGGAAATGCATGAGATTGAAAGAGAGTGCCGCGAGCTGTGCCGTAAAAACCGGGTAAGCCCGGATGCTATGGCACCGGCAGAATTTCAGGGCACACCGGGATACCCGGTTGAGCCGGGCGGCTACGTCAAGCAGTGGATGCTCTGGATATCCACGGTAAAGGGCAGGTCTCGGGTCAGGCATGACCAGTTTGAGCGGGAGATACTCGAGAGCCGCAAGACATTGCAGCGGATTATCGACGAGACAACGCCTGCGCGCAAGCCGCAGCACAAATATCACACGGAGAAGAGGTGAGATGAGGGAATTAAAAAGCGGCAGCGTTCACGGTCGGCGGAGTATTTTAAAAGCTCCATCAAGAAGCCGCCGCCGCTGCTATTGCGGATGTAAGGCCAGAGCGACGCATATTGGATTGGGCGACGGCGTCGGCCTTATGATGGGCTGTGATTTCTCTGTCAGGGTCTGGGTGAGAGACGGACACGCGGTCTGGAGGCGAAGAACGATGGATGATTTCAACCAGCAGGAAAGGAACAGTCATGTTTGAGAATGCAGCATTCGGGGCGGGTGAGGTCATCATACCCCTTAGTCAGGACATGATCAGATTTATGTCAAAGGTCAATCTTCGGGCGAATGAAACAGGGTGTTGGCTATGGACAGGCCATAATTCAGGTGGCGGGCGCGGTGGTGGGTATGGCCGCTTCTCATATAGGAATTGCACTGTTGCCGCTCACCGGTGGATTTATGCGCAAATGAATGGACGGATCAATAAACGCCACCAGATTGATCATACATGTAATAACCGAAACTGTGTGAACCCAGCCCACTTGGAAGCAGTCACGCCCTCGGTTAATCAGAAACGAAAATATGAAAGGGCTGTAGGATGATGTACGGGTTAATGTGGAAAATAGGGACAATCAAGAATGGGTTCTTGCGCAAAGGCCTGTTGTTGTTGACAGTCCCGGTAGTCCTGATTTTGTCCCTTATCGTGGCATTTCTGATGTTGTGGCCACATATTTATCAAGCGGCGCGGTGGTGGAGGGCGGAGGCTCTTGAAATATTTGGTGAGACAATAAAATGGTATAAGAGCGCCTTTCGCGGCGACAAAGGTGATGATCTTGATTGGGATGTGGAATTATGATCCCGGAAACCACCACTATGCCACAAATTAAATCATTTCGCATTGCCAGCGCGCCGGGTGTGCCGCCCTTTGTAAGCGCCGTTCTGGATGATGACCGGCATATCGCGCAGTTGTTGAATAAGAGCCAGTTACTGAGGCTTATCGTTGATGCCGCGCTCGCGGTGGAAAGTATGGAGGATTGAAATATGAGTGAGGAAGCGGTGCAGAAGATGTTGGAAGAACAGGAATGGGAACGGGGATTTCAGGAGCAAGAATGGGAATTTCAGGAGCAGGAACGGGAACGTCAAGAGCAAGAATGGGACTACGAACGGATGAAAGAATATTACACCAAAAACCCGCACGGGTGAACCAAAAAAAAGTGGCCTTTAACCCAGAAAATGTTGGTGAATTTAATCATTGAATCAGCAAATGCAATTGCACACATGGAAAGGGAAGACAATGAGACTTGACTGGGAAAAAATTATAGCGGTAACCGTTTTTGCGGGGCTGGCAATTTTAATTTTAATTGCAACCGGCGCACATGTGGGGCGGAGCATAGCGGCGGCAGTCGCATGTGATCACCTGACGGACCGTAGCGAGTATGCCACATGCGTGGAGTCTATCGCCGCCGGTAAAAATTACGAGACGTTGAAAAAAGTTGAAAAGGAATAGCTGTATGGCAACGGCGCTCACAGAAGCGAAGATCAAGAAAGTCCGCAAACGTCTCCACCGAGGGGAGACGGAAGGCAAGATCCTTTCAGCGGAAAAAATATCATTGGCTCAACTGGAAAACATTCGGGATAATTTCAATCCAGAGGCCACACCGGAAACCCTCAGCAAATTGAAGCGTGACCCGCTGAAGAATCTGGAAAGTCGCGGGGCGCTGGATGAATGTGATCTGATGGCCGCAGACATGATCCGGGCGGCTATTCAAATCCGCACAGCCGGGCTCGGCAGTAAATGCGCCAGCATTGAAACGCGCATCGATCAGGTCGGCAAGAAGAGGGGGGAAGATGAAACGATGTGGTCCATACGTGTTCAAGAGCAATATAGCGCATGGTTGATGCTCTGTGCGGTGGAGAGGCCCCGTATCCAGACGATCCCCGTTACGGAGCTGTTGACGGACCTTGTGGGGTTGAAAGATCTTGATCAAGCGTACGGTAAGGAGAATGGCTGGACACGGGACCATGTTGTCCGGGGATTAAAGCTATACTGTGAGAATTTTAGGCTTGGTTAATATTGATAGTTGACAAGCGCGGAATACTCCCGCAATATATTGTCATCTTGGGATTTGCGTCTCAAGTGATGAATAAGCCGCCGACATTTCCCCCAAGTGTCGCGGCTTTTTTTATTGGGGGACGGAATTCAGGGTTTTTTCCTCCCAGACTGGTCGCTTTCGAGCGGCCTTTTTTATTTTAAGGTGCAGAAAATGGGTACTCTAGCCAATGAAATTTTATTCGATGAATTGAAGGCGACGGTCAAGGCGACGCGGCAAAGGTCCGCGCGGGCGGTGTCCGACTTAACCACCTCTGGAAATGAGGCCTTTATTTTCACACTCAAAGCCCATAAAGACCGGGCGTTGGCGACGGCCGCCTATCCAGCGGACACAATCTCGGACATCGAGGCGGATGTTGTCGAGGTCAAGGCTGGTGTGCAGGCTATCCTTGCTAAAATCGCTCTTATCGAGAGCGTGACTGATGAAAATTATGACGCTGTGGCCGCAGCCAGCGGCGTCGCCGACAAGATTTAAGTATGGCTTTTCCTGATGGGTGGGGCCGCAAGTGTATTATAACGATCCCCGCCGCCAAGATCGCGGGCAATAACGACAATTTCCCCATTTTATTGACTGAGGATAATCTCCCCACCGAGATGATCGATGCGGGGGTTAATTCTGCGATTAACGGCGGTGGGGACATTCGGTTTTCGCTGGATAGCGCTGGAGCTACTCAGCTCCCTTGTGAGATAGTCTCTTTCGTCACCAGTGCTACTCCCGGGAATAGATTTGCTTTGATATGGGTAAAATACCCAGCCCTTTATTCTGGCGCGGATCGGACGCTATACGGATGGTATAAAAAAGCGGGGGAGATACAGCCCGCTTTTACCGATCCTTACGGTCGCAATGCGGTCTGGTCAGGTTACTATTTAGCCAGTCACGACTGCTTGAATGATTCTTCAGGGAATGAAACTTTTACAAATTCCGGGACTGTTGCAGCAACGGGTCCAAACGGCGGCGATGCTCGCCAGTTCGATGGCTCAGATCAAATCAGCAATTCATTTGACGCAAATCAGCGGCCCATGACCGTCCAAGTGCTGTTCAATCCTGATGCGGTCGCCTCTGAGCAGACTCTTTGGGCGTCGGAGCAATTTCTTGTAATGGCCGGCTTCGGCGTTTCATCCGCTGGTGATCTGGTCAGTCAAGAATGGGCGTCTGGCGCTAATGACGGGACAGCCGCTACAGCCACCGCAGGAGTAACAGCTGCAGCTTGGCACAGCGCGGCGGTATCTTATGTATCGGACTCTGAGCGTACGATCTATTTGGATGGGGGCAATTCGCACCTCAACACGGCGACTAAAGGATCAACTGCTTTTTATTCCGGGAATTCGACCACTCTTGGAGATGGTGATTACGGGAATCATTTGGCTTCCGGTAATTTTGTGGGCTTAATGGCCGGGTATAGGGTATCTAAGACAGAATTGTCTGCCGACTGGATTGCGACCGAGTATAGCAATTGGTCAGACCCCACCGCCTTTGCGAGTGCGGGGACGCCGGAAGGTGTGGGAGGTGGCGGGGTTGATGTGACGCCGGGAGTAGGTGCGGTGTCAATTACGGGCTTTGCACCCACGGCGGCGGCTCTTGCTTCGATAAATGAGACCCCGGGTGTTGCGTCCGTCACTTTGACCGGGTACGCGCCCACGGCATTGGCGTCCGCATCGATTGCACCGGTGCCAAATGCAGGAAATTTATCGTTATCCGGATACGATCCAGACGTAACAGTCACGGCGTTGATTCAGGCGTTGCCCGGAGTAGGTAGTATTGCAGTCACGGGCTACCAGCCCACCGCTGTAGCAGGGGCCAATGTAGGGGCCGCCCCGCTTACGGGCAGCATCACAATCACGGGCGACACGCCCCAAGTGACGGCGACAGGAAATATTTTTAATGCCCCCGGCGCTGGGGCTTTGCAGCTTACGGGCTTTGCGCCGGACGTGGCAGCCCTATCCGGCGTCAGTCCAGCGCCAGCCGTCGGGCAAATTGATATTGCAGGATACTCGCCGACCATTGCAGCGATGGCCCCGCAAGAGGCTATACCAGGCGTTGCTCAAATAAATTTGACGGGATATGCGCCTATTGTGGTGTCTGCGGAACCTGTCGGGGTATCCCCGGCAGCGGGGCAAATTGATTTAACGGGCTTTGCACCGCTTGTTGTGGCGGCAGCCCCGGCGACCGCTACGCCGGCGCAAGCGATATTAATCATGACCGGATATATGCCGGCACTTTCTGTCACAGCGACGATAAACACAACGCCGGGCTTTGGGTCGATTGGGATAACAGGATACGCGCCCACCGTCGTAACTTTTGCGTACAGCCCGAATTTACGGCGGACACTGACAGTCGCGGGCAATAGCAGAACACACACAATCACGGCATCGAGCCGCACCCGAATACTTAACTAGGAGCACGAAAATGGCAGCAGGCGCATGGCAAGTCTATGACGAAGGTCTCGAGGATATCCTTGACGGCACCGTCGATCTAGACACCGACACGATTAAAACACAACTGCATGACGTGGCATATACCCCCACGGACGCAGACCTGACCGCCGCCAATGAGCTATCGACCGCCAACGGCTATACGGCTGGTGGCATTACGATCACGATCACGGTGACCAATACCGCCGGTACGGTAACCGTGGACAGCACGACAAATCCACAATGGACGGCCTCGGGCGGATCTATCGCCGCGGCAACCGGTGTAATCATTAAGGCTGCCACAAGCCAACCGCTGTTCTATTCGGACCTGGATACAGGCGGCGGCAATCTGACCGCCACAGACGGTAACACCTTCACAATAACATTCAATGCCGCCGGCATTTGCACAGTAGCACAGGCATAAATCATGACCCTATTGACAGCACAACACAAAGAAGCCGTAAACAAGACCATCATTGAGCGTCTATCAACAGGCGATATCAAGGCATGTGAGGCCCAAGTCGGGCGCTTTACCAAGCACCTTACCAAGATGACAGCCAAGGCCAAGGCCCGTGATTGGGGTAGGCGTGGCCAATGGCCCGGCGATGCAGACCGCACCTACGAGGATATCAGCTACTACATCAAGCAGTATGAAAAGCACAAAGACACACCGCCCGCCAAGTGCGCGCAGATGGTCAAGGGCTTCAAGGCGGGTATGTCAGTGGATGAGGCAATCAAGGCTTTCGGGTAATGCCGTCGGCACCACCACGATACAAGCAGAAACGGGTAGGCGGCAAGCCACCGGACAAACGCCTCACTGCACGAGCCAGAGGATACGGCAGCAAGTGGGAAGCCTACAGACTATCGATCATACGTAAGCACATCGGGACATCTGGCCCATACTGCGCATGTGGGTGTGAGACGGTCCTACTTATGGGGCAGCCAAGACACAAGCACAATGCCGAGGTGGACCACATCATCCCACACAAAGGGCCAAGTGACCCGCTGTTCTGGGATAAGGCGAACCTGCAAGTGCTTGCCAAGCAATGCCACAGCAGGAAGACAGCCGAGCAAGACGGAGCCTTCGGACGAGCAAAGCAGACACCAAGAGCAAAAACAGGCCCTGACGGATGGCCCGTAGAGGCCGAATAAGCCCCGTACAGAGGCGTAATATTCAGAGG
>TARA_R110002073_G_scaffold7506_22_pt1 | contig 13516 bp, 11 predicted proteins | sample TARA_R110002073 | Tara Oceans TARA_R110002073 (sample SAMEA4397174) | marine metagenome | biome: Polar Biome; feature: [DCM] deep chlorophyll maximum layer (ENVO:01000326); material: water (ENVO:00002006), including particulate matter (ENVO:01000060) such as... | depth 40 m
CTGGCGCGGGGTTTGTGTCTCTCTCAAACGACCTCAGTCGATCATCGGCAACAGGCTGTCGATCGAGGCTTTCGCATCGCCGTAGAACATGCGCGTGTTCTCCTTGTAGAACAGCGGGTTCTCGATCCCCGAATAGCCCGTGCCCTGCCCGCGTTTTGAGACGAAGACCTGCTTGGCCTTCCAGCATTCCAACACCGGCATCCCGGCGATCGGGCTGTTGGGGTCTTCCTGCGCCGCGGGGTTCACGATGTCATTCGAGCCGATGACGATCGCCACATCGGTATCGGGGAAATCGTCGTTGATCTCATCCATTTCCATGACGATGTCATAGGGCACCCTGGCCTCGGCCAGCAGCACGTTCATGTGCCCCGGCAAACGCCCGGCCACCGGGTGGATGGCGAAACGCACGGTCTTGCCCGTGGCGCGCAGCTTGCGGGTCAGCTCGCTGACCGATTGCTGCGCCTGCGCCACCGCCATGCCATAGCCGGGGATGATGATGATGCTGTCCGCGTCGTTCAGGGCCGCGGCCACACCGTCGGCGTCGATGGCGATCTGCTCGCCCTCCACCGCCATCTGCGCGCCCGACGGGCCGCCAAAGCCGCCCAGAATGACCGAGATGAACGAGCGGTTCATCGCCTTGCACATGATGTAGGACAAGATCGCCCCGGACGAGCCAACCAATGCGCCGACCACGATCAACAGATCGTTCGACAGCGAAAAACCGATCGCCGCCGCCGCCCAGCCCGAATAGCTGTTGAGCATCGACACCACGACCGGCATGTCGGCGCCGCCGATGCCCATGATCAGGTGATAGCCGATGAAGAAGGCCAGCAGCGTCATCGCGATCAGCGTCCAGCTGCCGGCACCCTGGAAATAGAGCACCAGCAAAATGGCCGAGAGCAGCGCCGCGCCGGCGTTCAGCATGTGACCGCCCGGCAGCTTGGTTGCCGCCGTCGTCAGCTTGCCGGCCAGCTTGCCATAGGCCACGACCGAACCGGTGAAGGTCACCGCGCCGATGAAAACGCCCAGGAAGATCTCGATCTTCAGCACCGAAATCTCGGCGCTGGCCTTCTCGGCGACCTTGGCGGCGAACCCGACCAGCGCCTCGAGCGCGGCGGTATCCGAGGCCGCCTGCATCGCCGCCACGCGCGCCATCTCGATCTGCGCGTTGAAGCCGATGAACACCGCCGCCAGACCGACCAGCGAATGCATCGCGGCGACAAGCTGGGGCATTTCGGTCATCTTCACCCGCTGGGCCACCACCCAGCCGATGGCACCGCCCAGGGCGACCAGAACCAGCGAAAGGCCCCATCTGCCCGATGCCGGTCCATAGAGCGTGGCCAGAACCGCCAGCGCCATGCCGACGATGCCATACCAGACGGCGCGTTTCGCGCTTTCCTGGCCGGAAAGTCCGCCCAGGGACTGGATGAACAAGATTGCGGCAACGACATAGGCTGCCGTGGTAAAACCGTATTCCATGGCTGGCCCTCCTTACGATTTCTGGAACATGGCAAGCATGCGCCGCGTGACCATGAAGCCACCGAAAATGTTGATGCCGGCCATGAAGACCGACAGCGCCGCCAGGATCATCACCAGCCAGCTGCCCGATCCGATCTGCAACAGCGCGCCCAGGATGATGATCGACGAGATCGCATTGGTCACCGCCATCAGCGGCGTATGCAACGAATGCGAGACCGACCAGATGACCTGGAAACCGACATAACAGGCCAGCACGAAGACGATGAAATTCGCCATGAAGCTGGCGGGCGCGAACAGACCAGCAAGCAACAGCAACCCGCCGCCGACCCCCAGCAGGGTGAATTGCTGGCGGGTCTGCGCCTTGAATGCGGTCACTTCGGCGGCGCGCTTTTCTTCGGGCGTCAGTTCCCTGGGCTTGTCGCGCTTGACGGCGGCGATGGCCTTTACCTTGGGCGGTGGTGGCGGGAAGGTGATCTCGCCCGCATGGGCCACGGTGGCGCCGCGGATCACGTCGTCTTCCATGTTGTGGTTGATGACCCCGTCCTTGCCCGGCGTCAGGTCGGCCAGCATGTGACGGATGTTGTTGGCGTAAAGCGTCGAGGCCTGCGTGCCCATCCGGCTGGGGAAGTCGGTATAGCCGACAATGGTCACGCCGTTGTCGGTGACGATCTTTTCATCCGCGACGGTCAGGTCGCAGTTGCCGCCCCGTTCGGCGGCCAGGTCAACGATGACCGAGCCGCGCTTCATCATCTTGACCATGTCCTCGGTCCACAGCTTGGGCGCCGGGCGGCCGGGGATCAGGGCGGTGGTGATGACGATATCCACATCGGGCGCGAGTTCGCGGAACTTTTCCAGTTGCTTCTCGCGGAATTCGGGGCTCGAGGGGGCCGCGTAGCCGCCCGTCGCCGCGCCGTCCTGGGCGTCCTCAAAGTCCAGATAGACGAATTCGGCGCCCATCGATTCGATCTGCTCGGCCACTTCGGGGCGCACGTCGAAGGCCATGGTGATGGCCCCCAACGAGGTCGCCGTGCCGATCGCTGCCAGACCGGCAACACCGGCACCGACGATCAGGACCCTGGCCGGCGGCACCTTGCCCGCCGCGGTCACCTGACCGGTGAAGAAACGGCCAAAGTTGTTGCCCGCCTCGATCACCGCGCGGTAGCCCGCGATATTGGCCATCGACGACAGCGCATCCATCTTCTGTGCCCGGCTGATGCGTGGCACCATGTCCATGGCGATGACGCTGGCGCCGCTGTCACGGGCGGCGTTCAGCAGCGCCTCGTTCTGGCCGGGCCAGAAGAAGGAAATCAGCGTCTTGCCCGCGTTCAGGCGTTTGATCTCGGCCTCGTTGGGCTCGCGCACCTTGACGATGACATCGGCGGCCTTGAATAGCGCGGCGGCGGTCTTGACGACCTCCACCCCGGCATCGGCATAGGCGCTGTCCTCGAAGCCCGAGGCGGCGCCCGCCCCGGCTTCGATCACGCAGTCATGCCCCAGTTTCTGAAGCGCAAGCGCCGAGTCCGGCGTCATCGCGACCCGGTTCTCGCCCGGGTAGATTTCTTTCGGTGCCCCGATCTTCACACGTGGTCCTCCTGTCCAAGGGACGGCAACGCGCCATCCGATGAAATTGTCCAGTCCGGTGCATAGCGCGCGCAAGAATGTTTCACAAGCGCGACGCAGGATTGCGCGCAGCTTGACCAGACATTGTGCGCGATCGCCAGACCGCGCGCGCGCCCGTCTGGCACCTGCCGTTGATCCCCACTTCACATTTGCTTGAGGTATATCAAGGCCGAGCTCGGGCGAAGAATGTAGAGTCGGATGGCTCAAAAAAACCGGAGGATACGCATGAAAGATCAGACCGAGGCCGCTGAAGGCACCCAGGAGCCGCTGACCGACGCCAACCCGGCCACGGCGGCGGGCGAGTCCGGCGCCGCATCGGAGACGGCTTCAGTCGTCGCCCCGGCTGCGCCGTCAAAGCCCGCGCAACGCCGCACGGCGCGCAAAAGGGCGATCCGGACGCCGACGGAGCCGTTGACCGGCGACGCCGCGAAATCCACCTTTGAAAGCACTCGCTATCCCTACCCCTACAAGCTGGCGCGCAAGCCCTACGAGATCGAAAAGGCACGGTTGCAGGCCGAATTGCTGAAAGTGCAGCTTTGGGCGCAGGACACCGGGCAGAAATTCGTCATGCTGTTCGAAGGCCGCGATGCCGCCGGCAAGGGTGGCACGATCAAACGCTTCACCGAGCACCTGAACCCCCGCTTCGCGCGGGTCGTGGCCCTGAACAAGCCCACCGATGAAGAACGCGGGCAGTGGTATTTCCAGCGCTATATCGACCATCTGCCGACATCGGGAGAAATGGTGTTCTATGACCGATCCTGGTATAATCGCGCGGGTGTCGAGCGTGTGATGGGGTTCTGCACGCCCGAGGAATATCTGGAATTCATGCGCCAGGCGCCGGAATTCGAACGTATGCTGACCCGGTCAGGGATCCGGCTGTACAAGTTCTGGTTTTCGGTCACGCCCGAAGAGCAACGCCGCCGCTTTGCATCGCGCGAGACCGATCCGCTCAAGCGCTGGAAGCTGTCACCGATCGACAAGGCATCGCTGGGCATGTGGGATGAATACACCGCCGCCAAGGAGGCGATGTTCTTTTACACCGACACGGCCGATGCCCCCTGGACGATCATCAAGTCGAAGGACAAGAAACGCGCCCGCCTGAACTGCATGAAGCACTTCCTGTCGACGCTGGACTATCCGGGCAAGGACCCGGACGTGGTGGGGGCTCCGGACCCGCTGATCGTCGGGCGTGCCCGCCATGTGATCCATGGGTCGAGCGCCAGCACCTGGGGCGCGTGAGCGGCGCGGTTCCGCGCTTGCGGGGCTGGTTCCATTTCAACGTCTCTGTCACCGCGCGCCCGTCGGCCGGGTAAGCCGGGCGCGTGGTGGTTCGGCGGGCGCATGTTCAGCCCAGCGAGATCCCGACCACCACCATCATCAGTCCGATCACGGCGGTGAACAGGGCGACCATGTTGCGCAGCACCGCTTTTTGCAGCGCGCGGCGCAGATCGGCGTCCTCTAACCCGGACTTGCGCAGCTGGTTGGCGGTAAAGGCCGTCCACATCAGCCCGGCAACGCCGACCAGTGTGATGCCCGCCCCGACCCAGGTGAGCAGTTGAAATCCCGACATTGCCGCCTCGCTCTTGTTGCTGGGCGATGTTATCGCATTGCCAGGTTCGGTGCACAACACCCGCCATCGCGCTTGCCCGCCCCGCCCCGGCCCGCTAGAAACCGGGCTCCGACAGGCACAAGCGCCGGGATCAACCCGCGCAGCAACCCACGAGGCAAGACATGAGCGACGCCCCCGGCAATTATGACGTAACCGCCGACGAACTGCGCCAGTTCGTTGAGCGTTTCGAACATCTGGACGCGGAAAAGAAAGACATCGCCGACCAGCAAAAAGAGGTCATGGCCGAGGCCAAGGGGCGCGGCTACGACACCAAGGTGTTGCGCAAGATCATCGCCCTGCGCAAGCGCAAGCCCGATGAGATCGCCGAGGAAGAAGCCGTGCTGGATCTTTACAAGGCGGCGCTGGGGATGGAATAGGCGGCCCTTGGGCCGCGCGCCACCGCACGGTTTGCGGCCTGTCATGGCCCCGGAACATCTCGGCGCCCGGAGAGGGAAACCGGGCGCGCCCTGCGCCCCTGATCCCCTGGCCATAGCTCGGCCTGAACTCTGGGCTTGAACTCTGGGCCTGAACTCTGGGCCTGATCTCTGGGCCTGATCTCTGGGCCTGATCCCTCGGCATGATCCCTCGGCATGATCGCCGGTCGCCGCAGGCGCGGGGCGCGGTCGGCGCCGCCGACCCCTCGAGTCGCAACGCAGACCCCTCGACCCGGTTCGAGGCAGAACCGAACCCGAAGCCCATCCGCGCCGGGCGTCAGGGCTCCAGCAGGGCAACGCCGGGGATCGTGCTGATGACATCCAGATCCTGCTCATAGAGCGTGCCCAGCACGTCGGTATAGTCTTCGTCCCAGCCCGGAAGCGCCACGGTTTCGGTCGCCTCGGGCAGCGCGAACTTGTCCAGCATCGCGCTCAGAACCCGGCGGCGTTGCAGGTCGTCGGCCATCGGCGTGCTGGCGAAGTAACGGCGCATGGCTTCATGACGCTCGGGCGTCATCAGTTCCCAATACCAGGCGAACCACCCCTCCAGTTCGCTGGCCGGATCATGCCCGGAGACCGCGCGCAGGATTTCGGGCCACAACAGCGGCGTGTCCTCGTCGCACCAGACGGTGATCGGCACATCGGGCGCGGCGGTGTGGACGCGGGTCAACATCTCGGACCAGCGCAGGTCCAGCGGATCGGTGTCGCCCAGCACCGCCTGCATCCCGCCCGAGCGCGAATCGCGCACCAGGGCGGGCAGGAAACTGGCCGGATCGCGGATCGCCAAGAAGATCTGCACCTGTGCCTCGGGAAACAGGCGGCGCAGTTGCGTGACCCGGTCCGCGGCATGCGGATAGAACGTGCTGTTCACCACAACCCATTGATGCTGGGCCAGGAATCCCTCGCTGGAGAACACCACCCGACGCGGATCATCCATGTCGATGATCCCGTCCAGCAGCGCCTCCTGGGTGTCGGCATTGGTGGGCGTGTCGCGCAAATCGTAGGCCAGTTGGCGCAGCTGCGCGCGGTAGGTGCCCGTGCCGGGCACGGCGATGCCCTGGGATTCCAGCAGCGCGCGATTGCGCATCAGGCAGCGGATCAGCTGGTCCTCATCGGTCAGATGGGCGCCAAGGTGCAGGGCAATTTTCATGGCCCGGGCTTACCGCGCCGGGCCAAGCGCTTGCAAGGGGCGTGATGCTGCCTGTCCCCCGCGCTTGACCCTTGAGCGCCGCAAAATTTGCGGCTATCAGGGCGCCAGGGCCGGTTTAGCTCAGTTGGTAGAGCAGTGGTTTTGTAAACCGAAGGTCGGGGGTTCGAGTCCCTCAACCGGCACCAGTTTCCCACAGGTCCGCCTACAGATCGGCCAGGATGGCATCGGCGGCGCGGTCGGCGATCATCATCGTCGGAGCGTTGGTGTTGCCGGACACCAGCGCCGGCATCACCGAACAATCCGCCACCCGAAGCCCGCTGATCCCGTTCACCCGCAGGTGCAGGTCGACGGCGGCGGCGGGCGTGGGCCCCATGCGGCAGGTGCCGGCCGGGTGAAAGATGGTGCGCGCCTGCTTTCGGATCGCGTCATCCAGCGTGTTCGAGCCGGTCGCCGAGCTGGTATCGGCACCGGGCCAGATTTCCGCGCCCAGCAATTCGCGCAGCGGGGATTGCGCGCAGATCTCGCGGGCCAGCCGCACACCGCGGCGCAGGGTGCCCAGATCGTCCGGATCCGACAGGATGCGCGTTTCAAAATGCGGCGCGTCGGCCGGATCGGCAGAGCGCAGCCCCAGCCGCCCGCGCGAGCGCGGCCGCATGGTCATCGGATGGATCTGAACCGCGTGGAACGCCAGTGGCGGCTGGCCCGGTGCGCCCGGGGCAAAGGGGGCGAAATTGAACTGCACATCGGGGCGCCCGGCCCCGCTGGTGTCCACGCACGCCCCCGCCTGCAACAGGTTCGAGGTCAGCAAGCCGCGCCGAAACACCCAGTAGTCCACCGCGTGCTTCAGCGCTTTCAGCCCGCTATCCGCGCCGTGCAGGCCCAGCGGCGCCTTCAGGCGCCGGGTCACCGGGGCCCCCACATGATCCTGGTAGTTGCGCCCCACCTCGTCGGCCTCGTGCAGAACGGGGATCCCGTGGCGCTCCAGCACATCGCGCGGGCCGACGCCCGACAGCATCAGCAGTTTGGGCGTCTGAAAGCTGCCCGCGGTCAGCACCACCTCGCGCAAGGCGCGGATCACGACGGGCTGCCCTTGCTCGTCAAAAGCCTCAACCCCCACAGCGCGGCGGTTTTCGATGACGATCCGCGCGGCCAGGTGGTTGGTCAGCACGGTCAGGTTCGGGCGACCCAGTTCGGGGCGCAAAAAGCACCGCGCGGCGGACTGACGCTGGCCGCCATGCGCGGTGACCTGATACCAGCCGGCGCCCGTCTGCGTGGCGCCGTTGAAATCATCGCTGCGCGGGATGCCTGCCGCAACCGCCGCGACCAGGATGGCCGCCGACACCGGGTGCGGCGCGGACGGGTCGGCCACCACCAGCCGCCCGTGTTGGCCGTGAAAGTCGTCCGACAAGCGGGTGTTCGCCTCTTGCCGCTTGAAGGTCGGCAGAACGCGGTCAAATCCCCATCCGGTGCAGCCATGCTCGGTCTCCCAGTCATCGTAATCGCGGTGCTGGCCGCGCATGTAGATCATGCCGTTGACCGAACTGCCGCCGCCCATCACCTTGCCTTGCGGCACCACAAAGCGCCGACCGTCCAGCGACGGGTCAGGCTCGGACGCTACGGCATCGGCCTCGGTCCGCAGCGCCTTGAAGAAGGTGGCGGGGATCTGGATCCAGCGGTTTGTATCCGGGTTGCCCCGTTCCAGCAGCAGCACACGCGCGTCGCTATCGGCGGCCAGCCGCGCGGCGATCACGCAACCGGCCGAGCCGCCGCCAACGATCACGATATCGAAGTCCAGGGTTCTCATTGGCCCGGCTCGCGCGGCGCACCAGCTGCCCGCAGCCATCGGGCGGATTGCCCTTGCCCGGGTGAGCCGCGCCACGCTCCGGGCCAATGCGGGGAGCGTGGCTGCCGCGGAGCCCGCCGAAGTTCCTCGATGTTGCCTGAAAGGCTCGTGGATCCTCGAGCGAGACCCGGACCCGGCGCACCCGCGCCACGTGGTCGAAGCAGAACCATTGAATTCCCTCCTTCAGGCCCGGCTGGAACGGTGCCTCGACGACGATCGCGAAGGTCCCTTCTTGCGACACTGCGGGCGCGTGTCGTGGGCGCGGCGGCGGCAGATGATATCGCCTTCGCGCCTCGCCTTGTCGAAAACCTCGCCGCACTCGGCGAATTTCAGCATCATGCAGAGCTTTTTGCGAAAGAACAATTCTTGAAGAAAATCGCCGATGAAGTCCATTCGCGCATGGGCCCCGCAGGCGACCATGGCGACCATCGCCCTGCCATTTCTGTGCGACATCTGGCCTGTGCGACATCTGGCCATTGGCCGAGGGGCGCAATTTGCCGGCACCGTCGAGGACCCGTTGCGGGAAATCGATCGGTTCGAGCCGGGGCGGTGGTTTGGTTCCTTCGGCGCGCGCCCGGAACTGGCGCGATTGCCCGCGCCAATCTTCCTTGCGGCCCGTTTTCGACACAGTCTTGCCTTGCGCGCGTGCTTCCTTGCACAGTGCCGCACGGCCATGCGACGGTGCGGCAATGGGTTCACGACAGGTAGCGCAGGATTGCAGATGCTCGATCGAAACGAGGACCGGCCGATACTGGTGGTGGATCTGGATGGCACGCTGATCCGGTCGGACATGCTGTATGAATGCTTCTGGTCGTCCTTTGCGCAGGATTGGCGCACACCGCTGAAGGCCTTGCAGGGCCTTGCGGGGGGGCGCGCAGCGCTGAAGGCGCGCCTGGCCGACCTGGCCGCACCCGATCCGGCCACCCTGCCCTACACGCCCGAGGTGCTGGAGCATATCCGCGACTGGCGGGCCGCGGGCGGGCGCACGGCGCTGGTGACGGCGGCGGATCAACGGTTGGCCGACGGCATCGCCCGGCATCTGGGCCTGTTTGACGAGGTGCACGGCTCGGACGGGAAAACCAATCTGAAAGGCAGCGCCAAGGCGGCGTTCGTCAGCAGGCGTTATGGCGACACCGGTTATATCTATGCCGGTGACAGCGCCGCCGATGTGCCTGTCTGGCAAGGCGCGTGCGGCGCGGTGACTGTGGGCCTGTCATCTGGTCTGCGCCACCGCGTCGACGCGATGCATCCGCAGAAATCCACGCATCTGGCCCCACCCGTCAGCGCGCTGCCCGCAACCCTGAAGGCCATGCGACCGCATCAATGGCTCAAGAACCTGCTGGTCTTTGCCCCGGTGATGGCGGCGCACAGTTTTCAGGCGGGCGATCTGTTGCAGGCGCTGGTGGCGTTCGTGGCCTACTCGCTGGTGGCATCAAGCGTGTACCTGCTGAACGATCTGCTGGATCTGGCGTCGGACCGCGCGCATCCACGCAAATGCCGCCGCCCGCTGGCTTCGGGGGCACTGCCGCTGGTGCATGGCATGGTCATGGTGCCGGTTTTGCTGCTTGGCGGGGCCGCATTGGCACTGGCGTTGTCGCCCCTGTTCCTGGGGGTTCTGGCCGGGTATTACCTGCTGACCATCGCCTATTCGCTGTGGCTCAAGCGCAAGCCGATCGTCGATATCTGCACGCTGGCCGCGCTCTATACGCTGCGCATCGCGGCGGGGGCAGCGGCGACGGGAATTCAGCTTTCCATCTGGCTGCTTGCGTTCTCCGCCTTCCTGTTCTTCGCGCTGGCCGCCGTCAAGCGGCAGGCGGAGCTGGTCGATATGCGCGAACGCGGGATCACGGCGGCGCCGGGGCGCGGTTACATCGTCGATGATCTGTCCATCGTCACGCAGATGGCCACGGCGTCCGGCTTCGTCGCGGTGCTTGTGTTCATGCTTTATCTCAACGAGCCCACTGTGCGCGCGCTTTACAGCACGCCCGAGCTGTTGTGGGGCGCGGGGCTGATTCTGATGTATTGGGTGTCGCGCATGGTGCTGGTGGCCCAGCGCGGGCGGATGGATGATGATCCCGTGGTCTTTGCCGCGCGCGACCGGGTCAGCTGGATCGCTTTCGGCATCATCGGCGTCTTGTTCGTCGGGGCCAGCACGCTGTGAGGACATCAACCCTGATCGGGCGCTACAGCGCCTTTGCCATTCTGGCCACGCTGGCCAATCTGGGCGCTCAGCGGCTGGTGCTGATGGCGGGAGAAACGCCACTGTTTTTTGCGGCGGCCGTGGTCGCCGGCACCGCACTGGGGCTGGTGGTGAAATACCTGCTCGACAAACGCTGGATCTTTGCCGACCTGTCCACCGGCCTGCGCGCCCATGGCCGCCGGTTTTCGCTTTACACAGCGATGGGCCTGGTGACGACCGCCATCTTCTGGGCTACGGAAACCGCGTTCTGGGCGATCTGGCAAAGCCATGCCGCGCGCGAGGCGGGCGCCGTGCTGGGGCTGGGCGTGGGCTATGTGGTGAAGTATCAGTTGGACAAGCGGTTCGTTTTCAACACGGTGGCGAGGGGTTGATGCAGATATCCGGTTGGGGGCGCTATCCCCGCATTCAGGCAAAACTCAGCACGCCGCGATCCGAGGCCGCGCTGGCCGCGTTGCTGGACGGTGGCCCGCTGATCGCGCGCGGGATGGGGCGCGCCTACGGCGACAGCGCGCTGGCCGCGCACACCGTATCGATGCTTCGGCTCAATCACATGATCGATTTCGATCCGCAGACCGGGCAATTGGTGGCCGAAGCGGGCGTGACGCTGCAAGAGATCATCAGGGCCTTTTTGCCGCGCGGCTGGTTCCTTTCGGTCACGCCGGGCACGCAGTTCGTGTCGCTGGGCGGGGCGATCGCGGCGGATGTGCATGGCAAGAACCACCATTCCGAGGGCGCGTTCAGCGCCTTTGTCGACTGGTTCGATCTGATGGGCCCCGGCGGCACCGTCACCCGCTGTTCCCGCACGGAAAACAAGGAGCTGTTCGGCTGGACATTGGGCGGCATGGGGCTGACCGGGATCGTATTGCGCGCCGCCATTCGTCTGAAGCGTGTGCATTCGGGCTGGATCCGGCAGACCACCATCGCCGCGCAAAACCTGGATCAGGCGCTGGCGGCGTTCGAGGACACCTACAGCGCCACCTATTCCATGGCCTGGATCGACTGCGCCGCAACCGGGGACACCATGGGCCGGTCCATCGTCATGAACGGCGAACATGCGCTGCGCGCGGATCTGCCCGCCACGCACCGTGCCCGCCCGTTCGACATCCCGGGCCATTCGGGCAAGAGCATCCCGTTTGACTTTCCGGGCTTTGTGCTGAACCCTTGGAGCGTGCGCGCGTTCAATGAGTTCTATTTCCGCATGAATGCCCGCAAGCCCGCGCAATCGCTGGTCGGGTGGGAGAATTTCTTTTACCCGCTGGACGCCGTCCGGGACTGGAACCGCATCTATGGCCGCAAGGGCTTCATGCAATTTCAATGCGTCGTGCCGCTGGAAAGCCATGCCGAAGGGTTGCGCGCCATTCTGGACGCGATCAGCCGCAGCGGCGCGGGCTCGTTCCTGGCGGTGCTCAAGCGTTTTGGCGCGCAGGACAGCCGCCTGTCCTTTCCGATGGAAGGCTACACGCTGGCGCTGGATTTCCCGATGACTACCCGGGCGCTGGCCCTGATGCCCGAACTGGACCGGATCACCGCCGATCATGGCGGACGGTTCTATCTGGCCAAGGACAGCCGCCTGCCCGCGCAGACGCTGCTCGACACCGATCCGCGCTGGCAGAAATTCGCGGCCATGCGCCGTCAGAAAGGGTTGGCCGGGCAGTTTGCCTCGGCCCAAAGTGAAAGGTTGGGGCTGTGAGCCGTTCTATTCTTATCCTGGGCGCGAATTCCGATATCGCCCGCGCCTGCGCGCATCGTTTCGCCCAGGACGGCTATGCCGTCCGGCTGGCCGCGCGCGATACCAACGCGCTGGCCAGCGACGTGACCGACATCGCCCTGCGCCACCGTGTGGATGTGACCGCCCACGCGTTCGATGCGCTGGATACGCCCGGCTTCGCCGCCTTCCTCGATGCGCTGCCCGAATTGCCCGGCACCGTGCTCTGCGCCGTCGGCGTCATGGGCGATCAGGACCAAAGCCAGACCGACCCGGACGCCGCCGCGCGTGTGCTGCGCTCGAATTTCGAAGGGCCGGCGCTGATCCTTGGCCTGCTGGCGGAAAGGTTCGAGGCCCGTGGCAGCGGCACGATCATCGGAATCTCCTCGGTCGCGGGCGACCGGGGGCGGGCGTCGAACTACGTTTACGGCGCGGCCAAGGCGGGTTTCACCGCCTTCCTTTCGGGGATGCGCAACCGGTTCGCGCGCTCGGATATCCATGTTGTGACCGTCAAGCCGGGCTTCGTGGCCACCCGCATGACCGAAGGGCTGGACCTGAACCCCAGGCTGACCGCGCAGCCCGATGAAGTGGCGGACGCGATCTTTGCCGCGCAAACCAAGCGGCGGAACGTGATCTACGTGAAGCCGCTGTGGCGGTGGATCATGACCATCATCCGCGTCTTGCCTGAAGTCGTGTTCAAGAAAACCAGTCTGTGAACCCCGGCAAGTATGCCAAGCGGCGGCGCAGCCCTAGGCGGTAGCCCGCCGATCCCGCGGCCGGATCAGGTCCGGTTCATTGCCGCTCAAGGGTTTCACTTGTATGTCGGTCTGATGACCCTGTTTCACCTTGTCCAGCGCCTGTCACGGGCGTCCAACGGCACCCTGCTGCCCGGTGCCGCGCTGCTGCGCTTCGGGCTGGGGCTGGGTGCGGTGACGCTGGGGTATCTGGGGTTGCAGCTTGTGATTGGCACCGGCCACTCTCCGCCAGACAGGGTGATGATCGCCACCCTCCAGCCCGCGCCCGCCGCAAGATCGCGGTCGGAGCCGCCGCAAGTCTGGCTGTTGCCTCAATTCAACCCGGGCGCTTTGCCGCCCTTCGCGCGCGACGATTTCGTTGAAGGTCCGGTGCTTCCGCGTCGCCAGCGCCCCTTGCCGCCGTTACCGCCCCGCGCCGCTGCGGCGGCGGCCCCGGTGCCAACCGCAGGCGCCGTGCCCGATACCATATCGCCCGGGCCTGTATCGCCTGCCTCGGGGCCAACGACACTTACCGCCAATCAGGAAGCCATCGCACCCGGCACGGCACCCGGCACGGCACTTGGCGCAGAACTTGGTGCAGAACTTGGCGCAGAACTTGTCACTGGGACGGGCACTGGGACGGGCACGGGGGCGGGCACGGGGACACCAACCGCGGCTCTGGACGCCGCTCTGGCGGATGATCGCGCGCCCCTCAGGTCGCGCCGCCCGCGCGCGCGCCCGG
>TARA_R110002073_G_scaffold279535_5_pt1 | contig 13513 bp, 11 predicted proteins | sample TARA_R110002073 | Tara Oceans TARA_R110002073 (sample SAMEA4397174) | marine metagenome | biome: Polar Biome; feature: [DCM] deep chlorophyll maximum layer (ENVO:01000326); material: water (ENVO:00002006), including particulate matter (ENVO:01000060) such as... | depth 40 m
GAGTTTGTAAAAGTACATCAGTTTAATGTGTTTAGCGTAAACCATCCTATACAATTAGCCTTAGCAGACTATTTAGAAGAGCCAAATCATTATCTAGAACTTTCTGGTTTTTTTCAACAAAAAAGAGATCTGTTCCTTAACTTGATTAAAGGCTCTCGATTTACTTTTAAGCCTTCAAAAGGCACTTATTTTCAAGCGTTGGATTATTCAAACATTTCAGAAGAAAACGATTATGATTTAGCGATAAAACTTACCAAAGAAAACGGTATTGCATCCATTCCAATTTCGGTGTTCAATAAAGATAAGTTAGATGAAAAAATGCTACGATTTTGTTTTGCAAAAACTAACGATACTTTAAAAAGAGGTGCTGAAATTTTATGTAATATTTAATCAAAGCTGTTTTCCACTTTTTTCATAAACTCATCAATTTTTGAAGGTTCTAACCATCTTGTAACTACAACAAGATTTTGTTCTTTATCAATCACAATAAAGTTGCCGCCAAATCCAGCTGCGTAAAAAATATTTTCAGACAGTCCTTCCCAATGCCTGCTCTCTTTATTGTTCAACCACCACATATAGCCATAATTAGCATTTGGTTTGGAAGGTGTTGTGGCTTTGTTAATCCAAGATTCACTTATAAGTTGTTTATCTTTCCACTTACCATTGTTTAAAAACAACAATCCAAGTCTTGCCATATCTTCTGCCGAAATAAATATTCCTCCACCAGAATGCCCTCCACCTGTAACCGATTTCATTTTGATGCCATCAATAACTGTCCACGCATTGTCATAGCCAAACCATCGCCATGATGTGGATGCTCCTATTGGATCCATAATATGCTCTTTTAAAACTTGTGGTACAGGTTGTCGCCAAACATGCGTTAAAGCATATGCTAACACATTTACACGCACGTCGTTATATTCCATAACTGTTCCAGGTTCTTTTAATTCCCTAAATTTCCAATCATCAATATCGCCTTCTCTTGGTGGTCTATCGGCCCAATCTTTTCCTCCCCAAAGTTCTCCGGACCAATCGGAATTTTGCTGTAATAAATGCTCCCAAGTAATTTTACCGTTATGATTACCTTTAAAAGTACCATCCCAAATGTAGTTTGCGACTTTGTCATTGGTATTGGCAATTAATTTATTATCGTAAGCTAAACCTGCAACTGTAGATAAAAAGCTTTTGGTAACACTAAAGGTCATATCCACACGCTTGGTGTCTCCCCATTTTGCAACTATATAACCATCCTTTAATATCATTCTAGCAGGACCTCCTCTTTTTTTGGTTGGTCCTAAAATTTTGTGAAATGGCTCTCTTGAAAATCCTTTTAAAATCGCTATTCTTAAATCTTTTGATCCGGAATATTCGTTATTAATAGCAAATGCTACAGCTTCATCCAATGCCTTTGAATTGATATTGAAATCCGTCGGTACTTTTTCTTGCCATACAGCATTTTTTTCTGGAAAATATGTGATTTCTTGACAAATGCCAGTATTGATAAATATTACTGTAAAAACAAGTGATAGAATATAATTTTTCATAAAAGAGAATTTGAAAATTGATTCTAAAAATAATTAAACTAAACCAATGTTTCCCGATAAAAAATAGTTCATTTAAAGAAAACCTTTGTGAGTAGGGGTTTTCAAGGCTTATAAAAATTTGGCTCCATGCTTTTATAATTATTGAACATTTTATTTTTCGGAATCATACAAATTTAAAAATTATTGCGTATCAATTAGTTACAATTAAGTCTTTGTTCTTTGTTCTAAAAGCGAAGCGGTCTTGATTCTTTAATCGGACATTAATGAAACTAAACCAAAATTTCTTATTTATGAATACCTATTTCAAGATAATTAGGATAAATCCTTACTTTTGATATATGCAAGACACTTTAAAAATAGCCATTATACAATCGGATTTAGTTTGGGAAAATCCCAAAGAAAATCGAAGTCGTTTCACTAAAAAAATGGCGTCTATTACTATGCCTATCGATGTGATACTTTTACCAGAAATGTTCACTTCTGGGTTTACCATGAATCCTGAGAATGTTTTTGAAACCATTCAAGGGCAAACTATTGCTTGGATGAAAAAAACAGCTAATGAAAAGCAGGCAGCTATAGGTGGTAGTCTTGTAATTAAGGAAAATGATGTATTTTATAACCGTTTTGTTTTTGTAAAACCCAATGGTTGCATTGAAACTTATGATAAACGACACACCTTTACGCTTGCAGGCGAGGATAGAGTATATAAAGCTGGAACAAAAAAAGTGGTTTTCGATTTTAAAGGCTGGAAATTGTGCCCTTTGGTTTGTTATGATTTGCGTTTCCCTGTGTGGTCAAGAAATGTAGAAAACTATGATGTGCTAATGTACGTGGCCAATTGGCCAAAACCAAGAATTAATGCTTGGGATGCCTTGTTGAAAGCTAGAGCTATTGAAAATATGTGTTATTGTATTGGTGTAAATCGTGTTGGATTAGATACCAATAACCATGAATACTCAGGGCACTCGGCTGTTTATAATGGTTTAGGAAATCTACTTACTTCCTTAAAAAATAACGAAGAGGGTATTGAAATTGTCTCGCTAGAAAAAAACCATGTATCTACAATTAGAAATAAGCTGAAGTTTTTAGATGATAGAGATCCCTTTACTGTAATGTAAAGGCAATAATTTGTTCTGAATAAGACCTAACTTCTATTTCTTCTGGATAATAACTCACACGTTCTGGTTGTATTTTCTTTAAATAATTACCAGAGTCGTAGGTTCTATTTTTATTGGTGTCAAAAACAACTCTAATAAAATATTTTCCAGGTGTTAGACTTAAAAAATCAATTGGTTTTGAGCCATCTTCTATATACTGTTCTGTCTCAACTTCATTTTTTTGATCAACTAATTGTACAATCACTGGATAGATAACATTTTGTAAATTCACCCTAATATCGCCATAGTCTATTTGGGCTTTAGTACGTGCATTAAAGCTAAGCGTATCATTTTTATTTTCGAAAAAATCGGTAAATGTACCTGGAAGCATCTGTATTTTATAAACGTTTTCTTCCGTTTTATCAAAATTGAATTTATAAATATTATTAAACTTATCTAGCGTGGTTGTGAAAGGCACTTTAATGGAATCTTTATCAAGAATGGTTATTTTATTTTCATCAATTGCAGTAAATGGTGTTGAACCTTGTAACTGAAAATTATCTAATAATTTAAGGGTATTAGCCTCAATTGGCTTGATAATTAAAGTGTCTTTTTTTAAGTCTCTTAAATTTACTTTAAAGGTCTCTTCGTAATTGTTGTTTGATATTTTAAACATTAGAGAATCTGCCTCAAAATTGGGTTTATACCAATAATTGAGTGTGTCTTTATCAGTTTCTTTGGTAATTACATTTTTATAGTTGGTAGTTGTTTGAGATAACAATTCTATGGTCATATTTTTTGCATCACCTTCGTAACCAAATGCAATTTTGTTTCCTGAAACCAGAGTGGGTCTTACTGCTTTAAAATCTGGAATTTCTTTAAATAAATTAAGTTCGTAAATAGAATCGGTAGGTGCAGTGATAACCGATTTTATAAAAGCTATTTTATCGGTTTTTTGCTGAAATGTATAATTGCCATTTTCTTCCTTTAACGCAATCATTACATATTTTCCTGCTTTTAAATTTTCTAGCTTAAAAGTGGTGGTACTATCAAGTGTATTGGTTATGTACTTAGGTTTTTGTTTGTATATTATGGAGTCGTTAAAGGAGTCGTTAACTTCATAAAGCATTACAGATACAAAATCGTCTGGTTCTCGCTCTAAAGCATTTTTTACATATCCACCTATACTTAATGAATCTATAAAATTTCCAGTTGAAAACACATAGCGATAATATGGATAGGGATTTCCTTCATTATTATCTACAATACTTGTCCCAAAATTAATGGCATAGGTGGTGTTTTCTTGTAATGTGTCGTTTATTTTAATGGTAATATATTTACTTGCCAAACCTAATGGTGTAATCTCTGGTTCTGGATCCATAGGTGGCGAAATAATTAACTGCTTTTGTATATCGTTAAGTTTGATATACTCATCGAAGTATATTTTTATTTCTTTTGATTTAAAATTTATTGAGTTATTTTCTGGAATTGATTTAACAATTACAGGAGGGGTTTCATCTTTATCGCCTCCAGAAGGTGTGCCTCGGTTTGCGCAATTAAAAATGACCAAACAGATAACAACTATAAAAATAAAGTTTGAGAGCTTACCATTCATTCTCTAGTAGATGATTTTTTTTACAAAGAAACATATTTTTTTGGTTTATCTTTTAAACATTAGAATTCAAATAAAAAATTAAAAAGAGACCTTCATTTATTTAATTGTAAAAAAAATCACTATAAGTTTAAACTCATAGTGATTATAATTAAAAATACTGTGTGAAAAATTAGTTAATTTCTAGTTTTTCTAGTTTAGATTCTATTTTTTCCAATTTACTAGATAGGATTTTTACCTCATTAAGTTTAGATTCCAGTTTATTTAATCTTAATTCTTGTTGTTTTAAAATATCTACCCATTCATTGGTTTTAAGTCCTACAGAAACATTAATGATATTTGCTTTTTTCCCGTTAGAACCTGTCCAAGCTTTTCCAATAATTGCTTTTAAGTCTTTTAGTTGTATTTCACTTGAAGAAATGGCTTTGGCATAACCATCATTATACCCAGAAGCAACTATATAATCTCCAACTTTTACATCGCCTAAAACCAGTACAGGAACTTGACCCATGAAGCCCACTTTTTCAAAATCTTTTTTTCTGTTTTCAGCTGGCATGTTTCCCAATACTATAGGTGCTAATGATATTGACATTACTTGATCTGCGCCTTTAGTAACTCTAGATATTTTACCTCCTTTTACACCAACAACTTCACCAAACATAAACTTATCTTCAGGGTTTTCTTTTTCTAACCACTCGGCATAATCTGCTCCTTTAGAACCATATATTACACCTTGGTCTCTTGCAATTTGGTTTGCTGCCAGTATTAATGGTGTTAAAGCTATTTTCCAAGGTGAGGTTGGTAAAAACCCTGGATTTCCATGACGCATACCCCAAGCAACCATACCTGTTATGTCGTATTGAGCATTAGCTCCTGCTTGCGGGTTAAAAAAATCATCGAAATTAAGGTTTAATTCACCTATGTCTAATGAACCACTTGGCAGTGTGCCTGAATTTAAACTTGGGAAGGACCCACTGTGAAACTCAAGACCATCATCATGAAAATGCAATGAAGGTGAAGAACCGCCAGATAATGATGGTAAAGTTCCTGGACTAAAAGCTAAAGTTGGTGGTGTCCATTCTAACACTTGTGTAAAATCAAAAACATTAATCAAATTTGCGAAATTGGGTACTGGGAATGATTCATAAAAATCTCCTGCTAATAAATCGTAACTTTCTATTCTTCCTGCCACATAATCGTCATTCCCATAAAATGTAATAAACCTATTTCTAAATCCCAGTTTGTTACTTTCATTTCCTTGTATTCTAATGGCAATACCATCGGCTTCATTTCCATTAGATGGGTTAGTATTTTCAAAAAGGGCAATGTGGTTTGCTCCTGCTCCTCCACCAATATCATCTCCACCTTTTACAACTAAATTTGCAAGGACTGTTTCTCCTTCAACATTTAAACCATCAAATAAATTAGTAGTTCCTTCAACGGTTAAATCTCCTGATGCAGTAATATTTTTATAAAAAGCATATGGGATAAAAGTAAGTTTTTGGGTGCTTAGAGAAGTAAAACTATTGCCTCCTTCAAAATCGATATCAACTTTTAAATCTTTAGGTGTTCCATCCCAATCTATATCAATAAAACTGCCATTGGAAATTTGATTTCCTTCTCCTATAAACAAATTAACCATACCATAAGAATCGGTTGTTGTGGACTGTATTTCTTGAAAAATAGTTGTTCCACTTTCATTTGTTATTGTAAACCTTATGGTTATCGCTTTATTTGGTAAAATGTTACTACTTGCATTAACACCTGGTAATTCTTGTGTATTTGGGTTTAATATTACGGCTTGATAACTCATGCCTTCGGTTTGTGCAAACATTGGTAGCGATAAAAGCAGAACTATTATAAAATAAATATTTTTCATAATCTTAGTTTTTATAAGTTTAGTTTGATAGGGCTTCGTTTTTCTTTTTTTCTAAATTTATTACTAACCCAAACCCAATATCATGAGCTCTAAGTCTGGTTCTAGATTGGTTAATGTTTGACGACTCGTATCTAAGTTGTTTACTTTGACCGTATTTGTATTGAAGAAAAATTGAAACCGATTCGGATAAAGAATACTCAGAAACTAAACCACCACGAAAGAAGAAATTGGTTTTGTTAAAATCTTCCTCACCAACCAAGTTAAACACCTGATTGTTCAGGGTTTGTGATCCTTGTAAAATAAATTCTGATGATACTGTACCTCTCAGGTAAAATGAGAATTTATTGGCTTTAAACATTTTAATATCTACACCTGTAAAAAGGCTTAAATATGTTGTTTCCCATTCAAAAAAATTGTTTACTGCATTATCACTACCAATTGCTCCATAACTATTTATGCCAGCTCCAGCTATGACATGCAATATGTCTTTCACAGCATTTTTTCTAAAAGCAACTGAAATATAATTTTGTGAAGTTGCCTGTAAGTTTTCTAAATTTTCGCCTTGTGAATTTTTAAATGTAATTGTTGTGAGTGATTTTCCGCCTTCAAGCATTAACTGTTGGCCTTTAACCTGAAAGCTAAATAGAAAAATAACTATTGTTATAATATAAAAGTATTTCATTTTGTTTTTATTTTTTAATTAGTCTTGCAGTGAAATATTTATCGCCAGAAATTATCTTTAATAAATATATGCCTGATGAAAAAAGAGACATATCAACTTGAAAAGTAGAGGTTGAATCTTGAGATTTAAGATAAACTTCTCTACCTGTAACATCATATAACACAGTATTTACAACCGTATTTGAAAGTTCGTTAAATAGTATAGTTACATAAGTATTTATAGGGTTTGGATAAACTACCACATTTAAACTGTTATTTTTATTTAGATTATTTTTTACCTGTATTGGAGGTTGCTGAAATCCTTGTAAAATAGTATTACTGTTATTGGTAAACGTTCCTATAACACTGCTTTGTCCAATACTTTGACTAACATAATACGTGTTTTCTCCAACCGTAACTTTTGTAGCATTACCACTTATCCCTAAAGAATTTCGTTGTGTGTTTTGTGCAAACAGCAATGTACTAGTTAAGCAAAAAAAGGTTGCGAGTATTAGATGCTTCATTATTTAAGTTTTTGCTTTCTTTTAGAAATTATAGAAAATGACTAAAATTTAAATGTAGTTGTAAACTTTAATAAATGAAATAGGTATTATCTCTTAATTTTATAAGAGATAATCCTTAAAACCTAGAGGTATTTTGAAAAACCCACTTAAGAAGGCTGTTTTTTTCTGGTTTTAAATTTAATTTTTTACAAATATTGTAACGATGTGCATCAACAGTTTTTGAGGAAATAAATAGCATATCTGCAATGTCTTTAGTGGTTTTTTCTTTTGAGATAAGTTTAATAATATTCATTTCTGCTTTGGTGAAAATGGAAAAATCAATATTGTTTTTTTCAATAAACTGTTCGATTTCTTCAGAGTAATATTTTCCTCCTTTCAAAACAGAGTTTAGACATAAGGCAATTTCCTTTATAGAAAATTCTTTTAAAACATAACCATCAATATTTAAAGCATTAATTTCATTAAAGAGATTTTTGTCTTTGTGAAGAGTTAAAAATATTATTTTAGTGTTTAAGTTAGATGATATTATTTTTTGTGCGACTTCAACCCCATTTAATAAAGGCATCTCGATGTCTAATATTGTAATATCTGGTTTTATCTCAAAAACCTTTTGTAATGCTTCGGCGCCATTAGATGCCTTATATATGATGCTGTTTTTTATCTCCTTTTCAATTACCGAAACAATGCCTTCTAAAAGTATTGGATGGTCGTCTGCCACTAATATGTTTAAGGGTTTACTCACTCTTTATACGAAATAATAGTAATTACAGTTCCTTGGTTTTCCTGCGCATTAAACTTAATTTTCCCTTTTAAAAACTCTACTCTTTCTTGAAGAGATTTAAGACCAAAAGCTTTTAGTTTTAATTGATTTTTTTCAAAGTTAAAACCAATTCCGTTATCCTGTATGGTTATTGTAACTTTTTTCTCTTCTTTTTTAATTTTAATTTGTGCAGCTGTTGCTTTAGAGTGTTTAATAATATTATTAATACATTCTTGTACAATTCTATATAGATATATTTCTTTTTCTTTTGGGAAAAAATTATCTATGTTGTCTATTTCTTCAGAAAAGAAAATAGTGGAGAACTCGTTTATCTCTGCAATAACATTTTCAAGAGCTTTTGTTATTCCAAATTTTTCTAACTGAACAGGATGTAAATTTCTTGAAATTGCTCTAATATCATCTAAAGTCTTGTCAACAAGCTTTGGTGTTTTTTTGGGGTTTAAAGTGAGTGAGTTTTTAATTAGCAATAAGTTTTGCCCAATACCATCATGAAGCTCTTTAGAAACTCTTTTTCGTTCTTTTTCTTGTTCTTGCAGCAAATCTCTAGTAAATTGTTGTTGTAAAAGTTGTTCTTTCTTTGCGAAATTTCTGGAACGGAGTGTAATAAAGAAACTAAAAAGCAATAGCAACCCTAAGCTTCCAAAAATTAACCACTGTTTTTTTATTTTATTTTGGACACCTAATAATGCTATTTTATTTTGCTGACTATTAATTTTAGCATCTCTTTTTTCGGTTTCATAAAGTGTTTGATAGTAACTTAGGCCTTGTGCTTTTTTTAACCCTGTTATAGAGTCTTTAATTTCTTGATACTTCAAAAGGTGTTGATTTGCCTTTTTATCATTTCCTAAAGCAGTATATACTTTAGCTAAAAATTGATTGGCGTTTTCTAAACCATCAAACTGCTCAATCTCTTTTTTATATTGGTAATATTCTTTCCCATACTTTAGTGCTAACTTATAATTCTTGTTAGCAAATGCAAATCGCATTTTAGCTTCTTTATAAAAAGCTGTAGTTTCACCTGGAGCATTTTTACGAGGTTCTTTTTCTAATGCATCCATATACTCTTTAGCATTTAACACATTATTTAATTCGGCCCAAGCAATAACAGCTCCTGCTAAATAAATTGGTTTGTAGTATATTTTGTATCTGGATTGCTCAACGTTTTTAAGTGCCAAATCAATATATTTAATACGCTCTTGTAGCATTCCACGCTTTTGTAATTCAACCGAATAATTAAAATATATTTGAGATAGAAACAAATAATGTTTCTCTTCCTCTGCCAGTGCAAGAGCTTCATCCCGTTCTTTTTGAGCTTCACTATAAAATCCATTTTCCGAATACAAACTCGTCATTATATTTTTTACATTAATAATGGCGTTTATGCCTCCCGATGTTTTAAAATATGGTATTGATTTTTGAAGGTTTTGAGAAGACTCCATAAGCATACCTTGATTATAATATACCATCCCTTTTCCCATATAAATTTCTCCAATAGCTTGTGAGTCTATAGTTTTAACTGCTGCTCGTAATGCTGTTTCATAATATTTTAAAGATTTTGCATATTCATCGATATTATAATATAGTAAGCCTCCAGCCTTATAAAAATTGGCAATTCTTCTAGGCTTTTTTACTTTTAAAATATGATTGTTTTTAAAATCTTCGAAAATTTCTTTTGATGTATTTAAGTCTCCTTTAGATCCTGAATAATAATACATTCTATTTACTACATGGTAAGCAGCAACATCTGCTGTGTCTTGCTCTAACGAATATTTTATGGTTTCTATAGCTAATGAGTCGAAATTAAATCCTTTTTTTCTCCAAACAACTGTAGTTAAACTATCTAACCATTTTACACGTTCTTTATTTATAGAGTATTCTATCTTTTGCTTTAACTCATTTACTTGTTTGGGTGTTACTTCTTGAGATTGCAGCAACATACTAAAAGTAAATAGTAAAATTAAAAGCACATTTTTCATAGTATTAAATATATAGAATATTTTTTTGCTTTTTGTAATGATAATTTATAGCCAAAATTAACATCTAAGCTATCATCAAACAATCATTATTTTTTCGCTTTTTTCTGTAAATTTTTAAGTAAAAACTTATTAGGCAATTGCCATAGTAGCTAGACTAATTTTTACATTTTTAGCATTTAAAAGAACATTTGCACAGGCTTCAATAGTTGCTCCAGTAGTTATAATATCGTCCACTAGTAATATATGCTTGTTAGCAATAGTATTATGGTTTGTAATACTAAATACTTCGTTGTTATTATTCCATCTAGCAATTCGTTCTTTAAATACTTGTGTTTTAGTTGAAGTGGTTTTTATAAGCACAGTATCTATATATTCTACATCAAGAGCTTTTGCTATTTCAAGGCCAAATTTCTCTACTTGATTGTAGCCCCTTTTTCTTTGCTTTCGTTTATGCAAAGGTACTGGGACAACAGCATCTATATTACCATAAGCTTCAATAGTTTTTAATTCCTCACCAAGCCATTTCCCTAAAAAAACGCCAATATTTTCATAGCCTTTATATTTTAAACCATGTAGGAGGTGTTGCACCATTCCCTTTTTTTGAAATTGTAAAAGTGCAGTTGCGTTTTCTAGTTTAACACGTCCATAGAGTACTTTTTTTACAGTATCATCATTGTTAAAATGATAATTGGTAACTGGTAAATTATGCCTGCAATCGGTACAAATGTATGTTTCTTGGTCAACTAATAAATTTCGGCATGCATAGCATACTTTAGGGAAAAATAAGTTCAACAAGTTTTTTACCATTTTAACGATTAAAATTAGTTACTACAAACTTAATATATATTTTCGCATTAATTAATTAACCTTCCAATTACACATAGATTATAATGATAGTTAACCCTCAAGTATTTAACTACAGATTCACTATAGGAACCTTGATGGTTGCTTTTACGGTTTTAGCAGCTTACAGTTATACAAGCTACACGTCTTCTCAAGCTAAAGAGGATTTTTTAAATCAGGAAAAAAAGCTTTTGGAAAATCAAGTATCCAAAGTTATTTCTGGTTATGAAGAACTTGGAAGTGTTAACAAGAGCTTGAAATTGGACCTAGACAACACAAAAACCATTATTTCCCAAACACAAGATTCCTTACAAAAATTACAAGCCAATATGTCACTTATCCAAAAATATAGAGACGAGTTATTGGCTCTAAAAAAGCAGCAATCAAACTTAATTAAAAAAGGTGATTCTTTTTTGGCTGTTAACGAAGAGTTATCAAAACAAAATACGTCTATTTCTAAGCTATTAGACAAACAGGCTGCCATTATTTCTAATTTAAAAGAGGATAAGAACCAACTAGATAATGATATTAAAATGGGTGCACAGGTTTCTGCAAATTCATTTAAAGCTACTGCTTTTTCAATAAAGAAATCTGGAGATGTTTTTGAGACAAAAAAAGCCGATAAAACCAAAAATATTAGTGTTGCGTTTGTCTTGGCAGAAAACCCTTTAGCAACAGAACAAGAAAAAGAACTATATATTCAAATAATTGGCCCTGACAACAATGTAGTGTCAGATAAAGGCGCTATAGTATTTGATAAATCATCATTAATTTATAGCCACAAAACGAGTACTTTATATAATAAAACGACTTTAGAGGTATCTGCAAATATCGAAACTGATAAAACCCTAGAAGCTGGACGCTATATTATAAATGTATTTGACAATAATAGACGATTGGGAAGCACTAAAATAATTTTACTTTAATTCAACAATATTTTTCAAGTAACCGTTCTATTTGTTTGGAACGGTTTTTTATTTTTGCACCATGGCAAATCAAGACGATAAATTTAAAAAAGTAATCTCTCACGCAAAAGAGTACGGTTATGTATTTCAAAGCAGTGAAATATATGATGGTTTAAGCGCAGTTTACGATTATGCACAAAATGGTGTAGAGCTTAAAAAAAACATACGTGATTATTGGTGGAAAGCCATGGTGCAAATGCACGAAAATATTGTAGGACTGGATGCTGCCATTTTTATGCATCCAACCACATGGAAAGCCTCTGGACATGTCGATGCTTTTAATGACCCTTTAATTGATAATAAAGATTCTAAAAAACGCTATCGCGCTGATGTATTGGTTGAAGACTATTGTGCAAAAATTGAAAATAAAATCAATAAAGAAGTAACCAAAGCCGCTAAACGCTTTGGCGATGCTTTTAATAAAGAAGAGTTTGTTTCAACAAATACTAGAGTATTAGGATATCAAGAAAAAATAAACACCATCCTATCAAGAATGGCTAAATCGTTGGAAAATGAAGATTTAGCTGATGTTAAGGCATTAATTGAAGAACTTGAAATTGCCGACCCTTTAACTGGAAGTAAAAATTGGACCGATGTCAAGCAGTTTAATTTAATGTTTGGAACTAAGTTAGGTGCTTCTGCAGATACTGCAATGGACTTGTATTTACGCCCTGAAACTGCACAAGGAATTTTTGTAAACTTCTTGAATGTACAAAAAACTGGACGCATGAAAATACCTTTTGGTATTGCCCAAACAGGAAAAGCCTTTAGAAACGAAATTGTTGCGCGCCAGTTTATTTTTAGAATGCGTGAATTTGAGCAAATGGAAATGCAATTTTTTGTAAAACCAGGAACTCAAAAAAAATGGTACAAAAAGTGGAAAGAAACACGACTTAAATGGCATTTATCTCTAGGTTTAGGAGCAGAAAATTACCGTTTTCACGACCATGAAAAATTAGCACATTATGCTGATGCTGCTGCAGATATCGAGTTTAAATTTCCCTTTGGTTTCAAAGAATTGGAAGGCATCCATTCGCGTACAGATTTCGATTTAAAAGCACATGAAGAATTTTCGGGTAAAAAATTACAGTATTTCGATCATGAAGAAAACAAAAGCTATGTGCCTTACGTGGTCGAAACCTCTATTGGTTTAGATAGAATGTTTTTAGCCGTATTTTCTAATGCTCTTGAAGAAGAAGAATTGGAAAATGGCTCAACAAGAACTGTTTTAAAGCTACCTGCTGTTTTAGCACCAACAAAAGCAGCTATTTTACCATTGATTAAAAGAGATGGCTTACCAGAAATAGCAAAGCAAATTGTAGAAGATTTGAAATGGGATTTTAATGTAGCTTACGATGAAAAAGATGCTGTTGGAAGACGTTATAGACGTCAAGATGCCAACGGAACACCTTTTTGTATTACAGTAGATCACGATACTTTAAAAGATAATACTGTAACCATTAGACATCGTGATACTATGGAGCAAAAACGTGTAAAAATTGAAGGACTACGCGACATCATAAAACAAGAAGTAGATGTAAAATCTTGGTTAATGAAAATGTAACCAGATATACTGAACTTGTTTCGGCGCATTCATAATATTGCAAAACCCTTGTAAATACGAGGGTTTTG
>TARA_R110002073_G_scaffold36582_4_pt1 | contig 13489 bp, 8 predicted proteins | sample TARA_R110002073 | Tara Oceans TARA_R110002073 (sample SAMEA4397174) | marine metagenome | biome: Polar Biome; feature: [DCM] deep chlorophyll maximum layer (ENVO:01000326); material: water (ENVO:00002006), including particulate matter (ENVO:01000060) such as... | depth 40 m
ACTAAATAGACTTTGCGATTCGCTCTGTATACACTGGTGCGTCCCACTCTGTGTCTCCTGCCCGTGTGGTGCTTCCCCCTCCCTTTCCCTCCACTATCCCAGCAGATTTTCGATGCTACTGCGCTCCGTCTTTCCCTCTTTACTCTCTCTTTTCCTTGCTGTCACGGCCTGTTTGGCAGATAATCCCTCGGAAAAAAACGCCTCCGACACCGAGAAATTTCAAATCCTATTTAATGGGAATGATCTTTCGGGGTGGAAAGGTGTCGATGGCTTCTGGTCGGTCTCGCAAGGTGCGATCGTAGGCCAAACGACCGCCGACAACCCTACCAAAGGCAACACGTTCCTGGTGTGGCAAGGCGGCGAGGTCGCTGATTTCGAATTCCGCTGTAAAGTTCGCTTCGAAGGCAACAACTCGGGCGTCCAGTACCGTAGCGACATCGTCGATTCCGCAGGCTTTGTGCTGGCAGGATACCAAGCGGACTTGCATCCCAGTCCCAACTACTTTGGCATGATGTACGGCGAAAAGTTTGCTGGTCGCGGCATCATCGCCACTCGCGGCCAGAAGATTCACATCCAGGCTGATGGCGAAAAGAAAGTGCTCGCCAAGTTGCCCGCCACGGAGCAGCTTACCGACACGCAGTGGAACGATTTGCGGATCGTTGCCGTTGGTAACCGCATGATCCATCAAGTCAACGGCGTGACCACGGTCGATGTCACCGACGATCATCCCAAGGCGATGCGGAAAGGCGTGCTCGGATTGCAGTTGCACGCCGGACCGGCGATGAAAGTTGAGTTCCGCAACCTGTTGCTGCGAAACCTTGATGCGGAATCGGGCCAGCAGCTTGTTCGCAAGCTCTCGGAATCCGCTGCGGCGCCAAGCAAAGAGGACGCAGCGGCGGATCCGCAATCACCCGATGCGAAAAAGAAGTGGCTGACGAGTGCACCCGAAGCCCAGTGGATTTGGAACAAACAACCGACGAAGAATCAAAAGCTGTTCTTTCAAAAATCCTTTTCGCTCGCGGCGGCCACCAAGTCGGCTCGCTTGTACACCACTTGTGACAATCATGTGAAAGTTTGGATCAACGGACAATTGGTGGGTAAAAGTGATGCGTGGCAAGAGCCTGTTGAAGCCGATGTCGCAAAATATTTGAAAGTCGGCGAGAACTTGATCGCGATCGAGGGCCAGAACGACGAAGGCACTGCGGCATTGGTGCTGAAGATGACCGCAGAGTTGGCGAACAATACCAAGACAACGATCATTTCGGACAAGTCATGGAAGATCGCTGATAGTGTCGACGAAGGCTGGCAAACCGGCGCGGCCAACGCAGCGGCTTGGACCAGCGGCACACTGCACGTTGCCGGTAAACTGGGCGTTGGTCCTTGGAATGTTCCTAACTATGGTAACGCAGCCGGCGGCAGCAACGATCCGCTGAACCCACGCCACATCATCACACAGCCTGGCTTTGTTATCGAGCGTTTGTACGAGGTCCCCAAATCCGAAGGGAGTTGGGTTTGTCTGACCACCGATGCAAACGGCGGTTTCTTTGCCAGCGATCAAGGTGACAAGGGACTGTTTCACATCACCTTCGTCGATGGCAAAACCAACGTCGAGCCGATCGTCGTCAAAGATCCCGAAAACGGCCAAGTCCTCTCGGGAGCTCAAGGTTTGTTGTGGGCGTTTGATTCATTGTGGGTGCACCGCAACGGCGGCCATCTGTATCGCGTGACCGACAGCGACCAAGACGGCAAACTCGACACTGCCGAACGTTACCCGAGCCGAACCGGCGGCGGTGAGCATGGCAACCATGCCCTGATTTTGACCGAAGACGGCAAGGGCATTTATATGGTCGGCGGGAATCATGCTCCGATGGTTGACGTTGTGTCCAAGCGAGTTCAGTCATGGGACGAAGACTTTTTGTTGCCACGGATGTGGGACGCTCGCGGTCACGCACGCGGCTTGTTGGCTCCCGGCGGCTGGGTCACGCGGCTCGATCCTGAAACCAAAGAACAAGAGCTGATCTGTATCGGATTCCGCAACGAGTACGACGTCGCGCTGAACCGATTCGGTGACATGTTCACCTTTGACGCCGACATGGAATGGGACATGGGCATGCCGTGGTACCGCCCCACTCGGATTTGCCAAGTCGTCAGCGGTGGCGACTACGGTTGGCGCAGCGGCAGCGGGAAATGGCGTCCGTATTTCGAAGACAGCCTGCCACCCGTCGTGGATATCGGTCCCGGTTCGCCCACCGGCGTTGCCTCGGGAATCGGAGCCGCGTTTCCAACGAAGTATCAAGAAGCACTGTATGCACTGGATTGGACCTTCGGAACGATTTACGCCATTCACATGACGCCCAACGGTGCGGGGTACACTGGCGAAAGCGAGCCGTTTGTTTACGGCACGCCGCTTCCGGTGACCGACGCGGTCGTCGGTTCGGATGGACACTTTTACTTTACCGTGGGCGGCCGCGGCGCTGCTTCGGCCTTCTTTCGTGTGCGTTATGTCGGTGACCAATCGACGGCGGCTCCTGAAACCAACGCGAGCGATGCCGCTGCAAAAGCACGCCAAACGCGGCGGATGCTCGAAGCGTTTCACGGCCGCGTCGACGCCAAAGCAGTCGAGACCGCTTGGCCGTATCTGGCAAGCGAAGACCGTTTTATTCGCAACGCAGCACGTGTCGCGATCGAATCGCAACCGGTTTCCCAGTGGGCCGATCGGGCGCTGAGCGAATCGAACTTGCAGAGCAAAATCACCTCGGCTGTGGCTCTGGCTCGACTCGGTGATTCGAGTCACCAAGGGCCGCTGCTAAACAGCTTGTTGGCGATGGAACCCGCCGAGCTTTCGGAGATGCAGCTGCTGGGGTTATTGCGAGCCTATGAGTTGGCGTTTATTCGCTTGGGCAAACCGAGCGAAGAACAGCGGAAACAGGTCATCGCGGAACTGGATGGTTTGTTGCCCAATGAATCTTCGGACGTCAATCGCGAACTCGTCACCATTCTGGTTTACTTGCGTTCGCCAACCGTGATTAGCAAGGCGATGAAGTTGATCAGCGAAGGATCCGAACCCGTGATTCCGGATTGGGAAGAACTGGCGAGCCGCAACCGAGGCTACGGAGCGAGCATTGACAAGATGCGTGAAAATCCACCGCCATCGCAAGAGATTGCATTGGCATTTGAGTTGCGGAATTTGGCAACCGGTTGGACGTTGGATCAACGACGAGCCTATTTCGAATTCCTGAATCGTGCCGCCAAAGGTTCCGGCGGCGCAAGCTATCCAGGGTTCTTGGAGAACATGCGAACCGAGGCGCTACAGACCTGTTCCAACGAAGAGCGTGAAGCACTGCAAGACATCACCGGCGAGGATTTTAATCCCGTACCGGATTTTGAAATCAGTCCGCCCAAGGGGCCTGGGAAAAAATGGAAGCTCGACGAAGCGTTGGCCGCGACCGGGGGCAAGCCGGACTTCGAGCGAGGCCGAAGTTTGTTCTTTGCGGCGGAGTGTGGCAAGTGTCACCGCTTGGCCGGATTGGGCGGCGGCGTCGGTCCCGATTTGACCAGCATCCCTAACAAGTTTGACCAGCGGTATGTGGTCGAAGCGATTGTGCACCCCAGCAAAGACATTTCGGACCAATACGGTTCAACCAATGTGCTGATCGACAGTGGGCAAGTTGTCACGGGAATCGTGGTCGACAAGGGGGACAAGATCGAGGTCTATCCGGTCAAGGCAACGGACAAGCCTGTCGTGGTATCGAAAGACGAGATCGAGGCGATGGAGCCATCAACGGTGTCGCAAATGCCCGAGGGTTTGTTGGACGCACTCAGCAAGGAAGAGATTCGCGATTTGATCGCCTACCTGATGGCCGCCGGTAACCCCGAGGACCGCCGCTACCAGAAGTAGCGTCAAAGAGCATTCGCCGTAGCCGTAGCGGAAGTCGTCAAGACTTTCGACGTCACGATGGTTCGACGTCACGATGGTTCGGTGTCAGACATTACCAATGCAATCAGTATTCTGATTGCATTGGTAAAACGTTGACGGCTTGTTGATTTAGTGAGCCGCGACGCGTCAGCGGCCGGGTCTCACGCACGACCCGGTGCCTTACGGCCCACGGCTCACCATTGCGATTTCCATTCGGATTATATCAACAAGCCGTTGGAATTCCGCTATCTTGAAATCATGTTTGCTAACAGGCTGGCAGCCTAGGCTACGTTAGCGGACGGTGGCAGAGCCGTTAGCGTTTGCGTTGATGGCGGCGTTGGTTGATGCCGCACTTTGGGCGGCGGCTTGGGCAGTCCCTTGCGTCTGAGCGATCGCTTGTTGCTGTGCCGATGCAAAGGCAGCGAGCTGTGTTTCCATCGCGTCGGCGTGGGCCATCAATTCCGCGTTGGCCGATGCGATCGCTTGATCACGCATCTGCGAAATCTCGGCACGTCGTTGGCGTGCCGCGACGGCGATCATCGACGACAGATCGACATTGGCATCCAGGATGCCTGCGATACCAAACTCGCCACCTGCGTGGCTGTGCGTTTGCGTTTGGGCTTGAGCCGATGCCGAGCCTTGGCTCTGAATCGCGGCTTCGCCCGACGTCAACAGGTTTCTGCTCTCCGCTGCCGCGTTGCTCGCTGCAGCGTCCGCGTGAGCTTGGCCTGCGGCGGCAATTCCGGTTGCAGTCCCTGCGGCAGCATGCGTGTGCCCTTGTGCGTTGGCTTTGATCATCGCCGCGGTGCGAAGTGGATTGAATTGACCAAAGATCGAATCATAAACCGCCACGTCGCTGTGGGTGATTTGGATCGGGGCGGCCGAGACACCGATGCGTGCTTGCGTGTTGCTTGACGTCGCGATCTGGTTTTGCCCGATGTGTGCGTTGCCTCGGACATTGGCATTCGCGCTAGCGTCCACGTGAGTGTTCGCGGCGGCTGAAAGAGCGGCAGATGAAGCAGCCTTGCCGGTCGCTTGAGCGCGGGCGGCCAAACGAGCCGCTTGGCGTGCGGTCGCTTCGATTTGGTTGTTCACTCGCGCGGTCACGTTGCCAGCGATTTGAGCTTGGACGCGTTGCTGGACCTGAGCTTGGACTTGAGCCTGCACTTGCGATTGGATTTGATTTTGTACCTGTCCCTGTACTCGCTGCTGAACTTGTGCCTGGACCTGTTGTTGGACACGTTGCTGCGTTTGAGCTTGGGCTCCTGAAAGTGCACCGCCGAGGCCTTGAGCCTGCGAGGTGGTTGAGATCGCAGCACCTGCGACGACGACTGCGATTATCCGTCTGATTCGTTTTTGATCGTTCATCCGTAAAACAAGCTCCATGCGAGGGAATAGAGAAGTGATTGAGTGTTTGTTGGCGATGAGATCCACGACCATCGTGAATCGGGGTGGTAATTCGCGGGGGCCGCGTGTTACTAAGTGCTTTGAACGCCAACCCTCGGTCACTTCACCGGCACAGTACCTCATCCCGGTCCCGATACGCCAGACAGATTCGTTTGCCAATACGATTTTTTGATTGTTGCATCGATTTAATGCTTTCAAATTCTCCTCTTATCCGCCGCTCGCGAATCGCTTGTGTCGTCGCATGGTTGTGTGGCACCTTGGTGAGTTGTCTGTATGCCCAAGATCAACCCGCCGCAGTTCAACCCGCCGCTTTTGCAGGGTTTCCGGCGCCGCAGCAAGTTGGATCGGCTGCTGAACAGCCCAGCGAGGGACAGCTCGCAATGTTGTCAATGTTGCAACAGCGGGTCACCAAAACCCCCAATCATTCCGATTCATGGCGGTCGCTGGGGCGATTGCAAAACACGCTCGGTGATCCCGACGCGGCTCTTGTTTCGATCCGCCGCGCGATCGAATTGGATCCGTATAACGCGGCCGCCCACTTTGATTTGGGGCAATCGTTGGTTGCGGCGGGACATGGTGACGAAGCACAAACTCATTTCGACCGTGTCTACGAGATCGCGCCGGCCAGTTCGTATGCGGATCAATTACGGCAGCAAGGGGTGGAGAATCGTCGCTCAAGTCATGCTGTGATGGGGACACCCAGTGTACCGCCATCAAAAGTGCAGTCAGCCATTGGTTTGCCAGCCAGTGCGGCGAGCTTTCCGGACGCGTCCGCCCTGCCCTTGCCTGCGGCATCGGCGGAGCAATCGGTCCAGCCCGCCAGCTATTCGATTCAGTCGTTTGATGGATCGGATAATCTGGAACAGCGTTTTGATGAACTCGAAAGCGAAGTCAAAGAGCCGCTGAATCGTCTGCGCGTCTTTTTCGAGACGGGCGTGCTGTACAACTCGAACATCACGTTGACGCCGATCAGTCGTGAATTGGCGCAAAGCGACGGTGCGAGTTTCCAAGCGTTCGCCAATCCTGATCTTGACTGGAAATGGATTCGCACTGAAACGACGCGGATGGGACCGATGTTCCGCGGCTACTTTACGGCGAACGAGCAACAGTTCGAGCAGTTCAATTTGGCGAGCTTCCAGCCCGGAGCCTTCTTTGAGCGTGATTTTCAACTCGGTCAAAACGAGGCGATCGGCCGTTTGGAATACATTTTTGCAAATGACTTTTTTGATGGCGACCAAGTCGGGGATCGTCATTCGGCAACCGCCTCGCTGACTTTGATTCGGCCCGATTTGGACGCCATCTATGGTTATTTGACGGTGGCTCAATCGGATTTCCGCGACGATGGTATCAACCCTGCTGCAACGTCCTTGGATGGCACCACCGTGACGGCGGGGATCAGCCGTTTCTTTCAAACCGGTTGGGATCGGTTGCCAACCTATTCATTAGGGATCGATCTCGAATCGGCCGATACCGAGGGAGCCGACTATCGTTACCATTCGGTCAACTTGCACGGCTCAACAGGCTGGTCGATCAGCGATCGATGGAAGTTCATTCCAACGTGGGGCATTGGCTATCGCGACTACGCCGACTTCACAGGCCCCGTGGCTCGTGACGAGTTCTTTTGGCGGCTACATGGTCGTTTGCAGTACGCGGTCACCGATTCGTTGACACTTTCGATGGTGGCCGGGCACGACCGTTTCGCATCCGACAATCAAGACTATGACACCGAACGGACCGAGGGGGGCGTCGTCTTGACGTTCACACGCTAGCGAGCTTAACGACCGCTCAACCAGGGTGCCGCTAGGCCTGCGATGCCCATCACAAACAAGATCCCCAGCGTGATTCGCCGCAGTCGTGCACGTCCAAGCCAATTTCCAAAACGCAGACCAGCAAACGTGACCAGCAACAGCAATGGCGTCATCGCTGCGGCCATCAATCCAGGCTGAACGATCCGTGTGCCGAACGTGTAATACAGCAGCCCGATCGCGGGGAACATGCTGATTAAAAACATCCCAAACAGAAAACCGCGAATCCGTCGCGTGTCCCAGTCATGGGCTTGTACCCAAAACACAAGTGCCGGGCCTCCCATGCCGACAAGCCCTTGTAAGAACCCGGAAAGCGGGAAGGCAAGGAAGGCCCAGCCGCGATGCAGCGAAGTTTGTGGGCGAGGGTTCAGCACCATCATGGCGATCGTCACGGCAAGCACGACACCGCCAACGACTTGCCGCAGCGTGATCACCGAATAGCTCTCGAGCGTTCGCAGCACGGCGATGCCAATCGGCAAAAACACAATCCGCGTGATGCCAGGGACTTTCAGTTTGGAAAACGAAATCGCATCACGCAGTGTCCAAACACCCCACAGATTTTGCGGGATCGTGGCGACCAACAACGATGTTTGAGCCTCCGGAATCGAATAGCCACACCACATCAACGCAGGGACAATGAATAGCCCTGCAGCAAAGCCGGCTGCGGATTGGACGAAGATCCCGATACACAGGATCAATGCGAACGGAAGGATGGAAACGAGTTCGTTCATGATGATTCGCAGTGTAACCAGCCAAGTTCAGGTTCAGAAGGAGCGGAATCGAAAACGACTCGGTACCCGTCCGGTGAGCCGTGAGCCGTGAGCCGTGAGCCGTGGGCCGTGGGCCGTGGGCCGTAAGGCACCGGGGCGTGCGTGGGACCCGGCCGCTGACGCGTCGCGGCTCACTAAATCAACAAGCCGTTGACGACTTCCGCTACGCTAAACTCGGACAAGCTCGATAAAAAAACGCCAACGGGAATGAAATCCCATTGGCGTTTCTGTTTTAAAAACGATCCGAGCGACGCGGCTTATTCGTGCTGCATCAAGACGCAAATCGCCGAAGGAGCAAGCACCACGTTTTGGTTGTACGTCAATTCACCGGTCGTTGAGTTGACTGCGAACGAGGCCAGTGTGTGCGAGTTTTGGCCGGCCGCCAACAACCATCGTCCGCTTGGGGCGAGGTTAAAGTTGCGAGGTGTCGCTCCGCGAACGTGTTCGTGCTCGATCACCGACAGTTCCCCGCTTTGTGGATTCACTTTGAAAACGGTGATGGTGTCGTGGCCGCGGTTGGCGCTGTAGACAAATTTGCCGTTGGGATGGACGCGGATTTCCGAAGCACTTTTGAACAGTTCTTTGGCGAGTTCGGATTTGGAAACCGTTGGAATGGTTTGTTTGGGCGTCATCGTTCCTTGTTCGGCATCGTAATCGAACACGGTGACGCTGAGGTCGAGTTCGTTCAGCAGGAAGATCCATTTGCCATTGGGGTGGAATTTCATGTGTCGTGGCCCGCCGCCCAGTGGAGCTTGGCCAAACCCGTGTGATGTCAGCGTGGCGGTATCGGTGTCGACTTTGTAAATCATCACCTTGTCCAACCCGAGGTCAGGAACAAAGGCAAATCGCTCGTCGGGCGAGAAGCCAGCCCAATGGGCATGCGGTGCTTCTTGGCGACCGGGCACGATGCGGGATCCCCCTTCGTGTTCCATCAGCGAGGTGCGTTTGTTGATCGATCCATCGGCGTGAAGTGAAAACGCAGCGACCGACCCGCTGCCGTATTGAGCGGTCATCAGCATCTTGCCTTGCGAATCGACCGCAACATGAGCGGCGCCGCCGTCACCGATGGCGACCGAATTTAGCAGCGTTAACTTCGCCGCTTTGCCGCTGCCGTCGATCTTAAAAGCCGCGACCGATGCAGTGCCTCCTACATCACCCACCGCGTACAACACCGAGCCACTGGGATGCATGGCGAGGAACCCGGGGCCGCCCATCTCAGCCGCCAACGTCGGATCCGACAGTTTGCCGTTCTGTGTATTCAGCGTGCAGTGATAGATGCCTTTGCTAGGTTTGGCATTGCTGGTACCGATCCAAACGCTAATGACAGCATTTTCGCCGGGTTGGGCCGCACCGGATGGCGTTTGGGAACTCATGATTTGTCCTGCGATAAAGAAGCCAAACAACAGAGTTAGAAAGGATGTGCGACGCGTCACGATGTTAGTTTCCTGGGGATTCGGAGAGGGGGGACTGATTCAGACGGGGTGTCTGCCTCAGTAGCCACTAATCTAACCAACTTGGTCGCCGTTAGGGACGTCCAGGAGACGAGTCTGGGTAAGCTGCGAGGACCTTTGCGGATTGTCGGTTTTTATTAAAGATCGACCTCGAGGGCGCCGATCTAGTGATAAAGGTAGGTTGATGATTCGAGGGGGGATTCCTCGAAATAACGCGATTGGCTGCGGCGTTTTCTGCCTGATTTGTATCTTGCGAAATCGTAGGGGCGTTGGGATGTCCACAAACCCAATGGCTTGCGATCCGATGCAAGGATCAGACGGATTTGCCGCGCAAACGATCGCGAGTTTGCCATGTTGCGATCCGCATCGACAAAAACACTCTTTCTGGTGCTCGGCCTCGGATTGGTCTCGATCCAAGCTGGCTGTGTCGCACTGAATATCCCCAGCGAGCGTTTGGCGGATCCTGAAGACGGCGGCGGCGTGCTAGGCGATTGGAAACACAATCGTTCCAAGCGAATCGCCACCAAGTTGCATCATGCATTCTCGGACCCCGTCGGGATCGAATCGACCGCGGTGTTCGCTGGTTCGGGCGAGTTTGATCCCGATTGCGCTCCAGGCGTCCCGGGGCACGCCGGACCGCTGGACGCCGCGGGTTACCCGATCGACCCGCGTTTCCCGGTCGACCAGGGGTTTGATGGCGGCGCACTCGCCGTCGACCCGTTCGATTCGTCGGTCGAGCAAGATGGATCGATCAAGGCGCCCGAGATCCCTTGGCCGCGATTCCACCCGATGCCGACTCGCCCCGTCTTTGGGGGTGGGACGCACTAGCAATCCCCAGTGTGACCGCGTCTTTTGGCGAGGGATGGTGCCCCACCAAGTGGTTGCAAATGCTCGGAAAAGTCGAGCTTTCTGCCCAGAATCGCTCACTCTTTACGGACTTCGGATCGCCGAAGAGCGTGTTTCGCCTTCAGGATGTTAAGCCTGGTAAACCTTGCGGCGCGCGTTCAAAACGCATCAAGCGAATGAGCGGATTGTTCCGATGCAAACAGCCATACCGGTGATTCCGGTGTTTGGGCAGCGGGCGTTGTGGAGTCCGCTGAGATTGTGCATCCGAAAGATTCGGGTTTAGGGATATATGCTACCAACAACCCTACGTTGTCCGGCTGTCGGCCGCTTGATGTTTGCCAGCTTTGCCTTTTCGCTGGCTACTTCGACGCTGTCGCTGCCAGCTCAAACGCCGAGTGATTCGGACAAAAGCAGCAACAGCTCTCACGTTTCCAGTGCTCGTCAAACGCCAACGGTTTTGGCGATTCGCCGCGCCGCACCGGCCGTGGTGAACATTCATGGTCAAAAGACAGTGCGTTCGACCGCCGCGGGAATGGCCGGGGCCACTGGTCCCGACTCGTTCCGCCAAGTCAACGGGATGGGAACCGGAGTGGTCATCGATCCTCGCGGATACGTGATCACCAACTTTCACGTCGTCGAAGATGTCGACGATATCCTGGTCACGCTCGACGATGGCCAGACCACGACCGCCGAGTTGATTGCAGCCCGGATCCGCAACGACTTGGCCTTGATCAAAGTCAACGTGGACCGCCCGTTGCCAACGATCCCGCGAGGGACCAGCAGCGATTTGATGGTCGGCGAGAGCGTGATTGCGATTGGCAATGCATTTGGATACGTCCATACCAGCACCCAGGGCATTGTCAGTGCGTTACATCGCGATGTGCCTGTGAACGAGTCGCAAGAGTATCACGATTTGATTCAGATCAGTGCCGGAATCAACCCTGGAAACTCGGGTGGCCCGCTGTTGAACATTGATGGTGACATGATCGGCGTGAACGTTGCGGTTCGCGTCGGAGCTCAGCAGATCGCGTTTGCGATCCCGATGGATCAAGTGGTTGATATCGTGACCGAGATGATCGACGAGCACAATGAGAAGCGTTTATTGACAGGTCTGCGAACAAACGGCGGACCCCGCGACGGCGACGGCGTGACTGTTGCCAATGTCTCCGCTAGCAGCCCCGCCGCACGGGATGGGCTGAAGCCGGGTGACCGCGTGGTCCGCGTTGGTTCTCAGCCAGTGGATGACCGACTTGATTTTGCTTTGGCGATGTTGAACGTCAGCCCCGGAGAGCAACTCGAGTTTGCAGTCGAGCGAGGCGGAAAACAAATCGACTTGGCGATGCGTACCGAGCAACCGCCTGCATCGGCATCGTCGACTGTCGAAGAATTGGCATGGTCACGAATTGGTATTCAGGTGCGTCCGGTTGCCGAATCAACGATTCGCCGGCTGAACACACGGATGCGTACGAAGTACCGCGGCGGTTTGTACATTGCCGGCGTTCGACCCGGATCGCCTGCGGATCAACAAGGGATCACCACCGGCGATGTCTTGCTAGGCATTCACGGCTGGCAAACCTCGAACATGGCCGACTTGGCTGGAATCCTCGAGCATCCCGACATGCAACGTGGTCCCAAGGCAAAGTTCTACATCGTGCGTCGTGAGCAAACGTTGTTTGGTCACTTGCAAATCGCGGCTCAAGCGGACAATTCCGCTCGCCGTTAGAGTTTCAGCAAAGAGACAGAATCGCTCGAATCTTTGTTCGAAGCGAAGAGCCCGACGTGAACGTCCCGGGGCGAACTTGAGCTTAGCGACCCGCATCGCATTTCAAGTTTGCCGACCCAGCTGGGACGCGTGCGTCGGGCTTTTATCGTAGTGCTCTACCAGGTGCGAGCAGCTTCGTAGGCTGAGATTTTGTCTTCGTGCTGAAGTGTGAGCGCGATATCGTCCAGCCCGTTCAGCATGTTGTGGCGACGGCTTGCGTCGATTTCAAAGCTGCGTTCAAACCCAAGCTTGTCCGACACGGTTTGCTTTTCCAAGTCGACTGTCAACTCGTAGTCGGAATTCTCTGCCGCACGCTTGAACAGTTCGTCGATGTCGGATTCCGACAACGCGATCGGCAACAAGCCGTTTTTGAAACAGTTGTTGAAAAAGATGTCGGCAAACGAAGGAGCGATGACCGCGCGAAAACCGTAGTCATCCAAAGCCCAGACGGCGTGTTCACGACTGCTGCCGTTGCCAAAGTTTTGGCGTGCTAGCAGCACTGAAGCCCCCTGAGCTTCGGGTTGGTTCAGTTCAAACTCGGGGTTCGGTGTGGTGCCATCATCAAGAAAACGCCAATCGAAGAACAAGAATTGGCCAAACCCCGTTCGCTCGATCCGTTTCAGGAACTGCTTGGGAATGATTTGGTCGGTGTCGACGTTGGCGCGGTCCAGCGTAACGGCTTTTCCGGTGTGTACGGTGAAGTTTTGCATAAGTTGAGGTCGGGAATCAAAAGCGGGGGTGATGTTTTTTTTCTTGAAGTGACGGTGCGATCTGCGGAGCCAAGAAGCCTATAGCGACTTGAAATCCCATTCGCGGATGTCCGTAAAACGTCCGGCGATTGCGGCGGCCGCTGCCATCGCGGGGCTGACCAGATGCGTTCGCCCCCCTTTGCCTTGTCGACCTTCAAAGTTGCGATTGCTGGTGCTGGCACATCGTTCACCCGGTGCCAATTTGTCGGGGTTCATGGCCAAGCACATGCTGCAACCGGCTTCACGCCAATCGAATCCCGCTTCCTTGAATACCTTGTCGAGACCCTCTTTTTCGGCTTGCAATTTGACTTGCCCGCTGCCCGGTACCACCATCGCGTTGACTTTGCTGGACACATGATGGCCTTTGACCACCTCGGCTGCCGCTCGCAAATCTTCGATTCGGGCGTTGGTGCACGATCCGATGAAGACGCGGTCAAGCGAGACATCTTGGATCTTGGTTTTGGCGGTCAAACCCATGTACTCGAGTGCTTGAGCCGTCGATTTCTGATCGGTGGCATCCGAGAAGTCGGCTGGGTCGGGAACCGACGCACTGACGCTGAGCACTTGGCCAGGGTTGGTCCCCCAGGTGACCTGCGGTTCGATGTCTTTGCCTTGGTAGACGTTCGAGCGGTCGTAGGTGGCACCGGCGTCGGTGGGCAATGATTTCCAGCGAGCGACGGCGGCATCGAAGTCGCTGGGGACTTCCGGCAATCCTCGCAAGTAATCAAAGGTAACTTGGTCCGGAGCGATCATGCCGGCTCGAGCTCCCGCTTCGATCGACAT
>TARA_R110002073_G_scaffold237078_3_pt1 | contig 13485 bp, 6 predicted proteins | sample TARA_R110002073 | Tara Oceans TARA_R110002073 (sample SAMEA4397174) | marine metagenome | biome: Polar Biome; feature: [DCM] deep chlorophyll maximum layer (ENVO:01000326); material: water (ENVO:00002006), including particulate matter (ENVO:01000060) such as... | depth 40 m
AACCTTCGTAGCCCAGAAACTGAACGCCGTTGCCGACCGGTGGCTGATCGGTGCATTTAAAGATCGCGGTTCCTTCATCGACTTCGTCAAACATGGCAACGTAAATCATCTCGCCGCCCATTTTCCTGGCCGCCACAATTTGGCTCCAAAGAAACTCGCCTTTGCGGCGTGGGATCGATGCCAAAGGATCGCCTTTGAGGTTATGCCAACTGAAACCGGGAAAGACAACGGGCAAGAAGTCCTGGTCGTGTTGCTGGCACCACGCTTGGTCTTTTGCCCAGACGTTTTCTGCGTGCCGCTTTGCTTCGGATGGTGATCGGTAGCGGCCGACACTCCATGGGCTGACAATATCTGCGAGCTGGATGATTTCGAGCAATCGTGCGTCGTCAACCGCGTCTCGCTCACGCGATCGCCAGAATGACGGCACCCCAATCATGACCGTGCATCCTTGGCTCTTGAACCAACGAATCAATTGGTGGCAGTATTCCAAACTGTATTCCCGATTGTCATTGAATCCAATTCCCCAGATCGAGATGACGGGCTTGCCTTCGTGATGCAGATAAGCTTCATCATCGGTGATATGTTGCTTCGACTGAATCTCGCGCCAATCTTGTTGCACCAATTGAGTATCGTCTGCGCTGAGTCCTGACAAATCGTACATCACTGCGTAGACACGCCCCGAGCGCTGGGCTCCTTCGCGAACGTGATCCAGAACGCGGTCCTTGTGCTCTCGTTGTGACTGGTTTTTCAATCCGGAAGCGAACCGCTGCAAAAAGACACCATCGATACCGTACTGCTGCATCCAATCAAAGTGCCGCAGCACCGTCTTTCGATTCGTGCTGCTAAAGACCTCGGCTGTACTGCCATCGGCGTGGCGAAACCCGGTCGCATAGCGTTCGTCGGCATCGTATTCGGTCATATCCGGCCACAGGTCGACCGTGACATTTCCGGCAGCCGGCATCCGTTGACGATTTCTCGCCCAATGTGTCCATCCGAGGTTCGCACCGTCGCCTTCACAATTGAACCAGCCTTGATAGCCGCACATCACTTTCCCCGTCAGAGTCGAGCGATCGACGGTGTGCTCTGGGACAGCATCGGCGACGACAATGGCGCGAAGGCATAACAACAACAGCGTCGCAGTGATTTTTCTCATGCTAGATAAATAAGCGTAAACGGCAAAGGTTGCCGAGGGTATCATCGTTCGCGTTTCGAGCGATTGTGTCCGCTGCGGACGCACTGTTCCAAGCTCGCTCGCAACCGGTCGACAATTTCAGGGTGTTGGGCATACAGATTATGCTGCTCGGCCGGATCGCGGCGAAGGTTGTACAGCTGGCCTGTCACACCGTCCGGTTTCGGTTGGACTAACGTCGGTTTCGAAAACCCTCCTGATCCCAAACCCGTGATCAGTTTCCAGTCACCTTCGCGAATCATCATCATCGACGCGGCGCTGCCGGCCTGCATTACGAATTGAGTCCGTGCTTGGGCCGCGTTGCGTTTATCGCCTGTCAACGTTCGCAGAAAACTGATACTGTCGCTTCCCGCCGCCGTGGGAAGCGTCACGTTCAGCACGTCGGCAAAGGTCGCCAAAAAGTCGGTAAAGCAAACCAGCTGGTCGCTTGTGCTGCCGGCTTTGACGCGGCCGGGCCAGCGGACAATTAGCGGCATTCGATGTCCCGCTTCCCACGCATCCGATTTCATCCCGCGAAACTCGCCCGCGGAATCGTGTCCGAATCGATCGACGTCCCTGTCATACCAAGTTGGCCCGTTGTCGGATGTAAAAACGAGCAGCGTATCGTCATCCATCCCCGAATCGTGAAGCGTTGTCAAGATTCGGCCGATCTGTGCATCCACCATCATCAAGAAGTCACCGTACATCCCAGCGTCACTCTTGCCGGCAAATTCTTTCGACGGAAGCCATGGTGTGTGCGGCGCCGGGTAGGCCAAGTACAGCATCAAGGGAGGTTTCGCACTCTCGTCAGCGGTGGTTTTATCAGCGGCATGATCCGCAATCACTTGCGTCGCCTCGTCGGTAAACCGCTCTAACACATCGTGCAATTGCAAATCGGCAGCGATTCCACCAGCTCGCCAGAACGCCCCTTGAATCGGAGACCATCCATCGCTGTGATTGGCATCGATGTGCTGCGTCGGAGGCTCGACCGCTCGGTCGTTGCGGATGTAAAAGTAGGGCGGAATATCAGTTGACGCACGAATTCCAAAAAAATCGTCGAACCCACGGTCCACTGGACCGCCCCGCAGCGGTTTGTCATAGCCCTCTTCGTTGAATCCCAGATGCCACTTGCCCACCATCGCGGTGCGATAGCCAGCGGATTTCGCCAGCGAAGCGATTGTCCATTGATCTTGTTGGATTAATGGTTTGCGGGGCCATACGCTCACATCAATGCGAAACGGGTATTGCCCCGTCATCAAACCGTAACGGGACATGTGGCACAGCGGTCCCGGTGCATGAGCGTCGGTAAAACGCATGCCGTCACGAGCGATCCGATCGATGTTCGGCGTTGGGATTTTCGAGTTTGGATTGAAGCAGCCTGGGTCACCGTAGCCCATGTCATCGACAAGAATCACGACGACATTCGGTTTCGAGACGCGTTGGACTTTCAAAGCCGCATCGAGTGCCGCAATCGTCGGCGGCGACGGTTTGACGCTGCCTGGTCGTTGGCCGGCGGCGATTTCATGAGGCGTCCAGCCACGTTTGTTTTCCTGATTCCAAATCGCCGGATCGGCACCGACTTCGGCCAGCACCGCGACCGTGGTGGGGAACGTCCGCAGTGCCGCGCCATGCATTGCGGTTTCGCCTTTGCGATCGACCACGTTGGGATCGAGCCCCAAATTCACCAACTTGCGGATCGCCAAGTTGACTTCTTCGGGGGTGCCCGGTTCTTCGCCCACCGCGATCACGCCCACTCCTGCGGCGGCCATCAATGCCGTCGTCCCATCGGCATTCGTGATGGACGGGTCAGCACCGAGTTCGAGCAGCAGTTCCATCAAGGGAAGATCGGCGCCCCGCGACGCCAGTAAAAACGGTGTCGCCCCTTTGGGATTCAGCCGGGCGCCTCGGGGTGTTCCATTTTTCAGCTGCAAATTGACATCGGCGCCGGCGGCAACAATCGCTCGCACGAAATCGAGTGTATTGAGCGATCCGGTGATTCGCGGCGCCGGATCGCCTGCGGGATCGTCGCCCAGTTCGGTTCGGCGCACCCAGGTGATCGCGTGCAGTGGCGCATAGCCGCTGCGTTGATCGTTTGGATCGGCTCCCCGCTGGATCAACTTGATCGCCAATTCCAAATGCCCACTTTCGACCGCTAGCATCTGAGCAGAGGTCCGTTTTCGCGGATCGCGTCCGCCACTACGACTCGGATTCATCACGGCGTTGACGTCGAGTCCCGCGTCCAGCAGTCGCATCACCACATCGGTTCGCCCGTGACGGGCGGCAAACATGATCGCCGAGAAGTCCGATTTTGGCAGGCGATCGTCTAATCGAGCGTCCCCTTGGATCAACGCGTCCACGGCATCGAGGTTGCCGGCCGCTGCAGCCCACATCAGTGCGGTTTGACCGCCCACTTCTTTGGCGTTTACGTTCGCGCCCTGCTTGACCAATGCCCGCACGATCGCGGCGTTACCCGTTCGCGCGGCCAACATCAACGGCGTTTCTTTCCCCAGCCGTGTCGCACTCACATCGGCATCGTGGCGGATCAAAGCAGCCACCGCATCCTCGCATCCGTATTCACAGGCGAGACTCAGCGGGCTGACTTGATATTCGTTCACCGCGTTGACGTTTCCGCCAGCATCAACCAACGACTTGATCACATCGGCTCGGTTGTGAAACGCGGCCCAGTGAACGGCCGTCATTCCATCGGCCTGGGACGCATTGACGTCGACATGATCGTCGGCCAAATGCTTTGTAACCGCATCCCAACGCTGGCGTTCGGCATCATCGGCAAGGTCAGCCGCCGAGGCGGGCGGCCATGTCATGCACAGCACGAATGCAACAAACGCTCGCACCACTGGAATACAGCAAGACAAGAATTTCATGTTCATCGTTTACAACGTCACGGGGTCAAACAGATCATCCACGGTGCCGGTGCTGTCGGCGAACGTTTCCAGCGGCACGCCGACCTTATTGAGCAACGTCAGATGCACATTCGAAAGTGGCGTCGTTTCGGTGAACTTGATGTGACGCCCGCCTTGCATCCCGCCCGCCGCACCGCCAGCAACCAGGATGGGCAAATTGGTGTGGTCGTGCGCATCCGGGTCGCCCATGCCGCTACCGTACATGTAAAGCGAATGGTCCAGCAAAGTGCCATTGCCCTCAGGTGTTTCGGCCATGCGTTTCAGAAAATCGGCGAAAAGCGAAACGTGAAAGCGATTGATCTTGGCAACTTTTTCAAGTTTCTCGGGATCGTTGCCATGATGCGTTACCGGGTGATGCGGGTCGGGCACGCCAATTTCGGGGTACGTTCGTGTGCTGGCTTCGCGAGCCAACTGGAACGAAACGACACGGGTGATGTCGCCTTGGAACGCCAACAATTGCAAATCGAACATCAATTTGGCATGTTCCGCGTATGAGGCAGGGACACCTACGGGACGATCCAGATCCGGTAGCGGATTGTCCGCCGCGTTCGATTCGGCTAATTGAATCCGCCGCTCGACCTCTCGGATACTGTCCAGGTAACCATCGATCTTATTGCGGTCGGCAGCCCCCACGCGGTTCTTGATTCGCTTGATTTCGGTCGTTACCAAATCTAACAAACTCGCTCGCTTCTGGCGTGCGGCCTGCATCTGCTCGGGAGTCCCCCCTTCGCCAAACAAACTTTCAAACACGAGCCGTGGATGAGCTTCCGAAGGCAGCGGTTGGGTGGGCGAGGACCACGACAAACTGTTTTGATACACACAAGCGTAACCGTTGTCGCATTGTCCCACAGTCGACAACAAATCCATGGAAAGTTCCAGCGACGGCAACTGCGAATCGCGGCCGATCTGGCGAGCAGCGATTTGATCCACCGTCGTACCGCTGCGATAATCACTGCTCTCGGTGCGTTTCGCCCGCGCCGCACTTAGGAACGTTGAGTTCGACGTCGCGTGCGAACCAGGATAAGCATTTTTCAGGTCGGTGTTGGAGATCACCGTCACTTGATTCTTCACCGATTCAAGCGGCTGCAGACTCGGCGGCAACTCGTCCAACGTCTCATCCTGCGGCGTCCAATTGGCCGGGTTGTACCCCATCGGAATATAGATGTAGCCGATCCGTTTCAAATTCTCTGGTGCGGCCACAGTCGCTGCCGAAGCTGTCATCGCGGGGATCATCGCATCCAACAGCGGCAAGGCGATTGCCGTGCCGGTGCCTCGCAGCATCGTCCGTCGCGAAATCGAAATTCGTTTCATCATTCGTAGGGTCTCCACTTGCGAAACGGATCGCTGAGCACGATGCCGGTAATGAGAGAAGAAAGAGTGTAATGGTCGTCTGCTGCCGCATCGACAATGCGGCGAATCGTCGGGCCGTCGTCGGCTTGGACCGCACGACCCAAGGCGTAAGTTATCAGTTTCTCGGTGACGGTGTGAGCAAAAATCTCGGGCCGGGCAAGGACGCCAGCCTCCAATTGGTCAACGGATTCCAATTCGGTGCCATCGGGCAAATAGCCACTCGAATCAATCGCCAACGTGTCTTCAAACTCACGCCAACGCCCGACCGCATCAAAGTTTTCGAGCGCAAATCCAACCGGGTCCATCAAATCATGACACGCTGCACACGCAGGGTTCGCCCGGTGTGCCGCCAATCGTTCACGGACCGAGGCGACTTGAATCGCGGTGTTTTCCTTTAGATTCGGAACATTCGGGGGCGGTGGAGGTGCGGGCGTACCAAAGACGTTCTCGAGCACCCAGTTGCCGCGAATCGTGGGCGAGGTGCGAGTCGCATACGACGTCACCATCAAAATACTGCCATGCCGCAAAATGCCGCCACGGTGACTCGCGGGACTCACTTTCACAGGCCGAAACTCGCTGCCCGCGACGCCAGCAATGCCATAGTGCGTCGCCAGCCGCTCGTTCAAATAGGTTTGATCCGTACCGATCAAATCCAGTACGCTGCGGTCGTTCCGCAGCACGTCCTGGAAAAGTAATTTGGTTTCCTGAGCGAACGCTTGACGTAGATTGTCATCAAAATCGGGAAACAAACGCAGGTCCGGTGTGATCGAATCAAGATTGCGGAGGTACAACCACTGAGTCGCAAAATTGTCGACCAAGGCACGTGAGCGTTCATCGGACAACATCCGCTGAACCTCGGCCTGCAACGTGTCGTCGCGCTGCAGCAAACCTTGCTCGGCAAGATCGAGTAGTCGCTCGTCGGGTAAACTGCTCCACAAGAAGTAGGACAACCGCGACGCCAATTCGTAATCATCGACATCGGCAAGCCTCAAGTCCGCATCGTCGGCGATTCGTTGTTCGATGCGAAACAGAAAATTTGGATTGACCAGAATCGCGGTGACCGCCAATTCGATTCCAGCCTCAAAACCAGCTTCGCGATTCCCCTGATCAAAAAACTCCATCAGCAAATCGATATCCGTATCACTGACCGGTCGCCGGTACGCTCGTCGAGCGAGTTGTTGTAACATCGACTTGGCATCCGCCCGCGTCGCGGTGGCGGGATCGTAATGACTGCCAAAAATCCGATCACGGCTGGCCGTTTTACCTGGATCGTGAGCGTTGCCGGCCCCGCCTGAGTCGAGCGGACCCACAATCGATACCTGATAGATCGCCGGCGTTCGTCGGGGGTGGCGATGCCGATTGAAGTTGGCGTCAAACGGCTGCCGTTTCTCTTCGGTCAAGGACGAGAACGTTTTGGGAAAGGTAACGCCAATGCTTCTCGCCCCCGCCTCGACGTGAATCCGAGTGTTCAGATGCGAATCGGCATGGGTGTAATCGTTTCCGCTCCAACCCTCCTGGCCTTTCAGCGGCTGCACCGTGAACCGATGCACACGATTGCGGTCCACCAACACATCGATGTGATGTTTTCGCTCGAGTCCTTCTACTTTTTCATCTCGGTCACGCGTCAATTTCAGCTCGATCGCATAATCGCCGGTCTGGTGAAAGTGATGTTGAATCAACACACCGCCTCGCGTGCCAAATGGCAATCCCGAAACATGGGTCTCTTGCGAACGATCCGCGGGCTGGCGAATCGTCACACCAACGGGCCCATTACCGCGACCGCCGACCGCCGCGCGACTGATGCTTTGGGCCGCCGATAGATACCGATTCAGATGCGTCGGTGAGAGTTCTTCGACCGTGATGTTGTCAAACCCGTGACTTGATTCATCTTTGGGAAGATAATCCGCAGCATCAACGGCGATCCCTAACAGATCACGAACCGAGTACTGGTATTCGAGCCGCGTCAGCCGCCGAATCGCTCCCACCCGGCCCGGACGCGGGAATTCCTTGGAACGTTGATCCAGTATGCTTCGCAGCGTGCTGGAAACCTGCTCGTATTCGCTTTCTGCGGGTCGATCCGACGTTGGTGGCGGCATTTGCCTTGTGTCGATCCGACGCAAGATTTTCTCCCAGCGATCGGTCTGCAGGTCCTCGCGTGAAAACTGGTCCGCCGAAAAATCAAATGCCTCCAAATCCAGGTCACCCGCAGCATCGCCTGTGGAATGACAATCTAGACAGTGCGACTGGACAAAGTCTTTGAACTCGCCAAGTCGTTCGTGCTGCGAATCGTCGGCGTTCGCCGCCACCGCGGTTGCCAACGTGCAAATACAAACGAGAGCCGAGATCGCAGTGGTTTTCAGGTCATTCATGGATAGGATTCGCACACAGCGGACGCGGTTTTGGATTCCCCATTTTACTCTGCAAACTCACCGAACGGGCGGATTACGGACACCCCCAGTGACCTGGCGAGCACTTTTTTAACTCCTCGGCGACCCTGGAGTTCCGTTCGAAACCGTAGCCGATCGGTTAGAGCGTGGCGTCGACCATGACGTCCACGAAGATCGAGCAGCCACCTAACGCCGCTTGTGAGTCCCGTTCATGAACGTAACCCAATTTCCATCGTCCGTTTGCATCGCGCTGTTCATCAACCAGCAGTCGGCGTTGACGATCTCGATCGTATCACGGTACTTGCACATCCCGCTGCCATCGAACTTCGGGCCTTCGGTATCCAGCGGCAATCGCTTGCCATCCGCGTCCCGGATGCCTTGGTAATACCAAATGTTGGACATCATTGATCCCACAAACGTGCCGACGTAACACTTCCGAGCGATGTCAAAGCCAAGCGTCATGATCGATGACCACGCATCTCCCTCGTCGGATTCGCCGCTGCTTTCGGCAATCAACCACATCCCGCCTAGCGAGCGACATTCGATTTTGCCCGTGGTCGTCGATGTATCGCCGTCGGGCATTTTGCATTCGTGCTGAAGACTCCAACTTCCAACCAGTTGATCGAGCCAGTGGTGCTCGGTTTGCGGCTTAGCAAACATACATGTTCCCTACTTGTTTGGACTGACGACTTGTATGGACTGAAAAATGGAAAGCAATTTGGTAATTGACCTGCCGATTTGATTTTATGCATGAATGTCCTCTCACCGGTTCGGCGATGTGTGGACAATCTTTACGCTGATTTTATCGCCGCATGTTCATTGTCGAACAGCGAAATCGTGAATCGACCGTTTGGAAACCGAAAGAATTGAGATCAACTCCGACTCGGAATCGAACCGTCCCGTCGCCTTGGTCACAGGAAGTACCCCAGTTCCGTCGGTGGACGTCTGTGATTGCGGGGTTTGTTCAATCACCGGCTTTTCCCTTCGATGACGGGATTTTTGGGTACAGAATCCACCGCCGGTCCGTTTCAACGGTGGTCTCCTAAAGCCCCCCCAAAGGATTCGGCATTCCCTCCGCTTCTCGAGCTCTCAGCTTCACGGGAATGCTCTTCGGCGGATTGATGGCAGCAGCGAGACGGCAGCCTTATCTTGCACTGCTATAATGGACGCTATGTCTTCTCTTTCTGATCACTCATCCTCTACGGCGTCGACTTCCCGCTCCGGGCGCGGTACCGACCGTTTTATCCTGGTCTCTAACGGGCTGGAGTTTTTTCTGATCCCGAAGGGGGAATTTTCCAGCTTGCAGGGGGAGGGTTTTTACCGTCCTGCCGAGCGGGGAATGACCGTCATTCAAAAAGGCGACCAGCTGTATGAGTTGCCGATGGACAAGGCCAAGTCCTTGGTTGCCGATGGTGGCCGCGATTTATTGGCAAGAGAACGAAAGGGGCCCGCGTCGCTGCCGCCTGTACAGCCGCCCCCCTCGCCAACGTCCCCCTTGCCCACATCGGATGGACCAAGCGATCGGACGGCGACAAGTTTGCCATCCAGTGCCGCCCCGCTACTTGAGGACGCGGCCTCAGACGGTTCCAGCGTCGTGCTCAGCGAATCCGAGTCGGTTGCAGTGCTCGATCCGCTCGCGGTGCTGGAGGGACTGAGCCAGTCCGAGCAATTAGCCGAGCAAACGAGGCTCGAGCAAGAGTCACAAATCGCCGAGGAATCCGGTTGGCGTAAATACGCGTTGATCCTGCAATTTTGGTTGCAAGCTCGCAAAGCCAAATTGGTCCGACAACTCAGTGGCAGCGGCATCAGCATCGCGGTCCATGTAGCGATCTTGTTGCTATTGGCGAGCATGTTCTTGGTGACCGAGCAGCCTGACCAATTGGTATTAATGGCGTCACCGTCGAACAACGATGCAATCGTCGAAGAGGTGATCGTTGATATCCAGCCGCTCGAGATTACGGAGCCAACCGAAACATCGGAGCCGGAACCGGCTCCGGCAGCCGAAGCGTCCGAAGCTGACGAACCGATCGAATCTCCCGACTTTCTTGCCAACGTCAGCGGTCTGGCGATCAAACCGCCTGCAGCGCCCAGCAAGGCAGCCGCCGAAGATGGCGACGGCATGGCCAAGGCCGCCGGAAAACCCACCGTCTTTGGAAGCAAATTTAGTGCGATCAACTATGTCTTCGTGATCGACAATTCCAACAGCATGACAAGAGGCCGCTTCGAAACCGCGCTGATTCAATTGATGTTGACCGTCAATCAATTGACACCCAAACAACGCTTCTATGTCATTTTCTATAGCGACACCGCCTACGGCATGATGCACCCCAACACCGTCAAGACGCTGGTCCCGGCCACTCAGCGAAACAAAAACTTGCTGGGGCAATGGCTACAAACGGTTCCGCTCTGTTTGCAGACGCGAGGTAGAAAGGCGATTCAAGCGGCGATCGATCTGGATCCCGATGTGATCTATATCCTCGGCGACGGAGCGTTCACCGATGGAGCGGATGATTACTTTACCAAGAATCCACACGAGCGAATTTTGATCCATACGCGAGGGATGGAGGTCGACAAGAAAAACGCCGAGTCCTTTCAAAAGCTGGCCAAAGCTCATCGAGGCAACTACCAAGATGTCGGCGTAATGCCCGAGGGAGCGCTGATGGCTCAGAAATATCCGCGGCCGCGGAACAGTGTTCGTGGACCGATCTGGGGCATCACCTTGCCGCTTAAGAAAAAGTAAGGATCACGGAACGATCATGAGTTGCAAAGCGGCGTGCCCAGTCTGTTTGAAACCCCATCCGTTGGACGATAGCCAAGCGGCGTCGGTCATTCGCTGTGATTGCGGATCGACGTTGTTCATCTCGCCCAAGGGGCGACTTGTTGCCACGCTGCAGCAAGATTCGCCCTCCGAGCTGACGGATGCCGCTGCGGTGATCCCCCCAGCGAATGCTCTCCAGGCGATCACTGCCCTAGATCTTGCCCCCAAATCTTCGCCAACGCCATCCCCAAAAAGCAAATCGGCCAATCGCAAGCCCACCGGCGACACCACCGCGAAGGGAAATGATCCTGCGGATGGACGTCCACACCAGAAAAAGCCCTGGTTGGCAATTGGCGGTATCGGCAGCGTCGCGCTGTTGTTGGTGATCGCCGTGATCTCGTTTCTGCTTCGCGATTCGACAAAATCGGCGCGTGCGATTGACGGGAAAAAATCGGCGACGACCGTATCGACCGTTGGCATGCGAACGATCCGCTTCAAACCGGGAACGTTCTCACAGCAGCTCGCCAAACTACCGCTTCCCGATGCGGACGAAGCGGATGATTCTTCGATCCATGTTACCTCCGCAGAACCGCCCCACCGGCAAGCAACGAATTCCAAAGCAACGACGCTGGATCAACGTTCGCCCTTTGGTGGCCCCACCGTTAAACGCGTGTCAACACGCCCCACGCCAAAGAAGCTGCGTCCGCGAATTCCGATCGTGCCGGTCGCCCAACGGCGAAACCAGCTTGACGACGCTTATGCCGACGCCTTCGAAAGCTACGAGGCGTTCACTGCGATCAGTGGCAATAACAAGAAAACCAACCGTGCCGGAAACGAAGACTACCGCCAGACGCTCGGGGAAACGATCGACTTGACTCAGCATGCGTACGCGTTGGCAATGCACAAAGGCGATCTACAGAAACGCAACGAGCTGTGTTACTTGTTGACCTACCTCTCCTTCACCGCAGGTCATGTGATCGAAGCAAGTTTGTATGGTGAATCGGTCGCCCGCTATGGCGACCCCAAAGAGAGCATGACTCGCGAAGCCGCATTGATTGCGTTAGCCGCCATCGATGAAGCCGCCTTGGCACAATGGGCTGACACCGAGATGCCGGGTGAGCTAAATCAGATGAGATTGTTGGCCGAACTGTTTGAAAAACGGTGGCCAAACGATCCTCAGCTCGATGCGATTTGGATGAATCTTGGCCAGCGTTTTGATGCGTTTGGCCGACCACTCGATGCGGCAGATGCCTACCAGCGGATCGAGAAAAAGTCGAAAATGTACGACCGCGCACAGATTTTCGCAGGCTCGGCGTACTGGGACCAATTTGTGGATGAAGCAAGCGAAGCGGACGCCAATCCTGACGCGATGGTAAAACGCCTCGAGTTAGCTCGCAACTTGATGGTCAGCGGAATACGATCGGCCGAACAACGAAAGTTGCCGCTGACGCCCCTGATCCTTGACGCGAAATACAAGGTCGCCTTGATCGGGGCTCGGCTTGGCAATCCTGAATCGACCGTCACTTGGCTCGAGAAAACCAAGACACCGCTGATCGATTCGATCACTACGGGCAAAGGCAACAAAAAGAAACTGACCGTCACGGACGATTTTGCTCAAAACGTCTTTCAACTGCTGTATCAAGCAAAGACGAGTTTGAACGATTTGAATGGAGCCAAACAAGCGCTCGAGCGACTCGCCAAAGTGCTGGATTCGGACGCGACCGATCGATTGGACCGAATGTCGCTGGCCGTCGTTCAGCGACAAGTCAGCGGCATGCTCGCGGGCCCCAAACTTTCTTTGGCGGACATCAACAAGCTCGAACAGACACTCGCGGCGATTGATTCCGACAGCGATGTGCTGACCGCGTCGAACCAATTATGGATCGCCGAATCGTGGGCAAAATTAGCCCGCCGCAGCCAGACGCCCAAGATTGCTCGGCAGTGTTACGAAAATGCGGCGAAGACCTACGCTAGCAGTCTGTCGCAAAAAGATTTCCCCGCTGCGTCCCGTACCGCCGCCCTGATACGACAAGCGGAACTGTTGCGATTGGCCGGCAAGATCCCCGATTCGCTCGAGATCATGACGATCATTTTGGCGAAATCACCGGGGGCCATCGAGATGCAAATCCAAGCCGCCAAATCGCTCGAGCAAATCGCATTTCAGCAGCCATCCGCTGCAACGCTACGCGCCGCCATCTCGGGGCCGCCCGGCGAGGGCCGCAATTCCGCTGCATCGCCTCTTTGGGGATGGGCAAAATTGACCAGCCACCTGCATCGAATTCGCTATTCCGACAAAGGGACCGCCAAACACGCCGAACAACTGCTCGAAGCTCACCTGCATCTCGCACGCTGTCGCTGGTTATTGGCAGGGATGACCAATGATGACGCAGAGAGCATTGAACTGGTAAAGAAGACGAGCATCCAACTATCGAGATTGCAGTCCGATGTCTCGGGGCGAACGGACGAATCGATCGCAGTTTGGTCCGAGGCGATCGAGCGACTTCAAAAACTACTCCATCCGTCAACGTCCTAGTGATCTGCCGCGACCGACAACGGCGGTCCAATTGTCTCTCTGGCGGAGTGCAACCCGATCGCCGCCGGATCGACGAAGTCGAATGAGCTCGCCGATTGAGTTCGCCGCTTTGGCCGATTCTGTGATGGATGTCGTAGCATTTACGTTCGGTAGCTACGCTCGCCAGAGCATGGATGGTTGCCACCTAAATGCCAGTCACCCACTTCGGACGAAGGTAGCGACTACAGAATGCGTCACCACATTTCATAGGGAAAAATCGTCGAGAGTTGCGAAGAGCCAACCGCTTAATGGCTAGTACTTTGGTAGCGGTAGATCCTCCTGAGCCAACGCATGCTGGCTTTGATCGGCCAGATACCCCACCGCTTACC
>TARA_R110002073_G_scaffold327238_1_pt1 | contig 13471 bp, 8 predicted proteins | sample TARA_R110002073 | Tara Oceans TARA_R110002073 (sample SAMEA4397174) | marine metagenome | biome: Polar Biome; feature: [DCM] deep chlorophyll maximum layer (ENVO:01000326); material: water (ENVO:00002006), including particulate matter (ENVO:01000060) such as... | depth 40 m
CGCTCGCCAATTTCGCTGCACGTCAACGGACGGTCCTCCATATCCAAAATGCGAAGCAGATTGTATTGCGAAAACGTCATGTCGTGTTGGCGAAAGAATCGGGCCATGTGATTGTCGAGTTGATCCCCCGTGCGAACCAAGCTCACGACGGCTTCTTGATCCACGCTCGCGAAAGGTTCACAGCGGTGGAGTTCTCGGGAAAGGTCGCTCATCAAAAGGAACCTGAGGGGAGGGATTTGTAAAGGAAGGTGAAGGGTCGAAATCAGTTGACGCAATAATACTTTATCGATAAGATATTCGCGAATCAAGATCTGATGTGTGTGGTTTAAACCCGTTGCCACAGAGACTGGTTTTCTGTCCCCCCCTCTTTGAAAACTGTAAGTGGGATGCGTGCCCCTTGGACGTATCACCTTCCCTCCTTTCCATAGAAGTTTGTCGCCATGCCAACCACGGCTATCATCGGTGGCGGGTTCAGCGGAACGCTGGCCGCCGTCAATCTTACTCGCTTCGCCAGCACACCTCAGCGAGTCGTGATCATCAACTCAGGAAGTCCGTTCGGCCGGGGGACCGCATACGGAACGACGCGCAGCGAGCATTTGCTGAACGTGGCAGCCAGAAACATGTCGGCTTTCCCAGATCACCCATCGCACTTTTTCGACTGGTTGCGTTCACGAAGCGAGTTTGATGCGATCGACGACGATACCCTTCGCGAAACGTTCATACCGAGGCGAATTTTTGGCGATTATGTTCGTGGTTTAGCGGCTCACTATCTGGGGACGGCGGATCCTCGGTCCAGCGTCCAGTGCGAAGTGGTAGAGGATTCTGCCGTGGACGTGGTTCCGCGTGGTTTGGCGGCAGGCGGCAACCAAGGTGGCGTCGTGATGTTGGAAAATGGTGAGCCGATCGAAGCCGAATCGATCTTGTTGGCGACCGGGAATCAACCGCCGGCCGGTTTGCCCGGTGCCAACGTGCTCGCCAACGATCGACGCTATTGCGGCAACCCTTGGAAGGATTGGCACGAGAATCTTCCCAGCGACGACAAGCACATTGTGATCCTGGGAACCGGGCTGACCGCGGTCGATGTGATCGTCACGCTTCGCAACAAAGGGTGGTGCGGAAAGGTGACCGCGATCTCTCGAAATGGCATGTTGCCGCAGCGTCATTTCCGTGGCATCGAGTGGCCACAAGTGATCCCCGATGATGGGCAAACGCGTTCGTTAAAAGAGTTGGTGCGATTGATTCGCCAGGATTGTGAACGTCTGCGGGGCGCCAGCCAAAACCCTGCGATCGCGGTCGACAAATTGCGAAGTCGCACGCAACAGTTATGGAAGGACCTATCACTTGATGAACGGACATTGTTCTTGAAAAAGTACTCGGCGGACTGGAACGTGATTCGTCACCGTATCGCCGGCCCGATCCATGATGCGATCACCGATGCACTGGATTGCGGGCAATTGACCATCACCGCGGCCACCATCGAGTCGTTGACGGCGGGTGAACATGGGATCGAGATTCAGATGGTGGATCGCGAGGGATCGCCGAAACGCATCGAAGGCGACTTGGTCATCAATTGCACAGGTCCCAAATCTCGATTTTCCGATTCCGCGTTGCCGCTGTATCGCAATCTGTTCGATCGAGGTTTGGCCAAACCGGATGCCATGGACATGGGAATCGCGGTGGCCGATGACTTCACGGTACTGGACAGCGATGATGTTCCGGTGCCTTTCCTGCATGCGATCGGCCCGATTTTGAAGGGCACGTTGTGGGAGAGCATCGCAGTGCCCGAACTGCGTCAACAAGCCTACTTGGTCGCGCAGTCGATCCTCGATCAAGAACCCGTCGCCGTTTCCAATCCCGACACGATCGAGTACTGCATCTAAAAAAGGTGTCAGACACCTTTTTGGGGACTTAGGCAATTTGATGTTGCCTATCTTGACTTTAAGGTGTCGGACACCTTTTTTATTGCGGCGGCCCAAACGGCGGCCATTTTGATTGCTCCTGCTTCGTTGGGATGCACTTTGTCCGCCACCGTGTCAGTGGTCCAGTCGAAACCGGCTTCCTGATCGACGAGAAATACACGATGAGTGAGATTGGATTGTCGCTCTTTAAAAAGCTGGGCGAGTTGTCGATTCAGGTCGGGGATATAGCTGTATTTAGCAATTTTCCCGCGGGAATGACGCGGGCCACCAAGACGGTCGCCATTGGGTTGATGCTAAAAATGGTGTCTAGGATCGCGTTAGTGTTGTGAATGATTAGCGGTACCGGATCATGTTCGCTGAAGTGGTTATGCCCCATGTGCAGCAACACAATGTCGGCGGGATATTGTTTGTAGACGCCAGCGATCTGATCGCGAATTCTACTGGAGTTCCAGCCAGAATAGCCAGCATGAGAAAGTCCTTTGCCATCAGTTTTAGGGCCAACAAAGGCAAACGAGTGCCCCGCGTCTTTCAGTAAGCGATCCAATTCGTGGCGATAATTGCCTCCTCCACCTCCACCTCCCTCGGTGATTGAATCACCCAGTGGCAGGAGCGTGATCGTTTGTTCCGTCGCCGAGTCTGCGAAACGTTGTTCGTCTGCAGGAAGCGAAGCAATGATCAACAGCAAAAATCCGGTGATTCGTGCGCAAGTGAATAGCATGGAAAACACCAAGGGGAGGCGTGAAAACGTTTTTTTCGAATCTGTCGAATATCGCTCAATGCTAGTTCGAGAAAGAAACGTCGTCGTGGTTCAGCAAAATATAGAAATAATCGATTTCGCGTGTCCCAATCGGCAGAGAGCCGCTCTTATCACTATGGACCGCCGAATAAAGGACATCACATTTTTTGATCCTAAAACAGGGACGTCCCCTTATTCCATTCACTTACCAAGCTCCGGCAACGAGCGAAAAAAGGTGTCCGACACCTTTTTAAGGGCTCGTTAGAGTCAATCGCAGCGTTGGCGGGGATGCGTCGGGGTGTCGACGGCTGGCGAATCCGTGCACGTAACAGTCACGGATTCCGGCGGTTTCCGAGACCAGGATCAGCGTGGCACCGCCGTTGGTATCCTGATTCAAAAACTCGCCCAGTTCGGACGTATCGATACTGAACATTCGCGTGGGATCGGACTGCGGCACGACAAATTTACCCAGCAATTTTGTTTTTGTCGGGTCGAGTGTCACATCGTCGGCAAGCACGCCTGGTGACGATTGCCACGACAAAGTTGTTTCGTCCCAGTCTTCGAGCGACTCGTCGGTCAGTCCATAAACGGCAAACGTCGCATCGGGCATCAGTGACAGAAAACCGATGTCGGTGGGAACACCTTGCAGCTGCAGTTTGGCCGAGTGGACGGTTTGCTCGGAAACAAACGAAAGGTCGAAATGCATGTAGCCGCGTCGCCGGAAAGGAATGCCCCACGAGAAATTAGGGGGTTCCTTTACCAGCAACGCGGTGCGAGACAGTTTGTCGTCGGATTGTTCACCTGCCATCACATAGCCGTCACGGCCCTTTCCGATGGCGGTAGAAATTTGCACGATTTGTTGTTCGGCAGCGGCTGAGGCAAGTGACGGGAGGTTCACACCATCATCCACCATCTCGCTTGCAAATGTTTCAATTCCGACGCGGGTGAATCGTTTTGCATCACGAGTCGTCACCGATACGGTGGTGCCCGAGGAGAGATGTTTCGCGTCAACGCGTCCTTTGACCACGGTCAAATCGGAATTGCCATCGGCGGTGACGTTCACACCAAACACCGTGCCGCGATCGATCAATAGAGAAGTCGGCGTTTGCACCTCGAAACCTTCGCCGCCGGGATGGACTTCGGCAAAGATGCGGCCAGAGTGCACAAAGCATCGATCGGTGCTGATCAATTCCAAATCCGCGGGGCCTTCCATCGTCACATCGACCAAACCGATTCGCAGTTCGGCGATCCCGCGATCCAACACCAACCGCCCGGGATGTAATGAAACGCCTGCTACGGTGGGGACTGTGGATCCTTGCCATTGGCAATTTTCCGTTTTCACAATCATCCCAATACCCTCCTCGCCACCGCGATCGAGGTACAGCCATGCGGTCGTCAGGAAAAACAGAATTCCGGCGGCGAGTCCGACGTATGCCCATTTCGGCACACTCCGCCATTGCGGCAGCGTGGATTCCGTCCGCGACGGCATCGATAAATCACTCAACTCGTCTTGGGGATACGCAATCACAGATCGAGTTTGCAAAGATTCCACAAAGTCACGCTTTAGCGACGGATCACGACGGAGGCATTCTTCCAACTCGGCAAGTTGAGCTTGCTCGGCCAGATCGTCGAGCACTAAGTCGCGTAATTCGCAGTAGCGATCCCAGTGCTGCGGAGAGGATTCGTCGGATGTCGTCATATTGTTTTTTCGGTTTTCCGATTGTTTTATCGTTCGTTGTCACGACGCATTCGCTGCGAAACACAATCACGCAATGTTTCGCGGACTCGGTTGATCATGCGGCGAACGGTGGCGTTTGAGCGGTTTACTTGTTGGGCAACCACATCCAAGGGGATTTCGTTGCGGTAACGATCTTCGATCAGACCGCGGTGATGCTCAGGCAGCATTTCAATACACTTGTCCAACGCACTGACGTAATGATCATAGTGTTCGCGGTTTTGGATCAACTCAGCCGAGATGAGTTGCGTTAAATCATCACTGAAACGGAGTCGTTCCCGGCTTTGTCGTTTTCTCCAGGCACGTACTTGGTTGTATGCCACCGTGCACGCCCAGGCGGCAAAATTGGTTCCGCTCTGGAAGCGGTCAAATTCCCGCCATGTCACTAGGCAGGTTTCTTGGAAGACTTCGTCAACGTCATTTTGTGTGGGAAGCAAACTTCGTAGATACAGCAGGATCACACGACGGTGTTGATCGAAACGTTGGGTGTATTCACGCTGCCGAGCGAGTTGTCCTCGTTGCAAAGCGGCACTGTTCGAGGCGTCCGTCGTGTCCAGCCGATCCGATAGAGGCTCTCCGATCTCGGGCCGAGTATTCGCTTTTTCATCGTCCGTCATCCGTCGATCATCAACCCTACGAGAGTGCTGCTAGCCAAAAAGAGCCGAATGCGGCTCATTGAGACATCATTCTAACAATTTTCGTTTTTATTGAGTTACGATGTCTCATTCCCCGCTTGAACGCTCTGTTGTGGTAGCGATCCTTCCTGAAACACCTACCTCGATTTCGATAACGAAACGGTTCTTTAATGAGACGTCTGAATCACTCCCGCCTCGTCGTGCTCGCCAGCATTTTGTTCGCCTTCACCGCGATGATCGCCCGAGCCGAGACACCCAAACCCAATAGTGTCTTCATTCTGACGGATGATCATCGTTGGGATGCGACGGGCGAATCGGATGCGGGAATAGTACGTACCCCGAATCTCGACCGCATCACTGCATCGGGAACTCGTTTGGAAAATGCCTTCGTCACGTTGGCGATTTGCTCGCCCAGTCGTGCCGCGTGTCTGACGGGTCGCTACGGAAGCGCCAATGGAGTGACGGAAATCGGGAAAAGTCAAATCAAAGATTCGGAGGTCACCTTTGCTCAATCGTTGCAAAAAATCGGCTATCAGACCGGAGTGACTGGCAAATGGCATTTGGGCAGCCAACCGTTGTGGGCGGATCGCAATGCACGTTGGAAGTACATCGAAACAGAAATCGAAGGAGAGCGTTTTTCGGAATTGTACGACTTGGATCAGGATCGGATCGAACGAACGAATGTGGCAAGCGATCCGAGCAACGCAAACGTCGTCGAAGATCTATCGAACCAGCTTCGCGAGCACCGACGTGACATCGGTTCACACGCGGTGACTTTGGTTTCAGAGGATCAGACAGAAAGGGAAACTCAAGTAGACCAACAAGCTGAGAGTGTGAAGGACGCGGAACGACAGACGAAAAGCCTATCCCACAGTGAAGAGAAGGTTCGCAATGACATTCACATCAGCGGGGTTTATCCGCATCTGACGGTGTATGGCGTCTACAGCCAAAACGGAGGCCATTACAAATCAGGGCACGATGAGTGTGGGATCGGAGCGATCGTCCCCTGGGCTGGCAAATTGTGGATGGTCAATTATGCGCCGCATCAACCGCGCGGCAGCGAACACAAGCTGTTTTCAATCGGCGAAGATCTTCAATCGCTGACCGTTCACCCGGAAAGTGTCGGGGGCACACCAGCGGGACGGATGATCCATGCGGAATCAAATCAATTACTGATCGCTCACTACTTGATCGACGCCGAGGGAAATGTACGCGTCATCTCGCCGGCGGACATGCCGATGCGAGTGACTGCGATCACGCGGCATCTGACCGATCCAGCGAACATGGTCTATTACATCGACATGGAAGGTGCGATTTGGGAGGCCAATGTGCACACGTTGGCTGTCAAGCGATTGTTCAAAAAACCAGTCCCCGGTTGGCACGGCAAAGGAGCCTATGTTTCTCAGGGACGTTTGGTTGTTTCCAATAACGGCGAACTTCACGCGGGAACCTACGATGATCTCGTCGTTGGTGGTGCCGCGAAGAACAGCGAAGAGCGTGGGGTTTTGGCCGAGTATGACGGCGAAAATTGGAAAATTATCGAGCGTCGTCAATACACCGAGGTCACCGGACCCAATGGAATCACCGGCGGAAGCGACGGGAATGACCCAATTTGGACGATGGGCTGGGATCGCCGCAGCGTGCGACTGAAAGTGCTCGACGACGGTATTTGGCACACTTACTTACTGCCCAAAGCCGCCTTCTGTAACGACGCTAGCCATGGTTGGTACACCGAGTGGCCGCGGATTCGCGAGATCACCGACGGTCGCTGGATGATGGATATGCACGGCATGTTCTTTGACTTTCCTAAGACGTTTACCAGTCAAAATTCAGCTGGCATCAAGCCGATCGGAAGCCATCTGCGGTACATCCCCGACTTCTGTGCTTGGAACGACAAATTGGTATTGGCGTCCGATGAAACCAGTATCCAAGGCAACCATTTGGCGGGACAACCACAAACGAATCTATGGTTTGGCGACTACGATGACCTGAAAGAATGGGGACCCGCCAGCGGTTTTGGCGGTCCTTGGATCGAAGACGAAGTCACGGCAAACACACCGTCGGATCCGTTCTTGGTATCGGGGTTTGATCGCCGCGTATTGCATCTTGCCACCGGACGCACAAAGCCGATCGAAGGCAAAAAAGCCTTACGAGCGAGTGATCAACAAGAGATTCGCTCGATGCCCGATCGGCTTGCCTCGCTACCCCGAGTCACTGTCCCCCGGGGCGATTGGCACCGCGCGGCAAAAGGTTATTCTTTTGACGTCGACCAAAGGGTCACTGTTTTTCTCGCTGTGGACCAACGTGGTAATCCAACCTTGGACCCCGCTTGGAAAATGACCGACATGACGCTCATTTGGGGCAAGAATCTACAGGACGTTGTTTACGCTCGTTCGTTTGAACCGGGCACAATTACGATTCCTGAAAATGCAACCGAGCATCAACCGGGATCGTTTGGGATGCCTCACACCGCGTTTGTGCTTGGGGCCAAACCGAGTGAGCTGAATATCAAAACCGATCGGTCTTCGATCGTCACCCGACCCGTGAAGCAGCGAATCGCCAGCAATGATGCCACCCCCGTCGTTTTTGCAGTGCAAGTGGACCGTCGTGGTGATGGCACCTGGGTCGATTACGAATCGATCGAAGTTCCTGCGGAGGGATACGTTGCCTACGAATTGCCAGAGGATTTCGATGCGATTTGGTTGCGGCTGAAAACGAATCGTGATTGCGTTGCCACCGCGTATCTGCATCAAACCTCTGCCGGGTTTGTCGACGGAAACGAGTCCGAAAATCAGGCGTTGTTTGCTGGGCTTGCCAACGTGGACGACGACCAAGCACGCAGTGCGTTGGTCTACGCCGCCAAGCGAAATCGAAATCTACGTGTGATTGCGTCAGAGGAACGCTTTTTTGATTTCACCAAAACTGGATTTGAATTCAAAGCTGACGAAGTCGATGCAAAACTAGCGGACTTGTTAACCGTCGAACCGCAATTCACGGTCGACGAAGCTTCGGTAGTATTAAAGCACGGCGGAAAACGGCTGCGAATTCCCAAAGGAAACGCGGCTTATGACAAGCCGTTTGCGTCGGGATGGCCGCGAGATGTCCGCGAAGTCGAATCCGAGCGCGTGTTAGCGAATATCCATGGCACGTTCTATGAGGTGCCATTGGTGATCAACGGAGCCCCGCCGGCGTTCAACTTGATGCGTCCTGTGTCGAGCCACTCAAAACAGATCGCCGATTTCTGTACCTGGAACGGACTGCTCGTGTTGACCGGCGTCCGCGCGGATGCGGAAAACGATGGTCATGTCTTCGCCGATGAAAAGCAGGATGCGGCGTTGTGGTTTGGCGGGATCGATGATCTTTGGAAGTTCGGCAAACCGGTCGGTCATGGCGGACCATGGCTCAACACAACGGTCAAGGCCGGGCAGCCATCGGATCCGTATCTCATGAAGGGATACGATCGCAAGTCGTTGTCGCTAACGCACCAGTCGGACAAACCCGTCACGATGCATGTCGAAGTGGACATCACCGGGGACGGTCATTGGCGACGCTACAAGTCGTTTGATGTGCCGGCTGGTGAAACGCTGGTGTATTCGTTCCCCGATGCGTTTAGTGCGGCCTGGGTACGCTTGGTTTCAGCGAGCGACACGACGGCGACCGCTCAATTGCAATACGAGTGAGTGCTGCTGAATTTCAGCAGGCGAGAAATTCGAAACCAAAACGAAACTCGTGTGCCACCAAATCGTGTTAAGGCTCACATTGTGAGCCTTTTTTCTTAGACTCTGACTCTCTCGACCCGCGTAATCGTTACGGACAGCTTGACCAGACGCTTTTGACACGAAAGCTTTTGAGCGAATTGAAGTCGCGCTCCGCAGAGTGACCCACCCTTGATGACGTGCAGCCCGTCCTTTACGCGGCTGCCAAATTCAAACTCAAAGCTGGGGCAGCGTGATTCTGATGTCGGGGCAACCAAAAAAGCGCGGACTTGTTCGCAAACTGATCGATAATTCTTTTTTACTGATCGTGGGAGCGGTGTCGGCTCTGGTATGGGCCAACATTCATTCGCCCAGCTATCAAGCGTTTGTGAACTTTGATTTGGCATCGTTGTTTACCGCCACTCACACCAGTGGTCATGATGCCGCCGAGCATGCGAACTCGCATGGTTTCACGCTTCACTTTTTTGTCAACGACATCGTGATGGCATTGTTCTTTGCGATTGCGGCCAAGGAGGTGTGGGAATCGTTGCTGCCCGGCGGATCGTTAGCGGATCCCAAAAAGGCAGCGACTCCGCTGCTTGCCACTGTCGGTGGGATTATGGGCCCGGCACTGGTTTATATTGCCGGGACTTATTTCACCGGAACGCATGATTCGCTCGGCAAAGGCTGGGCGATCCCTTGTGCGACCGATATTGCATTTAGTTACTTGATTGCCCGATTCATCTTTGGTGCCAGCCATCCGGCGATCGCGTTTTTGTTGTTACTGGCGATCGCGGACGATGCCGCAGGCTTGATTATTCTGGCCGTGTTTTATCCACAAGCCGAAATCCGTCCTGAATGGTTGTTACTGACCGTGGGGGCGATGTTGTTCACGATGCAACTGCGACGATCGAAGGTTCATTCTCACTGGGCCTATCTACTGGGGCCAGGCATCGTGTCATGGTTTAGTTTTTATCAGGCCAACATTCATCCGGCCTTGGGTTTGGTCCCGATCATTCCCTTGCTGCCTCATGCCCACACCGACCTCGGCATTTTTGCTCGCGAGGAACAGAACCGGCACGACACACTCAATGAGTTTGAACACGCCTGGAAATTGCCTGTCGAATTTGGGTTGGGATTGTTCGGTTTGGCCAACGCAGGCGTTGTGATGAGCAGTCTCGGTACGGGAACCTGGGTTGTGCTGGCAGGACTGCTAGTGGGCAAACCGGTCGGCATCACTTTGTTGACGTTATTTGCAGAGAAAGGATTGAAACTCGAAAAGCCAGCCGGGATGGATTATCGCCACGTGGTAACGCTGGGAATGGTTGCTGGCATTGGTTTCACGGTTGCCTTGTTCGTCTCCGTCGCGGCATTCACCGTCCCAGGATTGGATCAAGATTCGGTGAAAATGGGAGCTTTATTAAGTTTCGCAGCGGCTCCGATGGCAATCGTGCTCGGCAGATCACTTGGCATTCGACCGTTGTTGTCAGTTGCTAGCGAAGAAGAGAAACTTGCTAAGGCAGCTTAATTCTCCTGCCGCAGAACTGGGGGCTCGTTGCCTCAAGCAACGAGCTTCCCTCGGCGGACCTGAGCACGTTACACTGGCATACCGAAATCTTGATTTACTAAAGACACACGTTGCACTGACTCTGCATCCTTTCGAGCATTTGCATCCTAGAACAAGCACTGAAGGACCCATGGACCATAAACGTCTGCCCGACGAAGCCATTGGCGAAGATGAACTGCAACGTCCGCAGCCGGCGGACGAGCCGATATCGACGATTGAAACGCAAGACATATTGCAAGTCATGCGTCATACCATCGATCGACTCGAGAAAGACAATACGGCTCGCGGCGATCTGAAAATCTTGTCGCGAACGCTTCGCGAATTGCGATACGCCTTCAAGGTGTTTCGTCCATTCCGCAAACGCCGCAAAGTCACGATTTTTGGTTCCGCTCGTACGCAGCCGGGGCATCCCGAATACGAAAGCGCGGTCGAACTAGGTCGCCGGATCGCATCACACGGATGGATGGTGATCACGGGTGCCGGCGGTGGCATCATGGAAGCGGGACACCGCGGCGCGGGCCGCGAAGCATCGATGGGGCTGAACATCATGTTGCCCTTCGAACAAAGTGCCAATCCTTACATCCAAGGCGACGCCAAACTTGTCACGATGAAGTACTTCTTCACTCGCAAGTTGATGTTTGTCAAAGAGTGCAGCGGAGTGATCTGTTGTCCCGGTGGCTTTGGTACGCTCGACGAGGCGCTCGAAACGCTGACGTTGATGCAGACCGGAAAACAGACGATGATCCCGTTGGTCTTGTTAGACTCGCCCGAAGGCAGCTATTGGCGTGATTTGGGCGTGTTCATTGAGAAGCAATTGCTTGACAACGGCATGATCAGCCCCGACGACGTGAATCTTTACAAGATCACCAATTCGGTAGATGAAGCGATCCACGAGATGTTGCAGTTTTATCGCAACTATCACAGCATGCGATACGTCCGCGACCGACTCGTTTTTCGCTTGCAGAAGGAATTGACCGCCGACGCACTCGAATCGATTCGCCAGCAGTTCAGCGACATTCTTGTCGACGGCACGTTCGAGCAATCGGCAGCGTTGCCGGACGAGATTGGCGAACCCGATCTCGCTCATTTGCCGCGATTGGTATTCCATTTCAATCGCCGAGCACTCGGCCGATTGCGAATGTTGATCAACACGATCAACGAAGCCGAAACGGTGTAGGCAACCACGGGCTGACATCTAACACCGTTTTGCAACAAGCGACCGCGGAGCGGTGCCAGCACTTAGCTGCGGGCATAAGCCCGCAAAAACATAACTGCAGTTACCTCTCCACCGACGAAGTTGGTGGAGAGGTGGCAGAAAATCAGCGCAACTAAAAATCACAACAAGCCCAAAGTTTTAGCGGTCCAGGCTTACGCCGATGGCTAAGTGCTGACATCGCGATTACGCTTTCGGCTTGGAAAGCCGGGCGACAATGCGATTAGGCTTTCGGTCCTAGCCCTACCATTTCTAACAGTCGCAGGGCGTTGGTCGTGGGTGAGACGCCTTGCCGCATTTGATAATCGAACGTCATCGTGTCATTGCCATCGTCATCGGTGGTAATGGTTTCGCGAAAATGAACGGTGTGCGCGATCGAATTGAGCTCGGGTTCGTCCGCCAGTTCCAAGTCGTGTGTGCTGATCGCACCGATCGCTTCGAAACCAATCAGGTGCCGCAATACTTGAACCACTGCGATTTGCCGTTCGCGGCTGTTGGTTCCTTGCAAGATTTCATCGAGCAAAAACAACAACACTCGGTCTTCTTTTTCGGCCAAGCGGCGGGCGTGATCGACCACCTGTTTCAAGCGATGAAGCTCGGCCATGTAGAACGACACGCCTTCGCTGAGGTTATCACTAACGCGAATACTGGTCGCCAATTCGATCGATGGCAATGCAAACCGCGTGGCACAAACCGGGGCTCCGGTTCCAGCCAAGGCAACGTTTAGCCCGATGCTACGCAGCATCGTGCTTTTGCCCGACATGTTGCTGCCGGTCACCAGCAATAGCGTTCCGGGTGGTCCTACGGTCACGTCATTGCGGACGCGGGACTCATCGGTCAGCAGCGGATGGCCGATCCCGATCGCTTCAACCGAGCGATCACTCGAGTCATTCTTCCACTCGGGCGTGGTCCAACTTGGATACTCGTCGCGAAGCGCGGCCAACGACATTAACGATTCAAATTGTCCAAGCGACTCGAACCAACCCGCGACCACATCACTGTAGTCCTGTTGCCACTGTTCGAGTCGTTTCAGCACTCGGACATCCCAAAGAGCGAACGCTTGTAGCGGCAAGTAAATCAAAAACGTCGCTGCCGATTGCCGTAGTGCCCCCGCGGCTGCCACTTTTTGTAGCGCCAACATCCCGGCGGCGGCAGAGCGTGGACCCGCGACCAAGGTATCACGGATATTTTGCAAGTGAGCCGTGTTACTCGGTTCAGTGTTGTTGGCGTCGTTGTCGGTGGGCAGTCGCTCGGCGGCGGCAAAAAGCTCGCGATAATCGTCCACCGCACCACGGCTGGCCATCGCAATGGAAAAGATCGCATGAGCCGGTCCGAGTGCAACGCCGGTCAAGGTGACGTTAATAATGCCAACGCCTAGCAACCCAAACAGTCCAATTTTGAACCACGTCGCCGAGCCCAGCACGAGGAAGCCGAGCAGCATCGCGAGCACAAACGCAATTGCCACAATCGCCGACAGATTGGCCCATCCGGACAACCATTTGCGTGATTCCAACCAACGCGGCCCCGTCGCCCACGTGGTGAATCGGTCGGGATCACCACTGCTTTCGGCGACTTTGCGTGCGGTCACGTAGAACCGCAGTCGCTCTTCGCGCAGCGGTGCCAGGGTTTCGATCGCCTTGGTTCGCTCGATCGCATCGCTGGAAATCGCCGGCCCGGTCAACCATGACGCAAGCGTGCGAATGCCGGGTGTGGTCGCGGTCATCGAAACCAAATGGAACAACGACGCTCGGCCCAACAGATCCAAATCGGCCGCCGCATCCCGCTGGCCCGCCGGCAATGTGACTTCGCCAAGTTGCCGCGATAGGCTGGCGGTGGCCAAGCGATCCCAATCACGCTCGATCCGTGCGACCAAGCGGCGGAACACCGAGCGTTCACGTCGCAGCGCATCGATTCGATCGCGAACAGGTTCGTTCAAAACCACCGCAACGATAAAGCCGATAAACGCAGCCC
>TARA_R110002073_G_scaffold44376_2_pt1 | contig 13459 bp, 10 predicted proteins | sample TARA_R110002073 | Tara Oceans TARA_R110002073 (sample SAMEA4397174) | marine metagenome | biome: Polar Biome; feature: [DCM] deep chlorophyll maximum layer (ENVO:01000326); material: water (ENVO:00002006), including particulate matter (ENVO:01000060) such as... | depth 40 m
TGCCAAAGGCGTGCGTCTCGCTGGCGTAGAAGCCGTCGTTGCTGAAGACTTTGAGCGTATTCATCGTCAAAACTTAGTTGGCATGGGCGCGCTGCCTTTACAGTTCGAAGAAGGTACGACTCGCCATACGTTAGATATCGATGGTACGGAAACCTTTGATGTCACAGGTGAAGTCTCGGCTGGCGGATTGATGACTCTAGTGATTCATCGTGCCGATGGTAGTACCACTGAGACGCCTATTATCTGCCGCTTAGATACAGCTGATGAAGTCAAAATGTACAATGCTGGCGGTATGCTACAACGCTTTGCTAAAGAGTTCATCGAAGGGACTTTAGATATTGTCTAAGAGTCTCTTGTAGGTTTTAGCGTGATAAGCAGCAAAGTATGAAAGTTGCCGATGTTGTATAACCTTGTATGACATCGGCTTTTTCGTTGATAATAACGGATATTTGTATAATACTTTATAGAGGTTATTACTAAGAGAAATTCTATGAAAACTATCAGTTTTTCTAAGGCGAACAAAGACCTTGAAGCAGTCTTAGATACTGTAAATTGTAATGATGACTTGATCACTATAGGTCGTCAAAACAATAAGGGTGCAGTTATCATGTCGCTTGCTCATTATAATAGTTTAATGGAGACATTTTATTTATTGAAGTCGTCTGCTAATGCGAAGCATTTGGCTATGTCCATTGATCAGTATCGGGCTGCTAGTCGTAGCGCGGACTAATGCAGTAATAAGAATTCGTCAATAGAAAGTACTTTCGTTGTAGAGCCAACAAAAGCGTAGCATGCTTTAGCTTTTTGCCTAAATTTGTAATCATCTGAAAGTAAATAGTCAAAATGCCAAGCAGTTCCAGCATGAGCTGCATCACGCATAGATGCAGCGTGGAAACCTTTTTTATTAGTATCGTTTTGGAACTTATCAGAATAATAACCGATCCAATTGAGGAAGTTAAAAAAGAATTCAATCTTTGTTTCTATATTACCTTTATCAAATTTAAATATATTTATGAAATGAGGATCATAATCACATAAGGCTTTAATAATAAAGAACATAGCTTCTTCAGGTTCTATTAACTTAATTTCAGTATCTATTTTGATACATTCTCTAAAAGTAACTGGGTCAAAATCTGGTAGCTCATTGCTTATACTAGAAAAATAATTGATTGTAAGATCAACTGCTTTTTTTGAAAAATATTTATTTGCTTTCCTCAAAATGGGTATTTTATCGTCTAAGTATGAGAAAGGTATGCTGACAGCTTCACCAAGCATACTATTAAAACTATCTTTGGTAGTTATTCCAATATCTATACCATTTATTCTTTTAATAAATTTTTCGTTACTAGCATAAAGGACTCTAGAAAACTTACCTTCATGCACTTTGACAAAATTTCTATATATAACATACACGTTGTGTTCATTAGGCGTAAACAGTTTATTCCAATAAACTGCGTTGAGTAGCCTGAGGGTTTCTAAGTGCTCATCTATATATGCTTTATTACCTATATTGTATATTTCCAATAAAGTCGTATGTGAATAAACTATAGTGTACTCATTAGAAGTTAGTAATTTTAGTAATTGGATCAACTTTGAATCACTTGTATAGAGTTTATTAATTCTCAATTCTGTCAAAACATTTTGGTCTAAATAGATTGTTTTCTTAGTTTTAACCATAGTTAAATTATCCCAATATAGTCAATGTTACTATAATAGCATTATCAAAAGGATTTCCAGCAATGACTCAATCAAAACCAAAATTCGCCGCGCAAATATCCGTTCCTGCTACCTATATGCGCGGTGGTACCTCCAAAGGTACGTTCTTTAAGTTATCTGATTTACCTGAGCGTTGCCAAGTTGCTGGCGAGTCACGTGATAACTTACTATTACGTGTCGTCGGTAGCCCAGATCCTTACGGTAAGCAAATTGATGGTCTCGGCAATGGTAGCTCTAGTACATCAAAGACCGTTATCTTATCGGCCTCTGACAGACCAGATCATGACGTGAACTATCTGTTCGGGCAGGTCAATATCGCAAAGCCGATGATTGATTGGGCGGGTAACTGTGGTAACTTAACTGCAGCGGTTGGTGCCTGTGCTATTAATATGGGTCTAGTTGATGCTGACAAAATTGCTAACAGCATCGATGACAATGCAGATAGCGGTATTTGTGAAGTACGCATTTGGCAAGAGAATATCGGTAAAACCATTATTGCCCATGTGCCCGTCTATAAAGACGCAAATGACAAAGTACAGGTTCAAGAAACCGGCGATTTTGAATTAGACGGTGTCACCTTCCCAGCCGCTGAAGTCAAAATTGAGTTTATCGATCCGGTTGATGCCACCAGCGACATGTTCCCGACAGGCAATTTGGTCGATGATTTCGATGTATCAGGCTGCGGTCTAGAGGCTGATAGCATCAAAGCGACCTTCATTAGCGCAGGCATCCCAACCATCTTTATGAACGCAGAAGATTTGGGCTTTACGGGTACTGAGCTACAAGGCGACATCAATAGTGATAGTGAGCTACTTACCAAGCTTGAAAAAATCCGTGCCACAGGCGGCGTGGCGATGGGATTATTTAAAGATGTGAGCGAGGCGCAAACCAGCCAACACATTCCTAAAATCGCATGGGTTGGTAACGCACAGAGCTATAGCGCCTCTAGTGGTAAATCGGTCGATGCAGAAGAGATTGATCTAGTCGTACGTGCCATGAGTATGGGGCAATTGCATCACGCTATGATGGGGACAGCAGCAGTCGCGATTGCTGCAGCAGCAACCACGCAAGGCACGCTTGTTAACAAAGCTGCTGGTGCTGGCGAGCTGACAGAGGTACGTTTTGGTCATCCATCAGGGACATTGCTCGTTGGCGGAAAAACCGAACTGGTCGATGGACGCTGGCAAGCCAAAAAAGTGTCGATGAGTCGTTCAGCAAGGCGTATCATGGTTGGTGAAGTTTTTGTGCCTGCGGATGGTTTTTAATTAAGGAAATTATAATGGCATACGATCTTACAGGAAGGTTAGTAATTGGATTGTCTTCAAGTGCTTTGTTTGATTTAGATGAGTCAGACAAGGTATTTAAGGAACAAGGTGAGCAAGCATATAGGGATTATCAACGTGAAAACCAAGATATTCCTCTTATTACAGGCGTTGCTTACCCATTCATCAGAAGATTATTAAAGTTGAATGAAATTTCAGATGAACCTTTGGTTGAAGTAATTTTATTGTCTCGTAACGATCCTGACACAGGGTTGAGAGTCATGAATTCTATTGAGCACTATGAGCTGTCAATTACACGGGCTGTTTTTTTGCAAGGCCAATCAGCTTATAAATATATCCCAGCATTTGATATAGAATTATTTTTATCTGCCAATGAAGGAGATGTTAAGCAAGCAGTAGATGCAGGATTTCCAGCAGGTCAAATCTTGCATGGTAATATTTCTGATGATATTGAGGACATGCAATTGAGGATTGCTTTCGACTTTGACGGAGTGCTGATAGACGATGAAGCAGAAACAGTTTATAAGAAATCTAATGAATTAGGTGATTTCCACTCTCACGAGTCTTCTAAAGTAGATATAGCTCATAATCCAGGACCTTTAAAAAACTTTCTTGATCGCATTTCTTATATTCAAAAGCTTGAGACTAGTTACAAGCTTAAAAATCCTAATTATGAACCAGTTTTGAGAGTTTCCATCGTCACAGCAAGAAACGCACCTTCACATAAGCGTGCAATTAACACTATGAGAGAATGGGATATTCTTGCTAATAAGGCATTTTTTATGGGAGGAGTTGAAAAGTCTAAGGTGCTTGAGATATTAAAACCACATATTTTCTTTGATGATCAAAAGTTACACTTGAAATCTGCTAATATTTTACCTTTGGTTCATATACCTTTTGGAGTCGCTAATAAAGTAGTACATAATGAAAGCTAATTGCTAATAATTATAAAAATACATGCCGACATCTCCCCAACCACGCCGCGCACAGTTAGACAAAAAACCTCCAGTCGAGAAAAAAGAACGGCGGGCACTACTGTGGGATATCCTCAAAAAACTGGCGGTATTTGCTAAGCCTTATCGATTGCTTATCATCGCCACCTTAGCGCTGACCGCATTAGGCTCCTTTACCGCGCAAGTTAATGCCTTTGTGCTGCGCTATGCCGTCGATACCTTGACCGAGATAGCCACGCTTGCTGAGCCTTGGGAAGCTGGCGTGCGCATGCTGACCATTATCAGTGCGGTACTCTTAACCAAAGAGATATTATCGATATTCATCTCGTTTGGGCAACGCTTCTTCGGCGAAAAGATTCGTATCAATCTATCACGTGATTTATCGCAAAAAATCATTGAACGCATCTTGACCTATCGGATGGCATTTTATACCAGTAGCGAAAACGACAGCGGCAAGTTGCAAACGCGTATCGATTATGGCGTCAGCAGCTTAACCAGTTTAGTGCAAAACTTCTTTATCGATATGCTACCGCTGTTTGCCAATGCGATAGTGGCACTTATCATTATGTTTTCGACCAATTTTTGGATAGGCTTGGTCGGTCTTATTATCATTCCCATTTACTTTTTTATCAGCCAAAAACAAGCCAAGCGCCTACAAGGTTTTCGTCGGCAGATGCGTGGCTATAGAGAAGCCAAAAGCGGTTTGGTAATATCTTTGATCAATTCGATCAGCGTGGTGAAATCCTTTGTCCGTGAGTCGATAGAAGCAGAAAAGCACTTAGCCATTCAAAAGGAAATGACCGATAATCAGCTGCGTATTCGCAGTATTGGGTTTGTGTATGATGCCATCAAAACCTTTATCGAGCAGATTGGTGTGGTGGTTATCATCCTGCTCACCGCTTATTTTGTCCTACAAGGTGAGATGACCATTGGAATGATTTTATTTCACGTTATGCTATTTCAAAACGTCGCTGCCCCTATTCGCCAGCTGCACCGCATCTACGACCAGATAAATAATGCATTGACCTATGCCGAAGGTTTTTTTGATATTTTAGAAGATGACAGCCAAGTCGAGAGCATCGCTGGTATCAGTAGCGACAACCTAAAAGGTCATATCGAGCTTAAACATGTCGATTTTACTTATCCGAATGGGACGCAAGCGCTCAAAGACGTCAGCTTCACTATTAAGCCCAACCGTATCACGGCGCTGGTTGGCCTCTCTGGCGCTGGCAAGAGCACGATTATCAATCTATTGGTCAAGTTCTATGCCCCAGACGCTGGTACGATCTGCCTAGATGGGCACGATCTGGCTGACTGTGATACTCACGAGTTGCGTCAGCGCATTGGGTTGGTACTACAAAGTAATCATATATTTTCGGGCACGATCAGTGAAAATATCCGCTATGGCGATATGAACGCTAGCATTGATGACATCATTGTAGCGGCAAAAAAAGCTTCGATACACGATCAAATTATGGGGTTAGCTGATGGCTACGAGAGCACTGCCAAGTCGTTATCAGGTGGGCAGCAGCAGCGTATTGCGCTAGCACGGATGTTTTTAAAAGATCCGCCGATTGTGTTTTTGGACGAGCCGACCGCCAGTCTCGATGCTATCGCCAGTCAACAGGTCAAAAAAAGCCTTGATCTGATCAAAAAAGATCGTACCGTCATCATGGTTTCGCACAATATCGCTCAAATCATTGATGCCGATGATTTGGTGGTGATAGAAAACGGCCAAGTTGTCGAAACAGGCACACACGAGGCGCTCTATGCCCAACGCGGCAAATACTTTGAGATATTTAGTGCCATGTCTGATAGCTTAAATTTAGACAAAATCAGTCAGACCCTAAAGGGTTAGGAATGGTTAATGACTGCCTAAATCGTTATAATGCCCCTATTTTACCGCCTATTGCTAGAAGCTTGCCCATTATGAATTGTGAATTTTCTATCAAAACCTTTGATGAGCTGACCTCAGTTGACCTTTACCATATCCTAAAAGCACGCTCGCAGGTTTTTGTCGTCGAACAAAACTGTGCTTATCAAGATATGGATGAAGTCGATTTTGATTGCTTGCATTTGATTGCTCATCAAAATGCAGCATTGGTCGGATATTGCCGCATTGTCCCGCCTGAATTCAATAAACTAAAATCCAATCTATCGGTCGCCGACCCTACGATCAAGATCAACCACACTGCCATGCCTGCCATCGGTAGAGTGCTTGTGTTATCAGAGCACAGAGGTGACGGCCTAGCACGTCAAATAATGACTCAGGCTATTGCTCATTGCCGCAAAAAATACGGTAAAAAACGTCCGATTATTATCTCGGCACAGGCTTACCTGCTTAGTTTTTATGAGTCTTTGGGTTTTGTACCTGAAGGTGAGCATTATCTTGAAGATAATATTGAGCACGTGAAGATGGTGCTATACGTTGCTAAGAAAAACAAAGTAAGAAAAGAAAGTGTGGATACTGCGTCAACCACGACCAAAGTTTTAAGCTTCCTGCTGTTTATTATAGCAGCGCTGTTTATTTTAGGTCTGCTCTATTTGATGATTTAAACAGCCTACAAAGTTTTACTTCTTAACACAATTCAGTCTGGTTGTTCCATATTGAGTATGCTACTTTTGAATGATAACCGCTTTAAAAGGATGACTGCGAGCATGGGTCAACAAAGCGAAAAGTTAGCACACTCAAGGAAGAGGAAACAACCATGTCAAATACCAATTCAGATACAGCCCATTCAAATACAAATGAGGCAACGGTAGAGAGCAATATCCGTCCAGAATATGACGATGAAATCCAAAAAATCGCCGATTATGTGCTCAATTATTCCATAGATAACGAGTCACCAAATCCCACTGATGCATGGCGTACTGCACGCCACTGTCTCATGGATACCATCGGCTGCGGACTACTGGCACTGCGCTTCCCTGAGTGTACCAAGCACTTGGGGCCTGATTGCCCTGATCAAATAACGCCGCATGGCGCTCGCGTCCCTGGCACCTCCTATAGACTAGACCCCATCAAAGCCGCTTTTGACATCGGCTGTATGGTACGCTGGCTTGACTATAATGATACGTGGCTCGCTGCTGAGTGGGGTCATCCGTCTGATAACTTGGGCGGCATCTTGGCGGTCGCCGACTATATCAGTCAAAAAAATATCGGCCAAAGGCAAGCACCTCTAACCATGAGGGCCGTGCTCGAGGCGATGATCATGGCGCATGAAATTCAAGGCGTCATGGCACTCGAAAACTCATTCAATCGCGTGGGTCTTGATCATGTGTTTTTGGTAAAATTAGCCTCAACTGCGGTCGTCGCCAAACTCTATCAGCTGCCACGCGAGCGCATCATGGCCGCCATCTCACAAGCCATTGTCGATGGTCAGGCACTGCGCACCTATCGTCATGCACCCAACGCGGGCAGCCGAAAATCATGGGCGGCAGGTGATGCAACCAGCCGTGCGGTACGTCTGGTAGATATCACCGCACGTGGTGAAATGGGTGTCCCTGGCGCACTAACCGCACCGCAATGGGGGTTTTATGATGTGCTGTTTAGCCATACCAATAAGGATCTTGCGACCAAACCCGAAGACGAGCGTCGATTTACCTTTCAGCGTGACTTTGGCAGTTATGTGATGGAAAACATCTTATTTAAAATAAGCTTTCCTGCTGAGTTTCATGCCCAGACTGCCTGTGAAGCGGCCGTCATTTTGCATCCACATGTGAAAGGTCGAATTGATGAGATCGAAAAAATTGTCCTAACCACCCATGATTCAGCAATTCGCATCATCTCAAAAGAGGGCGCGCTTGCTAACCCAGCTGATCGGGATCACTGCTTACAATATATGGTGGCTGTGCCACTATTGACAGGCGATTTGATGGCGGAGAACTATGAGGATGACTATCACGAAGAGCATTTATCAATCGATGAGCTACGCGAAAAAATGGTGGTAGAAGAAGACGCACAGTATTCAAAAGATTACCATGACCCCAGTAAGCGCTCTATTGCCAATGCCATTCAGGTATTCTTTACAGATGGCAGTAGCACAGAAAAAGTCGCCATCGAGTATCCTATCGGTCATAAACGCCGCCGTGCCGAGGGCATTCCTATACTTGAGGCAAAGTTCCGAGCCAGCTTGGCTACTCGCTTTATCGATAGTCGGTGTCAGCAAATCATTGAGCTGTGTGACGATCAAGAAAAATTGGAGCAAACGCCAGTGAATGAGTTTATGGACTTATTTATGGCTTATTAGTGTTTTAACAGGATAACCATCCTAAATCACCCTATCATCTGTATCATTACCAAGGTATCGACTCTCCTGCCCAATCGACAAAACTGCCTGATTGGGCAGCCGTCATCCCTGATAGCACTTCCAATAAACACTCGGCGCTATACACTGGCGAGAATAGATGTCCTTCAGCGACATTGCCTTGAAACGGCGCAGATAGCTGGGTATTCACCGTGCCCGGTTGCATAACGACCACGCACACCTCTTTGAGTGATCGGCCCCATTCGATACTCAAGTTTTTCATCCCCATATTGAGCGCCGCCTTACTCATTCTATAACTATACCAACCGCCTAGCTGATTGTCAGTGATGCTGCCGACGCGGGCTGATATGGTCGCAAAAATAGCTGGATGGCTAGCGCTGCGTTTAGCTTTGGCGAGCAACGGTTTGATATGCTTGGCTATCAGCAAGCTTGCTAGTGCATTGATTTGCATGTTCTGTAAAAAGAACGCCGTTTCAATCTGCCTCAAGGCCTTTTCTGGCTGCGCAGTCTTGGTATGTAATAATCCCACGCAGTTGATGACCCAATCGACATGACCCATTGTCTGCTTGATGGTGTCGGCCGCTTTTTGGATACTGTCTTCATCACTGATATTCATGGGTAACCAGTGCAGATTTTCTGCTTCAAAGTTCGGCTCACTGCGATGATAAGTGGCGAATACTTGTGTACTATGTCTTTTAGCAGATGCGCCGTCAGTTTGATCGGCAGCTGACTCTTGTACCAGCTGCTTGACCATGGCCTGACCAATACCGCCCGTTCCGCCGATGATAAGATAGGTTTTATTATTCATGCCGTTATTCATATGCTACCCTCACTCTTTTTATGCAGCTCTTAGCACGTGTTGGTTTGTTTATTCATTTTGGCTGATTTTACGAGTGTTTGCTATGATAAAAATAATAGACATTATTCTCATTCTATATACGCTACAATAATTTTTAGCGATTAAACCCGCATTTTTTGCTTTCCATTACTTATATTGACGTTCTTATACGGATATCAGCGCCTTATGCTATCACCCCAAGACCAACTGACCGAGCTAGTACGTGCCTTAGAGACTGATCAGCACGTCTTTGCCACTGACCCGTTACTGATCACGGAAAAGCTACAGAGTGAGGATGGCACACCTATCCAAAAGCTGCATCGACGGGCCTCACGCATCGATAGCAATGGGGCGCTTGCGCGGGTACTAGGCAAAATAGATGGTCGCATAAAAGGCATCATGATCGTCATGAGTGTGGTGTGGTGCATCTCGGGATTTTTGGGTCTGTTCACGCTATTGCAGTCTAATGTGGTGAACTTCTTTTATGTATTGGTTTGCTTGCTTGGTTTTCATACTATTATGCTTGGTGGCTGGCTTGTCATGACACTTATCAATCGAGACCAGCAAGCGCCCAGTTGGTTTGCCAGCTTTGTCAGTCCCAGTTACCTCATACGCGGTAAAGACGATGTGACCAAGGCGGCCGTCGATCTGTATGAGCGCCAATTACAGCATAGCGGTATGCGCTGGTATTTGGGCCGGTTTAGCCATCAGTTATGGCTTGCGACGTTGACTGGCATGCTGCTTGCGATTATATTCTTGTTGGTTGTGCGTCAGTATAGCTTTAGCTGGGAGTCGACCCTACTCTCTGATCAGGCGCTGGTGAGCTTAACGCAAATACTCGGCTGGCTACCAGGCATGGTTGGTTTTGATGTGCCAGATAGTACCGCTATTGCACAAAGCAGGTTGGTCACAGAAGCGATGCCATTGTCTGTGGCGCGGCAGTGGGCAGGATTGCTAGTCGGTAGCTTGCTGATGTACGGTATTGTCCCGCGTGCGATAGCGTGGGTATTTTGTGCCTTGATGTTCCGCCGCAAAAAGATGCGCTTAGACATCAAACAACCGTATTACCAAAAGATCATAAATTTTTGGCAGCGTCAGGTGGTTGATGCAGATGACTTTACGGAAGCACCCGCACCTGTCGCGCCCAAAGCGGCGGTAAGTGCAGGCAAGAAACTGGTCGCCTTGCTTGAATATCCTTCAAATCAGGATAAATGGTGGCAGTCAGGGTTGACTAATGACCGTCATGATTTTTCAGAATCAAGTGAGATTGAGAATTTTGGTATCGTTGATGATCGTGAGGATATGGCACGGCTCAAACACTACTTAGACGAGCACCCTGTGCAAGTCCTATTAGGTATCCATAGCAAAGCGCTGCCTGACCGCGGTACGCTACGCAAACTTGATCAAATCGCCGCTCATGCAAAAGATGGTCTTATTGTACAGCTGCTTAGTGATACCACCCCTTCTGCTGACTTGACTGACGCTCGTACGGATGATGAACCAGTAGATAAACAAGCCGTTCGCTATCAGCAGTGGCAGACAGCGCTCTCTGCGCGCAAAATTGGCTTGGTTGATATCGATTCTTAAAGTTTTTGAATGCGATATTTTATAAAAATTATTTTTATAAAAAGGACAAAATAAATCAGTAATATAGAAAATAGTTATCTCTTGGGTAACAAGGATGTTTTATAGTGGCTAGGAGCCAAATATGTCAACAGACAACACCCTCTTAACATCAGGTGAGTATGGTCAGATATTGGATAATTACAAAGAGGCGTTAAACCAAAGTATCTTAACCGCTGCACCAGAGTCATGGCAGCCAATGCTGGCAAGTATCTTACCTGCTCACTGGCAAGAATGGCTGTTACCGCTGGCTGGTGGTCCATTTTTCTTATTGTTTTTGGCAGAGTGGTTTTATCAGTCTAAGCGTGGGAAAAATGAAAGCTTTAGCTGGCGCCGTGCGATGACCAATTTTAGCTTGGGCGGCTCTTATCTCGGATTTGAATTGATGGTCCAAGCACTTATTGTGCTGCCTATTTGCCTGTGGCTATATCAATACCGACTATTCACTATTGAGGTGACATTGCTGACAGCCATACCCATATTTGTCGCGGTTGAGTTCAGCTATTACTGGTTTCACCGTGCCTCACACCGCATGAATTGGTTTTGGTCAGCGCATGTTGTGCACCATTCAGATGATAAGATGAATCTATCCACCGCCATGCGCCAAAGCCTGCTGTACTCGGTGACAGGTTGGTGGTTATTTTTCGTCCCGCTGATGATATTGGGTGTGCATCCTGTCTGGGTATTTTTCTTTTATGCGTTAGATTTGATTTATCAGTTCTTTATCCATACCGAGACGGTGGGGAAATTTCCAAAATGGGTTGAGTATATCTTTGACACCCCATCCAACCACCGCGCCCATCATGGTACCAATAGTGAATATATTGACCAAAATTATGGCGGCGTTCTTATTATTTTTGATCGCTGGTTTGGCACTTATGTAGAAGAAGACGCGGTCAATAATCCCGTCAAATATGGGGCTGTTGGTGAGACCAGTCACGATAATATTATTGGTCTGATATTTGGGGTGTTTTACCGAATGTGGCAGCGGTTTTTTCGTGCCAATGGCATTAAGAAAAAAATCAAGGTACTGCTGCGACCACCTACAGCAATCTCATAGCGTATCATGGATACATAAAATACAGTTTACGATATGGACACTACGCATCCAAAACCAACCTGCCACCAGATTTGTTTTACAATAAATGGCTAAAGTTTGATCATCAATAACAATAAGACGCGACTATGAATAATGACAATAAAAAAGAAAATTACGAGCATCACACGCCTACAGGTCTTTTTGCAGACAAGGCGTTGCCTAGCGACTCAAATAATAACGCCAAGACCTCGCATTCGACAGTGTCAAAAACGGCCACCCAGTCTAGGGTAACTCATGATAATCAATCCATATCAACTGAATCAGTACCGCCAGCTACAACCACAAAAAACCAAAATGTGACAAAAAAAACCATCGCCAGTGGTGAGGCGCTAAAATTGGCGGTCGTGGGACACACCAATACCGGTAAGACCTCCATATTGCGCACGTTACTGCGTGATGTCTATTTTGGTGAAGTCAAAAACGAAGCGGCGACCACGCGTCATGTCGAGCAAGCAAGTCTGACAGACAGTCAAACGGGTGAGGTGCTGGTAGCACTATACGACACACCAGGCCTAGAGGACGCATCAGGACTCATGGACTGGTTGGAGGACAACACCGCCAGTCGCCGTGATGGTATTGAGCGCTTGCAGCAGTTTTTGGCATCAGATATCGCTCAAGGTGCAGATAGCGGTGTTCTAGACAGCTATGATTATAGCCAAGAAGCAAAAGTGATTCGTCAGCTGCTGGCAAGTGATATGGCCATCTATGTGGTAGATGCTCGTGAGCCAGTATTGGGCAAGTATAAAGATGAGCTAGCGATTTTATCGTGGGCTGCCATTCCGGTGATGCCTGTCTTTAACTTTACCGACAGTCAGAATGCCAATATTGATTATTGGCAAACCATGCTGGCAAGACGCAATCTACATATCTCCACACGTTTTGATTCCGTTGCTTTTGAATTTGAAGATGAGATGCATCTTTGGCAAAACCTAGCCACTATGCTCACTCATTCTGAGATGCTTGAGCAATTGATGCAGCGCCGGACTGAAGATTGGGCGCAGTTGTATGATGAGGCCAATATTATTATTGCTGACTTTTTATTGAATGTCGCTTCTTTTGTACGCGAGATTAATGAAGATGACGACCCGATGCCTGTATTAGAACAAATGCAAGAAGCAGTTAGACAAAGTGAGCGTGCGATGCAGCACAATTTACTTAACCTCTATAAGTTTTATGATAACGCAGTCGCGGCAACCCCGCTTGAATTGCAAGCCTATCAGCAAGACCCATTTGATCCTGAACTCCTCAAGAGCTATGGTATCCGTACCACTTCTGGCGCAGCAGCGGGTGCGCTGTTAGGGTTGGGTATTGATGCAGCAGCGCTAGGTACGACATTGGGCTTGGGTGCAGCGATAGGTGGTATCGCAGGCGGGTTACTATCTAACACCAGTAGTATTGCCGATAGGATTACTGGGGTAAAACGCTTATATATCGATCCTGCTACGTTGACGCTATTAGCAACGCGAGCATTAGACTTACTTACTGCATTACGCCATCGTGGTCATGCTGCTACAGATGCCACTCAGTTATTATATAAAGGCGAAAACAGCAGTCTTGGAACGTCGCTAACTAACGACATTAACCATGAAGATGAAGACAATAATCCAATTACTGTATGGCCAACTCATAAATTACCAAGTGAGCTCAAAAAAGCGCGTGGTAAACCACAATGGTCGTCG
>TARA_R110002073_G_scaffold67049_8_pt1 | contig 13456 bp, 12 predicted proteins | sample TARA_R110002073 | Tara Oceans TARA_R110002073 (sample SAMEA4397174) | marine metagenome | biome: Polar Biome; feature: [DCM] deep chlorophyll maximum layer (ENVO:01000326); material: water (ENVO:00002006), including particulate matter (ENVO:01000060) such as... | depth 40 m
GGTGTGTCCGCCCGAATAAACCTATGCGCCCTTCGAATAAAAAGGGCAGACACGCAGGTCTGCCCCTACGGAGTCGAGTGACATTAGATTAGTCCCCCAAACCCTCTTACCTACTCAAGAGTATTTATTTTAATCTGAAAGTTTTGCGAATCATTACCAATGAAAACTTCATCATCTTGAATAGAGCAATGAAGCTGCATGTTTTTATCCGCTAAACTAGCAAGCTGTTTTAGATCATCATCAGCAATATGAAATATCTTCAAAGAAGGGAAGCGTTTGATGCTGGCATCTAGCTGCTGGCGCCAAGTGGCTAAGCTTCTATCACCATATGCAAAAATTACCACTTTTTTAGCAGAAGAATGAGCCTGACGAATGCGCTTTTCATCTGGTAGGCCCAGGTCTATCCAGAGCTCAATTTCACCGCTGTAGTTTTTAATCCACAGGTCGGGTTCTTCAACGGTAGAAATGCCTTTTGTAAACGATAGCTGTTCATCAGCAAATAAGGCAAAGGCTAATAAACGCAGCATCATACGCTGGTCATTTTCGGAAGGGTGTCGTGCCAAGGTGAGTTTATAACTGTTGTAGTGATTCTTGTTTAAGTCACTAAGATCTAGCTGCACTTTAAATATAGTGGATGAAAGAGCCATATTTTACCTTGATTCAAAATTTATTTTGGACGCTGTGTTTATAAATATTTACATAACCTAGCTTGATATTACTATAAGAGGCTATATTGTTGGTTAATAGTTTTCTATCTTGTTGAGCGGCCTCTAATGGCGAATCTTTTTATATATTTTACCTGCATATTTGCTTTCCTAGCGTTAGGTGGGGCAAGTGTTGATTTATCTAAAGATACGAACGATTCAATAGTTGCCTACCTTGATATGAGCTCGATGGACTCTTTCGATAGTGATCCTGATGAACTAGATGCAGCACCTCTTTCGTCATCTTTTATAGATTTCATTTTTCAACAGGCAAACTTAAACTGCCTCTACCACTTCTCATTTAATTTTTTCACAGTTCAAGCCTTTCATATTAGAGCTCCTCCTTATTCCAGTTAAATGTTTAGCTTTATTTGACTTTATTTGGAAATAAATAGGATGTGTACAGCTAAGTGGCAATCATTATTTTGACTTGTGGTTATTAGGCTGTGCGCCTCTAGAACTAGTATTAAGAGGTGTTTAAAATGAAAAAATTAGATTTTTATTCAGTAGATAATTTTGATTCTCTTTCTTGGCCAACAAATCCAGAATTGATCGGTGTAGATTCCCCCGCTCTAGAGGTGTTTACAGACTTTCGTGTCACTCAGCCACTGGTGATTGAGGCGAATACCTTGGCAATTGATGCTCAAAAGTTTATGTTTCATGCTCATGTACGACTCAAAATAGTTGTAGATGAAAATAATCATTTTTTGGGTTTGTTGAGTTTAGATGATCTGAGCACACAGGAAATAGTTAAGCATGTATCTAAGGGCGATCGTCGTGAAGAAATGCTGGTGGCCGACTTTATGCGTCCAAAAAAAGATTTACAGGCTTTCAATTATGTTGCGATTCAGAAAGCGTCAATTATGGATGTAATTCAAGCACTTAAATCCGCAGGTCAGCAACATTGTTTAGTTGTCGACTTTCAAGAAGATAAAATCAGAGGAATAATTTCTGCAAGTGATATATCCAGAAAATTAAAATTACCTTTGGATATAGCAATGAACTCAAGTTTTATCTCTATTTTTAATATCTTGCACCATTAAGTGCTGTCTCCCTGGGCAACAGGCTGTGTGAAATAAGAGTGACTATAGTGTGAGAGGTATCACTCTTATATATTCGTCATCATTTCGTTCATGATTTTAAACATATCTTTTGTTTTAATTAGCGATTCTAATTCGAGTATAAAAGTTAAGTTATCTCCTTAGTTTACTTTTATATTCGAAGAAGACTTGTAGAGTGCCGTTTCGGCCTTGTTCAGAAGAGTATTTGCGGCATAGTTAGATAAATTTTTAGCTATGTCGTTTTTTTTGTCCTTACTTTATTCCTTACTTTATTCCTTACTTTACTCCTGAATCTGCGTTCAAGTTACGGATTCAGGTTTATATCTAGTCTGGTTAATTGTTCTACCAGTATTCGGTTTTCTAATGCAGATGTTATCTGATGCATAAACAGCTTAAGCGTGTTCTCGTTTTGAATTTTTAAATTAACACCTCTCAAAATTAATTTGCCAGAAATCAAACGCTCCGTAGAGTGAAGTGAGAACAACTTCCAGCCATCTTTTCTGTTTTTGGGTTTTATCTGTTTGTTGGTGAGCTGGTTGAGGTCATCGATCAGCGTATTTTCAACTTGTTTTGATTTGTTATTGATTAGAACATCAAAGCTCGAGCTAAATAATGTTTGTTCTTTATTAGGAATATTATGGTGGATCAAGAATTTTTTGGAATCTAAACTGGTCTGAAAAATTATGCTCAGGCTGATTCCAGGAAAAGCCCGGATTAATTGTGATGCTGTAAATTCCGCTATTTCTGTCGTGCTTTTTAAATCGTAAAGCTCAAGGCTCGCTTTAAGCAGAGAATCTATTCGGTAATAAGAATTTTGTAGTTCATTATAGGTTTTTGAGTTTTTGATTGCATTTGACAGGGTGTCGACATAGCGCGATATTTTGCTTATTTTCTGCTCATCTAATTCAAATGGTAAATAGGATCTAAAAAAGCTAATAACGCCTATTTTGTGGGACCTAACCGTTAGTGGAAAAGCAAAGTAGCCTGTGAACGACATAACATCGTATATCTGCTTGTCTATGTCTGCAAACGGCATGTCGGTAGTGATATTTGGAAATAAAGCCATTTCACCTTTAGCAAAAACATAGGATGAAACACTGGCAACATCGTTTGCAGAAATTTGAATTTTTCTCCATTCATCGATATGTTTTGTTTCGATCATGTCGCCATATACTTTGAAAATATTGAGTAACTTATTCTCTTCATCAACCAGTTGAATGCCTATGGCTTCAAAATCAAAGACATCCTTTAAACCTATTAATATCGATTCGAAAACAGAATCGAAATCGAGCGATGCGTTTGTCGCCTGAATAACTTTATTAAGATGGTTGATCTCTTTTTCTTTGTCTTGCGCTTTCTGAAGAGCATAGCTGGTTTTTTTAACTAAATAGGCATTGTTGATGGTTGTGGCTATTTGAGAAACATAACGTTCTATTTGTTCGATGGCGTTTTGGTCTAAGGTGAATGCTTCATGAGTATTGGCGAAATTAATAATGCCAATGACTTTTTCTTGTATTTGTAAAGGCATAATAAGAATGGATTTGTGGGGGTTCCATTCAAACATTTGTCGATCACGATCAGAATAATGGCGTAGTAATTTTTCAGTTATGGGAGAAACATAAAGCGTTTCATTATCTAAAAATGCTTTGATGAAATATACCTCATCCCATTCAATGGATAATGGGAAGTCGACAAAGCGTTGCATAACCTCATCATTTGCCTGATCACCAAACCAGTGATTTATGTCGAGGGTATTGGTATCAGAATTAAATAGATAAATCGATATTTGGTTAAAGCTGAAGATAGCATTCAATGCGGTTAAGACCTTTTCAACGACCACATCTAAATCGATGGTTGAGGTGACCGTCTCAAGTACTTGGGCGAGCTGTTGTAGTTCCTGTTCTTTTGCGCGAAGTTCTTTATCGGTTTGTTGTTTAAGCTTCTTTATATCCCAAATCAACTGTTCTTTTGTCTTGTCTTTATCTTTCATTAAAATCTTAATATCTTGGAAAGTGAGGCTGAATTGTAACAGTAAGAGTTCTGAATTGAAGCAGGTAGAGGCCCGTCTTTAGGTAGAATTATAGTTAAGGAGTGAAATAACGGGGATGGTTTTGTTGCGTCGTGATATAAGTACTCAAAAATAGCTTAACTAGCGAGTACGCGTATTTCTGTATTATTACGTGCGTCGGAAGGGTTACCGCCACTTAACTCGCGATAAGTGCGTGAAAAGTGAGCATAATCGGAAAAACCTGCCTCCATTGCAGCATCAGTCAAACTTAGCCCTGTGCTTAGCTTTTCAGCCGTTACAAAAATACGTTGCCATAACCTGAAACGCCGAATTGGGGTGCCAGTGACTTGTTTGAATAACTGTATGAGTCTGGGTATTGACAGGCTCACTTTAGCTGCAATTTCAGCCACCGACATATTGAGTTCAGAATGATCTTTAATTAATGATACGGCAAGCGCAACGCGCTCATCATAAATATAATTATGATTGACAGAGTCATTATTAAGCCAGGTATTTAAAACCGCTGAAACCTCTTCCTTACACGGTCTAAATTTCTCTATATAGCTCGCATGCTCGATTAACTGCTTATTAATTTTACAATCAAAATAGATGTTTTGTTTATCTTGATGAATAGCGCTTTTCATGTGAGTGCTGAGCGAATCGAAATTTCGGCCTAAGTCATCAAGAAAACACATAGCGACTTTTGCTTTGTGGGTATCAATTGAAACCTCACTACCAGAAGGAAGCAAAAAACTTTTGCTTCTCGCAATAGGTTTACCCTCGGCATCTAACAGTTCTAGTTCACCTTCTAGGGAAATAAGCAGTGCCGGTGTAATATTCGATTTTTTGAAATGGCGCTCCAGCCTACCCAAGTACAATGAGTGAGCCGGAGATTGGTAGATGATGGCTTTTTGTTTAGTGCTCATCGTTGTATGCCATTGTGGGTGTCAGCTAGTTTAAAAGGTGATGATAATAAAATTGGTTAAAGTTTGTACATGAACAAACTGATGATACCTGTTGTTTTATTTGATTTTTGTGATCTGAATCAAAGCTAAGCAGCGGTTTTAAATTGTTTTTATTTCGTTATATTAAGGTGTGGCCTTGAATCAAGATGCTGCATCAGATTTTTCTGATGCAGATAACATAATGGGCGATGGGTGAGAGGGATGATAGTTAAACAATTTTTTGCTCAATCAAGCTGTTGCCCATTGCGATAACCATCTCTTTCAGGCTTTTCGGCTGCCAGTGCAAAATTTGTTTAATTTTAGCGTTGTCGACATCTTGGCGAACGCCCAGATCGTTTAGTGTGATTCTCGCTTCTTTATTAAACAGAGCAAAAAAACGCACGATAAAATCAGGTACGCTATGCGTGGGGATTTTATATGAATGCCCAAACTCTTCCTTTAATATCGTTGCAATATCTCGCATGCTCGCATGTTCATTGGCGCAGATAAAACGCTCACCAGCGGCTCTTTCCTCGGTCATCGCACTGATGTGCGCCGAGGCGACATCCCTAACATCGACACAAGCCCAGCCCATATTGGGTATTGCAGGAATTTCCTTATTCATGAATTTTCGAATGAGTTCACCCGAGGTTCCCCAGTCTTTGCCTAGAATAGGCCCCAAAACCAAGCCTGGATTAATCACGGACAATTCCAAAGTCTGCGCTTCATCACTCTCCATGAACGCCCAAGCAGCTCTTTCTGCCAAGGCTTTACTTTTCTGGTAGGCTCCCATTTTCGGGGAGTTTGTGTTGGCCCAGTTTTCTTCGTTAAATGTTTGCTGACGTTCATTTCCGTAGATAATGGCAGCAGTAGATGATGTCATGATCACGCGTTTAACGCCTTGTTGTGCTGCTACCCTCAATACTCTTAGCGCCCCATCACGTGCGGGTACAATAAGCTCATCCTCATGTTTTGGCGGTTTAAGGGGGAACGGTGAAGCAACATGAATAACATAGTGGCAATGCTCAATGGCTACTTCCCAGCCTTCATCCTGTTCAAGGTTTGCCTCATATAGCTTAAAATTATTGATCTTTTCGGTGTGCTTACTCAATACATTTCTTAGCTCAGTTTCACTTGATGCAGACCTGGCTGTACCCCGAACCCTGTATCCTGCCTCCAAAAGCTGCAGCACAATATGGTTTGCAATGAAGCCTGTCGCACCGGTTACGAGAACGAGCGTGTCTTTGGGTAAAAGCATGAATACATTCCTTTTTGTAATAAAGAATTGAATGGGGGCGAATTGATTGGAGGCAGAGTAACATATTTGAACAGACATAAAAAAAGCCGATTATTTTTCAATAATCGGCTTCTTCATATTAGTGGTGCCCGGTCCCGGAATCGAACCAGGGACACGAGGATTTTCAATCCTCTGCTCTACCGACTGAGCTAACCGGGCACTGCATGTTGCACATCGGTGTTTTTGCAACGGGGCGTATTAAACCCGTTTCGAATCTTTGAGTCAAGTGCTATGATTTAAAAAATTATTTTATTTGAATAAGTCTACTTTTCAGCCGGGGGTGTTGGTGGTACATACCCTTCGGCTTGCTCGAATTCTTCGTTATTGAAGAACTTTTGCATTTGGTTTTTTAAGAACTTTCGGTCTTCTGCATTAATCATATTGAGCTGTTTTTCGTTGATCAGCATAGTCTGGTGTTTTTGCCATTCTTTCCAAGCTTGTTCTGATATGTTGTTGTAAATATCTTGGCCTGCTTCGCCTGGCATCATCGGTCTGTCTAAGCCTTTTAGTTCTTTTTGGTATTTACGGCAGAATACGGTTCGGCTCATGGTGTCTCTCTCTGTTTACTTTGCTTGCTTAATCTATCTATAAATTAAGTGATTTTAAATATTTAGCGATAGGTGCTGGAAGGCCTATGGTATGCAATTGTGACTTTTCATACCAGTGATACTGCGATGCTTCTTTAATTTGAATCTCTTTAGTTATTTTTTGGCTTTGAGGGCTTAATCTTAAAGGTTTCATTTCTAGCTTGAAATGGCTGAAGGTGTGATTAATCGAGTCATGCATTTCATCCAAATTAAGTTTTATATTGAGCTTACTTTCTATCTCGGTCTGCGCTTCAGGGTGCGATAGCTCGGCATTAAATTCGGGTAGGCTGTATAGACTTCCCCATATCCCTGTTGGTGGACGTTTTTCTAATAATATTTTTCCCTCGTGCTCAATTAAGGCAATCCATGTTTCTCTTTGAGGAATGGATTTTTTCGGTTTGGGTTTGGGAAGTTGTGTTTGTAAGGACTTTTCAAAGGCAAGGCAGTTTTCGGTAAAAGGGCAGTGCTCGCACTTTGGTCTGCTTCTTGTGCAACAAGTGGCACCTAAGTCCATGATGGCTTGAGTGTAGTCGTCATTTCGTTTTTCTGGCGTGTGTTGTTCGGCTAAGGCCCATAAATGGTTTTCAGTCTTTTTCTCGCCTGGCCACGTTTCTACTCCATGAAAACGGCAGAGAACACGTTTTACGTTACCATCTAATATGCAGGCACTTTGTTTAAAGGCAATGCTGAGAATCGCACCTGCAGTTGAGCGGCCAATGCCGGGAAGTTTGACTATTTCTTCGAAATTGTCCGGGAACTGGCCGTTGAGGTCAGTGACAACCCGTTTGGCCGTTTTATGTAGGTTTCTAGCTCGGGCGTAATAACCTAGCCCAGCCCAGTGCTCTAATACTTTATCTTCATCTGCTTCAGCAAGGCTTTTTATGGTGGGAAAGCTTTGTATGAAACGCTGGTAGTATTCGATCACACTTGTTACTTGGGTTTGTTGAAGCATTATTTCTGAAACCCAAACCCTATAAGGTGTTTTATTTTGCTGCCAAGGTAGATCCTTTCGACCATATTTATCAAACCAAACTAATAATTGTTCGGAAAAGTAATTCTCTTTTTCTAACGTGGTCTTGCTCATTTTAGAAACTTATTGAGTAGTGATTTAATGGGTTCTTTTTTATCACCAAGGCGCTTTTTTAGGGCGCGATCTATTTCTTTGTTTATTTTTCTTTTACCTTCTTCTACGGCTAATTTTTTTGCCATATCACCAAGTCTTGAAGTGTCTAGCTTACACAGTTCAGCAGGTGGGGTATCAAATGCACCTTGGCATTTTATCGGAATGCCGAGTTTTTTAACTTTTGTATTTACCCGGCAAGCGTTATCACCGAGTTCACCAATGACGTTTAAGGTTGCTAAAATATTGATTTCATTTTTGGATAAATCAACAGAACCTTTGCTGTCGGCCTGAATGCCCGAGGTGATTAGATCGAAACGTGTATCGAGTGTTTCGTTCTTGAGTGATGCACTGCCTTTTAATGTATTGAATGGTGTGGCTTGCGGCCATGTTGATGTGTCTACCATTTCTTTATTGATCAGGGCAAAGCCTTTGCAGGTTAAGGCATTTAGACTAAGCCCTTCGAAGGCACCTTTGTCTATGTTGAAGTCAACATTGCTCGTGGCGGATGTTTTTAACTTGTTAATATCGTTTCCAGAGAAATTCGTTTTAGCGCTAAGATTCAATAAACCTGTAATATTGCCATATTCTTTTAAGGCTTCGATATTTAATTGTTCGAAAACGGGTGCGAGATTTAGGTTTTTAATGTTTTGTTCGCTTGCCCAAAGAGGCTCTTTATTTTGCACATTGATCGTGGTCTTGCTTGAGTATGTACCTTCAAATAAAGAACCATTTAAGGTTTGAAGTAGTTTTCCATTTTTTGCTGTCAGCGCCACCACAATATTTTTGGTCTCAATGTTTTTGGCACTGATGCCGTCTTGCTGAAGTTCAATGTCTAAATTCAGGTTTTTGAGTGTTTCGATGGGTAATAGTGATTTGTTTATTTCTGTTTTAGCTGTTGCTGTATTTTTATCTTCAATTTTTTCATCGTTTGCTTTTGCATTATTCTCGGGAGGCAGGTAATCATCAAGGTTAATCTGGTCACCTTTCAAGCGGATTTTAGATGCGCTGGTGTCCATTGAATGACTGACTTCACCTTTCCAGTTGCTTTTATCTAAATTGATATTGATAGCCTTTAAATTAAGCAATTTATTTTCAAGATTAATTCTTGAAGACAGGCTGAGTTTTTCAAGAGCAGCTTTGTTTTGCATGTCTGGAAGAGGGATGTTTAAACTTTCTAAGAGCGCTTTAAGAGAAAATTCCGGAATATTTATTTCAGAACTGACACTTAATTCTTTGCTGTAATTTTTGATTTTGGCATGGCCTTCAAACGCTAAATTATTTAATGAAATTAACAGAGAGGGTATGTCGATTGACTCAGTTTTTGTGTCTATATCAACTTCAGATGCCATCTTTAAATTGATTGTCTTCGCACTAATATTGGGAGCGTTGACTTCATAGCTATTCTCAACATTCGATAAGGTGAATTTTGTTAGATCTTTTGATGCATAAAGTCTGGCTGTTAAGCTTGAGTCGAGTTGGATCTTGTTTTTTGTCTCGTTTAGAGAATAAGACAGGGTAAGAGGGAATGTCTCGCCTAAGGTAATGTTGGTAAGTAATAGATTTAAGGGGTTAATGTTTAATTCTATGTTTTGAGGTTTGGATTCAAAACGGATATTAGTATTACTGAGCTGAAATGATTCAACCAAAAAATTAAGCGAGCTTGTTTTGTCTGCCATCCCTGAATCTGTTTGAATTTTGACGGATTCATCTGCTGATTCAGGCGGTAAAATATTACTCCAATTATTTTTGGAGTCGCTTGTTTGAACGAGTTCTAGTTTCAAACCATCCAGAAAAATAGTTTCAACTTTAGGTGTGCCTTTAAAAAGAGACCAGAAGTCGATGCTGGCAACTATTTTATCTGCTGAAGCAAAAGGTGCCAGGTTTTGGTCGAGTATTTTTAAGGTGTTAATTTCTAGGCCGATAGGGAAAATTGACCAGCTAAGTTTATCTTCAATTATGAGATTGAGACCGACCTGAGCCTTGGCTTGTTCTTCTATTGTTGGTTTGAAATCATTCGCATCTTTTAAAAGAAACACACTTAAAAGGGCAGACAGTATTATGAAAGGAATACCAATTATGCAGAAAAGGGTTATTTTTATAGATTTATGCATGTCTGTCTCCGTTGTTTGGTTAGTAAAAGCCGGAGCTATCCTAACATGGCTTTTTGCTGTCGAACTGTTTATTATTCTCCTCAGTTTATAGATGAAGAATATTTGTTTAAAGTTGTTTTCAGAAAACGAGTTTATTAAAAAATACCCCTTTAAGAGGGTTAAATTCAGATAATAATATTGAGGTAGGGTATGACCGTTAAAGTGAATATTGAATTAGATCGTAAATTTTCCGTTTCAGCTGATAAAGATACTGCATTTGCATTACTTGCTGATGTGCCTAAATCTGCTGGCCACTTCCCTAAAGTCGCAGCCTTGACCGATTTAGGCGATAACACGTTTCGTTGGGAAATGGAAAAAGTAGGTTTGGGTGATCATGCTATTCAAACTATTTATGCGTGTAAATACACACCTGATGCTGCTTCGGGCATTATTACCTGGTCACCCATTAAAGGCGAAGGTAATGGTGTTGTTTCAGGGTCTTGGACGATCACAGAAGGGGTGAAAGGAACCGATATCCATTTTAAAACGTCTTCAGAATTAACCTTGCCACTGCCTGGATTGTTGAAGTTGGCGATCAGTCCAGTGGTTAAACATGAGTTTAATGGCATGGTAGATGAGTATATTGATAATTTGAAAGGTGCTTTAGCGTAAGCTTCTAGCATCAAGATACGATACGTTGAATAAAATATCCCTTGGAGGGTTAAATGGCTGAGCGTAAGGCCCAAGTAGAAAGAAATACCTTAGAGACCCAGATTCAGGTGAGTATTAATCTGGATGGTAAGGGTGTGGCAAAATTTGATACAGGTGTGCCATTTTTAGAGCATATGATGGATCAGATTTGTCGTCATGGTTTGATCGATATTGATGCAGTTGCCAAAGGTGATTTGCATATCGATGATCATCACACGGTTGAAGATCTGGGTATTACTTTGGGTCAAGCCTTTGCCAAAGCAGTTGGCGACAAGAAAGGTATTCGTCGATATGGTCACGCTTATGTGCCGCTTGATGAAGCGTTGTCTCGTGTGGTGATTGATTTTTCAGGCCGTCCTGGTTTGGACATGCATATTCCTTTTGTGAAAGGTTCGGTCGGTGGTTTTGATGTTGATCTTTTCTATGAGTTTTTTCAGGGGTTCGTGAACCATGCGCAAGTAACACTGCATATTGATAACCTAAAAGGAAAGAACGCACACCATCAAATTGAAACGGTATTTAAAGCATTCGGTCGTGCATTACGTATGGCCTTAGAGTTAGATGATCGTATGGCGGGGATGATGCCTTCGACCAAGGGAACACTTTAACGTTTCCTTCCCTTCAGACCTCATATCTGAGGTCTTTTATTTTGAATGAGCAAATAACATGAATACAATTGCCATTATTGATTATGGTATGGGTAACCTTCATTCGGTTTCTAAAGCCTTTGAATACGTTGCGCCAGATGTCAATGTGATTGTGACCTCTGATGCTGAGAAAATCAGGAGTGCAGATAAAGTCGTATTGCCCGGAGTGGGTGCTATGCGTGACTGTATGGCTGAAATGAAGCGTTTGAATGTGGATTCACTTGTTAGAGAGGTTTCTGTCGATCGTCCTTTTCTCGGTATTTGTGTCGGCATGCAGGCATTGCTTCAACACAGTGAAGAAAATAAGGGTGTCGAGGGCATCGGTTTATTTTCTGGAAATGTGAAGTATTTTGGTGATGAGCTTAAAGAAGAGGGGTGGCGCTTAAAAGTGCCGCACATGGGCTGGAATCAAGTAAACCAAAAGATTGACCATCCCTTGTGGTCTAAAATCGACAACGATGCACGTTTTTATTTTGTCCACAGCTATTACGTGCCCGCTAATTCTGATGAAAACCATGTTGTTGGTCAAACCCGATATGGCCACTTAATAGCGGCAGCCATTGCTAGAGATAATATCTTTGCTGTGCAATTTCACCCGGAAAAAAGTCAACATTCAGGTCTACAGCTTCTGAAAAACTTTGCGCATTGGTCGGGTAAGTTATAACTGCCTATTAAAAGTAAAAGCGTATTTGTGATGAATTTGAAAAATAATCTTTTGTGGAGATGCCTTAATGGGCTTAGCTAAACGAATAATTCCGTGTTTGGATGTTGATGAAGGTCGTGTTGTCAAAGGTGTTCAATTTGTTGATATTCGTGATGCGGGCGACCCCGTCGAAGTTGCCAAAAAATACGATGAGCAGGGTGCAGATGAAATTACTTTTCTAGATATTACTGCTAGCCATCAAGATCGTGACACGATGGTGCATACTGTTGAGAAAATGGCCAGCCAGGTATTTATTCCGCTAACGGTGGGTGGGGGTATTCGAAAAGTTGAAGATATTCGCATTATGTTGAATGCCGGTGCTGATAAAGTTGCGATCAATACCGCTGCGGTGTTTAACCCAGAGTTCGTAAAAGAAGCGGCTGAGCGCTTTGGAAGTCAGTGCATTGTGGTCGCAATTGATGCGAAAAAAGTAAGTAAAGAGGGTGAGCCAGGGCGCTGGGAGATCTTTACCCATGGTGGCCGAAAGCCAACGGGTATCGATGCAATAGAATGGGCAAAGAAAATGACAGCGTATGGTGCGGGTGAGATATTACTGACCAGTATGGATCAGGATGGTATGAAAAATGGCTTCGACTTAGGTGTGACCAAGGCCATTACTGATGCGATATCTATTCCTGTGATTGCTTCTGGTGGTGTTGGTAATCTTCAGCACTTAGCGGATGGTGTTAACTTGGGTGGTGCTGATGCGGTTTTGGCCGCGAGTATTTTTCACTTTGGCGAGTATACTGTCCAAGAAGCAAAAGCCCATATGTCGGCTTGCGGAATAGAAATGCGCATTGATTAATGCGCATTATAAAGAATATAAGGCTAAGTTTATTTGTGAGGTTGGCAGTTTATAAGCATTAACGGTGCGCTCTCACCATCCCTTAAAAAACCTTCAACGACAAAATCCCGATCTTTGCTTTTCAGAATACCTTCACTTGAATCATCGCGACTAAATACTTTTCTATCAAATGTAAGAATATCGTTAATATTGTCTAAACGCAGCGCGGTTACTTTTCCTTCGTTATGTTCTACGAAAAGGATAATTGGGCGGACGCTGGATAGCGCTCTTTCTTTTGCTAAATGGAATAAATGAATGAGCTCAGCTAAGGTGTTCAGGCGTTCTTGATTAAGAATAGCTAAGGCTTTTTCGTGATCTGATTTACTTAATTCCAATAGCTGCTTGGCTAAACCATGAAGTTTTTTATGCGGCTCATCAAAGCGAGATAAAACCTCTGATAACTCTTCATTTTCAGTTTCAAACTGGCTATGCCAAAGACCAAATGCGCATTTTGTCGGGTCTAGTGCTTTGGTGAAAGGCGTATTTTCTTTTAAAGATATCTCAAGTGAGTCTAACCAGTCTTTATGTTGTTGTTCCATTTCATCAAGTTTTGAAACTAAGCGAGACATTGCTTGCTGATGGTTTTCAGAGCCCATTAAACGATTGAAGTCATATAGTTGAACTGTATTGTTTTGAAAAGTAATGACTTCATGATTAAATTCATCTAAGTCATTTACTTGCAGATTTCGTTTAATATCTTTTTCAATGTATAGAACCTGTTCTAGCGGAACAGCAAA
>TARA_R110002073_G_scaffold91740_3_pt1 | contig 13456 bp, 8 predicted proteins | sample TARA_R110002073 | Tara Oceans TARA_R110002073 (sample SAMEA4397174) | marine metagenome | biome: Polar Biome; feature: [DCM] deep chlorophyll maximum layer (ENVO:01000326); material: water (ENVO:00002006), including particulate matter (ENVO:01000060) such as... | depth 40 m
ACTGTCGGCGTAGCACATCGGCCCGCCGCGCCAGCGCGGGAAGCCGTATCCATTTGCGTAGACGACATCGATATCCGAGCCGCGCTGCGCAATGCCTTCACCGAGCAGTATCGCGCCTTCATTGACCAGGGCGAGCATGCAGCGTTCGACGATCTCGTCTGCGCCGATCTCGCGGCGGGTGATGCCATGCTCCTTCGCCAGCACCTCGGTCAGCGCCGCGACCTCCGGATCCGGGATAGGTGTCCGTGAACCCGGTTCATATTTGTAGATTCCGGCACCGGTTTTCTGGCCCTTGCGGCCCATTTCAACAAGGCGGTCCTGGACGACAGAGGCAAGCGGCTCGAAGTCTTTGCCGGCCTCAAGCGATTTACGATTGTCGTAGCCGATATCGAGGCCCGCCATGTCGGCCATGGCCATTGGCCCCATCGGCATGCCGAAATCATAAAGGGCCTTGTCGATGGCTTCGGGCGCAGCGCCTTCCATCATCAACAGACCGGCCTCGCGGCCATAGCCTTTGAGCATCCGATTGCCGATAAAGCCATGACAGACGCCGGACACCACGCCGACCTTTTTGATTGCCTTGGAGATGGCGAGGGCGGTCGCCAGTGCTTCGCCGGACGTCTTCGCGCCGCGCACGATTTCCAGCAGGCGCATGACATTGGCCGGCGAAAAGAAATGCATTCCCAGAACGCGCGACGGGTCGCGTGTGGAGGCCGCGATCTCGTCGACATCAAGATAAGACGTGTTGGTCGCCAGAATGGCATCGGCCCGGCAGGCCTTCTCCAACTCGGCAAAAACGGCCTTCTTGACGTCCATGCGTTCAAACACGGCCTCGATCACCAGGTCGCAGGCCGCAAAGCCGTCATAGCCGCTCGCCGGGCGGATCCGGGCGATGCGCGCATCGCGCTCTGCTTCGCTCATCCGACCCTTGGCGGCACTGTCGCCATAGAGTTTGGCGATACGGGCCAGACCGGCTTGCAAAGCGTCGGCATTGGCGTCGAAAATCGTCACCGGGATACCGGCATTGGAAAACGCCGTGGCGATGCCGCCGCCCATTGTGCCCGATCCGACGACTCCCACCGATTTGACCGGTTTGGAGGCGGCGTCGAGTCCTTTGACCTTGGCAGCGATACGTTCGGCAAAGAAGAGATGGCGCATGGCCGCCGATTGCTGACCCGACAGGAGCGGTATGAAGAGGTCGCGCTCATGATCCAGTCCGGCATCGATATCCATTGTGACGGAGGCTTCGACCGCTTCGATGGCCTTGATCGGGGCGTCTTCACCGCGGCGGCGGGTCGCAGCGAATTTGCGCCAGGTTTCACTGGCAGCGTCGTCGGCCTGCGGGTTTGGCATGTCGCGCACCCGGCGCTTGGATGACACCGAACGGGCAAACTCAATCGCGGACGCCAGTACGTCTTCGGTCGCGATGGAGTCGGCCAGTCCGATCTTCGCCGCTTGCCTGGCTCCGATCGGCTTGCCGGTGACACACATTTCCATTGCAGGGCCAATGCCTGTCAGACGCGGTGTGCGCTGCGTCCCGCCAGCACCGGGAAATATCCCCAGATCGACTTCGGGAAAGCCGCACCGGGCGTTTGCGTCAAAGACGCGGAAATCACAGCCCAGCGCCGTTTCCATGCCGCCGCCAAGTGCCGTGCCGTGAATGGCCGCGACCACGGGTACAGGGCAATCTTCCAGCGCGGCGATCATGTCCGGCAGGGAGGGCGACAGGGGTGGTTTTCCGAACTCGGAAATGTCGGCTCCGGCGAAGAATGTCCGTCCCGCGCAGGCGAGGACAACCACTTTTGCATCCCCCACCGTGGTAATAGCCTCGACCACACCCTTTCTGACGGCATGTGAGAGCGCATTTACCGGGGGGTTATCGACACTTAGGACGAGAACGCTGCCATCGCGGTGGTAAGAGACGGGGTTGGTCATGTCACAGCCCTCCGGTTTTGATACTCGGCATCCTGCCAAGCTTTTGTTTTCATAACATCTTCAAGTGTGTCGACCGCGGTCCAGACATCCTCAAATGAATTGTAGAGGGGTGCCAGGCCAAAGCGCAAAATGTCCGGCGCGCGGAAATCGCCAATCACGCCGCGGGCAATGATCGCCTGCATGATGGCGTAGCCGTTTTCATGGGTGAAGCTGACCTGGCTGCCGCGGTCCGCGGCGTTCGTCGGGCAGGCGGGCGTGAAGCCGTATTCGCCGCAGCGTTCGTCCATCAAGGCCAGGAAGAGATCACCCAGCGCCGATGATTTGGCACGGCGTTCGCCCTCATCGGCCTCGGCCATCAGGTCGACGCCGACTTCCAGAGCACTCAGGCCCAGAATGCCCGGCGTGCCGCACTGGAAGCGATCAATGCCGGGGGCGGGCGCGTAGGCGTCGTCGAATTCGAACGGAGCGGCATGGCCCAGCCAGCCGGACAGGATCGGGAAGACCGCTTCCTGATGACGCTGTGCGGCGAAGATGAAGGCCGGGGCACCAGGCCCGCCATTGAGATATTTGTATCCACAACCGACAGCGAAATCGGCCCGGGCATCGTTCAGGTCCACCGGGACAGCGCCCGCCGAATGGCTAAGGTCCCAGATCACCGGAATGCCCTTGGCGTGGGCGGCTGCAGTCATCGCCTTCATGTCGCGCATGCGGCCGGTTTTGTAATTGACCTGCGTCAGGAGGAGGGCGGCAACACTCTCGTCCAGCGCATTTAGGACCTCGTCGGGCTCAACCAGTTTTGTCGTGACGCGCCCACCCGACAGAACTGACAGGCCCTGCATCATATAGACGTCGGTCGGGAAGTTTCCCCGTTCCGAAAGCAGGACAGACCGGCTCGAATCGAGTTGAAGACATGCGCTCAACGCCTTGAACACATTGATTGATGTCGAATCGGCTGCGACAATCTCATCGGCGTTGGCACCAAGGAGTTCGGCGATCTTGCCACCGACGCGGCGCGGGGCATTGATCCAGTCATTGCTGTTCCAGGACCGGATCAGGTCCTCGCCCCATTCGCGCTCGACCACATCGTTGACGCGGACCGGCGTGTCTTTGGGCAGGCAGCCCAGCGAATTGCCATCAAGATAGATCACGCCATCTGGAATGACGAACCGATCCCGGAATTCTTTAAGCGGGTCGGCCGCGTCGCGCGCCCGGATATCATCCAGCGTGATCTCGCTCATGGCAGGCTCCGCAATATGGCGCGTACAGGGGCCGCATCGGCACCGGCGATTTTCAGGGGCAAGGCGATCAGCTCGTAGTCGCCGTCCGGCACACCGTCGAAGACGAGGCCTTCGAGGATACGCATATTGGCGCGGCGAACGGCGTTGTGGGCATCCAGCGTCTTGGAGTCTTCCGGGTCCAGGGAGGCCGCGTCGGTCCCGACCAATTTGACCCCCATGACCGCCATCTGCTTGATCAGATCGGCCGATATGGCGGTGAAATCAGAGTCCCAGTTATCGCGCGGGAAGCTGTCATAGGTACGAAACAGGACGCGCTCGCACCCTTTTAGAAGCGCTGTGTTGACATCTTTTGCGGTGACCGCGCCTTTGGCATGACGCACATCGATCAGGCGGCACGGGCCGCAATAGACTGACAGATCAACTGCGTCGATCGCCTCTCCATCCGCTTCATAGTGCAGGGGCGCGTCGCCATGTGCGCCGGAATGGGTCGACAAGGTCAGCTTCGAGACATTGACCGGGCAGTCGCCCTCCAGCGCCCAGGTGCGCTCCAGGCTGAATTCAGTATCGCCGGGCCAGACAGGCAGGCCGGGGCGAAGCGTTTGTGAGATATCCCAGATCCGCGCCATTCTCTAAAGCGAGGTCCGTACGGTCCAGAGTTCGGGAAAGAAGTGCAAATCCAGAGCCTTGACCAGATAGGAGACGCCACCGGACCCGCCGGTTCCGCGCCGATAGCCGATGATGCGCTCCACCGTCTTCATGTGCGCAAATCGCCAGATCTGGAATTTGTGTTCCAGGTCCACAAGCTTCTCGGCAAGCTCATAGAGTTCCCAGTGTTTTTCAACATCCAGATAGACCGCCTTCCAGGCGTCTTCGACGGCTTTCGAGGGCCGATAGGCTTGCGACCAGTCGCGCTCCAGAACGTCGGAAGGCAGGTCGAATCCGGCCTTGTGCAAGAGCGCCAGGGCGACGTCATACAGGCTGGGTGCATTGAGGGCGGCGAGCACGGTCTCATGCAGCTTTGGTACGCCGGCATGGACGCGGGCGAGCGCGGCATTCTTGTTGCCAAGGCGGTATTCGAGCACCCGGTATTGATGGCTCTGAAAGCCTGACGACTGACCGAGCCGGTCGCGGAATTTGAGATAATCGGTCGGTGTCATGGTCGACAGGATCGCCCAGGACTGGGTCAGCTGCTCCTGGATTCGGGCGACGCGCGAGAGCATTTTGAGGGCCGGGCCGATCTCGCCCGCCTGCAGATTGGCAATCGCGGCATCGACTTCATGAATGCAGAGTTTCATCCAGAGTTCGGAGGCCTGATGGATGACGATGAACATCATCTCGTCATGCTCTTCAGTCAGCAATTTCTGGGCGCTGAGGATCTGGTCGAGCTGGAGATACGCCCCGTAGGACAGCCCGCCTTCGGGTGACCAGTGAATGTCTTCGCCGGTGATATCCACCGATGTGTGTGTCGTATCGTTCATGCCCAAAGGTCTATCCCTACCACCCTGAAAAGAGAAGGGCGGCACTTGGCCGCCCTTCGGTTATTCACGGATTTTCTGAGTGCGGCTTACCAGCCACATTCACGGTCGGCATTTTGTTCTTCCAGATGCGTCATCAGCGGCTGGAAGTAGGCGATGATCGCCGAGCCATCCATCTCGCGGGTTCCGGTGAAGGCTTCAAGAGCATCCGGCCAGGGCTGTGAGGCACCCATTTCCATCATCTCGTTGAAGCGGGCCCCGACTTCCTCGTTGCCATAGACGGTGCAGCGGTGAAGCGGGCCTTCCCAGCCGGCCATTTCACATGCCGCCTGCTGGAACTGGAATTGCAGGATGTAGCTCAGGAAATAGCGCAGATAGGGCACATTGTTTGCAATGTGATATTTCGCGCCCGGATCAAAGGCGTCGGCGGGGCGCTCCACCGGGGCGTAGACGCCCTGGTACTGGTCGCGCAATTCCCACCAGGCCGTATTGTAGTCTTCCGGCGTGATCTCGCCGCGGAAGACCCGCCAGCGCCACTGGTCCATCATCACCGCGAAGGGCAGGAAGGCGATCTTGTCGAGCGCCAGGTCCATCAGCAGGCCGAGATCGGCGGACTCATCAGGCACCGCGTCGGCGTCCAGCAGGTCGATCTGAACTAGGTATTCCGGGGTTACCGACAGGGCAACAAAGTCGCCAATGGCTTCGTGGAAGCCGTCATGGGCCCCGTTCTGGAACAGCGTATCCTGATCCTGGTAGGCGCGCTGATAATAGTTATGCCCCAATTCATGGTGCACCGTCCGAAAATCCTCGGCGTTTACATGGGTGCACATCTTGATGCGGATATCGTCGCGGGAGTCGATATTCCAGGCCGACGCGTGACAGACCACTGTGCGGTCTTCGGGGCGGGTGATCAGTGAGCGTTCCCAGAAGGTTGCCGGAAGCGGATCAAGACCCAGCGAGGTGTAAAAACGCTCGCCGGTTTCGACCATGGCATGCGCATCGTAGTCGGCATCCTCGAGCAATTGCGTGAGGTCATAGCTCTCGCCACCGCCCTCGACGCCGGCAATGTCGCGAATCGGACCCCAGCCTTGTGCCCACATATTGCCGAGCAGGTCAGCGCGGATCGGGCCGGTTTCGGCCTGGACGTCCGCGCCGTATTCTTCGCTCAGTTCTGCGCGGACATTGCAATGCAGCTGTTGGTAAAGCGGTTCGACCTGGCCCCAGAGCCGCTCGACTTCGGCTTCCATCTCGTCGGCCGGCATGTCGTAGTTCGACAGCCACATCTCGGCGAGATCGGAAAAGCCCAGCTCGCGCGCCCCGGCATTGGCGATTTCCACCATGGCCGCATAATCCTGGCTCATTTGCTCAGGCTGGATCGCAGCGCGCCAGTCATTCCACATCATGGAGAGGAATTCCGGGTCGCGTTCGGTGCCCATCAGGACTTCAAGTTCGTCCAGCGTGGTCACGGTATCATCAATCTCGATGGTGCCGGTGGAATAGGCAGAGCTCATCCGCGTGGTGAGTTCTGCGAGGCGCTGCGCACCGTCGCCGCCTGACGGCGCGGGCAGAGTGATGCCGGCCGTCAGATTGGTCATTTTACGACGCATGTCCTCGGGCAATTCGACGTCCGCGAACGGTGCCGTTCCGACCGCCATGCGGACGGCCATTTCAGTCCCTTCGGCGCTGACGCGGCTCACCAGGTATTCCGTGTCGGTCGTGATGAAGTTGGAATAGACCCAGAAGATTCGGCTGGCGTATTCGTTGAATTCGGCCAGTTCGGCTTCGGTCTGCGCCAGGAATTCTGCGGCTTCCTCGACGGTCGGTTGCGCCGTCATTTCGGCGGTCGTTTCCGTGTCGGCATCCTGCGTGGCCCAGGCCGTTCCGCCCAGTGCCATGACCATGGCCGCAGCAGCGACCCCATAACGCAATTTCATATCTTGTCTCCCACGAGCCACCCACCATGTCGGGGTGTTTCACATTCAAGCATAGCCAATCTCACCCGACAGGGGAAAGCGGGGGCCGCATTACAATTCAGGACGTAGGGGATGGCTTTCGCGACAGGCGTGACTTGAAGCAGGGGCAATGGCGAAGCGGACCCGACGCCAGGCTTTCGAGATAGGACTGTACGGCTTCGCTGATCAAACTGTCCTCGGAGCGGTCCAGCATGGCGGCAGCAAAGCGCAGGGCGCGCATGTCCTCTGCTGTCAGCCGGGCGGAGGAATTGCCCCCCGACGAGGCACGGACCGTTTCGGTGCAGGAGGCCAGATGCAGCCGGGTGCGGGGCGGCGCATCCCCACTATCGCGGCGATCTGCCGCGTAACCTGTCTGCCCGGATGTCGGCGTGTCGTTTTTCTCCGGCATGCTCAAAGAGGACGGCGCAGATGGCGCGGCTGCGCCCTTGCGGACCAGCATCCCGCCATGCAGCGAGGCGAAGCCGTCTGCGTTCATGGCTCTGTCCTTCAATGGGGGCGTGCGGTGCGGCGACCAAAGACCCGGCGGCGGTCGGTCATCCCGGGCGGGGGGCCGCGATCGCCCTTGCGCCGGTTGATCCCATCCCATTCGTAGACAGGATCGACCGGCGACGGGGCGGGACGTGGGGCAAGCTGAAACGGTGAAGGGACATCAATCGGGGCCAAGCGTGCGCCAGCATTTGGTGGCGGAGAAATTGAATCAACCAGCAGGGCGGGATCGAGATCGTCCTCCCCATCGTCGTCGAAGAAATCCTCCACAACAGCTGGAGACAGAACTGACGTCGACAGGTCTTCAGCGACCTGCCATCCGGCGTCCGGTCCCTTTATCCGGCCCAGCTGGCCCTTCATGTACTTCCACAGGGTGGAGATTTCCTCGGCGGACCGGGACTCGGGACGAATTTCACCGGCCGTACGGCCATCGATCATGGCGGCGGCAAAATCGACCCGGTGGTGAATGGTCACGGGCGCGACAACGCCGTGCTGGGACAGGGCGACCGCGGTTTCGCCGGTGATCCGTGCGCGTGCCGTGGCGGAATTGACGACAAAGAGGAGGGGTTTGGCATGCGCGTCTGCAATATCGACCGTTGGCCCCACGGCGCGCAAATCATGTGGGCTGGGCCGTGTTGGGGCGATCACCAGGTCTGCATGCGCAACGACTTGCCGGATCGACTCGGTGACGGCGGGTGGAGTGTCGATGACGATCAGGCGAAAGCCGTTGCGCTGCAGGTGCTCGATACCGGGACCGAGCTGACTGATAGCCACACGCGCGAATGCCGGGCGCGAGGCTCCACGTTCATTCCACCATTTGGCCAGGCTGCCTTGCGGGTCGGTGTCAATCAGGGCGACAGGACCATCGCCCGCACGTTCGGCTTCAACGGCGATATGGCCCGACAGCGTCGTCTTGCCGGACCCGCCTTTCTGTGAAGCGAAAACAAGGACAGCAGTGGTATTGGCCATCGCGGAACTCCCCTGGGGGAGGCCGCAAGGGGAAGCGGCTCCCGGCATCAATCTACCGGGAGCCGCCTATCGCTGTGCTAAGTTGATCGTCCGAATTTGACCGAAAATTTTCGGTAAAATCTATTCCCAGAAATAGGGACGGCGGACGCGGTCGCCAGTGACGACCTCATTCATCGTGTCGGCCTCGTACAGGCGGCCATTGAGCATCACCATCTCGACCTGGTCGCTATTGCGAATGTCTTCGAGTGGATCGGCACTGATGATCACCAGGTCTGCCAGCTTGCCGTCCTCGATCGAGCCGAGGTCATTGGCCAGGCCCAGATGGCGCGCCGGTGCGATTGTCGCGGCGCGGATCGCCTGCAGCGGCGTCGCGCCGCCGCGGCCTAGGGACCACATTTCCCAATGGGCTGCGAGACCTTCTTCCTGGCCATGGGCCCCGATGGCCATCTCGACGCCACGCTCAGCGAGCATAAGGGCCACGACAGCATTGTCATCGTCGACATAGTCGTGTTCCGGCGCGATCGGTCGACGAATGGAGCCGGCCAGATAGTCAGGCGGTGCATGACGCGACAGGATCGGATGTTCCCAGACATTCATGTGCGACCGCCAGTAGGGATCACCGGCCAGGCCCCCATAGGTCACAACCATGGTCGGATTGTAGGCGACCTCTGTCTGCGAATACATCGACAGCACATCTTCATAGATCATGCCGGTCGGCAGGTTGTGCTCGATCGACGTGTTGCCGTCAGCGACCATCGACATATCCATGTGGTAGTTCGAGCCACCCTCTGCGACGACAATCATTCCGGCTTCGTGAGCGGCGGCAACGACTTGCTGGCGCTGCTCGCGGCGCGGCTGATTGTAGTTCTTGATGCCGTGGGCCCCTTGCGAGAACAGGCGGAAGACGTGTTCGTCAGCGTCTGTGGCATCGTCAATCCGGGCATAGAAGCCCGGTGCCCTGGCCCCGTAAACGACTTCACCCGTGGAATAGGTTCGCGGCTGAAGCTGCAGCCCGGCCCGTTGATATTCGCCAGCCACAAAGATGTGGTTTGCGCTGCTGGACGGGTCGAAAATCGTCGTCACCCCAAAGGCAAGGTGGGCGAGGGTCGACCAGTTTTCCTGCGGGATCACTTCATCGGTTCCCTGCGGACCGTGGGCGTGGGCGTCGATAATGCCGGGGATGATTGTCCGTCCGGCGACATCCACGGTTTGTGCGCCCTGCGGAATGTCCACGCTGTCGCGCGGTCCCACGGCCATGATGCGGTTTCCATTGACGATGACGACACCGTCCTCGATCACGCCGCCATCCTCATCATTGGACATGGTGACGATTTGGGCACCGACAAGCGCGACGATGCCGGTGGGCCGATCCGACTCCACGGTCATGGCCAGCGAAACGCCGGTTTCAGGCGGGGTGAAGCCATCGCGTTCCTCGCCTTCGGTCGTCGGCAGATGCGGAATGACATCATCGACCCGGGCCGAATAGAGGATCGGACCCATCGTCCAGTTGATCTGCTCGCTGTCATGCGACCAGCTGAGATAGGTCGCGCCATTCAGGCTGACTTCCACGCCGGGCAGGTCCCCGGCCGACATGCCGGCGCTAACGGCCTGTGGTCCGGGTAAAAGCGGCATCACATAGGCGTCGTAGTTTTCACGGAAAGCGAGGTGCAGGCCATCGGGCGAAACCAGATAATCGGAGACCATGTCGGAGGAGGCGTGAACGCGGCGCGCCTCGCCATTCATGTCCACGCTGATCAACTGGCGGGCATTGTCTTCGAAGACCGTGAGGAAGAGACGGTCGTTCGACGCACCGAATTGCGGCTCACCGCCATCCTGGGTGATACGGCGCATGGTGCCACCACTTGCCGGAATGGCGAAAATGCCGGTGGTTTCCGACCAGTTCCGTGACGTCAGGAAGCCGCCCGAGCCCTTTTCAAAGACGATTGTACGGCCATCGGGCGAGAATTGCGGACGGCGATACGTGCCCGGCTCCCCGGTGACGGCGCGACTATTGCCACCCCGCGCGGAAATGGTGTGGATAGCCCCCAGATTGACGTCACTCCAGGTCACAAACACGATTTGCGAGCCATCGCGCGACCAGGACGGGAAGAACTCGCGCTCATCACGGTCCGACCGCGTCAGGCGCTGCGGCGTGCCGCCGGAAGCATTCATGACGTAGAGGCGGCCAAGGCTTTCAAACACGACCCGGGACCCGTCCGGCGAGACCTGCGCGAAGCGTGGCATGCGGGTCTCGAACGTCTCCGGTGCGACCTCAACAGATGGGCGCGGGGGATCAATGACACTGCGGGTATCGCTGACATGGAAAGGGATATCGGTGATCGTACCGTCCGCAATATCGACGCGGTGGATACCCCCGCCTTCCCAATAGACGATGGCCGATGAATCCGGCGTCCAGTCCATATTGGGATACATGCCCATCACGCCCCAGCTTTCCTGGTTGTCGCGATCGAGCGCGTCGACGAGCATCCGCTCTTCGCCGGAGGTGAGATCCTTGATCCAGAGCTGGGACTGCAGACGGTCGCGTCGGACAAAGGCGATCATTTCACCATTGGGCGACGGTTCGGGACGCACAGCGCCGCCCGCACCGGACACCGCGGTGTCAATTTCCCCGGTTTCAAGATCGTAGCGGCGGATATTGAACAGGTCGGTGTTGGAATCCTGTGCGTAGATGAAGGTATTCCCGGAGGTCACATTCTGGGTGAAGTAGACATAACGGCCGTCCGGTGAAAATGCGGGCTCACCCAATTCCTTTTGAAACGCCTCATTGGGGCGTTCGACAAGCTGGACGCCGCCGCCACCGCCAAGATGGTACATCCAGATTTCGCCGACACCGGCAGAACGGCTGGTCGTAAAGTGTTTGCGTGCCGCGATATATTCGCCGCTCGGATGCCAGGTCGCGTTGTTGAGCAGGCGGAAACTCTCGTCTGTCACCTGACGGGGGGAGGCTCCGTTCGCATCCATGACCCAGATATTGTCGCCCCCAGCACGGTCACTGGTGAAGGCGATCATCGAACCATCGGGCGAAAAGCGCGGCTGGATTTCCCAGGCCATTCCGGACGCAATGGCGGTGGCTTCACCGCCGGACATCGGGATGGTGTAGATGTCGCCGAGCAGATCGAACGCGATCGTGCTGCCGTCCGGACTGACGTCCAGGCTCATCCAGGTGCCTTCGCTGACGTCGATATTGATGTCACGCATGGGCAGGGGCGGGGCGGAAATGTCCCACTCGGTGGATTCTTCGGCTTCCGCCTCGGAGGTCGCGGCTTCGTCCTGCGCGTATGCAGGCACACCCAGGATCAGGCTCGCAGCAAGCAGACTGGTAATTCTCGACATGAATTCAGCACCTCGGAAAATGGATCAGGTAATCAGACAGCAGGGGTGACCCTATGGGGCAAGTCCGGCGCGCGCAATCAGGACGAAGGTTACGGGAATGTCATGAATGGGGCGCGACGGATGAGCCTTGCCGTGACACGCGCCTCGTGAAAGCGTCTCGAACTCCATTGCCACTCTGACTCGCAGGTTTGCCATGCCGACTTCCCAACATGACGCCATCATTGTGGGTGCCGGCCATAACGGGCTGGTCTGCGCAGCCTATCTCGCAAAGGCCGGACTCGACGTCCTTGTGCTGGAAAGACGCAGCGTGGTCGGCGGCGCAGCCGTGACGGAGGACTTTCATCCCGGCTTTCGCAATTCGACCTGTTCCTACACGGTCTCGCTACTCAATCCGCAAGTCATTGCGGATCTCGATCTGCACCGGCACGGTCTGGAAATCGTCGAGCGCAAGGCCTCGAACTTCCTGCCACTGGAGGATGGCTATTTACTTGCGGGTGAGGGGCGCACGGTCTCTGAAGTCGCGAAATTCTCGGCGCGCGACGCTGAGCGACTGCCCGAGTATGAGCGCCGGCTGGAAGCGATCGCCGACACGCTACGCGCCCTGGTACTGCGAACGCCGCCCAACATGGTTGAAGGTGGTCTCGTTGCGGCGATTCCCGAGCTTCTGAAATCAGTCAGCATTGGCAACAAGCTGGGCGATCTGTCCCTGGAAGCACGCCGCGACCTGCTCGACCTGTTCACCAAGTCTGCGGGCGACTGGCTGGATGACTGGTTCGAGAGCGATGCGATCAAGGCGATGCTGGGTTTTGACAGTATCGTCGGCAATTTCGCCAGCCCCTATACGCCCGGTTCGGCCTATGTCCTGCTGCACCACGTCTTTGGCGAGGTGAATGGCAAGAAGGGGGCGTGGGGCCATGCCATTGGCGGGATGGGCGCGATCACGCAGGCCATGGCCGCCTGTTGCAAGGAGCGCGGTGTGACCATCCGAACCGGATGCGGCGTGGAGCGCCTGATCGTGGAGAACGGGCAGGCGAGCGGTGTCGTTCTCGAAGGCGGCGAGACGATTACCGCGCGCCGCGTTGTTTCGAACCTCCATCCCGAGCTCCTGTTCGGTACGCTCGTGGCGTCAGACGACCAACCTGACGACTTCCATGCGCGGATCAGGCGATACAAGTCCGGATCAGGCACATTCCGCATCAATGTCGCGTTGTCGCAATTGCCGCGGTTCAGCGTCTTGCCCGAGCCGGGCGACCATCTGACGGCTGGCATCATTATGGCCCCCAGCCTGGCCTATATGGACCGCGCCTGGATGGATGCGCGCCGCGAGGGATGGTCAAGCGAACCCATCGTGGAAATGCTGATCCCGTCGACGCTTGACGATAGCCTTGCGCCAGCAGGGCAGCATGTCGCCAGCCTGTTTTGCCAGCATGTCGAGCCGGAGCTCTCTGGTGGGCGCAGCTGGGACGATCACCGTGACGAGGTCGCGCAATTGATGATCAACACCGTGGATCGCCATGCGCCCGGATTTGCCGACTCGGTGCTGGGCTACAAGGCACTGACGCCGCTTGATCTGGAGCGCGAATTCGGTCTTGTCGGCGGCGATATTTTTCATGGTTGCCTGAGCCTGGACCAGCTGTTTTCAGCGCGCCCCGTGCTCGGCCATGGCGATTATCGCACCCCGATCAAACGCCTCTACCAGTGCGGGTCCGGCACGCATCCGGGCGGCGGTGTCACCGGTGCGCCCGGGCACAATGCGGCGGCTGAAATTCTCAGGGATGTTCGACGCTACCGGTAACGAACCGGAACCGAATTGTCCCTGACGACCTTTATGGGACATGCGCAGCCTCTTGATTTTGCTGACCTTGACGATCTTCTTGAGCGGGTGCGGGCTGCCTCGGGACCAGCGCGGCAGCCTTGACCGTATCGAAGGGGAGACGCTGCGCGCAGGCATCATTTCATCCAGCATGGAAGACGGCGACAGGAGACTTCTCGGTCTGCTCGCAGACCAGCTCAACGCAGACCTTGA
>TARA_R110002073_G_scaffold48144_7_pt1 | contig 13438 bp, 13 predicted proteins | sample TARA_R110002073 | Tara Oceans TARA_R110002073 (sample SAMEA4397174) | marine metagenome | biome: Polar Biome; feature: [DCM] deep chlorophyll maximum layer (ENVO:01000326); material: water (ENVO:00002006), including particulate matter (ENVO:01000060) such as... | depth 40 m
AAAGCCCGCCTCGCGCAACTTTATCGCCGCGCCGACCCCGGCAAAACCGGCGCCGACGACTATCACCTCGAACTGGGTTCGTTCAGTTACTGATCGGGTATTCATAGCCTGCTGTCTGCCGTTTGAAGTTGTTTGCACCAGGAGTGTGGCGACCGGTTTGCGGGAGCGGCGACCCGCGCCTGCGCCAGTGCATTGGCCGCCTGTGTCATCAGCGCCTGTATCTGGGACTCGTCCCACTGCTGCGCTGCCGCGCTGTATCCGGGCAGGCCGTGCTGTGCCGATTGGCGGTCACTAACAGCCGCAGCTGCACAGCTTGCCTCGCGGGCCAGGCGCCGGTAGTTACTCGGTTTATAGCGACTGATGCCGCCCGTCAATGGAGATATCGCGTCCTTGAACAGGGCCTTGCTGGCCAACCTGCGCACCGGCGAATGGGCGATCGTGAAACCCCCGTCCGGCGCGACGACCGTCACGGCGATGCCTTCCTCAACCCCCTGCACGTAACCGCGTACCTTGCCCGTGTCGCGGTCCAGCAGGCCAAAGCCGTTCTCCAGCAGCAGCGAGTTGTCTCCCAACTCGCGGCTGGCGCCGATCGCGACGGCGATGCCGTTGGCGGTGATGGTGGGGGTCAGTGTGTTCACGTTGATGTGCTCGGGGAATACGTCCAACTCGGCCGTCCATGCCTGCTCCGCGTGGTTGCCCCGGTCCCACAGTTTGAAGATGTCTTTACGGGTAACAACGTACAATTCGCTGTTGTCTGCCGATACCGCAACAGAAGCGGCTACCTGCTCGCCCACGTTGATCCGCCAGATTTCCCTGAGATCCCGGTCCAGCGCCATCACGTTGCCGTTCTCATCCGTAAGGTACAGGCGCTGGCCATCATTGCTTACCGTTGGCGTGGAGCCTGTGCCGCCGTCAAAGTCGTAGCGAGCGGCGATCACCAGCGACTGCTTGTCGCCGGCCTCTGCCAGTTCGAGCGCGTACAGTGCACCGTTGGCGGAGACGCCATCGAGGTCGCCATCAACCTCATCCGGAGCGGTGGCTGCCACATACAACCGGCCACTGTTGGGGTCGACGGCGTAGAAGTTGGATACCTCGGAACCGGCACCGTAAATAACGCGCACCATACTGGTAAACAGGCCGCCTTCCACCGGCATCTTGCCGAAGTGTTGTTCCGCCAGCCGGTCGCCGCGTTCCAGCACCCAGTCTGAGGGCATGTGCCTTGCGGTCTCGGCGGCGGCCTCGCCTGGCAGTGTGAAAGGTGTCGCCAGACGCTGTGCACCGGTGATGCGATCCAGCACCGCAATCTCGCCATTGCCTGTGACCACGGTCAGGGCGTCGTGCTGTGGCAGGTAATTGACACCCCAGGCATGGGGGACATCGACGCCGGTATACTGCAGTCCGGTCGGCTGGTGCCACAAAATCCGGCCCTCAGGCGTGACCGCCCAGGCCCAGTGGAAGGTGGCGTGGTAGATCGTTTGCGCACTGGCCTCGCCGGGTGTATCCAGGATCAGTGGTGCCCCGGCGCCCTTGTTATCACCCTTGTGCGGCAAGCTCCACAGGCGCTTGCCGGTAGCCGGGTCCAGCACCACCAGGCTCACGTCCTCGGGCGGATACAGCGGGCTGAAATAGATCTGGCCGCGGTCGTCCAGGGTTGGCCCCTCCGGGATATACAGCTGTTGTTCCGCTACCCAGGCCAGTTCCTGCTCCGGTGCCGTGGCGATCCACAGTTGATCGCTGTTATTCAGGCCAACATGCATGGTGCGGAAGGTGATGGGCGCGGCCAGGTGTTTGTTGAATGCGCCTACTGTCGGGCTGCCCTCGGGACGCCAGCCTGTGCCGCCGTCATCAGGCACTGTGCGGGCGACCGGCGCCTGCACAAACTCACGCCAGGCGACGAAGACCGCCAGTGTGATAACAGTGATGACCAGCAGGAATGTTTTCATAGCAGTGACCGCCCGATTGTTGCCGTTTCACGACCAGCCGGGTGCGCACGGAGGACGAAGTTTCCCATAAGCTTTCTCCAGATGGCTGTGCCAGCGTAAGGCTGGAGACCTGATGCTAATTGACAGCGTTGCTGACAGGGGGGTTAAATGCAAGCAACCATAGGGTTATAAACCATCAATATCGGGGGGTACTGACTATTAGCTTGCACGCATACTACCTGTCGATGATGGTCGGCCTGCTGCGGGAGCGGCAGGTGAGTGAAAGTCAGTTGCTGCAGGGGACCGGGCTGGCCTCCATCCACGCGCTGCAGGAGTTTGGTATCAGTGCGACGCAGGTGGACGGGGTTTGCATCAATGCCATCGCCCTGTCGGCGGACCCGCAGTTCGGTTTGCGGCTGGGTTCCCACCTCAATATCTCGTCCCAGGGCATTTTTGGCTATGCCCTGATGACCAGTTCCACGGTGGGAGATGCGCTAAAGCTGCTGGTGCGTTACAGCCGCGCGATCATGCCCAGCGTCGCCATCGAGGTAGTGCAACGCGACGGGTGGGTAGATGTACTGGTCGCGGCTGCGCACCTGCCGCTGGACCTGCAACGCTTTTACTGTGAAGTGCTCTATGCCGCGATCATACACAACGGCAGCCTGTTGATCGCGGACCAGACAGTGATGACCCGCCTGGAACTGGATTACGCGCCGCCCTGCGACGCCGGGCAATACCATCAGGTGTTTGGCCCGGCGATCACTTTCCAGGCCGGGCGCTGCGCGCTCAGCTTTGATGCGGCCAGCATCAGTATCGCGATTACCACTGCCAATCCGGTGGCGCAGGAGATTTTTCGCCGCGAGTGTGATCGCCTGTCATCACTGGACCGACGTCGCGGCGGCGTCAGTGAGCGTGTGCAGCAGGTATTGCTGCGGGCCGGTTCCGAATTCCCTACCTGTGCGGCGGTAGCGCGACAACTGCACATGAGTGAAAGTACCCTGCAGCGCCGACTGGCGAAGGAGGGCTGTCGCTATCAACAACTGCTGGACCAGGTGCGCTATCGACTGGCCAATGAGTACCTTGCCGGGACCACGCTGCCGGTTGCGGAAATCGCCTGCCTGCTCGGCTTCAGTGATACCACCAATTTTCGACGCTCGTTCAAGCGCTGGGCCAACGCCACCCCGTCAGCAGTGCGCCAACGGGGGGCAATGGGTCGGAGCACTTGAAAACCGGTTAACTGCGCCCGGCGCCCCTGTTTCAATTACTCTGAACCCCTGTTTATGTTTCAATTGCTCTGACCCCCCTGTTTAATGGTGGAAGCGGGCTACTGCCAGGAAGCCCGGGCGAACTCGTCAATCGGATGAAGCATTTTGGTCTTGCAAGGGAACGAAAAAGCATTACAAATTTCTAAAACAGGCTGTCAGGCAATTAGAGTTTTTAAATGGCTATACCCTTAAAAAGCGCAGAATATTCCCACAAAAAATCGAGGGAGAACTGAATGATTGCAGTGCTCATTGCCATTATTACGAGCGCATGTGTCGCACCGGTTTGGACGCACACCTGGCGCCTGCCAAGAAGTGTATTAGCGCTATTCCCCGCCGCCGCTTTCTTTTATTGCCTGCAATGGTGGCCAGAGGTCTCCGGCGGAAACGTAGTACTCCAATCATGGTCATGGATGCCTTCGATAGGTCTTTCACTGTCTTTTTTCATTGATGGGCTCTCGCTGTTGTTCCTGTTACTGATTACAGGTATTGGAAGTTTTATCGTGCTATACGCCAGCTCTTATATGAAGGGGCATAAGGACGAGGGTCGGTTTTTCTTCTGGTTATTGATGTTTATGGCAGCGATGCTGGGTCTGGTCGCTTCAGATAACCTGGTCGCGCTTTTTGTTTTCTGGGAATTAACCAGTTTTACCTCTTACATGCTCATCGGCTTCAACCATGAATCCGAAAAGGCGCGCAAGATGGCACTGCAAGGCCTTTTTGTAACCGTAGGTGGTGGCCTGGCGTTAATGACCGGCTTTATTATGTTGGGCAGTCTCACAGGTAGCTACCAACTTTCGGAAATTGTGCAGCAACCGCTGTCTGCAAGCACAGAGGCAAGCGCTTTTGTGAACACCATGTTGGTACTGATATTACTGGGCGCTTTTACCAAGTCAGCACAGTTTCCCTTTCACTTCTGGCTGCCAAATGCCATGGTCGCTCCCACCCCCGTATCAGCTTTCTTGCACAGCGCTACAATGGTAAAAGCGGGTGTGTTCATCATGGCCAGGCTACATCCCAGCCTGGCTGACCAATTGTTGTGGTCTACCCTACAACAATGGGCGGGAGCCACCACCATGCTGCTCGGTGCCCTGCTGGCCTACCTGTCCACTGATCTGAAAAAGGTGCTCGCTTACTCAACCCTGATGGCATTGGGTACCTTAACCCTGCTGCTGGGAGTCGGCGGTGAATATGCGTTGATAGCCTTTGTCTCCTACTTGCTGGCCCATGCTTTATACAAGGCGTCCCTGTTCATGTTAGCGGGTGGCATAGACCACAGTACCGGTACAAAGAATCTACTTGATCTCCAGGGGTTACGAAATGTTATGCCGTTCACTTTTGTGCTGGTGGTTATAGGTTCCCTGTCACTTGCGGGTATTCCACCACTGTTTGGTTTTATTGGGAAAGAGCTCTTGCTCGAAGCCGGCCTTGGAGCAGATCGCTGGATTCTTGCAGTTACGCTTGCGGCAGCTGCATTGGTGGCAGGCGTATCCATCGTAATAGTGACAAAGCCTTTTCTTGGCGAAAAAGTTTCCTTCCCGAAAACGGCTCACGAAGTACCCGTCGCCATGTTAGTGGGCCCGCTGGTATTGCTTGCCCTTTCCACATTGTTTGGTCTGGCGCCAATGCTCGCTCAGGAAGCATCCGTACAGAATGCGGTAAATGCAGTTGCGGGAACAAGCCTGCCATTCACGCTCAAACTCTGGCATGGCATCAATACCGCGCTGATGCTGTCTGTGTTTTCGATCACCGTGGGGGCAGGCCTGGCGTTCCTCTGGCTGCGCAGCCGACACATTGCCTCATACATATGGCAGTGGTCAGAACGGTTTGGCCCGGAAAGTTTCTACTTTCGTCTCATGGACGGCATTGCGACGTTTTCAAGCGCGCAAACCCGGGTCATACAAAATGGTCGACTGGGTATTTACATGATCGTGTTGATTCTGGCGACGCTGATACCTGTAGCCTGGGTGCTGATCGACTCCGTCGGTTTGCCGGCATGGCAGACCTCAAATAAACCCACAATCTATGAATGGGGAATGATTGCACTGATGCTCATGGCAGCAGCATTTGCAGTAAGTACCCGAATTCGTTTGGCGTCTGTGATTAGTCTTGGCGCTATGGGTTTTTCCGTTGCACTTATTTTTGTGCATTTCAGCGCACCGGACCTGGGGATTACCCAGGTGCTGGTTGAAACACTGACCGTGCTGTTGCTGGTACTGGTACTTACTCGTGTGCCGGGTTTCGCACGCTATTCCAGTACTGCTGAAAAAGCCCGCGATGCCTCTGTAGCCCTGTTCGCTGGCTTCGTACTTAGCTGGGTGATACTGGCCGCTATTCCGGTGCAATGGGCGCCCAGTATTTCCCACTACTTTGTCGAGAACGCTTATGAACTCGGCAAGGGGCGCAATATAGTCAATGTCATTCTGGTGGACTTTCGCGCCCTGGATACCCTTGGCGAAATTTTCGTACTCGCTATTGCTGCACTGGGCGTGTACTCCATGATGAAACTAACAAGAGGGTCAAAACGTGCCCACACCTAAGCTGGCTCACGCCGAAGCGGACAGCCTGATACTTCGAACGGCAACACTCATCGTTTTGCCACTGCAGCTGGTGTTTTCAGTCTTTCTGCTTTTAAGGGGGCATGATGAACCTGGCGGTGGCTTTATTGGTGGCCTGGTTGCATCGGGGGCTTTTGCGCTTTACATGTACGCGTTTGGCGTCAGGGCCTTGCAAAGACTTTTGAAGGTATACCCCAAGGATATTCTGGCAGTTGGCCTGTTACTGGGCTTGTCGGCAACACTGCCGTCTGCCCTCATGGGCGAAGCGTTTTTCACTGCACAATGGTTAAAATTTTCCCTGGGCGACAACCTGATAAAGCTGTCAACCGTGCTGGTATTTGATATTGGCGTGTACCTGACTGTGGTCGGCACCCTGGTGACTATGTTTACCGCATTGGCTGAATCGCAACTGGAGGAAAACTGAATATGGAAGCTGTAATGGCCATTGCCATTGGCCTGCTGTTCGCTGCTGCTTTTTACATGATGCTAAGGCGCTCCATCGTAAAACTGGTCATGGGTTTAATCATTTTAAGCAACGCGGCCAACCTGGTGATTTTTACCGTAGCCGGCTTGACGCGAGGCGAACCGCCCTTTCTTGACGAATCTACCAAGGCAGCCACTGCCGCCGTGGCTGATCCGCTTCCCCAGGCGCTTATTCTCACTGCCATTGTTATCGCTTTCGGTGTGCTGGCGTTTTCAGTGGTGTTGATACACAGAGCCTACGAAGTTGTGGGTACGGATGACCTTGACAAGATGCAGGATACGGATACATGAGTAACCTCGTATTCCTGCCCATTGGACTTCCCCTGTTAGTGGGAGCGCTCTGTCTTGCCTTCTGGCGCAGTACGCTCTGGCAAAAGCGGATTACTGTGGTTGGCAGCCTGGCTTATCTGCTGGTCAGCGCCAAACTTTTTGAGCAAACAGTTGCCCAAGGGTATCTGGTCCTGCAGCTAGGCCAATGGCCCGCACCTTTCGGGATATCTCTGGTAGCCGATGTGCTCAGTGCCACAATGATTTTACTCACCGGTATTGTTTTTGTGGCGGGCGCACTCTATTCCATGGCCAGTGTGCCAGGGGAGCATATTCGCTTCGGTTACTTTCCGCTGCTTCACTTTCTTATTGTCGGTGTAAGCGGTGCTTTCCTGACTGGCGATATCTTCAACCTGTTTGTCTGGTTTGAAGTCATGCTGCTGTCCTCGTTCGGTTTGCTCACCCTGGGTGGCGAACGCGCGCAGATGGAAGGGGCAATCAAATATGTCACCATCAATCTGTTTTCGTCAGCCATCTTCCTGACAGCAGTCGGGCTGCTGTACGGTATGGCTGGCACCTTGAATATGGCTGACCTCGCGCTCAAGCTCCCCGCTGCCAGTGACGATGGCATGGTCAATGTACTCGCCTTGCTGTTCATGGCGTCTTTCGGAATCAAGGCCGGGGCTTTTCCCCTGTTCTTCTGGTTGCCGGCGTCCTATCACACACCGCTTGTTGCAGTATCCGCTGTCTTTGCCGGGCTGCTGACAAAAGTGGGCGTCTATGCACTTTATCGGGTATTCAGCCTGATATTTATCGGCGACATCGCTTTCACTCACAACCTCCTTTTGTGGATTGCTATTCTTACCATGGTAACGGGGGTACTCGGCGCTGCTGCGCAATTTGAGTTTCGGCGAATCCTGTCATTTCATATCATTAGCCAAATCGGGTACATGATTCTTGCCCTGGCTCTATTTACACCACTGGCATTGATGGGCGGTGTGTTCTATATCATTCACCATATTCTTGTTAAGACAAACCTCTTTCTTATCAGCGGCCTTACCTATCAGCTAACCGGCACCCACGAACTGAAAGATATGGGTGGCCTGTATCGGCAAAGGCCCTGGCTCGCAGCAGGTTTTTTGGTGTCAGCCATGTCCCTGGCAGGTCTTCCTCCCCTGTCAGGCTTCTTTGCCAAATTCATTGTCATTCGAGCGGGTGTTGAAGCAAATTCCTGGTGGGCCACAGGCTTCGCTTTAGCCGTTGGCCTGCTGACACTCTACTCCATGATCAAGATCTGGTCAGAAGTCTTTTGGAAAAAGCCGGAAGAGGGCCTGCAGGGACAACTCCAAAGCAGGACACTCAGTGTGTGGATGATATTGCCGGTCTTGCTACTGGCACTGATGACAATTTCTATTGGGATCTGGGGTGAAGCGCTTATCAAGATAGCTGAGCTTTCCGCCGCACAGCTTATGGACCGCACAGGTTATATTAACGCGGTTCTTGGGGCTGGCTTATGACGGGATTGTTCTGGAATTTATTGCTAGCCACCTGCTGGGTGTTCCTGACCGGAAGCTTTGAAGTACTGAATTATTTTTTTGGTTTTGTAATCGGCTTTTTGATTATCACCCTGCTTCACGAAAGGGTTCCTGCACTAGAGCGTTACCCAAAGCGCTTGCCTCGATTCTTTGGCTTTCTCGGTTTCTTTCTCTGGGAACTCGTGCTTTCCAATATCAAAGTTGCCATCGACATTGTCACGCCGCCCTGGCATATGAGGCCCGGGGTTCTCAGGTACGAACTCGCTGCCAAAACGGATCTTGAAATCACCCTGGTGGCAAACTTCATTTCATTAACACCCGGAACGCTTGTACTTGATGTTTCGGAAGACAAACGCGCACTTTTTGTACATGCCATGTTTTTACATGACGAAGCAGAAGTGCTGGCGGATTTGAAGGAACTGGAATATCGCCTGCTCAAGGTAATAAGGTAGTCACTATGTTTGAATGGGTTATAGAAATCGTTTACCTGATGCTATCAGTCTCACTGTTGCTTGCGTTCATGCGTTTGGCCAAGGGTCCCTCCCTCGCCGACAGGGTTGTTGCGCTGGAGCTTATCGCCAGTATTGTTGCCGGCATGGTGGGTGTGCATGCCATTGATACCGGCGTCAGCGCATACCTGGATATTGCCATCGTGCTGGCTATTACGGCCTTCCTTGCCGCCATTGGGTTTGCCAGGTTTATACAGTTAAGAGGAATAAGCGATGACTGAAGTACTGATGTCCCTGTTACTGTTAACCGCAGCCACATTTATATTTCTTGCTTCTGTGGGCTTACTGCGACTGCCTGACCTGCCCACGCGCATGCACGCCACCACGAAATCAGGCGTGCTTGGTATTACGCTTATTATGGTCGCAGTAGGTCTGAACTTTGAACGGGTAGATATTACAGCGCGCGTGCTCGCGATTATCATTTTCACGTTTATCACAGCACCGATCGCGGCCCATGCTATTGGCCGCGCCGGTTATCTATCGGGAGTGGAATTATGGTCAGGAACGATCAAGGATGATTTGAAAGACTATTACCACGAAGCAGATATTCGTCCTGAGCTTGAAGACAAACCCTGATCAGTGACCTGATGCAGTATTTTTGTGTCTGGCAGGGGCGAGAGCTTGGGAGAATATCGCAGGGCTGACACGCGCGGTGTGTCCGAGTAACGAAAGCAACCATTGAGAATGTTTGCAACAGCCTGAGCTGCTCACCATTTGCATGACAAACAAACTATTCATATTATTGTTGTTTGCCACACAAAGTGAATTATGAAAAATCGCCAATACCGCTACCTCCTGCTCACCCTTTTCCTGTTTTTTGTCGGTTCCGCCGCTTATGCGCAAGCGATCTCAGAGGCAGCAAACCATCCTCCAGGCACGAAAGACCAATTGCGTGTAGGTGTTGCCGGGAACGAGCCATTTATCTTTGACGATGCTGAAAAGCCCTATGGTATCGCGATAGACATCTGGCAAGATCTGGCAAGCGAACACGGATGGACATACGACTACAAATGGTTTGGTACCGTACAATCTGCGCTTCTTGCACTGCAAAATGGTGAACTCGATCTTGTTGTCGGCCCGATCAGCATCACCTCGGATCGGGCCGCTAAAGTGAATTTTTCGCAACCTTACTATCAATCCAGTATAGCGATCGTTTCGCGGGCTGATAGTGCGGGAATTTGGTCGAGGATAGAACCGTTTTTCAGCATGAAGTTGCTCATTGCTGTCGGTGTCCTGATGTGTATTCTGGCGATTGTGGGTACGCTACTGTGGTTTGCAGAGCATAATGAGTCGTCTGATCAATTCCCGCGTGATCCAGTCAAAGGGATTGGAAACGGAATGTGGTTGGCCATTGTCACCATGAGCACAACAGGATATGGCGATATTGCACCCGCTACGGTGAAGGGAAGAATTATCGCGGCAGTGTGGATGGTGGTGAGTATTATATTTGCGACATCAATGGTGGCCGGTATTGCCAGCTCGCTCACGCTGTCGGGACTTGACACTTCAATTATTAAAAATGCCGAGGAACTCAACAGGCGCAGATCGGCAACTATTGTCGGTTCTCCGGTAGTGGAATTCCTGCAGGAATACAAAGCAGTAGTGGTGCAGACTGACAACATGGAAGCGGCCATAACTCAACTCGAGAATAAGCAAGTCGATGCAGTCGTTTACGACAGGCCGCAGTTGATGTATTTCCTGAAGCAAGCGGATAATGCAGATCTGTATTTGGCGAAAGCCGAGTACGACAAACAGGGTTACGGATTTGCATTTCCGCTAGACAGTTCGCTGGTGTATCACGTCAATAGAATTTTGCTGAAGTTGGCAGAGGATGAGAAGGTGCAAGCCATCATAGAGCGTTACCTGGGCGATGAAAACGCAACCTGATATTGGCCTTCCCTCAGTAGTGTTATGAATTTTGCTGGAAAATGTTAGCTGATTGACTTTATCAGCATAAGTCTGAGCACCCATGGCGAGTTTGGCAGTACAGAGCACAGCGAATCACACTGAGCTCCTGAGTCTCTGGTAGCGCGTATATTTCGCCGGATGCGTTAGTCTCTGATGGCAAGGGCCTGCGGCACGTGTTATTGGAACTGCCGAAGACAGATGCCCGCAGGACTATCGAAGCACCGCTGCCAGCCAACATCGACTTCGACACTATCTATTGCTCACCGGCAACCCTGTGCTCAATTGAGCGCTTACACTCAAATTGATTTTGGCTAACTGGAATGGGAGCAATTTCCTGTCATTATCCAGCGTCAGCAGCTCGAGTTCATGAAAGAGGGCGGCATTGCGATAATTGTACGTCCATAGATAATCGAACCCGTGTTTTTCCGCCTCATATCGATCCGATACGATAACAACTCTCATAATCTTCGCCATACGGATTGCCATATAACAGAGGGCGCAAGGCTCTCCTGAAGCAATTAATGTCGTTCCTTTTAACGAAGAGTTTTCTACATTCCGTGAAGCCTCTCTTATCGCCTGGATTTCAGCGTGGGCGGTACAATCCAGAAGCTTGGCGACTTGATTTACCCCTTTGCCAATAATTTCTCCTTTCTGATTAACGATAATAGCTGCAAACGGCAAGCCACCTGCCTTGACGTTGCCGATAGCCAAATCTATGACGTTTTCCCCGCACTCAATGAGAAGTTCTTCAGTAGTATGATTACACATTGGCGAACTCATCTTTTGACGCAGGAGCCTGGGTTGAAATGCTAAGTTTTGATGCAATTCTTTCGGCTCGATCCTTTGCATTAGCTACTGACCTGCGGTGTCTATCGTCACCAAATTCCTGGTATTCAGCGGTAATCTCATACATTGTGTTCACCCCCAAATATTTACTCAGTGTCCGTAGGTGCGGCGCCAGGTGACCAGAATCTTCTCTTATTCCGCCTTTTTCAAAACCAAACTCTCCGCTGGAAGTCACTATGATCAATGTCTTACCTGAGAGTAGCGGCTGCAACGGGAAGTCACCTCGTGAGAGATCGAAATCAAACGTTTTGTTTATCCGTACAATTTGATCGAACCACGCTTTTAGCTGGGCTGGCATACCGTAGTTATACATCGGTGAGGAAATCAGGATAATATCGGCTGCTGTCACCTCAGCTATCAATTTATCTGATAGTGCCAGCCTTTCTTTCTGTGCCGGGGTCCTTTGCTCCTCAGGGGTAAACACCGCGCCAATCCAATCCTGGGTAATGAAATCAGGCGGATTCACGCCAACATCACGATAGATATACTCATCTTCAGGTCGGTTCTGTTTCCATGTATCAATGAATCGAAGAGCGATACCTTTCGATATGGAATCGTGATCCGGGTTCGGGTTGTTCGCAGCTCTAACGCTTGAATCTATGTGTAATAATGTGCTCATGTTCATTACCTCGGTTGATTGATGACATGGGCTATTTTGTTATTCTGGATAGATTGGCACAAACGAAAAAACCGCACTAATAGATGAGGATAAATCATCAAGGCTATTGATGAGCTGGTTGTTAACCTGGAGGTTGGCTATGCAAGTATCGTTACAGGCGCTGAAAGCCTTTGAGTCGGCTGCCCGTCGGGGAAGTTTTAAATTGGCTGCGGAAGAACTCTCGCTGACGCCCACAGCCATATCACATCACATTAGCAACCTGGAAAGTCGGCTAAATGTAAATTTGTTTCATCGACAGGGAAGGCGGATTTCACTTACCGGAACAGGTGTAAGATTAGCTAAAGCTACCTCGGACGGATTTCGGAAAATTGACAGTGCTTTGGAAGAGGTGATGAAGGCTGGCAGCGCCGTCCGGGTGACGACAACATCATCACTGGCAGCTATGGTGCTGATCCCTTCCCAGCATGAATTTGAACAAGCCAACCCCGATATTTCCATGGAGATATCGACCGGCGAGTCGGTGGATAGCCAGTCATATACTATTCCAATTCGGTTCGGTGATGTCTCAGTCGCTGAGAATTCTGATGTCATTAGATCTGAGTCATTTAATGTATTCGGTGCTTATGGAATGACGTGTCCTTCTTGGTCAGATGAAGCCATTACCCTGTTCACAACGGAGTGGAAAAATAAGGCGTTACCGGAGGCTCCACTAGCCGCCTGGTTGGAAGAAAATGGGTTGGAAGGGTCTAAAATTACACTCAAAAAATTTGATCAAGAGCTTTTCGGGATCCAGCAGGCTATGGCAAAAAATGGACTTGTGTTCTGTTCGACAACACTCACGAAGAGGCTGCTAGAATCTAACCTTCTGCAACACTTTGGAACTCGTCCGGTCAAATCAGACTTGTGCTATTACGTGCCAAATAAGGACAGCTTTGAAACCAGAAGTGCAGCCAGATTTATACATTGGATCGAAAATATTTTGAACCAGTAATTGGCGCAGGCACTTCTGGCCGACTGAGTATTCCCAGGGAAAAACACCTGCATAGCAAGTTACTGCAAACGGGAAAGTTACTCGCTGTGCTCCGAATTTTCCGGTGAGCATTGGTGGCCGCGGGCGTGTAGTTGTACTTCAACAGGTCACTGCGGCCGGACTTTGCCTGGATCACAACCAAACGTGCTCCCCGGTGTACCGGCTAGCTTGCCGGTAGAGCTAGCGCGGGGTCAGCGCGAAGTTGCTCGGCAATGAGGTCGATAAAGGCCCGCACCTTGCCGGGCGACTGCGGCCCGGAACGGTGGATAATGTGCACCGGGCTGGCGGGCGGCTCGAAGTCTTCCAGCAGGGTGATGAGCTCACCGGCTGCGATTTCATCGGCGACCTGGTAGGACAGCAGCCGGGTGATCCCGAAGCCACGGAGCACGGCCTCGACAGCGGCATCGTTGCTGGTCACCGTCAGCCGGGGACGCAGCCGCACGCTCTGCTCCCCCTCGGGAAAATGAAAGCGCCAGCCGCTGCCAAAGTTCCCGGCGCT